>Ga0335081_10016675_pt1 | contig 11897 bp, 7 predicted proteins | sample Lox_Sample_35_FD_206713 | JGI IMG/M metagenome (GOLD analysis project Ga0335081, IMG submission 206713) | Soil microbial communities from Loxahatchee National Wildlife Refuge, Florida, United States - Lox_Sample_3.5 | ecosystem: Environmental > Terrestrial > Soil > Wetlands | place: USA: Florida... | reverse complement strand
CTGGACACTCACGACGATGGCCGTAAGGCCGACATGGACAGTCGCGGCTGATGACCAGATGATTCGGCCCGCGCGGCGCCCAGAGGTTCGGATCGGTGAGGCCGAAGAGCGAAACGGTCGGCGTCCCTACCGCGGCGGCCAGATGCATCGGGCTGCTGTCATTGACGACACAGATCGCCGCCAGTTTCAGCACGGCGGATAATTCGCGGAGGTTGAGGCGGGAGGCCAAGTTGAGACAGGTCGCATCCATTCCTCGTTCGATCGTCTCAACCGCCACCCGGTCGGTCTCACCGCCGGCGAGGATTACAGGGATGCGCAGCTCCCGAACTATCCGATCAGCCAATCGTGAAAAATTATCCAACGGCCAGCACTTATACCAGCGGCGTGCGCCTGGATGCAGCACGATATAGGGGTCAGTCGAATCAAGCCCGTTTCGCCTCAACAGATCGGTGGCGCCGCAGAGTTCGTCATCGGACAGAACGAGCCTCGGGGATCTGGTCGCGATGGGAATGCCCATGGCATCGATCATCACGAGATGGTGATCAATCCGGTGCAGACGGCCATCATCAGCATCAATCAGCACGTTATAAAACAGACGGTTCCTCAATCTGTTTCGACCCCGATAGCCCATCCGGATCGGCGCGCCGCTCCAACGTGCGAGAAACCCCGAGCGGTCGGCTCCGGTCAAATCGATGGCAAGATCGGCCTGTTTGAGGCGGATTGAACGCAGATCATTGACATATTTGAAGACAGGCGCCGTTCGATCAATGGGGAGCACGTCATCAATGGCCGGGTGATTTTCCAGAACTGGCTCCGTTCCCTTCGCCACCACAGCGGTGATGGAGGAGTCGGGCAACGCGCCCCTGAGGGACTCCAACACCGGGGTGATCAACACGGTATCTCCAATGTACCGGAGCTTGATCACGAGAATGTTCCGGATCTGATCCAGTGGAAAGGGACCGCGAGCCGATAGAGCGGATGAGGGGCGCTCGATCCTCCTCAGTTGTTCGCCGGGCTTCGGCTCCGATGTCGATAAGACACCCATGCTGCCCACTCAACCAGGCGTCGGCGTCGTCAGAAACAATGATCCGAGTGTAAACTTGGCGTGCGGATATTTCTTATCGATGACGTAGAATCGATCCACCGACCGAAAGTCAGTGTTCCCGATCAATCGTAGTCCCGATTCCCGAACGAGTCGATCGACATCCTGTCGGGAGCGAAGCGGCCATTCACTCGGGGCCTGTGGACCGAAATCAAATGTCACCGCCATAATCCCGCCGGGCCGCAGCAGACCGGCCAGCTTTTTCATCGTGGGGACTTGCGCATCCTGGGGCAAATGTTCAATGACGCAGAAGGAGATGATCCGATCGAACATCCCCCAGTCTTCCGGCACCGGAGATGACACAAGATCACGAGAGCTGGCCGTCAGACGAAGCGCGTGCCGCGCGGCGAAGGCATTGGCATAATCTGTAAATCGCTGATTGATATCGACGCTCACGACCTCGCAACCCCGTTCGGCCAGGAAGAACACCGGGAGCGTGGCCCCTCCTCCGAAATCGAGCACACGCATGGGGGGACGTATCTGACTGAATGCCAGTCCCCTGGCATATTCCCACATTTTGAACGTCCTGACGTAGAAGCGCCGCCGGAGCACTCCATTGACGGCAAATGGCGCCCCGCGAAGAAACATCTTGAGCGCATAGTGGCTTAGTGCCCGGACCTGGTCCTTGACGATGCGCTCATCAAGATCGGTCGGCTCATAGGTTTTGTTGATGAGCAGCGTCATGATGCAATCCCCCGGGGTCCTGCGGTGTGTCTGTCATGGCGGGCGATCCTGTCGGTCTTGCGGAGAATCGCGCTCACGAGGGAGCGATCGCGCGCGGCCAACGGGTGATACGTCTTCAGAAAACGCATCTTGTCTGTTCGAGTCAATCCGAGGTGTTGAAAGGAAAAGTGTATTGACGCCAGGTCCTTCACCTTCCAACGGCGCCTGAGCCAGGGAAAGGCGAGCACGCGCTGGAGATCAATCAGCTTGAGATCCGGGGACAGCGGCGGTCCGTCTTTGCGCAGCATCAGATGCGGCGAGTAGAAATCACGGTGATAAAATCCATGCCAGTGCATGGCGGCCGTCAACCCGGCAATGGCGCGGATGAGCGTCCTCTTTTCCTTGACACGTTCAGCGCTCAACGGCAGGGCAAACCGCTTTGGCGCCAGGCTTTCCAGCGGCTCGTACTCCTCCAGACCGCGCGTCAGCACGAATGACTCCTGAATGCCGCCCGGAAGGACGCGCTCGCCCATGGCCACCGGGGTGGCGGAGGGCAATTGTCGATCATGAAACGCCAGTATAGACTCCCATTCCTTGCCTCCTTCGGTGTATACCCGCCGGCCGAACAGGTGCATCAGGCGTTGTCCCGCCGTGAGCGGAAGCCGATGTCGCTTCAGATAGAAGACGATCGGCGCGCCCTCCCATTCCAGGCGGAGTTGAAAAATCCGCTTGCCTTTCTGGTGTTTCACCACGATCCCTTCCTCATACCCCATCAACGATTCAAAGGTGCCAAGCCCATGCCGCTCCAACAGCGATCGATACTCGCCGTTGACCAGCAAATCGGGATCGAGGCGCACCAGCGAAGCGCGCAGCGTCTTGGCCGGACTCTCGACATCGCGAATCCGTTGAAACAAGCGGTCGAACTCCTGAAGATGGCGGTCCCATGTGTAGAGGCGGGCCGTGGCGGCGGCCGCGCGTCCCAACGCCAGTCGATGTCCGGGGTCCAACAGTCGGCAGATCCGGTCGGTTAAGGCCTCCAGATCCTGTGGTTCACCGATCACGTAGCCGTTCTTTCCATCGCGGATGATATCCGCCGCACCATTCACACGGGTCGTGATCACCGGCAATCCGCATGCCATCGCCTCAAGACAGACAAGCGGAAACGGATCAAATCGGGTGGGAAAGACCAGCGCATCCGCCATGGCGTAGAATTCTTCGATCTTCTCTGCGGAGCCTGCGAAGATGATGCGGCGTTCGATGCCCTCCCGCCTAGCGATGGCCTGAAATCGGGCCGGCTTGTCCTTGCCGACCACCACCAGCCATGTGCGGGGATTCTTCCGCATGACCGGCGGCAACGCGCGGATCAGGCAGTCCAACCCCTTGCGGAGAAAATCCTGGGCGACAAACAAGAGCACGGTCGCATCTTCCTGCAAACCATAGCGTCTCCGCAGCTCCCTCCGGTTGGCGGTGTCAACCGGCTCCTTGAACCGGTGAGGATCATAGCCATTGTAAATTACGCTGATCCGATCTTGGGGGATGTCATACCATTGAGACGCCTGCGCCTTGTTCAACGAGGAGTAGGTGACCAGCCAAGAGACATGACCACGCATCAGGCGGCGCTCCAGCAACCAGTTGACGAGCAGCACGGGGCGCAACAGCAGCATCACGAGCCTGACGGCCCGGAACGGATAGCGCACCGGAAGCCACTCGGCCATGAAGCCTCCGTCAAGTCCATAGATATGTTGGGGCGAGAAGACCACAAGCCCCAATCCCAGGACGATGTCGTAGTCAGTCCGTGCGACCCGACGGTTGACGCCCCAATGAAACATGAGCGCCCGAAGCCAGGAGGGCTTATTCACGGCCGGCACGCGGTGGTAGTGAAGGCGCGGATTCTCGGGCTGATCCCATCGCTGAGCGTACAGATGCACGTCGTGCCCGCGATGGATCAGCCCTTCAACCACCGCGACAGCATGGCGCTCCAATCCCCCCCCAGAGGTCGAATAGACGCGAACAACGACGGCGATCTTCAACGGTCCGCCCTCGTGGCGGGCACGCACACGTGGGGGAAGGCCCGCTTCGACACGCGTGGAAAGGTCACGGACCCGCCCCGGTGGCCGCCTTCACTGGCATCGACCATGACGCTCCACCGCTTGTCCCTGCGACCCTGTGGCCAGACACCATCAGTTCGTTCCCCTTCACGTCGTCCATGGAATCGCTTCATCGATCAACATGACCGGGATCTCGTCCTTGATCGGGTATTTGAGGCGACAGGCCGGGCAAATCAGCCCGTCCTGTTCCGATGCAAGGCGAAGTTCCCCCTTACATTTCGGACAGGCCAGTATGGCCAGCAATTCCGCATCGATCGCCATCAGATCCCTCCTGCGATGGTGGATTCGGTCACCCCGTCGAGGTCGGAGACCGCGTGGCGCGGCCGGAGGCGAGAACAGCCGACCGAGGCGTACACCTCCTCGACGCTGATTGCATTCAGACAGGCCAGATCGCGGACGCAGCGCTGTCTCGTACAGGACGAACAATCGATTGATTTCCGGAGGACGATCTGGCCCGGTCCGTAGGGCCCCACGGCCCGTGGATCGGTTGGCCCGAAGAGCGCCACGACCGGCGTCCCGACGGCAACGGCCAGATGCATCGGCCCGGAATCGTTGGTGACCATCAGGGAGGCCCGGCGGAGCAGCGCCGCCAGCTGAGGGATTGTCGTCCGGCCGGACAGGTCAAGATGCGGGCGTCGCGTCAGGACGGTCACCGCGGTCGCCTGCGCCCTGTCGCCAGCGCCGGCCACGAAAATGACGCGCCATCCCTGCTCCTCCGTCAACCGATCCGCCAGCAACGCGAACCGGTCGGCCGGCCATCGTTTGGTCGCCCATCGAGCCGCGGGATGAATGACGCAGACCCGGTCCTCCGGCCGGATGCCCGCCTCATCCCAGCAACGATCCGCCCACCGTTCCGCATCCGCCCAGGGCGGTAGCGGAAACCGTACCGGCCCCTGATACGACACGCCGGCCTCACGGGCCAGGTACAGGTACCGCTCAATGGCATGCAGGGGAGCCCGGGGGGAATCCGCAGACACTGTTACCGATCCGGCGGGAAGATTGATGCGACGTGAATAGCACCATGGGCTCCCTTCCCGGCCGTTCGCAAATCCGATTCGCACCGGGGCGCCGGTGAAGAGCGTCAACACCCCGCTGCGCAGCAATCCCTGCAGGTCCAGCACCAAGTCATATCGGCGCTTCCGAACAATGGGGACCGTCCGCCGCCATGCCTGCCAGGACATGGGAAAAGACAACACCTCGCGGAGCATCGGGTGTCCCTCAAGCAGCGGCGTCCATTCCGGCTTAACGATCCAGTCGACGGCCGTCTGCGGCCAGCTCCGGTGGATCGCATCGAGCACAGGCAGCGTATGAATGATATCGCCGAACGAGCTGGGTTTGACCAGCAACAGCCGTTCCGGCCCGGCCCTCATGCTCCCCTCTCCCCGTCGCTTGCCAGCCCGGCCGCCACCGGATGCCAGTGACTCAGCATCCAGTTCGCGGCGGCCTGCAGGTCGTCCGCCACATAATCGGGAGACGGCTCGCCATCGGGCCAACTGTGCAACGCCTGCTCCCCATGGCCGGTTCGGACCAGAATGGCGGTCGCCCCGATCCGATGCGCCAACTGCACATCGGCCAGCTTGTCACCCACCACGTACGACCGACCTGAATCCAGCAGGAGCCGAGCCCTGGCCCGTTCAATCAGTTCCGTACCTGGTTTTCGACAGCGGCACCGGTCGTCAGGGTGATGCGGACAATAGAAGATTCCATCCACCGACACGCCTTCGGCCGCCAGCAAACTGAGGAGGCGCTGATGAACCAGTTCCAACCGTGATTCGGTCAGTAGGCCCCTGGCCACGCCCGATTGATTGGTCACAATCACAGTCCGAGCCCCCGCCTCCCGCAGCGCCCGCAGGGCACCGCCGACGCCGGGAAGCAACACCACCTGATCAGGATCGCACAGATAGCCGACATCCCTGTTAAGCGTCCCGTCTCGATCGAGAAAGACGACGAGACCTGACTGACCGGAGCAGGAGCGTCCGGTTTGGATGCGTGATGCACCGACCGGGATCGACCCCTCGTCCCGGGAATGCGATTTCCAGAGCCGGCCTTGGGATCGCGAAGCTTCTGCATTCTTGGGAGGACCCGGCGCGCCCAGATGCCGACACACGGCTTCATAGACGGCGTCCGGTTCCAGCCATGCCATGCACCGATGATCGATCGGACATTCGCGCAACTCGCATGGGGAGCAGGAGACCGGCCAACGAAGGATGGTCGTCGACTCCGCGGCCGCCACCGTCGGGCCGGTGCGGTCCGGATTGGTCGGTCCGAAAAGCGCGACCACCGGTGTGCCCACCGCGGCTGCCAGATGCAACAATCCCGAATCGTTGCTGACAGCAGCCGTCGCCAGAGCCAAAAGGGCCATCGCCTCGCGCAGATTGGTCCGGCCCGTCACATCGATCAGTGACGAGCCGGTGTGAGCCGACAGAAACTGCCCCATCGAGCGCTCAGCCGCTCCACCCAGCACCATCACGGCCGCTCCGCGCTCACCGACCAATCGCACGGCCAGTGCGCCATAGCGTTCCACAGGCCAGCGTTTGGCCGGTCCAAACCCGGCGCCGGGGCAGAGTGCGATCAATGGACGGTCCCCCGTCCACCCCTCGGCGGCAAGCCGCTCCACCGCGAACGACCGCTCCTCCGCCGTCGGGTCGAGCCGCTGCCAGCTTCGCCGCGCCGCTATGCCGAGTCCGGACAGCAACTGCAGGTAATAGTCGGCCTGATGGAGGCGCCGCGTCTCGGCGTGGCACGGTTGCGGATCGGTCAGCAACCAGCCCCGCCCATCGGTGTTGTACCCGTACCGACGGGGAATCCCGGCCCACCGGAACAACCCTGCACTCTCAAATGAATTCGTCAACAACACGCCAAGATCACACGACGCTTGACGCAGCCGGTCGGCCGTCGCGCGTAGCACACGCAACTGTGACAACCCGCGACCGGCCGGGTAGCTCATGACGCGGTCGACCGCCGGATGGTGACTGAGAATCGACCCCGCTTCTCCGCGGGCAAGGACCGTCATCTCGGCGTGCGGGAATCGGGCCCGCAGCGCGGCGATCGCCGGCAGGCCGTGAACCACGTCGCCCACCCAGTTGGGGACGCGCACGAGCAGGCGGCTGACCTGGTCCAGATCACTCATGATAGATGATGACTCGCGTGAAGGACCGGCGCCGGACTCTCCGTTGACGTGCCGGCCTGAGGTTGCGTTTTCCATCGACGGTGCATCCAGAGCCACTGATCGGGGTGGCGCCGCACCATGCGCTCAATGATCGCGGTGCAGCGGGCCGTGTTGGCAATCACATCGGCCTTCACATCCCGCCCGTGGCTGAACTCCACTGACGGCAAAATCGTGATGCGGTGACGGCTGTCCGCCTCCCTCGCGATGAACGCCGGCACCACCGGCGCACCGGTGCGGCGCGCGATGAGGGCCAACCCCTTGGCCGTGCAGGCGGGCCGGCCGAAGAAGTTGACAAACACTCCATCATACGTGGCCATATTCTGGTCCAGCAAAATCCCGACGCAGGCGCCGTCGCGCAGCGCGTGGATCAGATCGCGAGGCGCCGATTCCTCCTTCTTGCTGATCACCGTGCTCCCGTGGCGGCTCCTGATTCGGTCGATCAGACGGTTGAGCCAGGGATTGTCGAGCGGGCGCGCGACGGGGTAGAGACGATAGCCCAGAAGATTGCACACGACGGCCATCAATTCCCAGTTGCCCAAATGCGCGGTCAAAAACAGCACTCCCCGCCCTGCGGCGAGCGCTCGGTCAAGGTGCTCGCGCCCCTCCACCATCACCTGGTTCAGAATGGTCTCACGATCGTCCCGCCCCAGTCGGGCGAATTCCGCCGCCGACCGGCCGAAATGCCCGTAACAGGCCCACGCCGTCCGGCGAATGTGTTCGGACGGCCAGTCCGGGAACGCCATTCGCAACTGCTCCTGCACGAGCCGTCTGTGACGACCGTCGAGCGCGCAGACCAGCCGCCCGCCGACGGCGCCGATCCACAGCGCCGGCCGGCGGGGCAGCCGATTCAGCAACGCATACAGCAGCACCGCGAGGCTATACGTCACGCGCGCCGCCGGGCCCCGTTTGTTGCGACGACGACTCCCCATCAGATGATCCCGCCCGCCAACGCCCCGCGGACCAGCGCGGCCGAATGCACCGGGTTGGAGGGGCGATCCACGGCGCCGGCTGGTGGGACGGCTGCGGACAGCGCTCCCTGCTGCCCCAGCCAGCGCCGCCAGTCCAATTCCGGTTCGATGGCCAGTTCCATGCGGAGCGCCGTAAGCGGCGGACCGCCGCCGGATGCGAGGGACGGTTGGACGGCCAGCTTGACGGCGTCCTTTTCAGTAGTCACCAGCATCGTCGCGCCAAGTCGGCGCGCTTCCAGCATGATCGACTCGATCTCGTGGGACGTATAACGATGATGATCCTGAAACACCCATTCTTTGACGATCCGCGCCCCTGTCATGACCACCACGTCTCGAAACGAATCGGGATGCCCAATGCCGGAGCAGATCGCCGCATCGACCCCGGACAACGCGGTCAACGGCAGCGCTTCGCCGGACGGCAGCGAAACCAGACCGGACGGCTGCAGGCGCGCGACGAACACCGGGCCGTCAAATCCCACGCGGTTGAGGCGCTCGCGCAGCAGGGCATCTCCGTTCACGCCATTCCCCTCCGCCCCCGGCCGTTCGACGACGATGACGGCTGAAGCGTCGCGAGCGGCCGACCACGCCTCTCGAAGCGGACCGCAGGGCAGCAACCGCTGGTTCAGGCCGGACCGTCCGCCGTCGATCACCAGCAGGTTCACATCGCGGTGTAATTTCAGGTGTTGAAATCCGTCATCCATGATCAGGACCTCCGGCATGTGCCGACCGGGTGGGGTCCGGGTCAGCAGCAACCTGCCGGCGTCGACGCGATCGCGTCCCACGGCTACGGGAATCCCCTCCAGCCTCCTCGCCAGCAGCAAGGCCTCATCACCGGCCTCCTCCACGGTCGCCAGCACCGCTCGTCCATCAGACACCAGCCATGGATCATTGGGTCGCGAGCCGAGATAGCCCCGACTGATCACGCCAACCGGACGGCCGGTCGAGGCGATCATCCGGGCGATTGACATGACGATCGGCGTTTTGCCGCTGCCGCCGACGGTCAAATTCCCCACGCTGATCACGTGCGCCGGGAGCCGCGTCACGGCCAACCACCCGCGATGGTACCAACGACGTCGGGCGGCCATCACCGTACCATACCCCCAGGCCGCCGGAGCCAACAGCCGCTTGAGCAGCACGCCCCATGCTCCGCCGTTCCACAGCCAAGCCGACATCGCCGCACGCCGTTCAACACAACGCTCCCGGTCCTCCCCCTTCAGAGAGGGAACGACCGACGTCCCTTCTCCTCGCAGGATGTGGTCGATGACGGCCATGGTCCGCGCGGTCGCACCCTGCTGACTGCGCACATAGGCCAGCGCCGACTCGCCCATCCGTCGCCGGGTGCCGTTATCGGCCAGCACACGGCGCAACGCGACGGCCAGCGCCGTCACCGAATCGAGCGCCAAGGCCCCTCCGGCCGCCGCGAGTTCATCGCCGAGCGACTTCCACTGGCCGATGTGGGGACCGAAGAGCACGGGGCGTCCCGCAGCAGCCGGCTCCAGCAGATTATGGCCGCCGATCGGCGCGAAGGTCCCCCCCATCACCACCACGGCCGCCAGAGTGTAGGCTGCCGTCAATTCCCCCATCGTATCGAGAAGGACGATTTCCCTGGCATTGTCCCATCTGCGGCCCGCGGCCGGGAGACGGCTGCGCCGAACCGGCGACAACCCCATCGCCCTCAACTCGGCTTCGATGGCTACGCACCGATCCAGGTGGCGGGGCGCCACACAGAGCCGCAGGGAAGGATCGGCCGTCAGCAGATCGAGAAAGACCGTTGCGAGATCGCGCTCCTCCGAATGGTGGGTGCTGCCGGCGATGATCAGTTTCTCCGACGTCGTACCGAGCGCCGTCAGCAACGCGGCGGAACCGCCCGGCGACGCGGCCGCCCCGTCAGCTTTCAGATTCCCGCACACCATCACCCGGGCCGGAACAGCTCCCAGCCGGATGAACCGTTCCCGGTCGGCTTCGCGCTGTACGGTCAGTGCCGTCACCGACCGGACGACCCGCCGGATGAACGGCGCGATCCAGCGGTAACGCCGAACCGACCGTTCCGACACGCGACCATTGACCATGGCGGTCGGCACGCCACGCCGCCGGAGCGTCAGCAACAGATTCGGCCACAATTCCGTTTCAGCGAATAGAAACAGCGACGGACGGATCGTCTCCACCGTCCGTCGCACCGACCAGCCGAGGTCATACGGAAGATAACAGACCGCATCCAGCTCGGGCAATTTCGCCCGCATCATCTCTTGCCCCAGGTCGGTCACAGTCGATCCGACAAGTAGCGCCCCCGGATGCTCGCGGCGCAGCGCCTTGACCAGCGGAACGACCGCCATGGTCTCACCAACCGAGACGGCGTGGATCCACACACGCGGCGACCGACTTCCGGCGTCCGCGGGCAGTGCGTCGGCGCCCAGCCCCCGCCAGCGCTGCCAGAACGCGCGGCGATCCTTGCGGCGCCAGACCAACCGCCACACTAACGCGGCGCTCCACACCGGGCTAAGGGCGAGAATGAGTGCGTTGTACAGCCAGAACCCCATCGTTACACCGGCTCCGTCCGGCCGAGCGGCGCCACCTCCTCCGCCTCCTCATCCCGGAACTGCCGCTCGTACAGACGTCGGTAGACCCCGTTCAATTGCAGTAACTGCTCGTGCCTGCCTTCCTCGACGATCCGTCCTCCCTTCAACACGACGATGCGATGCGCCTGCTGGACCGTGGACAACCGATGGGCGATCACCAGCGTCGTTCTTCCCTTGATCAAGTCGGTGAGGGCCTGCTGAACCATGGCCTCCGATTCGTAATCAAGGGAGGAGGTCGCCTCGTCAAGGATCAGGATCGGAGGGTCGACGAGGAAGGCGCGCGCGATCGCAAGGCGTTGTCGTTCTCCGCCCGACAGCGTCAAACCGCGCTCCCCTATGACCGTATCATACCCGTCGGACAGGGCGGTGATGAAACTATGGGCGTGGGCCGACTTCGCCGCCGCCACCACCGCCTCGAGCGGCAAATCGGCCCGCCCGAAGGCGATATTGTTCCTGACCGTATCATGAAACAGGATGGTGTCCTGGCTCACCATGCCGATGAGCCGTCGAAGCGATGGGAGTGCGATGTCCCGCAGGTCGAGTCCATCGATGGCGATCCGGCCGCTGGTCGGCTCATAAAAGCGGGCGATCAGATTGACCACCGTGCTTTTGCCGCTCCCGCTGCTGCCCACCAAGGCGACCATTTCACCGGCGGACACCGTGAACGTCACGTCTTCCAATGCCAGCGGGTGATGCGGCCCATACCGAAAGGAAACCTGTTGAAGAGCGATCCCCTGCCGCACGGCCTTCAGCTCAATCCGCCCCGCATCGAGTTGTGTTTCAGTGGGGACGTCCAGAATCGAAAAGAGGCGGTCCGCCGACACCGATAAGGGCTGCAACTGCGAACTGATGGTCGAGAGGCGTTTCACCGGTGCGTAGAGAAGGATGCACGCGGTCAGAAACGACATGAATTCACCCGGGGTGATCGTGCCATTGGCAACTTGATAGCCGCCGGTCCACAACAGCAGCCCAATTCCGATCACCCCGGCCACCTCGACAACGGGCCCCACAAACTCAGAGATGCGGGATAATCGCATCAACGTATCGAACATCTGCTCATTTTGCTGTTCAAACTGGCGGTAGGCAAACTCCTCCTTGGCGAAGGATTTGATCACACGATGCCCGAGCAACCCCTCCTGCAACAGCGCCGTCAATCCGGCGACGTGATCGCGCCATGACCCCGCCAATCGCTTGATTCGTCGGGTGGTTCGCATCAACAACAAATAGGCGGCCGGCAAGACGATGACAGCCAGAATCGCCAGTTTCCAATTGAGATAAAAGACGTAGATCAGCAGCACCGCCAACGTGCCG
>Ga0335081_10016674_pt1 | contig 11897 bp, 1 predicted proteins | sample Lox_Sample_35_FD_206713 | JGI IMG/M metagenome (GOLD analysis project Ga0335081, IMG submission 206713) | Soil microbial communities from Loxahatchee National Wildlife Refuge, Florida, United States - Lox_Sample_3.5 | ecosystem: Environmental > Terrestrial > Soil > Wetlands | place: USA: Florida... | reverse complement strand
TTTTTTCCCATCCTGGGGTGGCGTGCGGGGGTTTTTGGGCTGGCTCTGCGGGCGGGCCTGGCCGGGTGTTTCGGGGGTGGGGGGGGGGGCCGGGGGGCTCAAGACCTTTGGCGAGCTCGTGCAGTCGCGCGCGGCGTCGCCCGACGTGGACGTGGAGCAGGCCTTTTCGGTTCCCATGCCGCGCGGCGGCGCCATCCGGGCGGAGTTCGGCAGCGGCCTTCGCGTCGAGGCGAGCTTCCGGCGGCCTCCCAAGCCGGCGACCGTGCCCTGGTGGGAGAAGCTCGACCACCGCTACCTCAATTTGCTGCTCGTTCTGCTCTTCCTGCAGGGGGGCTTCACGGTGATCGCGGAGACCACCACCCGCGACGTCGACATCGTCCAGGACGATCTCACCAAGGGTCAACAGCGCATGGCGAAGTTCGTCATGAAGGCCCCTGCGGAGCAGCCGAAGCAGAACAAATGGCTCGAGAAGCTCAAGAGCGATCTCGCGAAGCAGGCGCCCGGGGAGATGGCCGAGCGGCACAAGGGAGAGGAAGGTCAGATGGGCAAGCGCGACGCGCCCAAGACCAACGGGCGATCGGCGCCGCGTGCCATCGACGTGAACGCGAAGGAACTCGTGAAGAACTCGGGCCTGCTCGGTGCGATCGGCCGGGGCAAGGGGCTCGGCGGTGGCCTTTCCACGGTCTTCGGGAAGGGCGGGCTGGGCGGCGACATCAAGGGGGCGATCGGAAACATGTTCGGCCCGGTGGTGGGCGACAGCCGCGGCGTGGGCGGCTTGGGCCTCAAGGGCACGGGCATGGGGGGTGGGGGAGCCGGAGAGACCATCGGCATCGGCGCGGTGGGCACGAAGGGTCGAGGCGGCGGGCTGGGGGGCAGTGGCTACGGGTCGGGCGTGGGTGGCCTGGGAGCGAAGCGGGATCGCGACGTGGCCGTCTATACCGGGGAGACGAAGGTGCTCGGCGCGATCGACCCGGAGCTCATCCGGAAGGTCATCCGCGACCATGCGGATCAGGTGCGCTACTGCTACGAGCAGCAGCTCACGCTCAATCCCAAGTTGACTGGCAAGGTCGCCATCCGCTGGCAGATCAATTCGAACGGTTTCTCGTCGAACACGATGATCGATCGCACCAATACGACCCCCGATGCAGCGCTCGAACGGGTCGCCGACTGCATCATGAGCCGCATCGTCACTTGGGAGTTTCCGAAGCCCAAGGGGGGCGGCATGGCCATCGTGACCTATCCATGGATCCTGCGCAGCTCCGGTTCGTCGGCGTCTGGCGGGTAGGAGACCTCTCGTGATTCGACGCATCGTGCTTGCCCTTGCAGCCGTGCTCCCCGTCGCCGCGGCGTCCCAGGAGGCGGCTCCCCCCATGCCGGAGAACCCGCGCGCTCCTCGTTTCAACGAGGTGGAGCGGGGCCTGTTCACCGGTCTCGAGGTGGGATATCTCCGGCTGTTCAAGACGCCCCCCGCCGGCGCAAACTTCGCCAATGCCGGGCAATCCGGAGGGGCCGCCGACGGCCTGCTGGTGGGGGCGACCGTGGGCTACGATGTCACCCCCCGCATCGCGTTGTCCCTCTACGCCCTGGGCGGCAACGAGAGCGCAAGCGTCTCCTACGGTGGCTTCAGCGTGCTTTCGGCAGGCGGGGACGTCAGGGTCTCGCTCTTTGGGCTTCGGGACAGCAGCCAGGTGGAACGCCTCTTCTTCTACGTTCACGGTCGGGCGGGCTACCTGCTCACCTATCCCTCTGGGCTGTTCGGAAGAAACGACACCTACCTGGCGGGTGGTCCAGGCTTGGAATACTTCACGCACCTGCGCCATTTCTCCATCGGCCTCGCCGCGGATGTGGCCTACGCGGTGAGTGCCAAGTCCGCCGGCATCGCCCTGACCCCCACCATGCGTTATACCTTCTAAGAGCTGTCCCGCCATGACGACGACTTCCGCCGCCAAAAGAGAAGTCGGTTCGCATCCGCGCCCGATGCGGCGTGGTCCAGGCACGGGGGCTGGTCTCATCCGGGTTTGGACGCAGCGCCACGCCGAGCCGAGCCACCATCCCGGCTGCCGTTGTTCGCCTCGTCTCCGCGGGGAATCCGTTCAGGGTGCTGGGCGCGGTCGACTCGGGTGGGGTGCCTTGCCGGTCCCCATACTGCCGCATCGCAGAACCACCACCTCGTGTTTGGCCTCCTCCTGGAGCGAACATGGCGAGTGGGTCCGACATGGCGTTGCCGGCCCTTCGTACGAGCCCTTGCTGATTCGTCGCGCTCGATGGATTGCGGCACATCTCGTTGGGAGAGACGCCGGCTCCTGACGCGGTGCGGTTGCGCCACTTGTAGCCTTCCCGCGATCCGGGGAGGGACCTATACTTTTGCCCGAACTTTCAGGCGCTTCCTTACACCTTGATACCCTCCGAATACGAGAGCCAGATAAGCGCGCATCGCTCCGCGCTGGAGGCGGCGCCGACGGACGAAGAAGCGTTCCGTGCGCTCGAGTCCATCTACCAAAAGTGTGACCGATGGGAGGACCTCGTCGATCTTTACGAGGGGCGTGCGCGAAAGGGGTTCGACGGCGATGCCAGCGGGTTGCTCGCCAGGGCAGCCGATCTCGCGCGCCGGCGCCTGCACAATACTTCGCGCGCCGAGGAGCTGTATCGGCAGGTCCTCCACGCCGACCCGCGTCACCCGTCAGCGCTGCTCTCGCTGGTCGAGATCTACGAGGAGCGCGGCGACGGGGTGCCGCTCGCGGAGGCGCTGGAGCGCCAAGCCGATCGCACCACCGAGCCGCACGCCGCGGCGCTCCTGTACTTGCGGCTGGGCGCGGTCTGCGAGGAGCATCTGTTGCGGCGCGAGCGGGCCGCCCTCTTCTACGCGCGCGCATACCGGCTCGATCCATCCCTCGAGCGCGCGCGGGAAGCGGCCCTCCGCTGTCAGATCGCGCTGCGCCATTTTGGCTCGGCCAAGCGCATGCTTGATGGCGCGGTCGAGCGCGGCGCGAACAAGGAGGTGCTGGCTGCTGAGTTCGCCCGGATGGGCGCGGCGCTTTTGGACGAGCCGCTCGAACACGGTCTGGCGGTGGAGTTGCTTTCCAAGGCCATCGCGCTCGATCCCGCGGCTCCGGGCGCGGCGGCTGCGCTGCAGAGGCTCGAGGCGGAACCTCGCGGCTGGCGCCGCGAGGTTGCGGAACTCCTGGAGCGCGCTGCCGGCGCCAAGGACCGGCGCAGCGCGGCGCAGCATTGCCTGCGCGCCGCCGGCCTGCATGCAGCCTACGATCCGGGGGGAACGGAAAAGGTGGTGGAGCTGGCGGGACGGGCGCTGATCCTGGCGCCGTCCACGACCGCGGTCCTGGACCTGCTCGAGCGGCACCTGGGATCCCGCGAAGACTGGCGTGGACTGTCGGACGTCCTCGCTCGCCTCGCTGGCTCCGTCAAGGATCGCGCCGCTCTCGTCAACATCCATCTTCGCCTGGCCCAGATCGACCTCACGCGATTCGGCGACGCGACGCTCGCCCTCGAGGCGCTGATGCGCGTCGTGGCGCTCGAACCGGCGAACGAATCCGCCGCGCAACAGGCCTTCGAGCTGCATCTCGAGGCGGGCCGGCGGGGCGAGGCGCTGGATGTTCTCGAGCGCCACCTCGCGGCTGCTCCCGCCATGCCTCAGCACGGTCCGTGGAGGTTGGCGGCGGCGCAGATCGCGCTCGCCCTCGGGGATGGCGCGCGCGCGCGTGCTCACCTCGAGGCGGCGCGCCGAGTCGACCCGCGATCGCCCCGCATCGCCGCGGCGCTGGCGCCGCTGCTGGAGGGTGCCGGCGAATGGCGCGCCCTCGCCGAGGCGCTCGAAACGCAGGCGCAGGCCGAGCCCGATCCGGCGCGGCGGTCCCGGCTTCTCGAGGACCTGTCGCGCGTCTACCTCGAGCGGCTGGGCGCGCCGCGCGATGCGCTGCGACACCTCTCGCAGGCGCTGCGTCTCGATCCAGGGCGCCCCGCCCTGCGCATGGCCATCGACGCTGCAGCCGCCCGGGCCGACCTCTTCGTCGAGCTCGCGCGCGCCTACCGGGCCGCCGCCGACGGGCCATGGGCGAACCCGAAGGCGCGCAAGGTACTGCTCCGCCGTGCCGCCGAGGTGTGGGATCGCGACCTCGAGCAACCCGAGAAGGCTATCGAGGCATGGCGGGACCTCGCCGCACTCGATGCTCAAGACGCGGGCGCGAGCGCAGCGCTCGCGGCCTGCCTGGTGCGGGCGGGGCGGCTGGAGGAGGTGGCCGAGGACTTGCGCCGTCGCATCGGGCAGAGCGCCGAGGGGCCCGAGCGGTGCGAGCTCTACGGGAAACTCGCCCGCTGTCACGAGGAGGCAGGCGACCACGAGGGTGCCGCCCGCGCCTGGCGCGAGGTGATCGCTTCCGGTGGGCCGAGCGAGGTCGCGCTCAGGGGCCTTGCCGGGGCCCTGGAGGCGGGGGGGGCGGCGCACGCCGAGGAGCGGCTGGAGGCCCTCTCGCAGCTCTCTCAGCTTGTTGGCGGGACGGATCGTTTCGACGTCGATCTCGATCGAGCGGCGCTGCTCGAGTCGCCTCTCGATCGCTCGGGCGAGGCCGCGGCCCTGTTGCTGGGCGCGGTTCGGTCGGGGGTCCTTGCTCCCGCGCGCCTCTCCGAAGCCGTGGTCGCGCTCGAGAGACTGGTCGGCCGTGGCGTCGAGCCGGTTCAGATCCCGCAAGCGCTCGTTCCCGTCTACGCTGCTCGGCGTGAGCCCGGCAAGCAGGCGGCGATGCTCGAGCTGCTGGCGCAGGGGCTCTCGGGCGGCGGAAAGGAGCGCGAGCGGGCGCGCCTGCTGCTCGATGCGGCCGCCTTGCGCGAGGAGAAGCTCAGCGATCCGCGCGGTGCGCTCTCCGTCGCCTCGGCGGCCCTGCGCGCCTGTCCCGATCACCTCGAGGCCCGCCAGACATGCGAGCGTCTGGCCCGGATGGTCGGCGCGCTGGCCGAACTCTACGCCCTTCTTGCCGAGATCGGCTCTCGTCTCGAGGGGCAGCCGGATGAGGAGCGCGTCGTGCGCGCCCGCGCTGCCCAGCTGGCGGAGGAAGACCTGGGCAACTCGGATGAGGCTGCGCTGCAGCTTCGAAGATGTCTGGAGCTCGCCCCGGGCGACCGGCAAGCCCTTGCCTCGCTCACGCGGGTGGCCCTCGGCGCCGAGCACTGGGAAGAGGCGTGCAAGCTCCTCGCCGATCGGGCCGGACTTTGCCAGGGCGCGGAGAGGTCCGCCCTCCTCGCACAGCTCGGCGAGACGCTAGAGGAGAGACTGCGCCGCCCCGCCGCCGCCGCCGATGCATACCGGCTGGCCGGCGAGTGCGCGCTCCCCGAGGCCCGGCCGCGATTGCTCGCCCGGCTTGCGGGTGCGCTGCAGGCGGCGGGCGATCCGGAGGGGCAAGCGCGCGCTCTCGAGGACCTCTCCAAGGTAGCGCCAGACCCGGATGAGGCGGCTGCTGCGGTGCGCTCCCGGGCGCGGTTGCAGGCGGAGGCGCTGCGCGATCCGCTGGGCGCGGTCGCCAATCTCCGGGCCGCCCTGGAAGCGTTCCCCGGTGACGCCGAAGCGCGGACACTTCTCGAGGAGCTCGCCGCCGAAGTCGACCCGCAGGTCGCGAGCGCCGCAGCCCAGGCGCTGCTCGGGAGCGCCGAGGCGGCTGGAGAGCCGAGGCGCATCCTCGCCGCGCTGGAAGTGGCCACCGCGTCCGCCAGGGATGAGGCGGCGAAAGCGGCCTTGGAGCGACGGGCGGCGCACATCTATGGCGCGGAGCTCGGACAGTGGTCGATGGCTTTTGCCGCTCTCCGGCGGGCAGTCCGAGCCGCACCTGCCGACGAGGGCGCGCGCCGGGAGCTGCGCGAGGCGGCCGTCCGCGCCGGTGCCGATGCGGAGCTGACGCGCGCCTACGAGGAGTTGCTGCCGAATCTGGCGGGGTCGAGCGCGGCCCCTGCCTTTCGAGAGTTGGGCCAGATCTGTGAGGAGCGCCTCTCCGATTCCGAGCGCGCCCTGCGCGCCTATGGCGAAGCCTTGCGGCTCGACCCTTCGGACCGGACGTCGCTTGCCGCGCTCCTGCGCCTGCATCGGGCGGCGGGGCGCGACGGCGAGCGCGCCAAAGCGTGTCTCGCGCTCGCCGAACTTGCCGATTCCGACGTGGAGCGCCTCACCTTCTTCCGCGAGGCGGCGCAGGTCCTGGAGGACCGGTTGCAGGACCCCGTCGCGGCGGCGGACGTCTGGGTCAGGGTGGCGGCATTGACGCCTGCCGATGCGCTCGCCGACGCCGCGCTGGAACGGCTGTACAGCCAGCTCGATCGCCCGGCGGAGCTCCTCGGCGTGCTCGAGCGGCGTCGCTCTCGCCCGGGTTCCGAGAACGACCTCGAGCTCGCCCTGCGGCTCTCGGATCTCAAGCTGAAGCTCGGCTCGCCGGGCGACGCGCTTCTGTTGGCGGCCGACGTGGCGCGGGCCGACCCGAATCACCCGCGCGTCCGTTCCATGCTTTCGGAGCTGGCGACCGTGAAGGGGGCAGTGGGTCGGGAGGCGCTCTCCGCGATCGACGCCCTCTTGCGCCCGGGAGGCGAGCATGCCACCCGGGCGCTCGTTCGCGAGAAGCGGCTCGCGGTGCTCGACGATCCGGTGGAGCGGGCGCAGCTGAACGCGGAGATCCGGGGCATCCACGAGCGCGATCTCTCTCAGCCTGGACTCGCCTTCGAAGCGGCCGCGCGCGCCTTCGCGGAAGGGGGTCCGTCCGCGGTCGAGGCCGCGCCGGAGCTCGAGCGACTGGCCGCCGCGGGAGGTCTTCACGAGCGGCTGGCCGAGGTGTACGAGACCGCCGCGGTGTCCGCCGGGCGAGAGGAGGCGCTGGCGCTTCGTCGCCGGGCCGCCAGGATACGCACCGAGAGGGTGAGCGATCCGCAGGGCGCCATTGCGGCGTGGTCGCGCGTGTGCGACTCGGCGGCGGACGACCCGGAGGCGCTCGAGGCCCTCTCTCGCCTCTACGGGTCCGCGAGAGAGGCTTCGAAGCTCGCCGAGGTGGCTCGCCGCCGCGCCGCTCTGGCGCAGGGGGCCGAGAGGTCCGCACTGCTCGTGGAGCTGGCGGAGCTGGAAGAGGCGCTCGGCGACGGGGGCGAGGCGGTGAGCGCGGCCAAGGAAGCGCTGGCGTGCGACCCAGGGAGCGAGCCGGCCCTCGCCGTGCTGGCGCGCGCCCACCGGCGCGCTGGGCGCACCGAGGAACTCGCGAACGTGCTCCTCACCCAGGCAGGGCTCGCGCGCGATGATGGCGCAAAGCGGCTGGCGCTGCTCCTCGAGCGGGCGCGCCTGCTCGAAGGGGAGGAGAGTGGTCGGCCTGCGCTCGAGGCCTACGCGGAGGTGTTTGCCGAGAACCGGCTCGAGCCACGCGCGCTGGAAGGGCTCGATCGGCTGCTCTCGCGCCCCGACACCCGCGATGCTGCCTCGCGGATCCTGGAGGATGTCTACCGGGCCCAAGGGGACGCCCGGCGGCTCGCCGCGCTGCTCGAGACTCGCCTCGAGACCGCCGATCGCGCCGAGCGGCCGCCGCTTCTTGCCGAGGTTTCCGCCCTCTACGAGCGCCTGGGGGAGCGCAAGCAAGCGTTTCTCGCTCGAGCGAGGGCGCTCTCGGAACTGCCGGCCGGGGGAGATGACCCGACGCTGCGGGCGGATCTCGTGCGCCTGGCCGCGATGGCCAACGCCCACCGCGAGCTCGCCTCCGCGTACGAGGAAGCGCTCGCGCGCGGGGTAGCTCCTGTGGCCAAGGCGGAGATCTTGCGGCAGCTGGCGAGCATCTACTCCGACCGGCTCGAGCGGCCCGATCTCGCGGCGCGGGCGCTGGAGGCGCTCGCGGCCGAGTTTTCCGAGGCGGAGGCTTTTGCAGCGCTCTCGCGCCTCTACCGCCGGCAAAACGCGCACCGAGACCTCTGCGGGGCGCTTCGGCGCCAGGCCGAGGTCGTGTCCTCCCCCGCGGCGAGGAAGGACCTCCTCCTGGAGGTGGCGACCGTCATGGAAGAGCACCTTTCCGATCGCGAAGGCGCGATGGATGCCTACCGGCAGATTCTGGCCATTGACCCCGACGATCCGAACGCGCTTCGGCTGTTCGGGCGGCTCCTCGGCGCGGCCGAGCGCTGGGATGAGCTCGTCCTCGTCTTGGGGCGCGAGGTGGCTGTTGCCGAGCGGCAGCCCAGCTTGGTCGCCGAGGCGGCTGAGCTGCAATTCCGCCTGGGACGGATCCGGCAGCAGCGGCTCACCGACATGGCGGGCGCGCTTCAATGTTTCCGTGACGTGCTCGAGCGCGTTCCGCGCCACCCGGCGGCGCTGTCGGCACTGGAGGAGATGGCGAAAGCCGGGGGAACGGGCGCGGCCGAGGCCGCGTGCCTCCTCGAGCCCATCTACGAAAAGGAAGGCGAGTACGGAAAGCTCGTCGAGACGATCGAAGCCCGAGCCAGCGCGCAGGCCGAGGTGGCGGAACGCGCCGTGCTTCTCAGGCGCGCGGCCGAGGTGCAGGCGATTTCGCAGAAGAACCCCGAGCTGGCCTTTCTCACGGCCGCGCGCGCCCTGCGCGAGGATCCGGATCAGCCGGAGTCGATCGCCCTGGTCGCTCGGCTCGCCGAGAGCGCGGGCCTGCTGGAGGAACTGGCCGTCTTGCTTGCTGAGGTCGCCGATCGGCCGCGAGCACCCCGCGCACGTCTCGAGCTCAGGCGCCGCGTGGCGGTCCTGGCCACACACGGCGGCGACGCGCCCAAGGCTGCCGAAGCATGGGCGCGCGTGCTCGAGCTGGCGCCGGACGATGCGGAGGCGCTGTCGGGCTTGGCCGCGGCCCATCGCGCCGGCGGCGATGCGGAGGCGCTGGCGCAGGTGCTGCGGCGCCGGGCAGCCATCGAGGACGCTCCCCAGGCTCGCGTGGCTCTGCTCGCCGAGCTCGCCCAGGTGCAGGAGGAGCGCCAGGACGACCCGCAAGGCGCCATGGCCACGCTGCGCCGCTTGCTCGAGGTCGACCCCGGTCACGTCGATGCGCTTTCGCGCCTCGACCGGCTGTGCGTGCGCACCGAGAAATGGGCAGAGCTCGCCGACGTGATCGCCCGCGAGGTCGCCCTCGCGAAGGGCGACACTGCTCCCTTCCGCCAGCGGCTCGCCGAGCTCAGGGAGATGCGCCTGCTCGATCGCGAAGGCGCGCTTGCCCTCTACGAGGAGATCCTGTCCGCCCGCCCGGACGACGAGAAGGCCCTCGCGCGCATCGAGGCGCTCTTGGAGCGGGACCCTGCCAATGCGCGGGCTGCCGCCGCCCTCGAAGGCGCCTATGCGGCCACGGGCGCATGGGCCAAGTACGCGGCCGTGCTCGAGGTGAGGGCGGGCGAGCGGCCGGATCCGGTCGAGCGCAAGGCGCTGTTCCTGGAACTGGCGGAGGTGCAGGAGAAGCGGCTCGGGAACCAGGAGCAGGCCTTCCTGGCCCTGTGCCGCGCCTTCCGCGACGACCCGGCCGACGCCGCCCTGCGCAGCGAGCTCGGACGTCTGGCGGCGGCGACCGAACACGGGGAGGAGCTGGCCGCCCTCTACGAGGATGTGTTCGAGCGACTCTCGCCTCCCGACGCCGCCGAGGTCGCTCTCACCCTGGGTGCCTTGCACGAGGAGAGATTGCGGTCGGCGGAGAGCGCGATCGGCTGGCTGGAACGCGCCCGGCGCCTCGATCCCGCTGCTGCTCCCCGTGCGCTCGCCGGTCTCGATCGACTCTATCGCGCGAGCGCCCAGCATTCCCAGCTGGCCGACGTGCTGGAGGCGGAGGGGGGGGTGGCCGCCGGGGAGGAGCGCGCCGGCTTCCTGTTGCGGCTCGGTCTCCTGTGCGAGGAGCAGCTCGCGGATCTTCCGAGAGCTGCCCGTGCCTACGAGGCAGTGGTCGCCGAGAGCCCCGGCCAGGCGGCGGCCCTGCGGGCCCTCGAACGCATCTACGAGGCAGAAGGCCGTCTCGCGGACCTGGCGGAGAACCTGGCAGCGCAGCGCCAGCTGTCCGGCGACGCTGCGAGCAGGCTGCGCCTGGCGGCCCGGCTCGCCGCCGTGAGCCAGTCGCTCGGCAAGGACGGGGACGCGATCGAGCTGTGGCGGGAGGTGCTCGGCCTCGATGCGCGCCACGAGCTCGCGCTTTCGGCACTGGAGGGCCTCTACGAGAAGCTCGAGCGCTGGCAGGAGCTGGCGGAACTGCTCAGGGCTCGGCTCGCTCTCACCGCCGACCGCCGTGAGGCGGCGCGGCTCCACGACAAGCTGGGCGCGTTGCTCGGCACCCGGCTCGGCGACACTGCCCAGGCCGTGCGCGCCTACCAGGCCGTGCTCGATGCCGACCCGCGCAACCGCAAGGCGCTCGAAGCGCTCCGAGACTTGTTCGCAGCGAAGGGCGATCTTGAAGGGCTCGCCTCGGCCTACCGGCGACTGGTGCCTCTGCAGGAGGATGCGGCGGGGGTGAAGGTCGTGCGCATGCAGCTCGCCGACGTGCTGCTCAAGGCCGGCAAGAAGGGCGAGGCGGCCGAGCAGGGGCGGCGCGCCTTCGAGCTTGAGCCGCACGCGGAGCCCGACCTGTTCCGGCTCGCCACCATCTTCGAAGGCGCGGGCTCGCCGTCCGATCGGGTAAAGGCGATCGAGGCGCGCGCTGCGCTGCTCGCGCAGGAGGGCCGCTCCAGCGAGGCGGTCACGGCCTGGCTCGAGGTGGCCGAGGCGTGGGAGAAGTCGCTCGGCAAGCCAGAAGCTGCCGCTGCCGCCCTCGAGAAGGTGCTCGCGGCCGATCCGGGGCGACGAGAGGCCTACGGGCGCCTGCGCGATCTCTACGCCCGGGCGGGGGACTATCGCGCCTACGTCCGGGTCTGCGACCAGCTCGCGGGACAGCTGGGCGATCGCGCGGAGCGACTGGCGCTGCTCAAGGAGCTCGGGGAGATCCACGAGAAGCGGCTGGGGCAAAAGGAGATGGCCTTCATCACCTACTGCCGCGCCTTCGGCGAGGATCCCGCCGACGAGTCGGTGGTGGCCGCGATCCGACGACTCGCTGCCGAGACCGAGGGCTGGGACGAGCTGGCCGCCGTCTACGAGCAGATCGCCGAGGAGGCCAAGGGGCTCGCGAAGGCACGGCTCCTCATCGAGGTGGGGCGGTTGCGCGACGAGCGGCTCGACGATGCGGACGGGGCGGAAGCCGCCTTCCGCCGGGCGCTGGAGGTCGATCCGGCGAGCCCCGAAGCGCTCGACGCTCTGACGGACCTGTTCACGCGCCGTGGCCGTGTGCGGGATCTCGTGATCGCGCTCGAGCAGAAGCTCGAGGCGGCGGCGGGGCTCGACGAGAAGAAGGCCACCCTGCTCGAGATGGCTCGCATCTATGACGGTCAGCTGAAGGATGCGGGCGAAGCAATCGCGGCCTTGAAGCGCGTGCTCGAGCTCGACGGGGCCGATGCGGCCGCCCTCGACGTCCTGGCCGGTCTGTACCGGCGCGAGGCGCGCTGGGGCGATCTGGCCGGTGTCCTCGCGCGCGCGAGAGATCTGGCGCAGGACGACGGAGCGCGCGTGGCCTTCCAGCTGCAGATCTCCAGCCTGTACGAGAACGAGCTCGCCGACGAAGAGGCGGCCGTGGAAGGCTACCGAGCCGTTCTCGGCCTCGATGAAGACCAGCGCGATGCCCTGGCGGGCCTGGAGCGCCTCTACACCAAGCTCGACCGGTTCGCAGAGCTCAATCGCATCTACGAGAAGGAGGCCGAGATTGCCACCGATCCGCGAGAGAAGGTGCGGATCCTGGGCAAGAGCGCCTCGATCTGGGAAGAGAAGCTCTCCGATCCGCGCAAGGCCATCGAGAAGAACGAGGCGGTGCTGGCACTCGACGGTGGGAACGTGCAGGCGATGAAGGTGCTCGAAACGCTCT
>Ga0335081_10016673_pt1 | contig 11898 bp, 13 predicted proteins | sample Lox_Sample_35_FD_206713 | JGI IMG/M metagenome (GOLD analysis project Ga0335081, IMG submission 206713) | Soil microbial communities from Loxahatchee National Wildlife Refuge, Florida, United States - Lox_Sample_3.5 | ecosystem: Environmental > Terrestrial > Soil > Wetlands | place: USA... | reverse complement strand
ACGAAATCGGGCGCGTCGGCCAGCGGGGCCATGGGAGTGGCCTCTGGGTATCCTCGAGAGGCTCGAAACCGCAGGCGCACGCCCCGGAGCCAGACCGCTACTGGGAGGCCTACGCGGACGGCGTCGCTAGGCAGCTGGGGTGAGGGAGCCGCCGGTCAGGAGTTGCTCGCCGCGGAGCCTTTGCCTCTCTTGCGCCGGTGGGCCTTCTCGTGCGAGTCCTCGGCCGCGTCGATGTCGTCCTCCTCTTCGTCCTCATCGGACTGGGCCGCGAACGACGCCGACCTCGCCTTGACTTGCTTCTTGAGCCAATCTTCATAGATGTCTGGAACCGCCTGAGTGGCGTCGACCTTCTCGACAACCTCGCTCCTCTTCTGTGGCATCGACGGCCGGGCTCTTCCCTCGTTATATCAGGCTTTGCGACAGGGACCCTTCGAAGCGCCTTGAAAGGTTCAAGAAGCGCAGGCGCGGCCTGAGATTCCGACAGGCGAAAGAAGCTCGTCCGCAACCGACATCGCAGCGTCCCTCATCATGCAGCTGAAGCCCGAGGAGTGGCAGGCGCTCAGGGCTCTCGAGAAGTGCACGCTCGGGAAGGCGACCACGTCAGCAGAGTCGATAGCGAAGGTGTCAGGCCAGCCCTTGGACAGGGTGAACTTCGGCCTCAACGAACTCAACAAGCGAAAGCTCATCGGGTCGGGCAGGACGTACGAGATCTACGTTCCCGCCGTTGACCTCCTCGCGCTCAAGTTCTATGCCGACAAGGACTACGCGCACGCCCTCGGGAAGCTCATCGCGAAGGGGAAGGAGTCAGACGTCTACGAGGTCCTCTCCGGTAGGGGAGACCTCTATGCGCTGAAGCTCTTCAGGCTGGGGAGGACGAGCTTCCGCGACGTCACCCGCAAGAGGCACGCCTCGTCGAAGCAGCTCAACACCTGGCTGGACGTCAACTACGAGGCTGCACACAGAGAGTTCCACGCGCTCGCCAGGCTCGCGGAGGTGACGAAGAACGTCCCGGTGGCCGTGGCCACAAACAGGCACACCGTGCTCCTCAAGGAGCTCCCTGGGGTGAGGCTCACGAGCCGGCCGGAACTCGTCGACGCCAGGAAGGTCCTCAGGGAGATCATGGACACGGTGCGGGACGCATACACGAAGGCGGGGATGATCAACGGGGACCTAAGCGAGTACAACATCCTGACAGACGGGGCGACGGTCTGGCTCATCGACTGGCCCCAGTGGGTCGGGGCCGACCACCCCAACGCGAAGGAGCTGATGAGGCGCGACGTGGGTGCGGTCGCGAAGTTCTTCGAGAGGAGCTACGGGCTCTCCGCCGACATCGACGCGCTGGTGGGCTACGTGACGGGGAGCGGGCGCTTCCCCGCGGTCAGAAGAGTATGATGCGCTTCTCGAGGATGAGGTTGGTTATGTTGCGGATGTCCCGGAGCTGGTCGTCGAGTATCGACTCGACCTCCGCCGTTACGTTGGACATCTTAGTCCCCTTCTCGAGGACGACCGCCGCGCTGGCTATCTGAGGCTGGTCGATGGGGCTGCCTATCCTGCTGAGTATCCTTACGTAGCACTCCCTCACGCCCTTGACCTCGTCGGCGATCTGCTCAGCGGCGTGCACGGCCACGGCGTTGTAGAGCTTCCCCGTGTGGTTGACCGGGTTCTTGCCCGCGGTCGCCTCCATCGAGTACTGGCGCATCGGCGAGATGAGGCCGTTCACCCTGTTTCCCCTTCCGGTGTTCCCGTCGTCCCCCTGCTCCGCAGACGTGCCGGTGACCGTGAGGTAGTAGCTACCCCTCTTGGGGTCGTCGCCCTGGTTGAGCCTGACGTTTACGTCGAGAGGGGACTTTGCCACCAGGTCGTCCACTTCGTCCCTGACGTCCTTGATTATGCTGGCATACTCGCTCGCGTCCTTGATCTGCCCACTGACCATCGCGGCCGCGACGGTGGCGTTGAGCTTCTTGCCCACCCTCATGCCCATGACCTTGACGTCCTCGCCCACGGAGGGGTACTTCTTCTTGAACTTCGAGGAGTTGAGCAGCTGCTCGATGGAGAAGACGACCTTCTCGGTCTCTGAGAGCGGGGCGAATCCCACTCCTACCGAGGTGTCGTTCGCGACCGGCATCGCCTGCTTCCTGAGGAAGACCGCCACGAGGTCGGGGGAGCCCGCCCTGATCATCGTCTCGACCCTCGTGTGCTTCACGGGGTCGAGGAAGCGCATCGTCCCCCGTATGTAGTTCGCCACCGCCTCCTTCGCGATTGTCTCGACCGGGACATCCTCCATCTTGTTCCCGACAGGGACGACGTCCGTCGCCCTTCCCGCGACGAGGATGAAGATCGGGTCGACGACCTTGCCCCCTCCGAAGACCGCGTGCGACTTGCCGCCCACCAGGAGCCCCTTGTCCACGTTGTGGTGGAAGATGACGTCGAAGTTGTCGAGATAGTACTTTGAGAGCGCTATGGAGACGGCCTCGCAAGCCCCGTCGATGATGCTGTCGGGGTGCCCTATGCCCTTCCTCTCGACGATCTCGACCTGAAGGTCGGAGACGCAGTCCGGTAGCTGTTCTGAGTGGATTGACCTGTTCATCTAGAGCCGACCCCGGGCGCGACGATCAAACTTGGATTCTCACAGAGAGTTTTCGAGCCTTACGTAGAGGACGTTGTCCCCTCTCACTATGACCTTGCCGTAGTTCGCGGACTTGACCCCGCCCTCGAACTCCTCGGCGTCTTCGAGTATCACGTTCATGAATGCGTCGACGTTGGACACCCTTCCCCGGTACTCGACGTCTGTCTTGAGACGAATCGTAGCCTTCTTGCTTATCGCTTTCTGCAGGACGGCTAGGGGTCGCTTTGGCGTCTGTTGAGAAGCGTTCACTTTTGAGCTGTTTCAGCGACCTTTCGGCGCCAATAAAAACGTTTGTCGGCCATAAATGAACACCCGCAGCACGCCACATTCCTCAAGGCATATCGTCGAGGTCGCTCCTCTTTGGTTCCGCCGGCGCCGGCCTGGTGGCGCGGCCGCGCCCTGAGGCGAGGTGGCTCGAGAGCATGCCCGGGGTGGAGAGGATTTCCGCGACCAGGTACCTGTGGCAGTCGAGGCCGGCCTTCTCGTAGCAAAGCAAGGTGACGTCCTGGGCCTTGGCGAGCGGGGAGAGGGCCCGAATCGCTTCGGCGCTCTCGGGGCTCGCGTTCATCTCTGAGATGAACGCCTCTTTGAACTGGTCCCAGCTCTTCTCGCCGCTCCTGTAGGCGGCGAGGAGCTGCCGGCTGGGTGAGAGCGCCTTCTCCCACCTGTCGAAGCGGTCTTTCTTGACTCCCCGAGGGTAGTACCGCGTGATCAGCACCCTGACCCCGTCACCTGGATCCGCTGGCTCGTAGATGCTCTTCGTCTTCACCGCCAACGAAGCTCGCCCCATGAGTGCCAGACGCGGGGGCAGATATCCTTGAGCCAGCCCGTGCGAAGGTCGGGAGGCTTTCATGACGACATCGGAGGATCTGCATGAAGCGGTTCTCAGTTTTGATAATCGCGTCTACCTCCAAATATGCAAGAGTCCCGGATGCGGCTGTGGAGTAGTTGGACCCGCGAACCATAGAGAACGGAATCATCGTCGGCCTGATGGTCGGCGCCGTCGTTCTCAGCGGCCTTCTTGGCTTCTACGCCAACACGATAGCCAACTCTCTCACGGCGAGCAGTCAACCTTCCGCCACGCAGGTCAACATGGACGTGATCCCCGACTACGGAGGCGCAGGGTACGACGCGTTCGTCCTCGCGGCAAACGCGAACAGCGGCGTAGTCCCCGCCGCGGCGACGAACACCACGGCGCCGGGCACGAACGACAACAACGTCACCGTCAAGGCGGGCACCGCGGTGGACTTCGTGCTGACGATAGACACGGCGGTCCTCCAGAACTTCTCTGACCAGGTCACCACGCCCTTCACAGTCTACAACGACACCGCGAGCGGTCAGGTCGCCTCCAGCTACAGCGCCGGTCAGGCAATCTCGAACATGCCCATAGGGCACACCTTCAGGATAACGCAGCTGGGGCTGAACATCCCCATCCCGCAGAGGACGGTCGTGAACTTCTCGTACACCTTCTCCAAGCCGGGCGTCTACATGTACATGTGCGACACCCCCTGCGGCCCGGGGGTGGGCCTCAAGGGATACATGGAAGGGTTCGTCATCGTGACCTGAGGCTCCGAACCCAGCCTTTGGTCATGCCTGCCGCGCCCGAACCTCTTAGCGCTCGGACATGGCCTGCGGCGAGACCTGGGGGTCGGCTCCAGCCCGGAGGGCGTGACCCTGACTGAGATGGCGCGGGCGGTGGAGAAGAATTAGCGCTGACCCATCGCGCACGGACCGGACGTCAAAGCTATTATCGTCCCGAGGCGCCACAGGGAAAGGTTCTCGTGACGAAAGACGAAGCGAGCGGGAGCGGTCTCAGGTCGCTCACCTTCTCCGAGGCGCTCGAGGTCGCCAGGAGCCTGGGAAAGCTCAGCACGGGCTCCGAGGGGCTGGACGCGCTCTTGGTCGGGGGTTACGAGGAGGGCAAGATAACCGAGGTGTTCGGGGCGAGCAACTCCGGCAAGACCCAGATGGCGATTCAGGCGACCGTGATGGCTTCCGCGCGAGGTTGGAAGTCGGTGTACGTCGACACCGAGTCGACATTCCGGCCCGAGAGAGTCGTCCAAATGGCCGAGTCCAGGGGGATGGGGGCGAAGTCGGCGTTGGACAACGTCTACTCCCTCCGAGCCCGCAACGTCGACGCCCAGTCTCAGGTGCTGGAAAGGATGGCCGACGACCCGCGGGTCAGCTCCGCGAAGCTGGTCGTCGTGGACACCGTGACGAAGAACTTTACCCTCGAGTTCCCAGGCAGGGAAAGGACGGGGCGGAGGCAGGGCGCGCTCGGGGCGTACCTGAACCGAGTCGCCGTCGACGCCTACCTCCACAGGAGGGTCGTTCTCCTGACCAACAGGGTGGCTTCGATAACGGTGGGCGGAGTGAGCAAGGACGTCAACGTGGGCGGCCTCACTTTGGGGAGGTTCGTCAGCAAGTCCATCCGACTGCGGAGGGAGGGAGGCTACGTCGCCGCGAGCCTCGAGCATCCGCGGAGCGGCGCCTCCCCGGCCAAGTGCCGGCTCTCGGAGAGGGGCGTCGAATAGCGCGACTGCGCGACGCGATTCGTCGGGTCCGCCACCCACCAACGGACCCCAAATATAGGACCGCCCGGCCATTCGGAAGAGAAGGCGTTCGCGGTTGAACAAGCTCACCCTAGCGGTGGTTGTGGTCACCATCCTCCTCGTCGGCGTCGGCTGGGCCGCGACCGCGCACTTTCCGGATGCGCCAAGCTCCACCACCACCGCCGGCTCGGCGAGCACGGAAACGACCGCCTCCCCTGCGGTCACTTCCCCGTCCGTCGTAGCGACGTCCGTCTCCGTCGGCAACTCCTCAGGAGACTGGCTCACGGACGCCCCCGCCTTCGTCGGGGGCTCCACGACGATCGACTACCCTCCCGGCTACAGCGCCGTCGCCAACTTCATCCTGGGCGTGATAAACGCCGAGAGGAGTTCAGCTGGTCTGCCGTCTGTCACGTTGAGCAGCGTGCAGTCGGGCCAGCAGCACGCCGACTCCATGGCGTACTACGGCTACTTCAGCCACTGGGACAATCAGGGATACAAGCCGTACATGCGCTACACCCTCCTGGGCGGGACGGGGAGCGTGGAGGAGAACGCCGCGCTGAGCTACTGCACCACCTCGCAGCAGGACTCGACTCAGCAGGTCGCCGCCGCCTGCTCCGTCCAGACGGTGGAGAACGCCATAAACGGGTCAGAGTGGATGATGCTCAACAACGACTCGGCCTGCTGCGGCAACGGACACCGGCAGAACATCCTCGACCCGCTCCACAACCGCGTCTCCCTTGGCGTCGCCTACAATTCCACGACCGTCTTCCTCGTGGAGGACTTCGAGAGCGTCTACATCGGCAACGAGTCGCTCCACGTCTCCGCGGGCACGCTGACCCTCCAAGGGATGATCCTCGCATACCAGCAGGGGTGGTTGGAGAGCCAGTCCGGCTCGGAGGTCTCGGTGTACTTCGACCCCGCCCCGGGCAACATCAGCCTTGGCGAGCTGGAGCCCACGACCTCCTGCGACCAGTACAGCGAGCTGAACGAGTCTTTGGCGTGCCAGTACGAGGGCGCCTACTCTCCTGGGACGCCGATTTCCACCGTCTTCTTCCCGTGCCCGGCGGGGCGCGTCTGCAGCAGCTCGGGCAACTTCACCTACGCGGAGCAGTGGCAGACCGACTTCGACACGGGGCACTTTGACATTGTGTTCTCCATCAGCGCCCTCGAGCGGGCCTACGGGCCGGGGGTCTACACCTTCTACCTTTGGCCGGCCGAGGTCGCGCCTGGACCAATCACCAGCCTGAGCGTCTTCGTTCCGAGCGGGTAGCCGCGGCCCTGCACGGTCCGGCGAGGAATTCTGTGGATTTCGTAGTATAAGCATTTAAGCAAACGATAGCGATGCGTCTGTGGCTTTGCTCTCAAGCAGCATGATCAAAGAAGAGGTGGATGAGATTATCGAGTCACTAGTTCACACCAAGCTCGAGGACGCGCGGCAGAGGCTGGCGCACCTGGCGCCCCAGGTCTCCTCGGAGTACGGCAAGGGCGCGCTCCTCGCGCTCAACGGGATAGTCAACGTGACCGAGAACAAGACCCCGGACAAGATGGCCGACGCCGACAAGATACTTCGCGCGGTGGATAGGCTGCCCAAGATTCAGATGACGGACGACCTGGACAGGGGGTACCTTCAGACGATGGGCAAGTGGGCCAAGCGCGTCAAAGATTCAAGTAAGTAATGCCCAGGGTGAAGAGAAGCACCCAGAAGAAGACGAAGAGCATCAGGAAGCTCCCCACGCCTGTGGTGTAGAGCTTCCGCTGCTGGTCCTTGTCGAAGCTCTTCCCGACGCTCCACTTTAGCAGGTAGAAGGTGGCGATGTAGAGGAAGAGCCCGAGGAGGATTCCGGTCGAGTAGTCCGGGCTGGCCCCGCCTACGCAGGCCCCGCCGCTTGCAGGCGGAGGGATGAGGACTTTGCAGCCCGTGAGGAGCTCCGCGGAGACGCCTCCGAGAGCTCCGAGCGAGACCCTGAGCCAGTATATCTTGTCAAGCAGGGTGAGGGGCAACAAAAATTCACTCGATTGCGGAGCTCAAATTCAGCCGAGCCCGCAGTAGGTTAATAAAACTTGCACGGCGTCGGCCTCACAAGGCGCGGGTCGAGAGGGTTGTCGTTGTTGTCGGAGAAGACGAAGGGGTCGCTCTCGGGGCTGGAGTTCAGGGTCCTCTCCAGGGAGATCTCCTCTGCGCTCGCCGGCACCTACGTCTCAAACATCTACTCGATAGGCGAGAGCCAGCTCCTCAGGATGAGGAGGTCAGGCGGGGCCGAGGGCGAGTCGACGGAGGCCTCACTTGTGCTCTCCCCGAAGCTCGGCGCGTGGATAACCGAGAAGCCGGCCCGGGTGGAGACCACAGAGTTCACGACGGCTCTCCGGTCGCACCTCCTCAGGGCGAGGCTCGGGTCTGTCACCCAGATCGACCTCGACAGAGTGCTGATCCTGGAGTTCGAGGGGAAGGGCGACGACAGGTTCAAGCTCGTGCTCGAGCTGATGCCTCCCGGGAACCTGGTGCTGACGGGCTCCGAGGCGAAGATAGTCCTCACCCTGCGCGAGGTCAAGACGGAGGCAAGGAGGCTCGTCAAGGGGTACCCGTACGCCCCGCCCCCCCAGACGCGAGCCTCCCTCGAGGCGCTGACCGAGCAGGACTTGACGAAGGCGCTGGCCAGGGAGAAGACGCTCGGCCGCGCCCTCGGAAGGGGGCTCTCCATCCCCAGACGATACGTCGACGAGATTCTGGCCCGCCTCTCTCACGGCCAGGAGGACCCCACGGACATCCCCGGAGCCGAGGTCGACCGCATCAGGGCCACGGTCAAGGACATGCTCGCGACCCTCGACGCGCACCCCTCGCCCTGCCTGGTGAGGACCGGCGAGGACTCGGTAGAAGTCATGGTGATCGAGCCGACCGGAAGGGAGGTGCTGGAGACCTCGCCCACCCTAAGCCCGCTCCTCGACAAGTTGCTCTTCTCGGGCATCCTGACGGCAGAGGAGGAGGCCGCCTCGCGCTTGGAAGAGGAGGAGTCCAAGAGCGGGGCCCACAAGAGGAGGGCATTGGAGCTTCAGGCCACCATTGCGGACCTAGAGTCAAAGAAGACTGGCCTGGCGAAGCTCTCGGGAGAGCTAAGACGGCTCGCACCGCTCGTAAGGGGCGCCCCCGACGCGGAGCGAGCGGTCGAGATGGCGAAGGGGGCAAGGGTCTTGCCCAGCGACCTGCAGTCCTCGTTGGACAAGCTGGCCGAGAAGGGGCAGGCGTCCATCGCATCTGCCATCTTCGACCGGGCAAAGAGGACGGAGCGCGACATTCAGGACATAGACGAAGCCATCAAGAAGCTCCAGCCCAAGCTCAAGAAGGAGAGCGGGAAGGAAGAGACAGCGCGGGTGAAGGCGATTCCCCTGTCCAGGGCCAAGAAGGAGTGGTACGAGAAGTTCAGGTGGTTCTTCACCACGGGAGGGAAGCTCGCCATAGGGGGGCGCGACGCGCAGAGCAACACCACGCTGATACGGAGGCACATGCAGGATGAGGACACCGTCTATCACGCTGACCTCTTTGGTTCGCCTTTCTTCGTCCTGAAGGGGGGGAAGGAGCAGACGGCGGAGGAGGTCAAGGAGGTGGCGAAGGCCACCGCGACCTTCAGCAGCGCCTGGAAGACCGGCCTAGGAGCCGCCGACGCTTATTGGGTCACCCCGGAGCAGGTGGGCGCCGCAGGGCCGAGCGGGGAGTACCTCGCCCACGGCTCGTTCGCGATCAACGGGAAGAAGAACTTCGTCACTAAGAACACCGTGGAGGTCGCGGTCGGAATCGACGATGGGGGAAGGATAATCTCGGGGCCGGAGGAGGCGATAATGAGGTCAGCGAGGGGGCACGTCACGCTCGTCCCGAGCAGGGAAAAGCCCTCGGACACCGCGAAGAAGGTGCTCCATGAGCTGACCGCCTACGCGAGCCCACAGGTCAGCCTCGGAGTCGATGACGTGCTGCGCATGCTTCCGGCCGGCGGCGGGAAGATAATCCGAAGGCGCGCCGACAAGAAGGCATCATAGAAACTTCAGTCCTTCGAACCCGTGAAGTCTCTCTTCAAACTCGGAGTCGGTAAGGTCGGTGAAGGGCTTGTTCTTGAGATAGTTGTATCGCTCTTTGGCCAGCCTCTCAAACTGCGCTTTCTGAATTTCCCCTTTCTCGAGTCTCGCCTTGATTCTGCCTATCGGCTCCGTGTGCGTCTGTTGCGGAGGCGAGGGCCCTCGCTTCGGAGCGGCATCCTGTTCCCGCTTGGGTTGTGCGGCGCTGCTTTCTGCCGGACTGGGTCGACCGGCTGCGACGACTTTGGCGCCGTCCTTTGACGCCTGGAGTATCTTGAGATACGCATCGTTGACTTCCCTGAACCGCGATTTCACCTGATCCAGCGTGGCATCAGGAGGAAGGCCCAGGGTCTCGTAGGGAGACTTCTCCTCATCGGGACTGCTCATGCGAAGCTACTCCACCAAGGTTCCGGATAGTGTAAGGCTCATCTGTATCGCTTCACCCGTTTTTCCGGTGTCGCTCCCGTCTCAGCTCCTCAATGTGGAGGGACAATAATAAACCTAGAGGAGGGGCCGGTCGCCAAGCGTCGCAAGCTGTATTAACCGAATCGAGGAGAACGCGTCAATCAGTTGTCCGAGCCGGTGCGGCAGAGCTACCTCTTCCTCCCGTCATACGCGCCCGCCCTGGTCTATGCCACTTTCTTCGTAGCGGGGCTCATCATGCTCTTCGGGCTCTACAGGCACCTGAGGAGCTACGGGATGGGCGTCGGGGAGTTCCTCTCGCTATCTGCCAAGGACCTCAAGGCGAAGCTCGGGAGGTTCGCCAAGTTCGACCTAGGGCAGGAGAAGGTCCTCAAGGGAGGCTCGGGCGGGGTGATGCACGGGGCCATCTTCTACGGCTTCCTCATGCTCTTCCTCTACACCAGCCTGGTCTTCGTCCAGAGCGACGTCCTTCCCGTCTTCGGCGGCGGGATCTTCATCAAGGGCAACTTCTACCTCACCCTGGAGTTCTTAGGAGACACTCTCGGCATCTTATTCATCGTTGGGCTTGTGATTGCGGTCTACAGGCGCTACGTCCAGAGGCTCTCGAAACTGAGGACGGGCTGGGACGACCGCGTGGTGCTGGGCATGCTCATCTGGATAGGCGTCTCCGGGTTCGTCATCGAGGCGCTCAGGTTCGTCGCCATCCCCTCGCAGTGGGCCGTCTTCTCGCCGGTGGGTGACGCGCTCTCCGTGGCGATAGGGAGGACGCTGGAGCTCTCGGTCTCGCAGGCGCAGGTCGTCTACCAGGGCTTCTGGTGGGCGCACATGTTCTCGGTCATGGCCCTGATAGCGGCGACCCCCTACACGAAGCTCATCCACGTCTTCACCTCGGCTTCCAACATCGTCCTCACGCCCGAGAAGTCCCGGGGGCGGCTGAGCACCCCGTTCAGCCTCGCCGCCATGCTCGAGACGGGCGACTTGGAGACGCCCCCCAACGCCCACACCGCCGGCGGCTTCGCTCCCCTCAGGCTCCTCGCCCTCGACGCGTGCACAAACTGCGGGAGGTGCGAGGAGGTGTGTCCGGCCAACGCGGCGGGGAGGGACCTCTCGCCCAGGGACATCGTCCAGGACCTCGGCAGGGAAGCGAGGGCGGCCCCGAAGGAGGACGTCTTCGCCAGGGGCGTGATACGCGAGAGCGAGCTCTGGGCGTGCACGACCTGCAACGCGTGCGTGGAGGCCTGCCCGGTCTTCATCAACCAGGTCGACTACATCGTGGACTTCCGGAGGACTCTCGTCGCTGAGAACAGGCTCGACCCCATGAAGCGCACGTTCCTCGAGAACGTCGGGAGGGCGAACAACCCGTTCGGGCTCCCCCAGCAGGAAAGGCAGAGCTGGCTGGTCGAGGCCGGGGTCCCGACACTGGAGACGCGCCCCCGCCCCGAGTATCTATACTGGGTGGGGTGCCAGGGGAGCTACGACCCAAGGGGGAGGAAGCTCACGCAGGCGGTGGTGAAGATCCTCGACGCGGCGAAGGTCGACTACGCGGTCCTCGGGAACGACGAGGCGTGCACGGGGGAGCCCGTGAGGAGGCTGGGTGAGGAGGCGCGCTTCCAGGAGCTGGCGCTCAGGAACATCGAGAGCATCGCCCGCTCAGGGGCGAAGAAGGTGGTCGTCCACTGCCCCCACTGCTTCAACACATTCCTAAACGAGTACCCCGAGTTCGGTGCGAAGTTCGAGGTCGTGCACCACTCCCAGCTCATCGGCGAACTGGTCGTCCAGGGGAGGCTTAAGCTCGAGAAGCGCGAGGGGTCGGTGACCTTCCACGACCCGTGCAACCTCGGGAGGGTGAACGGCGTGTACGACGCGCCCAGGGACGTCATCAAGGCGGCGGAGGGCTTCGAGGTTGTTGAGATGCCTAGGAGCAGGGAGAAGAGCTTCTGCTGCGGCGGGGGCGGGGCGAACGCCTGGTATCAGGTTCCGGAGAAGACGAAGATCAGCGCGCTCCGGATGGAGGAAGCTGTGAAGACGGGCGCGAAGACGCTGGCGGTGGCGTGCCCGTTCTGCATAACGATGCTAGAAGACGCGGGGAGGGGGCCGAAGGGAGGGCTGGAGGTGCGGGACATCGCCGAGATAATAGCGGAGAGGCTGCCTCAGGCGAATGGATGATTCTTGCCCTGAAAGTGTCACTCGGGTTCTGATATAGCTGGGGCCGGTGACCCTCAACTATTCTGCCGT
>Ga0335081_10016672_pt1 | contig 11899 bp, 9 predicted proteins | sample Lox_Sample_35_FD_206713 | JGI IMG/M metagenome (GOLD analysis project Ga0335081, IMG submission 206713) | Soil microbial communities from Loxahatchee National Wildlife Refuge, Florida, United States - Lox_Sample_3.5 | ecosystem: Environmental > Terrestrial > Soil > Wetlands | place: USA: Florida... | reverse complement strand
GGAGGGCCGTGTCGGTAAGCGTGACTTCACGATCGACCCAGCCGCCGGGACGGTCACCTGCCCAGCCGGGCACACGGCGACGATCACGACCTCCAAGAAGGGCGTGCGGACCGCGCGGATCTCACGCGCGGCGTGCGGCGCCTGCCCGCTCAAGGACCAGTGCTGCCCCGGGCGACCCAGCCGACAGATCGCGCTTGGCGAGCATGAGGAGTTGATGATCGCCGCACGCCAAGCGCTCAACGATCCTGACACCGCCGCGCACCTGCGACACACCCGGCCGAGGATCGAACGGCTCCTCGGCCTGCTCGCAGTCCGTTACGGCGCGCGCAAGAGCCGGTACATCGGCAGCGCCAAAGCTACCCTGCACGCGAGCTGGGCCGCCGCGTTGGTGAACCTCAACCCGATCGCGCAACACCTCGCTCCCGGGACAACATGACCGCCTGCCGGGCGCGGGATAGCGTCACAGACGCCCCAAAACGGGCCTCAACGACCCCAGCCGCCCGATCAAGACCCGCCGGACCAGCCACAGAACCGGTCCGGCCTGACCCGCCATACCAGCACCTGAGCGACGCCGCGGGGTCCCTCAGTCTGAAAACGTCACTTCTTCAGGGGCCTTCTAGCTAGCTAGGCACTAGGAGCCTTTGGTGAAGGCCGACCAGCGAGCCGCCGTTGCAGCGCCTCGTTCCATCGATTAGGTGCCTCCGTCCCTGAGAGCATCGCCGGGCGGCCGCACCGCACCAGCGCGCACACGACCGCTGCCGCCGTGACAAGACCGGCCACAGAGACCGCCCAGCCAGGCCTCCACGATATCCAGGTCGGCTGCATCACCGCCAATACGAGGCATACCAGACCGATCCCGAGCGTGAGTGCGGCGGGCAGAAATAGCCGCTTCCAAGCCCGGATCATCTCGTCGTGCATCGCCCAAGGAACGCAGTATGGCCGAGTCCATCGTTCCCAGAACGCTGGAGGCATGAGCAGCGTGTCATACGCATCGATCAGCGCAATGAAGAGCGCGAGGCTCACGAGCAGGGAGAAAACGGCCAGCTGAGCCTTGACGTCGCGAGTCTCGACGCTGGTGCTGGTCAAGACCCATCCCAAGGTCACAGTGATTGCTCCGCCGAGGACCTTCGCAACTTCGATCTTTGATCGAACCTTGTCTCGAAGTTGGGCCTCGTCTTCGAGGGTGACGCCTTGGACGTAGTCCTCCACGGGCGCGCCGTCGTTACCCAAATCGCTGGCGCTGTCTCCGGTCATGGTTGATCCCTTTCATCGATCCGCGCGAACCGGGTTCGTCCGCAACAGCAATAGACATCGGCCCTACGGCGCGACGGCGCCGGCACCTTGAACCACATTAGCCAAATACGTGCCGAACTTTGCCCTCGTCGACCTGACCTCGTCCAAGAGGTGGCTAAGGCGGCAAGCCATTGCATATATACCCGGTCGGACATGTGCATTGTCGGCCGTCTGGCCGGCTTGCCGACCCCATCTGGGTACACCCTGAGTCATCGCGCGCCACGGGCACACCGACCACGATGAGCGATCGAAGCGGGTCAAGAGCCATGGAACAGACCCCGGTTCAGTTGGTACCCCCCTAGATCGGCTCTCGCGTCACGAGTTTGACCTGCGTCCGGTTCTACGCGCTCATTTGTTCCGACCCGTGCAGCGTAGACGCTCCGTATGGTGCGGAGGACGTCAGCATCCTCCGAACGCAGATGTTCAAGCGCGTGCAACAGTGACCCCCCGTGCGAGATCATCGACAGCGCATAGAGGAGACCGATCGACGGGGCGACCGCCGGAATCGCAGACTCCGCTGCTGTCGTTGCCAAAAGTTCGGGATCAAGGTCTGCGTCAACGCCGAGCAACTTGTCCTGTAGATCCGATATGCACTCCTGGTACTTGCCGTGGCTCTCCACGTCGAAGGACTCCCAGCGCGGAAGCTTCAAGGCGCCCTTGTAGCCCCGTACCTCCATTGTTGCCGAAGCCGTCGCACGGCCGATCTGCACGTTCGCTGCCACGATTGCGGGTGTCAGATCGACATCGAGTTTGGTGTCGGTCACAACAATGACCGCCCGTATCGCGGTGCCAAACCGAAACGTGTGCTGCTCCGCTTGAATGTCTTTCCAGCGCGAGGCCCCAAAGACCAACACCTGATGCTTAGCGGCGCTACTAATGTCGCCGAGCGAGAAGCCAAGCTTCGCCGCAAGACTCTCGCTGAGCACATAGTTCTCCTGTCCTCCATCTCGCAGCTCCGGGCCTTTGGGCGCTTCGGGCGCCTTCGTCGCTGCGGGAAAGTCGGGGCTGTCGGCGAGCTGCTGCGCCGTAAAGTTGACGGGAAGCAACTGTGGCATCGAGGCTCCTTTTATGGTCGTCGCGCTGACTGAGCGTACTTTGAACGTGGCTGGCGCTTCGGCAGCGTGCCGTCCGCATCTACACGGCCGTCGCTACAAGCGGTGGGGAAATCTCTGTCCGCGAACTGCAGGTGACGAATACGACTCACCTCGTTTAGTTGATTAGCCGAGTAGCGAGACAATCGTCTCTCTGCGATAGAGGTGTGTCTTCTGCAAAACCATGCAGAGGGCGTGCGTAGTTTCCCGTAAAGCGTGGCTCGATGGGTAAGGGTGGCCCGGTATCGGTAGACATTGCAAGGTAGGTGATTCGTGGCGATGCGCCTACGCGGCTAGCCGTGACTGGGCGTCTGTGCCTCTATTTCCGGCGCAACGAAGCGGCTGCCCGGAAGGTACCGGCTTGTCAACGTCCAACGACTCCAGCGGAAGCAGTCCGTCAGCCGTCATCGCCTATACGGCAACGCGTTGAGCGATCTTCTGCTGACGTGCTGGGGAAAGCTCATCTAGCTGCAACAATCGATACCGGAGTTCGCCAATTGGTTGCGTGCGCAGCCCGTGACTCGGCTCAAGGTCGAATCACTTTGACGTTCAGCGTCCAACCAGGACGATGCCACGAACTGGTGAAGGCCAGTCCGTGGTAGGCAGGACAGCCTCTCCGACCAGGCAGGCCTGTAGCTAGGCGCCGCAGGTTGTTTTGCGTGGATATTTTGCGTGTGCCAATCACGGCACCCGACGGCGCACCGATCACCGCGCCACGCTGATGCCCGCGGCGACACGCTGCAAAGAGACGAGATCGTTGCGGCGTGTGAGCAGAACCGCGTGCTGGTGCGCGTTGACGCCCCGCCACTGCTGCTTCGCGCGTGAGCGGCGGCGCTGCCGGTCATCGATCAAAGCAGCACTCTGCTTAACTCGCTGCGACTTCCTGTTCGTCGTGTGAATCGCTCATGCCCCGCGCACTACCCGATCCCGACACAGCTGAGTCCGTTTGTGCGCGCTGGACGGAACGAGCCGTGGCTATTGCGATATCAACGCGTCGGTCCCGTCGACTTTTCCTGGAGTTGACCGACCACCGAGGTTGGAGCTCAGGCAGGTCAACTGCGGCGTCTCGTGCAGCGTATGCTCGCAGCCTCGGCGGACCAATTTGAGCAGGCGTGAGGGCTCGTTAGCGCACCGAGGAGCCGTCGCTGCAGAACGTCAGATGCCCACTTGTCGATCTGAATTGCCGCGGGAGCATCGGTCCCGGATCGGACCACAGATAACGCAGCGATGACAGACAGCAATCTATGGGTTTTGCGCGCCTCGGCTCGTCCCTGTGACGACCGCAACCGAAGAGTTGTCGAACTGTTTATATGGGAGACGGGCACGACGTCAGAGGGAACGACGACCGAAGCAGCGACATCGGGTTCGGAGCCACGGATGTCTCGCAGCCAGCGTCAACGGCGGTACCCAAGGAACAGCCAGCGAGTCAAGTGGGTTAGCGCCGCCGCCACGGCCTAAGGCTGAAGCCGGAGAACCGTCGGCCGCTCGGGCAGTCGAGCGCGAATGTCCTCGTTGGAAGGGAACGCTCAGAGACGTGTTTGACGTGGCTGACGCGGCGTTGCATCTCGCCCACAGGGCAGCGCGCGACTTCGATGAGTGAAGCCCCGACCGGAGTCGGAGACTGAATACACCCTATGGCGCCGAAGGACCCAATACTTCATCGCGACACCTGACGGCGAACGACGATCCGAGGATCTTTTGACTGTGAGGAGCGCGGCGTACCGAGAAGAACTTACGCGAATCCGGATTCTAGGGTTCTTCATGAGCTGGGGCGAGGTCCTGGGCATCACGCCCTATTTCGATAGGCAATACGGCGTGAGACTCCGCGTCGAAGGAAACAACACCTTCGCAGTCGGAAACGCTAGCCGAGAGTTGGTGCAAAAAAGTTTACCGAGGACGACGTGCTGTGGAGCGTCTTTTCCTCAACTGGCTTCTCGGTTTGACGTCCAACTGGGGCGCAACCGTCGGACTTGCGCTGGCGATCTTGATCGGTGGAACGATCGGTAGAGCGATTTCACGGCTCCTCGTCGTTCGGAGTGGGCGGATCTCCTAACGGCCAACGCCCATGGGCGCGGCGCCGGTCTGATCGCTGCAGCTTCGCACTGTCGGCTGACGACAGTGCCGGCTGGGCATCTAGGCCAAGGCAGAGCGTCGAGCGGTGCAAGCGAATGTACCGGTTTGCAGGTCATTCGTGCGGCCCTGGGAGAGCGGAACGACGGCTGGTGAAGTGGGGAGGGTCGTCTCGGAGTCGCGGACAGGCGGCGGTCGCCCTCGATGTCTGTGCCGCCAGGTAGGTTTCTCCCAGCAGACCGCAGCCGGGCTGCCCACCCAGATTGACGACGAGCCGATTTCACTCGGAATTGTCGCTGCTGCGCTCGCCGTACTGGCCGTACTGCTTTTCAGGACGGAAGTTCTGCCGCGGCTCGTGCCGCCGGTGGAGTTCCTGCACGACGACAAGGCGGAGACCATCGCGGCGAGAAGACCGGGCTAGTGTGTCCGGTCAGTGGGTGGCCGAGTTGCTCGCCGCTAGCCGCGTCCCCACAGGACCGCCCCGAGCCCAAGCGCCGCCAAGATCTCGACGACATCGCCGTGCTCGAGCGGCTCGCAAAGCGCATAGCCGGACGAGCGCCTGCCTGCCGACTCGTATGAGCATGTGCTCCTGGCGCTCGGCCCGCCGCCCCAGGACCGGGTTGCGCTTGAGCGCTGGGAGCGCGACGCACACCGGCCCGAGGCGGTCGCCCAACCAGCGGTGCCAGGATCTTCGCCCCTCCGCCGCCGCCCAGCGGCGAGCGCAGAAATCTGTGCCTGGGCCGGCCCGTGCGGAACGCCGGCCCGACGATCGGCCGGTAGGCCTGCCGCGACCGGTGCCCGCTGCACGCGCAACTCGCTGTTAGATGAGTGAGGCGTGTTGCGTGTCCGTCTCGCCCGGCTTCCCGCCTCCCCCCGCGGCGCTCTCCCGACGTGAACATGTTCTCTTCAAGGCGGACAGAGCGATCGCCGACATCGCTTTGGATCGTCGCGCGACGCGCGGCTAGCTGCTCGTCGCCGTTCGTCGCGCCGGCAAGGCCGCTCTGCCGAGCAAAATCGCCTCCGGCGCCGCGCAACGCGACGGCTTACCGTGGCCGAGTTCGGGCGGACTCGTCCGCCTCGCTCGTGCCGGAGTTCACAATGCCGCGCCAACGGATTAGCGCACTTGATCGCCGAGACGCCGGGGTCGCCTGCGGCTGTCGGAGACCATTCTGCGCGCCGGTTGGCGCGCATCGGCCCTGAGCGACATCCACATAGGGCCCCACCAAACCGCAGGGGCTAGCCCGACGGTGGCGTGGGGCGAAGCGGGCAAGGTCAAGTGGGGCCGGTCGCGCGCCGATACTTGATCAATACACGTAGGAGGAACCCCTTTGCCGTACACCGCAGAGATTAGCCGCGCGAACCCGGCGGCGTTCGTGTTTTTGATCGACCAGTCGGCTTCGATGAGCGATCCCTTCGTTGGCGAGAGCCCCAAGACGAAGGCCGAGGGCGTCGCTGATGCGATCAATCGGTTGCTCCGGGAACTCTCAATCAAATGCGCCAAGGAAGGCGACGTGCGGGACTACTTCCATATTGGCGTCATCGGCTATGGGGCTCGAATCGCTCCAGCTTTCGGAGGAGAGCTCTCGGGACGGGAGCTAGTTCCGATCAGTGAAGTGGCTAACAACCCGAGTCGGATCGACGAGCGGCGTAAGAAGGAAGATGACGGCGCAGGTGGACTTGTCGAGCGCGCCGTGAAGTTCCCCGTCTGGTTCGAACCGCAGGCCGAGGGCGGAACCCCGATGACAGCTGCTCTGACGCATGCGAAAACCGTGGTCGACGGCTGGTTGACACAGCACCCCGGCTCCTTTCCTCCAATCGTCATCAACATTACCGATGGCGAGTCCACTGACGGCGACCCGTCGGAGATTGCCGATGCTATTAAGCTGCAGGCATCCGCGGACGGCTCTGTTTTGCTGTTCAACGTTCATCTCTCATCCGCCGGAGGGCCGTCGATCTCGTTTCCGGACACTGAAGCGAGCTTGCCAAACGATTACGCACGGCTTCTGTTCGCGATGTCGAGTTACCTCCCTCGGCACATGCAGCAGATCGTCGCAGACGAGGGCCATCCCACAACCGACGGCACCCGCGGCTTCGTGTATAACGCTGACATTGTCGAGGTCGTGTCGTTCCTCGACATTGGGACCCGTATGAGCGAACTGCGCTAGGCATTGAACCACGCAGTCAGATGCGCTTGTCGTATAGCACGCGGTGGCTGCCGAAAGCCGGGAACACTACGCGCGAGTACGAAGATGCGTTCGCCCCGCGTCGTTCAAGATCAGCGCGTGCCTTACGTTCGAAGCGATTTGCAGTGGCAGATGGAGCAAGCGAGAGTCTCTTGGCTGGACGCTGGGCCGATCTGCTCGTGCGAACCTTCTGTGACGCACCGGTCGGCGCCGACTCGACATCAGTATTCACAAAAGCGCTTGACCGGTGGTCCGCCACTCTGTCTGAGTACGCGGAAGAGAGAGAGCGAACGTGCAAACCGATCCAGTGGTTTGAGGAGCCCGGACTGGAACGGGGCGCGTTCGCGACCTTCGTCGGCGTGCAGTTAGCGCCCGATCAGAACACCTGGTCGGCAGTGGCGCTTGGCGATTCCTGCTTGCTGCATTTCCGAGGTAAGAAGCTTATCACGGCCTTTCCCCGCGAGCCAGGAGACGGGTTCGATAGCAACCCGCCCCTCATCTGCAGTCGCGCCACCGACCTCGACGCTATTCGCAACCACACCCTGGAGAAACAGGGCGCACTGAAGCGCGGTGATGCCTTCCTCCTTGTTACCGATGCTGTGGCGGCCTGGTTTCTCGAGGCGGAATCCGATGGCAAAGGTTCTTGGGCGATGCAGTTCTTCTTCGAGGCTCCGAAGCGTCGTGATTTCAACGGCTGGGTTCGGGACCTGCGGAAAGAAGGCAGCATGCGCAACGACGACGTCACCGTCATGCGGATCGACGTCGAGGACTCGTAGCCGTGAAGCTACCCACAGCCACCGACTACTGCGATGCAATTCAGTATCCGCAAGATTGCTTTGCAGACCCGGAGCTGCGAGCCGCGGAAGCAGTGACCGACCCGCTCGGGCTGCCGCGAACGAGCAGCGGAAACTTCGCCACCGTCTTTCATGTCGCAGTGCCCAATGGGCGCCAATATGCCGTACGCTGCTTTGTCCGCTCCTACGCAAATGATCAGCAACAGCGCTACGACGCCATCGCTGAGTTTCTTGCAGCCATTGACTCGTCCTGGAAGGTCGGGTTCGAGTTTCTCGCCAAAGGCATCCGGATCCGTGGCGACTGGTTTCCAATCTTGAAGATGGAGTGGATCGAGGCGGAGTCGTTTAGGAAGTACCTAGAGTCACACCTGCACGACGCGCGGGCCCTAGTGGCTCTGGCCGAACGCTTCGCTGCAGCCGTCGCCGACTTACAAAAGCATGGCGCCGCGCACGGCGACCTCCAGCACGGCAACGTGCTTGTCTGTAATGACGGGCTCCTAAAGCTGATCGATTACGACGGGATGTTCGTACCTGCGCTTGCGGGGCGTGAAGCGACCGAAGTTGGGCACCGCAACTATCAGCACCCGTCGCGGTCAATCGCTGACTTTGGACCTGGACTGGACAACTTCTCGGCCTGGGTCATCTATGCGTCACTGCTTTCCCTAGCCGTTGACCCCGGCCTCTGGGCACGGCTCAACGGCGGTGATGAGAAACTGCTGTTCTCGCGTGCCGACTTTACCGAGCCAAGTCTGGGACTCGGGTTCCGCGCACTTGAGCTCAACGGCGAGTCTGAGTTGGCAGAACTCGCCGGGATCATCAAGACCAATCTCAGCCGGCCTCCTCTCTCCGTGGCGGAGCTTCGCCAGATGCACGTAACACTTGGCTCGGCGATGAGTGTGGAAGCAGAACCACCGCCACCGCAGCGTGCGGTCGGCGCGCCAGAGTGGATCCGCGCCATCGCCTCCGACGGAGCGCACGCGCAAACCGGCGCAGCTTGGTTGGTATCCCATCTCCCTGTTCCGGAGCCGATCGCGTTCAGCGGGTCAGCACGCGCTGCGCGTCGGGCGGCCATTTCTCTTCTGTTGTCCGCTCTGCTGCTGTTCATGCTAGTGATGACAACGACTGTTCCGTTTTTCATAGCTGGTGCGGTCGAGATCGCACTCGTCGCTGCAGGCGCAGGTGTTGCGCGCCTGGCATTCGTTCGTTCACCCGAGTTCAACGACAAGCGATGGCGCGAACAACGGGCAAGGGAAGCAACCAACGTTCGAAAGGAGTGCGAGGAAGAGAAGGGCCGGCTCGGGCGGAGCCTGACTGCGATCAATGATCGAGAGCGCACTCTCATCGAGCGAACGCAGCGTGCGTCCATCGAGCGTCAGCAGGCTATGACGCGCGATGTGCAACGGCAACAGGCTGTAACGCAACGCCAGCTCGCGGACGTCACAAACCGTCGCCGCGATCTGCTGAGCAGCCGCCAGCGGCAAGAGGCACAAGCCCTTCGCGCGTTGCAGGAAGCCGCCCGTAGGCGCGAGCTCGGCCGCTTCTACATCGGCTCCGCATCGATCCGCGGCATCGGCGAAGCGTTGACAGCGGCGCTGGCAGCCAAGGGCGTCCGGACGGCGGGCGACTTCAGCGGCATACGGACCTTCGTTCCAAGCGGTGGCCATGGCGGACGTTCTGGGAACCTTGCGGCGGCGATCGTCCTGCCATCAGGCAGTGCTATTCAGGTGCGAGGGATCGGACCAGCAAAGGCTGAAGCCCTTGATCGGTGGCGCATCTCGATGCGCTCGCGAGTACAGAGCCGCATCCCTAATGCACTTCCCGCGGCGGAGCGTCAGCAGCTCAGCGCCTGGTTCGACTCGTCCCTGCGCGCACTTGATGCCGAAGAGCGACGGACTCACACTGATGGACAGGCAAGAGTCGCCGAAATAACTGCGCGGCACCAGACAGAAGCTGCCCGCGAAACAGGCGAGGCAAAACAGGCGCAGGCCGAGCTGGTGGTCGAGCGGCAGGCGGTTACGGCTGATCTGCAGCGCGCGGATAAGGCGACGAGGGACGCGAAGCTAGCCGCACAGCAGGCTGAGCGCGCAATCCTGCCGTATCGAGACATCACGTTCGGGAACTTCATCCGCGCCGCGAACCGCGGCATAAGAATGTAGAGGAGGAGCGAACATGGGCTGGCGGTATAGGAAGAGCGTCAATGTTGGACCTCTTCGACTGAACCTAAGTCGTCGCGGGATCGGACAAAGCATTGGCATGCGCGGGATCAGGGTTGGACGCTCGGCGTCAGGTGAGCGATACATGATCTTCACTGTCCCGGGAACGGGCTGGTCGTATCGCCGGAGTCTTGGGCGGGGAGGTCAAAGAAGGCAGAGCGCTCCCAACCAAGTGCTTCCGCCTCCGCCTTCACCCTCATCACCAGTGCGCCCGGTGACCGGAGCGCAGCCATCATCTCACCCGCCGGACGCGCTTCCCGATTGGATGCACGATCACCCATAGTCATCTGACCGGGGTACGGCGGTCCCGGAGTCGGGTTTCCGTCGTGACCGGGCGAAGCTTTTGCGGTTTATGATGGGGCTTCACTGCTGCATGAGCAGGATCGGTGCGTGCACGGCTGTCGTGGCAACGCTGACACTGGTAGGCTGCGGACGGAGCACCACGAGCACGACCGCGCCCCTAACTCCGAGCGTGCCGCATCCGACAAGCAGCTCCCCAAGTAGGCGCCCGGGTTCACGGCCCGCCCCGAACCGCCGACAGCCCGCCAGAGGCGCTCATCGAGAGCGCGCTTCCACGTCACCGTCCGCTTGCCGGTCACCGGCCCGGCAGCTAACACCGCCTGCTCGCGGACCTGCGCCTGATCGCCGAAGCTCTAGTCGGGCGCGAGCGGTGGCGACGACAGGAGCAGTCGCCAGCACAGGCGCGTGCGCGTGATCGAAATCGTGGCAAACCGATCACGCTGGTGCGGGCGCCCGGGTCATCGCTCATAGGTCATCCTAGGTGTTGCCTCGACCGCCGCCGGGGGAGGGCCCACTTATCGCTTGCCCTCGTCGGAGGGCCCACGAAAGACCAGCCCCTCCCGGCGGTGGTGAGGTGCCGCGAAGCGGCGACAGGACGTAGCCCCGCTGAGGGCCTTGTCTATGAGCATCCGCAACGGTACCTCCAGGTCGGGGCACTGTCGAGTGGTCCCGAACAAGAGGTGGTAGTTACAGATGGATGGAAGTTACGCCGGCGTCGATTGGGCGTCGGCGAAGCACGATGTGTTGGTCGCGGATGCGGCGGGCGAGAAGCTGCTGGCGGCCACGTTCGCGCATGACGAGAGCGTTGTGCCGGCAGTTGGTGCGGCTGAAGGTGCGGCTGGTCGCGATCGAGCGGCCGGACGGGCTGCTGGTCGAGCGGCTGTTGGACGCGGGGCTGCGGGTACTGGGGCTGCATCCCAATCAGGTCGCGGCCGCGCGCGACCGGTTTCGTGTGTCGGGCGGGAAGTCCGACGGGTTTGACGCGTTCGTGCTGTGCGAGCTGGCGCGGACCGATCATCATCGCTTCCGGGTGTTGGAGCCCGACTGAGATGCCACCAAGGCGATCAGGGCGCTGACCCGCGGGCGCGGCCGGAGCGCTCCGCCACCGCCACCGCGGTGCGATCCTCGTGCCGCGGCGCCCTCAGCGTTGGATCGGCACCAAAGTCAAGCAGCGCCTCGAGCAACGGCAGCGCGTTGTCGCGCGCCAGCGAGTGATGCAGTGCCCGGTCCCCCCAGCCGCTCAACGCATTCGGATCAACGCCATGCTCCAGCAGCCAGCGCACCCCTCCCAGATCTGTCCAGTCCAACTTGCGATGCGGCATCGTCGTCAGCCCCGCATCGGACAGCCGACCCGACTCCACCACCGCCTGCATCGCCTCGGGCTCGAACCCCTCCGGCGCGTGATAGGCCACCTCCCCGCCGAGCTTCGGATCCGCGCCACGCGCGAGCAGCAGCTGCGTCAGCTCCGCATGGTGTGCCACCCCCGCGGCACCATATAGAGCGCTCTCAAAGACGGGCTCTGGCTGATGCGCGGACTCGAAGAAGCCCGTGTTCGGATCGGCTCCGGCGTCCAGCAGCGCTCGCGCCGCGTGCACGAACCCGGCCGAGGGACGCAGCCGCAGGTAGCGGGAGAAACACAGATACGTCAGCGCGTCCCAGCCATACGGGCCGCCGTGCGTGGTCGCGCACCCGGCATCCTCGCTCAGCAGCCGCTCAACCTCTGCATGGTCACCAACGACGGCCGCCGCATAGATGTCATCCGTCGCGAGGCGCGGATGGGCGCGGCGAATCGAATCGGCGACCTCGACAGTCCCAGACCCATGATCATCACGCGGCACGCAGGCGGCCGCAATGAACTCCTCGGAGCGGCTGGGATCAACCATCAACGGACACGCGCACAATCGTGTCAGCCAGCATCGACGAGCGCCATCGATGACGTCGGTCAGCCCCGCTTT
>Ga0335081_10016671_pt1 | contig 11899 bp, 7 predicted proteins | sample Lox_Sample_35_FD_206713 | JGI IMG/M metagenome (GOLD analysis project Ga0335081, IMG submission 206713) | Soil microbial communities from Loxahatchee National Wildlife Refuge, Florida, United States - Lox_Sample_3.5 | ecosystem: Environmental > Terrestrial > Soil > Wetlands | place: USA: Florida... | reverse complement strand
GCAGCATCAGCATGCCATCCGACATCCTGCCCACGGCGACGGGAACCCCAGTAGGAATTGTTTATGACGAAGACGGAGCCGTTACCGACGCCCTTCTAGGGCAGGGTGCCGGAGATTCAGACGCTTGCTTCTACAATGCGGCTTTCGGAGGCATCGATAACTTCGGAAGAGATGCTTCCTTTCTGCATGCTCTTGTAGTCATCAATGGAAACTGTGCGCAGACATCTTCTCAATTGCCCGATATGGAGTACCGTTTGGTCCGAGTGCTCGGGCACGTGCTCGGGCTCGACTGGTCGCAGGCCAACCTGAACGTCATCACCGGCATTCCTGCTCCACAATTCGACGACTACTATGGTTTCACTATCATGCACGCCGTCGATCCCCTCAACTGCGTGCCGATTTCGGTTTGTTACTCAAACAATGGTGAAGTGAATCCGTACCAACCGAAAATGGACGACCAGGCAGCGCTCTCGCGCCTGTATCCGGTCACGACAGACAACCAGGGGAACTTTCCCGGCAAGCAACTGTTCTACGAGACCACGATTCGGATCCACGGATCGGTCTACTTTGCGGACTCCAGCGATTTGCCCGCACAACCCATGCAGGGTGTCAATGTCGTGGCCCGCTGGATTGATCCCACGACGGGCCAGACCTCGCGGCAGTATGTGGCGACAACGGTTTCTGGATTCCTGTTCAGCGGCAACGTTGGGAACATCATTACTGGCTTTGATAACAGCAGCGGCGCACCGTTCAATGAGTGGGGATCGAACGATCAGGCGCTGGAGGGATGGTTCGACCTGGCCGGCTTGCAGATTCCGGATGGCGAAAGCTCGGCGCAATACCAGTTGACAGTCGAAGGTCTCGATCCGTTGTGGTCACAACCCGTCGGTCCTTACGGCCCCTGGCAAGTGACGCCATCGGGCACTTTTCCCCCAGTGATTGTGACCGTGAGCGAGGGAGGCGATCTCCAGCAGGATCTTGTCATGCAAGGCGGAGCGGTTTACGCCGCGAACTGGTTCACGCCCTATAGTTATGCACAGCCGGCATTGATGCCGTCGGGTGGAGATTGGGGCGGGTCCTTCGGCAGCTATGGCGACACCGACTACTTTTGGTTTGCCGGTCAGGCGAACCGCACACTCTCCGTCGAAGTGACGGCGCTCGACGAGTCCGGTCAGCCATCGGAGACCAAGGCTCAGCCGGTGATCGGCCTGTGGGCGCTCTCCGACCCAGGAGAATCGCCGGCCCCGGCCAATACACCTTCAGCCTTCAACACTTCCAGTTTCGGGGTGACCATGCTGAATGCTGAACTGCTGCAGAGCACGAGTTTCCGGCTGGGCATCGCCGACTACCGGGGTGATGGTCGGCCCGACTATCGCTATCACGCCCGGATTTTCTACGGGGATCATTCCAGCCCGGCACGGGCCAGCGTGGGTGGCGGAACGCCTTTAGCCATCCAGGGTCTGGGTTTTCACGAGAACACTGCGCTCAGCATTGGCGCGACCAATACACCGCCTCTTGCAGTTTCGGCTACGCAACTCACCCTGGCAGCGCCTGCGATGGCTGATGGCGTTGAGAATCTCACCCTCAGCGATCCCGAGACCGGCGCAACATCCGCTATGACGTCTGCGCTCACGTACGGCGCCGGCCCTGCGGATCTCATTATCTTGCTTTCCGGCGCGAATCCCGGAACTCCGGTTGGGGGACAGGCGCCAAACCCGATCCGAATAGAGGTGGTTCAGCCTGACGGGCTGACACCAGTGCCAGGCGCGAGCGTGTTCTTCTCCTCGAGCCCGCCCGTCGCTTTCTCAGCGTGCGGCAGCAAAACCAGTTGCACTGTGCTTACTGACCAAAGCGGTCAAGCTTCCACTCAGGCGACCGTGCTGACAGCCGGGGTTATCACCATCACCGCGCAGCTGGCGCCAGCAACTTACAACCCCCCGCAGCAGGTGCAGACCACTTTGCTGGGGACGTCGTCATCGTTGGATCTGGCCTTGAGTCCCCAGTACACTTCCGTCGCCGAAGGCGCCAGCGCCAGTCTGACCCTCACGGCTCGCGTGCTATCAAACGGCAAGCCGCTGAGCGGACGCGGAGTCAATTACTACATGGAGAAGGGAAGCGCCAGTTTCAGCAGCTCCAGCACGACGACTGACTCCAATGGATACGCCACGACCATGCTCAGCATTGCCGGCATGTCAGGCGATGTGCAGGTCGCGGCCTGCGCAGAGCCCGGTGACGTGCCTTGCGCCACGTTTTATGGAACCGCCATCCCAACTTCGGCGCAGCATTTGCAGGCGGTGGCGGGCGGAACCCAACTGGTGGCGGCAGGTCAGAGTTTCGGGTCAGTCATGGTGCGAGTGACAGACAGTGCAGTTCCGCCGAATCCGGTGCTGGGCGCAGCGGTGGTGTTTCAGTCCCTGATCGGACGCACGCAGAACGATGCTCCAATCATCTCTGGCGGCGATACGAATATTTCCCGCAACCCACTACCCGTGGTCCTCGCTTCGACTCAATCCACAGTAATCTCGGACGCTAACGGTCTGGCCACTTTTCAACCCTCAACCGGAGGATTCCAGGGTGCTTTGGCAATCGTAGGCACAGCAAGCACCGGTGCACAGCAAGTGCCGTTCCAACTGCAGTCGCTGTGGCCGATTACCGCTGGCTCCGGCCTTATGCCGCGCGGCGGCGCAAGGAAATAGAAGCGACCTTTAAGAACAGGTGTTTCGCCTACTTCTTCGTCCACTGGTCGACCCAGTCGTTCACCGTCTTGTACCAGAGTTGGCTGTTCTGCGGCTTTAGCACCCAGTGGCCTTCGTCGGGGAAGTAGAGCATCTTCGACGGCACGCCCTCCATCTGCAGTGTGGTGAAAAGCTGCAGGCCCTCGCTCACGTCGAGCCGATAATCGCGCTGGCCGTGGACCACAAGCGTGGGAGTCTTGAAGTTCTTGGCGTACTGGTGCGGCGACCACTTCTGGTAGCCGGCGCGATTGTCGTAGGGCGTGCCTTTGAACTCCCAGTTGTTGAACCAGAGTTCTTCCGTCGTTCCCCAGGCCGACTCGGCGTTGAACATGCCGTCGTGCGACACCAGGCACTTGAAGCGGTCGGTGTGTCCGAGAATCCAGTTGATGGCGTATCCGCCGTAGCTGGCGCCCAGAGCGCACTCGCGATTTTTGTCGATGAACGGATACGTCTGCTCGGCGTAGTCGAGGCCCTTCATCAGGTCTTCAAACGGTGCGCCGCCCCAGTCACCGTTGATGGCGTCGATGAACTTCTGCCCGTATCCGGTCGAGCCGTGGAAGTTGATCATGATGACGACGTATCCGTTCGCCGCAAACAACTCCGGATTCCAGCGATACGACCAGTCGTCTCCCCATGCGCCTTCCGGCCCCCCGTGGATCAGAAACTTCACCGGGTATTTCTTCGATGCGTCAAAGTTCGGCGGCTTGACGAGGAAGCCTTCGACTTTGTCGTTATGGGCGCCGGTGAACCAGAAAGATTCGAGCGGAGCCATGGCTACTTGGGAGAGGAGGGCACCATTGAGGTGAGTTAGCTCAAAATTAGGATCCTGCGTGGTGCAGAGGTCGCCGCTACCTGGACCGCAATGGAGCAAGCGAGCGAGGGCCACCGGACTCTTGTAGATCTCTGACGGTGCGGCAATCGACATCCGGGTGTAGACAAGAAATTTGCCGTCCGGCGTAATGGTGAAATCGTCGTCGTAGCCTTCTAGCCCGGTTGGGCCTGCGACCGATTTGACATAGTCCGGGCTAGCGTTGTAAACGCGAGCACTCCCGCGCTCTTCTGCTACGAAGAAGAGGTTCTTGGGGCCGAACCACGTAAAGGTTCCGACCCACCCATCAAAGTCCTCCGTCAGATTCTTCTTCTCGCCCGTCTTGCGGTCATACAGCATCAACCGGAAGCGATCGCTCTCGTATCCGGGACGCTGCTGGGCGCGGTAGGCGATGTAGCGTCCGTCGGGCGAATAGAGCGGGGACGAGTCGCTAGCAGGATTGTCGACGGTGATATCTTTGCCTGGCCCGCCACCGATGGGAACGATCCACAGATCATTATTCGTTGAGGCTGCCGGGTTCTTGTCGTGATTCGAGGCGTAGCAAATTTCCTGCCCGTCGGGCGAGAACGTGTAATCATCCTGCCCGCCGAGCGAGAACACCGGAGCATCGTAGTCGCCGGGCGTGAGATCGCGCGGAGCCAGCATGAACATCGGAGACGCCGCTCCTTGCTGCATCATCGGCGGCGCAGACGTCACAAAAATGTGGGTACGCTTGCCTTCCTTGTAAGCGTTCCAGTGACGATAGAGAAGGTGATCGAAGATCTGAGCCTTTACTTTGGACTTCTCGGCTTCTTCCACCCTGGCGGCATTGCAAGCCTGGTCCTCGCACTCCGGATACACATCGGACACAAACAGAATATTGCTGCCGTCAGGCGACCAGAGTTCGCCGCTGGCTTCTGTCGCGAAGGAAGTGAGCTTGGTTATGCCCGTCACCGTTCCGGCAGCGCCGTCAAAACTCGCGATCCACACCTGCGACCCGCCCTCTCTGGTCGACAGGAAAGCGAACCGCTTGCCATCCGGCGCCCATCGCGGGCGGTCCGCATCCTGGCCGGAAATAATTTCTCTTTCCTCTCCGCCGGCGGTTGGAACGATCCAGATATGGGGAATCTTTGTGTTGGCGGCGAGATCCACATCTACCACGCTGAAAATCACCCATTTGCCGTCAGGCGAGATTTCGGGCTCTCCCACACGCTTAAGGTTCATCATGTCTTCGAAGGTGAAGGGATGCCGGGTTTGTGAGAACAGAGGGGCGGCGAACAGAACTACCATCAGGAACAGAAGACGACGCATGATCAACCTCCAAACGATAGAACTTTGAAGAAAGGAAACTCGTAGCGGGCCAGTTCAGTGTGCCTCGGCACGCTCGACACATTCCAGAATCTCGGCCTCGCTGAGCGTGTGGTCAGAACCCTTGGCCCGGTTGTAAATTCGCTCCACAACATCTTCCGCCGCGGGAATGCCACGACGTTCCAGCCAGTAAAGGACATTTGATCTGCCGCTCATAGGACCGATGTCGATGATCTGCTCGAGTCCAAAAACGTGCGACGGCACACCCGAGTACACCGTGTTTGCCAGTTCGACATCCTGCTTCTTGTACGCCTTGATCACCGCGGCTGCGTGCACGCCGGTGGCGGTGCGAAAAGCATCGTCTCCGACCACGGGATAGTTCGCCGGAATCGGCACGCCGGTCGCTCGCGATACGGCCTGGCAATAATCTTTGAGCTTGGTCAAATCCTGTCCGTCCCAGGGCGGAAGCCCCATCAGCTTGAGGTTGACCAGCATCTGGTCCATCTGGGTGTTCCCGACGCGTTCCCCAAGGCCGAGCGCAGTGGCGTGAACGCATTCAGCGCCGGCAACCAGGGCCGCAATCGAATTGGCGGTTGCCAGCCCGCGATCGCAGTGACCATGCCAATCAACCCGGATCTTCTCGCCTGAGGGTTTCACCACTTCCTCGATGACGTAACGGACCAGCGCAAATGTGCCCATAGGCGTGGCGTGGCCGGCAGTGTCGCAGATCACGATGGCCCGCGCGCCGCAGTTGATCGCGGTCGAGTACAGCCGCTTGATCATTTCGGGGTCGCAGCGCGTCGTGTCCTCGGTGACGTACATGACCCGCAGGCCCAGGGATACGGCATACTTCACCGCGTTCTCGGTTGTCTGGAGAAGAAAATCATCGGTCCAGCCTTCGGTGTAGCGGCGGATCGGGCTGGATCCAAGAAAAGTTGCCGCTTCAATGTCGAGCCCGGTGCGCTGAACGATCTCAGCGATTGGTCGGATGTCATTCTGGTGAGTGCGGGCTGCGCAGTTCGCCCGAATCTTCATCTTGTGCGTTACGATCTGCCGCGCCAGCGCCTCCGAATGTTCCACGGCGCGCGGCCCGGCCCCCGGCAGCCCGAGGTCCAGCGAATCAATACCCAAAGCCTCCATGAGATGGAGGATGGGAATTTTTTCTTCAATCGAGGGGTCCCGCACCGAAGGAGACTGCAATCCATCGCGGAGGGTTTCGTCATTGAGCAGGACGTGACCCATCGGCCGCATGGAGGCGGGATGAATCCGATTCCAGTCGTAAATGAGTTCGTCAGATTTCATGCCTCAATAAGTGCTGCCTGTTTACTTCCCGTCCTTTGCCGGAACCGTCAACCCGAAGACTGACGTCTGACCCGCTCCCGCCACATTCAGGCCGCGGGATTCCTCGGGATTGGGCAGGTAGAGGGTCTTGCAGTGTTCGCAGCGATAAACCTCTGCCCCCGGTCCCCAGGCCTTTTCTAGGTCTCCGCAGGCCTGTTCCAGCACATCGCTGGCATAGAACCAATGCTTGAGGTGCCCTCCGCAAAACTTGCCTTTGGCGTCCTTTTCGTTGCAGGAACGCTGTCCCGGTTTCTTGATCTTGACCTTGTGATTCGGCAGTTGGGGAGCAGTGGTAATTGTGGTTCCGCTTGTGGCCAAAGCATTGCCCTCGTCGCAGCGCGCAAACGCCGCCGGATTCAGCACAGAGATCTTATTTTACTCGAAGGGTTTTGCGGGATGCCACAACGATGACTGCTAGAATTCCTTCTTCGGCGCGGTCTGCTCGCGTCCGACTCGCCCCGTCTCGATCTCTGCCACGAAGTAGTTCTCGCCGCGCAGGGCAGCATCGGCCATCCGCCGTAATAGCGCGATCTGGCCCACGTGATTGAAAGCGTCCGCAACCGGCCCCTGGAACAGCTTTTCTACGGGCGCGTGCAACGGCTGGCTCGACGCCAGGTAGTCATCGAATCGCTTCAGCGCCGTGAAGAAGCGGTCCGTTTCCTTGTCCCAGGATTGTGGAGTTGCATCTTGCCAGGTCTGCTTGCCGGCCGCGATCGAGAGAGCCCAGTCCAGCAAATCGCCCATGTGAGACAGAATTTGTCCCGGCGTGCGGGCTCCATGTCCTGCTTGGAATTGGTCAAAAGCCGGAGGCGCGTTCCGAATGGCCTTGCCGCCGCGATAGGCGAGGGTGGCCAGTGTGTGACGCAACAACTCACGTTTAGAATCGGTATCAGCCATTAGAGCTTCCCCTTAAGCCGGAAGGTCGTAGCCGTCAGCATCGCCCCGCGCAGTTTCTGACCCCACCGGCGCGCGAACATCAGATCAATGACACCCTCCATCTGCCGCTGCAGGTTTGCTGTCCCATACCCATACCACCAGGATTTTTTTACGCGAGGCAGAAGGTCACTGTCTACGTACTTCACCCGCACCATTTCTTCCAGGCCAAAGTGGCCGTGAGTGCGCCCCAGTCCGCTTGCTTTTACTCCGCCGTGAAGTGCCTCGCTGATGCCGAAGCATGATACGGCATCGTTCAACATGACCGTGCCAGCCTCAATCCGCCTGGCCAGTGCTTCCCCATGGGCAGAATTCCGTGTCCAGATGCTCGCTCCCAGGCCGTAGTCGGAATCATTGGCCAGGCGGATGGCTTCATCTTCGGTGTCATAACGCATGATCGGAAGCACCGGCCCAAAGGTTTCTTCCCGCATGATGCGCATTCCATGGTCCACATCAACCAGGACAGTAGGGGCGTAGAAGTTCGGGCCCAGTTCCGGAAGCCGTCGCCCGCCGGTTAGAACGCGTGCGCCCTTAGCTCTCGCATCTTCCACCTGAGATTCCACGATTCGCACTTGTCGCTCGTGGATCATGGGGCCCATGTCAGTCTGCGAATCCAGTCCGTCACCGACTCGCAGTTGTTGCGTCTTGCGTACGCACGCCTCGACAAATGGCTGGTAAACGCTGCGATGCACGTAGCACCGTTCCACTGAAAGACAGGCTTGTCCAGCATTGACGAATGCTCCCCAGACCGCGCCGCTCGAAGCGATATCGATATCAGCATCCGCCAGCACCAGCATAGGATCTTTGCCGCCCAGTTCCAGCACGACGGGAAGCAGCCGTGCAGCCGCCGTCTGGGCGATGCGCCTTCCAGTCCCCACGCTACCAGTAAAGATGAGTTTATCGATGGCAGCATTCACGAGAGCCGCCCCAGTTGCTCCATCCCCGACTACTACCTGGAAAATATCTTTCGGAACTCCGGCTTCGTGCAGCAGGGCGGCCAGCCCCAGAGCTGTCAAGGGAGTCAGCTCCGAAGGCTTCAGAACCACGGCATTACCGGTCGCGAGCGCGGCCAGGCTTTCCGTGGCGGGGATCGAGAACGGATAGTTCCAGGGTGAGATGATTCCGATCACGCCGTAGGGCTCACGCACGATGCGGCCCGCTTTTGTCTTCATCGCAAGGTTGCCGTGCGGAACCTCCTCCTCGCGCAGGAAGGGGAACGCTTTTTCAACGCAAAAACGAGCTGCGTCGAGGACAACCATCACTTCGGTAAGCAGCGCTTCGACTCGAGGCTTGCCAGCTTCTGAGGTAATGAGGTCGGAAATATCAGACTTGCTCGCGTGCAAGAGGCGTTGAAAATCCCGCAGGACTGCGATGCGTTTCCGAGCCCCCGCCGCGTGCCAGGCCGGTTGCGCCGCGCGAGCCCGGGATACTGCGGACTGGACCTCCTGCTCGCTGGCACATTCGAACTCTCGCAGCAGGGCGCCGCTAGCTGGGTTGACCGAAATGACCTTGCGGGCCGCGATCTGAAGCTCCGTACTCATATCCTGCAAGGAGTTTACGCGTGGGAAGGTGCGCGCTGCTAGTTCAGCATTCATATTTCACGCTGACCAGGTACAAGCCACTGGCCGGAGCAGTCGCTCCTGCCGCGGAGCGGCTCCGCGCTTCCAGGATGTCGGTTACTGCGTCCGGTTTGATCGTACCCTTGCCAGCCAGAATGAACGTACCGACGAGGTTCCGTACCATGTGATGCAGGAATCCATTTCCCTCTATGCGATAAACCAGTTCCTCCCCGGACCGTTCCCAGTGGGACGCAAACACCGACCGGATGTTGGAAATCTCCCCATTCTCCTGTCCGCGTTCGGGATCCACCGCGGCGAACGACGTGAAATCGTGCTCGCCTAGAATCCGCTGGGCGGCCTCTTGCATAGCCCGTTCGTCGAGTGGAAAAGGGTAATGCCAAACGTAGCGGGCGAGGAAGGGAGAGCAGATCGCACCGCGAAAAATTCGATAGCGATATGTTTTCGCCCTTGCCGATTTCCGGGCATGAAACTCGTTCGGTACTTCACTCGCTTCGATAACCCGGATTGCGGCCGGCAAAATGTCGTTGAGCGCAGCCACCAGATTCACGGCAGGAATCACCGATTCGGTCATAAATGTGGCAACCTGGGCCAGGGCATGCACCCCGGCATCAGTACGACCGGATCCTTGGGGCAAGACCTTTTCCCCGGTTAGCCGTCCAATAGCCGAGGCCAAAGTGCCTTGCACTGTAGCCACGTCCGGCTGGACTTGCCACCCGGAAAAGTCCGAGCCGTCATAAGCGAGGACAAGCTTGAGATTACGCATGAGAAGACCTGGGAGACACCCCGCCGCTCGTCCCATGCCATTGCAAATCTTTACAATGTTTTACGTTGCCAACCACGACGAAGCAGAGGGTGGAGAGTCTGGCGTCAGCTATACTAGCGTATTCCACCCGGTTGCGGCTGAAAGTTGCGGCTAAAAGCTGTCTCTCCGTTTGCAGCAAAAAATGAAACCTGGGATGGGTTTCTTGCGTAACAGATGTTGAATTCATAGGTGAGGTCTTTCGCCATTTTCGGAGCCGTCATGCTTAGAAAAAAACGCATACAAGTCACCGATCTGAGGTCCATTTTGCGCTTTGTAACGACGTTTCTCGCTGTACTGGCGATCAGCGCCTGGGCTCAGGACTCAACCCCTTCAGCGCCCTCGGCGACGCAAACGCCTGCTCCCGTCCCCCCCTCGCAGCAGTTCAACCTGAAGGATTACAGCAAGGCCCGGTCCCATTTCCCGAATCCCATCGGTCCATATACCTCGCACCACGTCGAGCCTCCGAACCTGAGCAACACGCCTCGCATTGAACAGCTGATGCAGAACGGCAAGTTGATGGTTTCCATTGAGGATGCGGTGGCGCTGGCACTGGAAAATAATCTTGACATTGCCATTGCGCGCTACAACCTGAATATTGCCGACACCGATATTCTGCGCACCGCGGCTGGCGGAACGATTCTCGGCGTAAATACGGGAATCGTGCAGGGCACTCCAGGAGGAGGCGGCGCGGGACTTGGAGGTCAGGTCGGTTCGGGCGTCGGCGGTACCACAGCCGGTTCCGGCGGCGCCGCAGCGGGCCTGGGAGGCTTGGTCGGTTCCACCCTGGGCATCGGCCCACCCATCAGTAGTTTCGACCCGATCATCACGGGTACGCTGCAAATCGATCATGCCAGGTTCGAATGCAGTAGCCCATTCTGCGGCACCGTGCAAAATACGGGAACCGCGAATTTTTCCTATCAGCAGGGCTTCCAGTGGGGAACCAACATGTCGGTGGGGTTCACCAACAGCCGCGTTACCAGCAACAATCCATTCTCGATCGTAAGTCCGACACTAAGCTCAGGGTTCAAGCTCCAGCTCACGCAGCACCTCTTGCAGGGCATTGGATTGGCGCCCAACCGCCGCTTTATTCAGATTGCCAAGAACGACCGCGAGATTTCCGACGTGGCCTTCCGGCTGCAGGTCATCATGACCGTGGACCAGATTGAGAACATTTATTGGGACCTGGTAAATGCCTACGAGAACGTCCGAGTGCAGCAGGAATCCCTGGCCTTCGCGCAGAAGACATTGTCCGATAACAAGAAGCAGGTGGAGATCGGCAGTCTGGCGCCCATCGAAGTAGTGCGCGCACAAAGTACCGTGGCGACCGACCAACAGGCATTGACCGTGGCGCAGACCAATCTTCAGCTGCAGCAATTGCTCATGAAGAATGCGCTGAGCCGCACCCTGGTGGATCCCAGACTGGCGGACGCAGAAGTGATTCCAACGTCCACAATCCAACTCCCGGCCCAGGAGGAGATCAGTCCCACCCAAGACTTGGTCAACGACGCTCTTAGCCATCGGGCCGAGTTGTCAGAAGCCAGAATTAACCTCGCCAATACCGAAATCAGCAACAAGGCGGTTCGAAGCGCCCTGCTGCCTACTCTTGATCTGTTTGCCTACTATGGAGGATCAGGTCTGGGCGGAAGTCAGAACCCTGCCAATACTTGCAATCCGAGCATCCCGCAGGCGGATCAGCCTTTTTGTACGCCAGCGGGCACGCTCGCGCCATTGAGCTACGGCTCCACGTTGAGTCAATTGGTGGATTCGAGTGCCCCGGACAAGGGCGTAGGCTTGTCGCTCACTGTTCCATTGCGTAACCGTGCCGCTCAGGCTACTCAGATCCGTTCGGAGCTGGAATATCGGCAGGCCCAGATGCGACTGCAGCAGATTGAGAATCAGGTCCGCATCGAGGTACGAAACGCGCAGTTTGCTGTCCAGCAAAACCGCGCTAGCGTGGAGGCCGCGCAGGCAGCCGTGGAATTGGGCCGGCAATCCCTCGACGCTGAGCAAAAGAAGCTCGCTCTGGGTGCTTCCACCAGCACGCTGGTGCTGCAGAATCAGTCAGCGTTGGCCACCGCTGAGTCTACCCTGGTTTCATCCAAGACGGCCTATGAGAAGTCGCGCATTGAACTTGATCGTGCTACCGGACTCCTGCTGGACCACTCCGGAATCCAGTTGAGCGATGCCGAACGGGGAGAGGTGACCCATGCGCCGTCGATTCCCTATACCGCTCCTCGGCAGAATTCGCAACCCGGCGTGAATCAGCAGCAGTAACCACAGGAATTTGAGCAACAATGAGAGGGACGGGTCTTCCATCCGTCCCTTTCGAACTTATGACCTGTCTACTAAGTCCGCGCTTCCGCGGTACTTGGGTAATCCTGCGCCCGGGTTT
>Ga0335081_10016670_pt1 | contig 11899 bp, 10 predicted proteins | sample Lox_Sample_35_FD_206713 | JGI IMG/M metagenome (GOLD analysis project Ga0335081, IMG submission 206713) | Soil microbial communities from Loxahatchee National Wildlife Refuge, Florida, United States - Lox_Sample_3.5 | ecosystem: Environmental > Terrestrial > Soil > Wetlands | place: USA... | reverse complement strand
TTGAATTAAGTTGTTGCAAGCTAAAGAAAATCTACGCGCTGTGTGAAAATTTTATCTACACCGGATGGCCCCCTGTCCTCGGGGCTCGCGGCTCGCGAGGCTCGTGGCTCGGGGCTCGGGGCTCGGGGCTCGGGACTCGGGGCTCGCGAGGCTCGGGGCTCGGGGCTCGCGAGGCTCGGGGCTCGGGACTCGGGGCTCGCGAGGCTCTCTGTCATTCATGACACATTGAAATATACTGGTACATTGAAAGATAACTTCAACACCATTGTCTAATACAGCAGGCTTGCCAGTAAGTGCATTTGAAATGGTGATGGCAACTCTCAATACATCTCTATGAGGCTAGAGGACCTCATTATAATCTGTCTAACCAAGATTCTTCATGGTCTAGAGAATAAACTCAGTCCTCGGGACTTATGCGTAAAATAAATTCACAGCAGAGGTCAATTCAGTGGTGAAATAGGAGGCAAACCAGATGAAGAAAGCTTTTTCACCTATCGTATGATGACGGCAGAGGCTTAACAAAGTTAGATCAAAAGGACAATGGACACATACTTTACGCCTGGGATTTTGACATTTCTGCTTCCTCAGCAGTCGATGGTCATCTGGCGAGGAGGCAATACCAATATCTTTCTTGAGGGGGTTTCAGCGTCCTAAAATGGGTTGTTTATACCTGAGTAAGGATTCAAAAAGTTGAAAAATGGGAGATGGAAGTGTGAGAGGGAAGAAAAGAGGAAGGATGGAAGGGGGGGAAAGAACGAAGGATGACTTACGTCGTGAGTTGTGAATTACATACTCACATTCGTCGGCACGGTAGGAAGGCCCATAGAAAGGATAACAGGTGAGAACAGCGCTGAACTGCTCGACAACCTCGGGGCGTACCGTTGTCATCGTCTTAGCCGTGGGTGACCGATCGAAACAGTGTTTCCGAATAACATCTTATTATAGTCTCAAAAAATAGAAAGTTATAAACCAATGACACACATCAAATATAGTGCAAATCACCCGTCAGAAGTCCTCAATTCCACTTCCACCAATCGCTGAGATCAAGTGTCATGGGACTCTTGTCCGAACTCCCCTGACCAATTGATGATTTCCTCCGTCTCTGCAACCATTGTCGCATTTTATCAACATCATCAGCACTCTCCTCCGAAACATTCTCACTTAAAGCACTAGTCCTGCGGCCCATCTTGTCTTCCCTCCGTCTCTTCCGCTCGGCCGCCTCGTCCGAGCCAATCTCGGACAACCCGCCGCTGAGTCGCCGACCCAACTGCGCTCCCGCGGTCCGTTGCATAGTCTCTCCAAATTCAATTAATCGATCTCGTGCAATAAGTAATTCCGCGAGGATTGCAGCATAACGTTCCCGATACTCGTTTAATAATTCCAATTCATCCTTGTTTGTTTGGCCCACTTCACTGAGATGAACGGCAATGTAATCTGATGCCTTCTGATTTTCTTCGCGGCGACTCTCGGTTCTTTCCAACTTGTGTCGTTCTTCGTGGTTCAGGCGGGCACGCTCCGCAGCAATGACGTTGCGTGCATCCGGGCCGAGAGTCTGCATTAAGAGACTTTGCAAGTGGTGGTGCATTTCGTGCAGGTTTTCGGTCAAGTGTTCAGTGAAATGATGGAACGGAAGTGGCCCGCAGTGGACATCTGAGGCATCGGTGTCGATTCTTTCGAAGTTGTCATGGTGTTTTTGTTTTGCGGCTTTTACGAGGGAGTTAAGGGACTTGATTTGAAAATCTTTGTCTTCGTAGACCTGATTTCGTCTTCGATGGACTCGCTGCACTGTGAACGCCGTAAAATTGGTCGTCACCGTTTCGACTGCGTATTAGAAAATGAGATGAGATGAGATACCGATGATTGTCATAGTCGGCACGGCAAGGAGGGCATAGACGATAAAAATGGGCACACCAGCCTCAGTCGTCGGATAATAATCTCCAAACCCAATCGTCAAGAAGAATCTATCCCGTCAATAAAACACCGCCGAATGATATGACATACATATAGCAGAAATAGAGACAATTCGCATACCCCCACGGCTCAACAAAATGAAAAATCAACGCTCCAATGAACCAGAAAATAACAAATACTGTAAACCCAGTTACCATACTCTTCAGATTTGCCCTTCGCTCCCTCTTCCAATCATCCTCCCTCAACTTTTCAATCTCCTCCTGCAATGTCAAACTCCTCTTCAATCGCGGACCCGCCCGATTTTTTCCCCTGGCTGCCCATGGTATCAACCTGCTGCCGTAGCCCGCATGTAACCGTTTCCGATCCGAAATATTCTTTTTGAGGCGTTTTTTCAGTTCGAGCTTGCGACGGCGGGCACGGTCGGCGAGGAGACGGACGATGCTTGTGACGATGAGGGCGAGGAGGGCGATGCCGATGATTACAAACGGGAAGGTGAGGACTTTCATGATTGCTGTATGTGGGACCATATCGCCGAAGCCGATAGTCAGAGTTGTTACGACCGTGTAGTAGATCCCGTCGACGTAGGTCACCCCTTCGATTTTACAGAAGATGAGGGCGTAAATTCCGATGAAGAGAAAGAAGATCAGTGTCTGCATCATGAATTCCCGCTGTACGAAATGCAAACGTTGCGTGACTAGTCATGTCAAGAAGGACTCGATTGAGGGAGGTACCATCCGGGCTTTGGCGATGCAAGAAGGCGAGATTAAAGGTTAGGAAGACGAGTATGATCACCGTAACTCCCATGCTGCATACCCCGACCTAGCCCCTAAGCCATTGAGTGATGGCTACGAGTTTACCCAAAATCCTTGCAGATAAATAATGTCATTAGTTTGCGGATGCATAATTCCAAATTCCACATAATTCGCAATCCCAAAAAGAATCTTGAGCATCCAAAAGACATAACTGACCCACGTCGTAATACGCGTATGAAAATTCGAAAATCGAAGGACCAAAAGTGTATTTCCCATGACCTCACAAAACAGCGAAACTCCTCCAAGAATCAAGTTTAACGGTGGATCCGGCAACTCGATGAAATTGGATCGTCCTCCTGGGAGGATTCGTGGGTCGAGGACGATACCATGCCATCTTTGCGTCAGGGTGGGTATCCCGAGGAGCACCGATAGCGGACCGAATGTTGCGGCGAGGAGCGGTGTCATCTGAGCCCACGATGCCGCTTCAGCACGTGCCAGTTCCGCAGCTTCAGAACTTACTTGCTCCTGTGACATGGATGGGCGACGACCTGCACCGCCACGACCGAAGTAGCGGACCTGTCCGCCGTCGTGAGCCCCGACCCTCGAAATCGAATTCGATCGCGGGTAAGTCGAGTTCATTCGCTCTTGGCCCCGAGCCTCCCCGTTCTCTGCAATTTGTCCCTCAAAACTGTGAGTACGGGTATTCCGGAATTCCAAATTTGGGAACGGGTGAGGGCGGAAGCTGCCCGCCTCCAAGTCTTGTATTTCGTCCCGCGGGGGTCGTGCCGAGACCGGATTTTCATGGAGGTTCTGGGTCTCGGACTTGTATTGATTGGCTTCTATCGCGTCGGCTTCTTCGGCTGCATCTCGTTCAGCTTTCTCGTCCGTGACAGCAGCCTCTTGAATTATGTCTGCGGCCTGGGAAGCTACGCCCGGTATGCTCATGGTCGGAGGAGGGGAGGGAGACTGGCGTGGGAGACGGGAGACAAATGAGCTATTATTTAATACATTCGGGGAATGGGCGGTGGATTCCGATCCAACGAGGGGTATCGGCGGGAAGGTTTATCGTGTCACTATCGAGGGGAAAAGTTTAAATTTGTCGGAGCGTGGGCTTGATTTGCTGCAGAACGAAGCAGGAAATGCGTGTGGGTAGGTTGTAGTTCCAAAGCCATAGTGGCGCAAGATAGGGAAGTTAATTCGTCTCCAATCCCAAGATAAAGAACATTGGGCTTCATGACAAATCAACTTGAACTACACATACAATCCGGGGACCATAAATATTGACGATAAGCGTTTCTCCATCTGCATCTCAGGTTTAATTCTCAGATAGGTATGAGCTCAAATGTAATGAGGTTGAAGAATGCCGTCGAGTTGCGTGAAACCCGCTTGTCTACGGAGCATGTAATGCGGATAGAAGTCAGCAATGAAACGTGACATGAGGGCATAATCCAACTTTAAGATAAATAAGCTCCCTCCGTAGAGATAGCCGCGATTGCTTCTTTGGAGGTCATGTAAATTATTACGAAGCCTCCTTTTATTCTTAAAATTGATGATGATGATTAATCCATTAAAGTCAACTATCGTCCCGAAGGCACTTGCGACTGACAAGTTATAAAGGAAGTGTGCCCTCCAATCTATCTGGTCTTGATTCTTCCTACACGAAGGCATGTTCTATAAATGGTGCCTTAGTACGTCTAGAATTCATTAAAATTCCGGAATTTGCGGTCGGGTTACTGAATGAAATCGTTGTACTTAATTGAAAATAAATAGGGTTTCACCTCCTCACGGAATTTTTCCCTTTTAGCCTTTCTGACAGAACAGTCATATTGATCTTAAAATTGATGATGATGATGATTAATTCATTAAAGTCGCGAGCGTCCCGAACACACTTGCTACTGACTAAAATGCCATGAAATGCGTCTCCAATCTATCCGCCTCCCTTCATCCTTCCCGGCCGAAGGCTTCTCCCATGAATAGCGCCCTAAACCGCCTGAGAATAACCGAATCCATTTAAATTGCAGACTTGCGGTCGAGTTGGAGAACAAAATTACGAGACCAACTTGTAGCGAGCACGTGACGTAGCCGAGCCCTTGACCCCGCATGTCGATTTGTTTCGACAGCATATTCAGTTGACGGACGTCGGTGAGGAGCAAAGATGAAGGCAATTCAAGTGACGCATTACCTTAAAGTACCTTTTCCGATCCGTTCTCCGCCTCTAATGAAAGGGCCCTCAGCAGCTCAAGGTCTCCGAGATTCCCAATCCCAATCCCGCTCCGTCTGATGGTTTGCTCCCTACCCTTCACACAAACCCGCACCCATCCTTTCCTCCACTTGATCAACCGGCTAACTCCGGAGTAGTTCTCGTCGACATCCATGCTGCGGGGGCCAATTTCTTCGATCTCCTCCAAATGGCAGGGAAATATCAAAACCAACCCCCCTTTCCGTTCGTCCTCGGGACGGAATTCGCCGGCACAATCATCTCTGCTCCACCGTCCTTCCCTCTGAGAGCGGGGGATCAGGTCTTTGGTTCGGCACAGGGGGCCTACGCTGAGAAAATCATCGCGCAAAAGGAGACGTTGCATAAAATCCCGCCCGGGTGGAGCTTCCGGGATGCCGCGGGGTTAAGCGTGACTGCTCCGACGTCATATGCTGCATTAGTCCTGAGGGCTAAACTTCAGCCGGGTGAGATATGTTTGGTTCATGCAGCAGCTGGGGGCGTGAGTTTGACAGCTGTGCAAATTGCCAAGGCGTTGGGTGCAACGGTTATAGCGACATGTTCTCCTCAAAAATTCCAGGTTGCTAAAAGATTTGGGGCGGATTATACGATTGATTACACAAGGAAGGAGTGGATTGATGAAGTTAAGGAATTGTGTAAGAAATTGGGGAAAAGTGGTGTCGATGTAGTTTATGATAGTGTCGGGAAAATAGAGGAGAGCTTGAAGGTTATTGCATGGAATGGACGGATTCTCGTTATTGGATTTGCCGGTGGAAAAATTGAGAAGGTTGCTATGAATCGGGTAGACTCTATGGTTGATGCGGTTTGATGGGTAGGTGTTGTTAAAGAATGTTTCGATTGTGGGACTTCACTGGGGGGCTTATTACTCTAACGAGACGGAGTCCATTCCCGAGGTCCTTCGAAAGGTTTTGTTTGTTCGAACTGACGAGTAGGTATGGGAGGGGGTATATAAATTGATTGGTGAGGGCAAATTGAAGCCAATAGTCTACGATGAGGAGTCATTTGAGGGGCTTGAGAGTGTAGGCAAAGCCCTTCAAAAACTTGGAAGTCGAGGGACATGGGGGAAAGTTGTTGTGGCCATTAAGCCGGACGCAAGCTCTGCAAAGGCAAGACTATGATTAAAATAGGTACTCTTAACTTCAATCCATTCAAGGCCCCATTCAACCCTAATGTTAAGCCGTTGAGGCCCTTCACTCCGATCTTGTTCATCCCATTATTTCCCGAAACCGGCTAATATCGAACATAAATTTATCCCCGAGGTTAAAAGATTGAAAAGTCATAGTCCGGAACAGTTGTTCATGATACTCCGCTTCCCCAGTAACCAGTCTTGCAAATTCCTGCCGTCTTGCCTCCTCAGCAGCTGTACCAACAAAAACCACTGCAAGAACTTTCAGCGATTGACTTTTCTGCAAAAAGGCCTTGAACGTTGCCTCTGCCAGAAATGGCGCAAGTGGGATCTCGAGTTGTATATACCTGAGTCGCCTCAGATTCCTCAACGAACGCAATCCCACTTGCGTGATTTTGGGACAGTCGAGCAGCCATATCTCGGATAAGTATTTGGCAGAGGTGGAGAGGGCGACGAGATCTCCGTCCGTAACGTTTAGTGGTGGCGACACGCTTTCAAGGACCGAACACGAATGACCGAGAACGGAGACAGCCCTCTCCGGAGCCGACGATTTCGTCCACCAGACCTTCCTTAGACTCCTGCAAACGACTTTCTTCCCCTCCACACAATCCATTGGCTCTCTGTCGGTATCTCCATCCTGGATCTCTTCCAATCTGAGAGAAAGCAAACGTAAATTTGGTAGGTGCGTCAATATTGCATTCGTCGCCGTGACCGTGTTATCCAAGTGCGTCAAAATGAGCATGACGAGCTCAACGGGAAGTTTATGCACTGAGGGAAATCTGAAGCCATCGAGCATCAACTTTTCGATTTGAGACTTCCCGAATACATCCCAAAACTCACTAATCTGATACTCCTGCGCCGCTGCCGTCGTCGTATAATATAACTCGCGCAATTTCGGATTTTCACGTAGCCACCGGAGCAACCAATTCAAAGGACACCCAATTCTCAATGCACGGAAATGTCCCTCTGCTTCGGCGAACATCGATTCGAACAGGGGGAGCCAGATAGTCAGAACTTGTGCCTCGGCCAAAAATTCTGGCCTTCCCAGGCAAAGATGCAGACGAGGGCGTTTGTGCACGACGGTACGGACAAGCTCGACCAGAAGCGTGTTTGCCCCGCATAGTCGAGCCCATAAGTTGGGAAGACAGTCCCCTGGGGCAAATGGAATCAAGTCGAGTTCGCAGTAGGAGAGATTCGTAGTGGCATCGATGATGTGGATGATTCGGCGGAGGTAGGCTTGGATCTCATCGCACTGTGCGGGGGTCGTGTACATTTGAAGTCCTGAACTGATGAAAAGATGCAATTCTCGCATGCTCGTGATTGAGGGGGCCGCGAGGTAACGTTTTAGTCGATCATCTGGCGCGGGTGGAGCAACGATATCGAACCAGAACTGACGATAGAGGATGGGCAGGACAAACTGGTACCAGAGTCGACAGACGAGGGCGCAGGCGAGTAGGTCGGGTTTGCCGGGGGATCGATAGGGGGGTTCTAAGAACACCAGGATCATCCTTTGGATTTCCTGGGGCAGGTATATGAGCTCCTTCATCGTTCGCCGGGGTATACAGCCGGTGGAAGAGACGAATCGCGAGGTGTGAGAGGATGCAGTTCGAGGGCGCGGGAATTTGGTCATGAGACCAGACGTTTATACACGAGGCATTAAAGTTTAAGGAGGCTTGAAGAAGGTTAGAGAAGGGGTTTTGCATTTTAGTGTAAGCGGAGATAGAAACCCACCCGCTCGAGACTAGTGAGACGTGCATTTGTGGCAGCGACACTCATAGTTCGTGGCGGTATACACAGCCCCCTCGCTTCTGCGTATTCCTCTCCGGTCGCTTTCGAAGGTGAGATAATCTCCCCTTGACCCTTTTTTCCGTTGGGGAATTGGGTCCCGTTTCAGCAACATTATCTCCTCAAGGGGTTCGTCTCAAGCCATGCGGCAGAATTACGGCCCTTAATTAAGCAAGTTCCCTGGCCCGCCTCGAGTGATCGCCGTCCGCCTGCCGCTCGCGGACGCTGTCCCCACCGCTAACAACCCCCAACCGCATCTCAGTCTCTTTGTCATGTCCCTCGGGTCTTGATGGCATTGCAATGAAGACGTGGATGTTCGAAGGGAAGGGATATCGGGGCTAAAACATGAGTCTCCGAGGAAATGGGACCGAGTCATTAGCACCGACGAAAATCACCCAGCACAAAAGCGAAAAGCAATGGAATCCAGGAGACTTTGTCTCCTTTCCGAGGGCCGTTAACGACGGCTCATCTTCCGTCCAACCTCAAACTCAAGTATCCAGGACAATTATAAAGGCCAAACCGCACGATTCAAACAGTCACGACACAATCCCCGCCAATGCCTCATTTGCGCTAATAATCCTCAATACACCGATTGAAATGACATTGGAACGGTTTCTTAATCTGTGGACCCGGTGTACTGTCTCACTTTTAATCGTTTTGTGACCCGTAGCGGAGCTTGTGATATGTGCGGATGGTGGAGCGAATCGACTCTACTCCTTCAGCGTGGAGAACGATTCGTGGTTTGTTCGCTGCCCTATTCCGGCATAGTCTAACGACAGATTCCCTCCGTCATTGCGGGCGACTTTGATTCTATTGAGGATGACGTCATGACGTTCTACAAACAAACCTTCGATGATTCCGAAGTCGACTTCCGTCACGATGAAGATCAGTACTCCACGGATTTCGACAAGGCTATTGACGTCGTCCGGGACCACGAGGCAACATACAACGTATCTCATCCCCTGATGGAACTGATAATAGGTGGAACCCCTGCTCTCGATCGTTGCTTTGGGTGGTCTTGCTGGACGTGTTGATCAATCTTTTTCCCTTATCCATCAACTTTTTAAGTGTATGCCCCGACCACTTTATCTCATAAGCCCGCAAAATATCTCGTTCCTCCTTCACGAGGGAAGGAATCGGATTCACGCATCGAGTGAATTGTTTGGTCCCTGTTGCGGGATTATTCCGATTGCAGGACCAACGACGATAACTTTAGAGGGGTTTCGGTGGAATCTAGGTATCCCCGTCAAATTTCGTGATTGATCGGTTAGAAAACTTCCTGACGGAGTTTGGCGGGATGATAAGTACGAGTAACGAAATTGATGGAGATGAGTGCGTCGTCATCACGGACAAACCAATATTATGGACCATTGAACTTCGAAAGGACTTTTATGAGAGGACAACGAATGGACCACCGTTGACGAATGGGGGTGAGAGAAAGTACCATCTCAAGCGGATCACATGTACATCTTCCTTGAAAACCACGTAGATGAGGAGAATTTGATAATGTATTTATGATGCTTTTTATCTGATGAAAACCCCAAGGCGTCAAACCTTGGTATGGGGTCGTCCTGATTAAATACTACCACGAAGAAATACCAATTACCATACTAAACAGCCTGGACAAAGGCCCATGTAATGGCCCCAAACAAGACCCACGAAGACCAAGTCCCCGCCCTCGTGAGATACAAGCCCAAACTCTCCCCCGCTGCAGACGTAGTAGACGTATCATTCTCCAACGTCCCATTAATAATCGCGTACTCCGTCCCATTAATCACCATATACGTATAATTCATAGGAGCGTAAGACGAATCCGCATTATCACAGCCACATTGATCGTAAGCCCCACAGACGCACAAAACGTCGTCGGTCGCATTATGTACAGTGTTATTCGGGGCCGCGGGAACGGTGTCGTTGAGGTGATATACATAGGCGCCGTAGGGACCCCAGTAAAAAGGCCACCAGAAAATGAAGGGGGCAATGAAAAAGGGGCGGACGCCAAGGGGAGAAATTCCTCCCGCACGGTAGGGAGAGGACGCTCCCCCCGCATAATGCCCATTAGATCCGCGAGGAGTACTGGATCCGGGAACTGTTTCCACGTTAGACTTCGGCTTGGGATGGGGCAAGGGAACCGCGTGTACCACTGCCGGAAGCGCCGGAACCAGTTCCACTCGAACCTTCGCCGTCACCGCCTGAAGAATGTGAGCCGCTGGAACTTGCAGCACGATGTGTACCTCCGCCCGAGCCGCCTCTCCCCCCTCTTCCACCACCTGTTGCCGCCGTGATCAGCTTGCCTCATGGGACGGTCAGTATTACCCTTCCGTGGGAATAAATGATGACTTATCTCTCCGTTCCTTCGAGCATGTTCACGCGAAGCATCCTGAAGGTTAGGACAAGCCGGGTCTGCGGGGACGCACAAGAACGGGGGATGCCATGGCCACGAACGAAACGACCACGAGAAGAACTAAAAAGGTGACTGACGTTCGCATCTGCATCTTGTTATGTGTAAAAGGTCGTGTTGTGGACGTTCCTCAGCGACGAGCCATTTTATAATTGAGCCGGTTTGGCGCGGGGGTCCTGACGGTGGTGGCTGTGCACGGGCGATTTTTGGCGGTACAGCCCGCCTAGCTAGGAAGGACCTTCCACCATTTCTCCCCTTTTATTTGCCCCGAAAATTCCACACTAGTCTTTCAAAAATATACAGACCTATTCAATTCTACTTCATTGGTCTTTTTGGTCTTTGGCTAGCTTCTTCATCCTCATCTCCGTGAGAAGCGCCTTGCTATCCTCATTCGCGTCCTACGTAAAATCAGATTCGTTGGCAAATGAAATCTTTGCGCGTAGTGCACCGGCATGGCCCCGCCTCATTAAGGTCGCGACCGAATTTCGAATTATATGAAATAGGTGTGGGGGAAATAGCCACTTTACTGCGGCGAGGCTGTGCGAAAATTGCTAGCTCGTCAAACAAGGGCTTTTCCTGCTCCTTGTGGTCTGTCTCAATGTTGCCCGAAAGGGAGCAGACATAATATGTCCATCAAGACATCGTCGGACATCAGAATCAGGCCGATCTCATGCTTCAGGTTAAATTTGGAGACAACCATGAAGAGCGAGTAAAGTTTAAAGTATATATGTATATATATATATATATATATATGACTGCCTTTTTGGCTCATCAAATCTGAAGTGATTGGCTTAAATCCTCCCTTATCCTATCAATATCAATCGTGTGTATATGAAGCGCAGGACCCTCATGTTGCCACACAATAAACTTCATAACCCATCGCTTAAAACGTGAGCTCCCTCTCAGCTTTTCCCTAACAATAATCCGCTGCGACTCTTCATTTTTCTCACCCATGCTTTGAACACGACATCCTCGACTGTGCAGATCAGGACAACAGGTAGCCAGGGCAATAATACACTCCATATCAAAGTACATGAAATGATCTACATAGAACCGGAAGCTTCGAAGATGCTTGGCGCGCGGGATGTAGTGGAAGGAGAGCGAGGTGAGTTGGTGGCAGTAGTCGATGGAGAGTGTGTCCAGGAAGGGGCAGTGGTCGATGAGGGTTATAATGTCGGTGTCGTCTGCGTTGTTGGGGGGCATGAAGACGCGGATGTTCGGAGAAGCTTTGGCGATTGCTGCTGTTAGATTCCTTTGCGGTTTGCATTGAGTGAAGACGACAATGCGGAGGCCGGTGCATACTATCTCGGGGATTGGTGTTGTTGTACTGTAGGTCGTTAGGTTGATGGGGTTATGGAGTCTCAAGGCGTAGAGGTTGGGAAATGATTTGAGGATGGTGGCACAGGTTCCTTCGACGTCGTTGAATTGATTCAAATTGATAGTCCTAAGGCATTGCCAACTGGTAAATCGTCGTGTGCGTGGAGGAAAGGGGACTCGAGTAAGCGTCAAGTCCTCCAGGGATAAATTCTTGATGGCTTCCCAGAATGGCAACAGGGCACCCGGGGATCCATTTCCTGTATTCTCGAAATGGAGTGTTCGAATCCGCGGCATGATATTGAACCACTGCGAGGTCTGAACGGCGTTTTCGAAAAGATGCAAACGTGTCGTTTGGGGTCCGAGATGCTCAA
>Ga0335081_10016669_pt1 | contig 11899 bp, 13 predicted proteins | sample Lox_Sample_35_FD_206713 | JGI IMG/M metagenome (GOLD analysis project Ga0335081, IMG submission 206713) | Soil microbial communities from Loxahatchee National Wildlife Refuge, Florida, United States - Lox_Sample_3.5 | ecosystem: Environmental > Terrestrial > Soil > Wetlands | place: USA... | reverse complement strand
TCGTGTCGAACGACAACGGCGGCGGGATCTTCGAGCTGCTCGAGCAGGGCGATCCGCGTTTCTCCGACGTGTCGTCGCGGATCTTCGGCACCCCGCACGACATCGACGTCGGTGCGCTGTGCCGGGCGTATCACGTTGAGTGCCGTCAGGTCGAAGCCGGCGAGCTGGCCGAGGCGTTGGATACGCCGTTCAGCGGGGTGCGGGTGCTCGAGGTCAAGGCGGATCGGTCGACGCTGCGGCGGCTGCATGCGTCGATCAAGGCTGCCATATGAGCCGGCTCGCCGGCGTGGTGAAGCTACTCGGCGGACCCATCCGCAGTCCGGACGAAGTAGAGATCCGGACGCGAAAAGCGCTGCGGTGGGCGAGGATTGCGGTGCTGATCATTGCCGGCATCGTCACGCTCCAATCCATCCTTCTGGTGGCGGGGGCGTGGCGAAATGATCGCCAGATCGAGCGGCACATGGGCGTGGCGCAGGCCGAGGTGCTCAGCGCCGGTCCGCGGCGCTCGACGATCGAGTTCGTCACGCCCAACCGCGTCACCTACCGCCCCGAGCTCGGCGTGCTCTACCCGTCGGAGCTCGCCGACGGCATGCGTATCTACGTCGAGTACGACAAGAACAACCCGGATCTCGTGCGGGTGCAGCACCGCAATGCGTCGCTGGCGATCATCCCGGCGGGGTCGATCGCGGTGGTCGGCTGGTTGGTGGCCGGTGCCCTGCTCTTCGGCTTGGCGCTGGCCGAAAGGCGCCTCACCGCGCCGAACTAGCGTTTCGGTACTCGTCGTGCAGCCGCCACCACTGACAGCGCGGCCGGAAACTCACCGCGCGATCGCGTCCGCGAGCCGGCGAAACATGTCCAACAAATTCGGGTCGTATCCGACCGCCGGCATCCGGCTGCGAATCCGCGCCACGCAGGGGTCATTCAGCAACGCCGCGACATCGGCATTCCGGGTGGGGTCCATTCCGGCGGACCGCAACCACGAAACCAGGTCGGTCAGCACTGGTGCGATTCCGTCGAGGTCGCCCTGCGCCCAGCGTTCGCGGTATTTCTGGGCCACTCGCTGCCAGTGGATGCGCGCCTCGTCACTGTGGTTCAGCGCGGCGCGCAGCATGCTTGCGATCGCATTGGTCATCAGGCGGCGCAGCCGTCCCGCCGATTCGGGGTTGTTCCGCAGGACCTCGTCAACGGCCCAGTCCCATTCCAGCCAATATTGTTTGACGCCATGGTCGATTGGGTGGCGGTTAATCCGTTCCCACGGATCAGCCATTAATCCCCCCATCGGGTAAGTCGACAGCAACAGGTCCGATTCGGCACGCTACCGCAAAATAGTGTCGGTTTTCATAAAGATTTAATTACGCGTTCTGCGGCAGAATTTCGCATGCCGTATTCCTGGATGCAACCTCGCCGACAGCGGCCGCTGACATGATTGTCACGTGCGAGTTGCGATCGTCGCCGAGTCGTTTCTGCCCAGCGTCAACGGCGTCTCGAACTCGGTGCTGCGGGTGCTCGAGCACCTGGGCCGTACCGGGCACCAGGCCATCGTCATCGCACCCGACAATCCCCGCGGTCACCGCCGCGCCGCCACCGAGCACGACGGTGTGCCCGTGTACCGCATGCCGTCACGGATGTTCCCGAAGATCACGTCGCTGCCGCTGGGTGTGCCGCGACCGCGCATGGTGCGGATCGTGCGCGAGTTCGGCGCCGACGTCGTGCATTTGGCGTCGCCTGCGCTGTTGGGTTACGGCGGTCTGCAGGCCGCGCGGTTTCTCGGCATTCCGACGGTTGCGGTGTTCCAGACCGATGTGCCGGGTTTCGCACAGAGTTACGGCATCGGTATCACGTCACGGGCCGCGTGGGCGTGGTTCCGTCACCTGCACCGGCACGCCGACCGCACCCTTGCACCGTCCTCGTCGGCGATGGAAAGCCTCGCTGCCCAGCGCATCCCGCGGCTGTACCGATGGGCTCGCGGCGTCGACATCACCGGCTTCGCGCCGTCGGCCCGAGACGACCGGCTGCGCCGCGGCTGGTCGCCGACCGGTAAGCCGATCGTCGGCTTCGTCGGCCGGCTGGCGCCGGAGAAACATGTCGAGCGGCTGAAAGCGTTGGCGCACAACAACGGCGTCCAGCTCGTCATCGTGGGTGACGGCGTCGACCGCGGCAAGCTCGAAAGCATCCTTCCCACAGCCATTTTCACCGGCGCGCTGTACGGGCCCGACCTCGCGGCGGCGTACGCCAGCATCGACGTGTTCGTCCACCCGGGTGAGCACGAGACCTTTTGCCAGGCCGTTCAGGAGGCGCTCGCGTCCGGCGTGCCGGTCGTCGCACCGAATGCGGGCGGTCCGCGCGATCTGATCAGTCCGGGCCGCACCGGGTTCCTGCTGAACGTCGATGACTTCGAACAGCGACTGCCCGAAGTCGTCGAACACCTGGTCCGGTTCCGGCCCCGCTACTCGATCGCGGCGCGCCGCAGCGTACTGCAGCGCACCTGGCCGGTGATCTGCGACGAGCTGCTCGGCCACTACGAGGCCGTTTGCGGCGCCGCCGCGCGGCCGAGCAGCCTGACCGCCTGACGGGGCGGCCTACATTCGAGGGATGTCCGCCCCCTTCTCGTGGCAGCTGCCGTACGCGTGGCCGCGCAAGCCGGTGCTGGCGCGCAATGTGGTGGCGACATCGCAGCCGCTGGCCGCGCAGGCGGGTTTGCAGATGCTTCTCGCCGGCGGCAGCGCGGTCGACGCGGCGGTGGCGACCGCGATCACGCTGACCGTGGTCGAGCCGGTGTCCAACGGGGTCGGCTCGGATGCTTTCGCGATCGTCTGGGACGGCGAGCGGCTGCACGGCCTCAACGCGTCGGGTCGCTCGCCGGCGGCCTGGACTCCGGAGTACTTCGGCGGCAAACCGGTGCCGGTGGTCGGCTGGAACTCGGTGACCGTGCCGGGCGCGGTGTCGGCGTGGACAGCGATGCACGCGAAGTTCGGCAGGCTGCCGTTCGAGCGGCTTTTCGAGCCGGCGGTCGGCTACGCCCGCGGCGGCTTTCTGGTGTCCCCGACGATCGCCCGGCAGTGGGCGGCGCAGGTTCCGGTTTTCCGGGATCAGCCGGGCTTCGCGGAGGCGTTCATGCCGAACGGCAGCGCACCGAAACCCGGCCAGCGGTTCGTGCTGCCGAACCTGGCCACGACGCTGGAGAAGATCGCGGCAACCCGCGGTGAGGCGTTCTATCGCGGGGAGCTCGCGCGGGCGTTGGAGGCGCATTCGACGGCCAACGGCGGCGCGATGCGGGTCGGTGACCTCGCCGCCCATCGTGCTGACTGGGTCGGCACGATCAGCAAGGGCTACCGGGGATACAGCGTTCATGAGATCCCGCCCAACGGGCAGGGCATCGTCGCGTTGATCGCGCTGGGCATCCTCGAGCAGTTCGACATGGCAGCGCAACCGGTCGATTCGCCCGACAGCGTGCACTTGCAGATCGAGGCGGTCAAGCTGGCGTTCGCCGACGCCAACGCCTATCTGGCCGACATCGATCACATGACGGTGCGCCCCGAGCATCTCCTCGACGACGGGTATTTGAGGGAACGGGCAGCGCTGATCGATCCCAAGCGTGCGCAACCCGTCACCGCGGGAATTCCCAAGGGCGGCACGGTGTACCTGACCGCTGCCGACGCGGCCGGGATGATGGTGTCGATGATCCAGTCGAACTTCATGGGTTTCGGCTCGGGCGTGGTGGTTGCCGGCACGGGGATCTCACTGCAGAATCGCGGTGCGTATTTCGTTGCGACCGAAGGCCATCCCAACCGGATCGGACCGAACAAGCGGCCGTACCACACGATCATCCCGGGTTTCATGACCAAGGACGGCGCGCCGGTGATGAGCTTTGGCGTCATGGGTGGAACGATGCAGCCGCAGGGGCACGTGCAGATCGTGGTGCGCATCGTCGACTACGGCCAGAACCCCCAGGCGGCCTGCGACGGCCCGCGTTTCCGGCTGGTGGAGGGCATGCATGTCAGCGTGGAGGACGGCTTCCCCGTGGCGACGCTGGACGAACTGCGGTGGCGCGGCCACCAGCTCGTCGCCGTTGACGACTATGACCAGTTCGGTAGCTGCCAGGCGATCTGGCGGCTGCCGGACGGGTATGTCGCGGCCAGCGACCCGCGCCGCGACGGCCAGGCCGTCGGCTTCGAGTAGTTTCAGCACGGTGAGCCGGGCGACGCTGCAGAAGGATCCGCACGAGGTCGCGTCGATGTTCGACGCGGTGGCCCGCCGTTACGACTTGACCAACACCGTGCTGTCGATGGGCCAGGACCGCGGGTGGCGACGGGCGACTCGCAAGGCGCTGGAGATCGGGCCCGGGGACAAGGTCCTCGACTTGGCCGCGGGTACCGCGGTCTCGACCGCGGAGCTGGCCCGCGCCGGTGCGTGGTGCGTGGCGACCGACTTCAGCGTCGGGATGCTCGCGGCCGGCCGGAGTCGCGATGTGCCGAAGGTTGCCGGCGACGCAACCCGGCTGCCATTCGCCGACCAGGCCTTTGACGCGGTGACGATCAGCTTCGGCCTGCGCAATGTGGTGGACCAGCAGGCCGCGCTGCGCGAGATGGCCCGGGTGACGAAGCCGGGCGGTCGGTTGGTGGTGTGCGAGTTCTCGACGCCGACCAACCCATTGTTCGGCACTGTCTACAAGGAGTATTTGATGCGGGCCCTGCCGAGAGTGGCCCGCATGGTCGCGTCGAACCCGCAGGCCTACGTCTACCTGGCCGAGTCCATCAGGGCCTGGCCCGACCAGGCCGAGCTGGCGCATCACATCCGGCGTGCGGGCTGGGCGGGTGTGCGGTGGCGCAACCTGACCGGCGGAATCGTCGCGCTGCACGCGGCGACCCGGCCGACCGACTGACCCGGTTTACTCGTGGAAACGGTCGGGAATGATCGGCGACATCATCCCCGGGCAATACACCGATACCGCAATGACCGTGAACATGTCCGCCCTGTCCCGGGTCATCCCGCTGTTGGCGGCCATGGTGGCGGCCACGGCGTCGAACGTCTCGCCGGGCTGGACGAGCATCGGGCAGACGGACTGACCCAGCGCGGTCGCGCTGGCCGGATCGTTGTACGGGACGCCGGCGTCGGTCAGCGCGGCGAGGAACGAGTTGCCCACCATGTCGGCGTGCGCCGGTGTTCCCCACGCAGCGCCCGCGCTGATCACACCGACAGAGACCGCCATCACCCCGATGGTCGTTGCCTGGCTATCGCGCAGCCATTTCATTTCGGAAACACTGGGTTACAACAATCACATGAACAACACGACATTGTAAAGGTTTGCCTACGTTTACGGGCCGACCCGCAGGTAGGTCTTCCCGCTGCGAACGCGTCCAAACCCCGCGGCAGCGCTGCCGGGATAGACCTCAGCTGAACGGCGGGCGACGGTCGATCCCGCGGGAGCCCGAACCCAGTCCTCGCCACAGTCGCGCGACCCAGTCGACGTCGTCGTCGGTGATCAGATTGCCCATCACCCGCACGACGATGTCCATCAGCCTGGTCGAGCTCATCGCGATCGGGCCGCCGGTCGGCAGGAACCACGGCACGGTCAGCAGTGCCGACAGTCGCCGCGCGATCGAGAATGCCCGCGCGTACTGCCGCTGCAACAGCGACGGCCATGCGCGCGACAGGTCGCCGGTGTCCAGCAGGTCCGCGGCGAAGCGGCCAGTCTCCAGCCCGTAGTCGATCCCCTCGCCGTTCATCGGGTTCACGCACGCCGCCGCGTCGCCGATGAGCATCCAGTTCGGCCCCGCCACACCCGAAACTGCGCCGCCCATCGGCAGCAACGCCGACACCACCGCGCGCGGCCGCCCGGCGAACTCCCACTCGGCGCGCCGGAGGTCGGCATAGAAGTCGATCAGCTTCTTCAGCGCCACGTCGGGCGGCCGTTTCTCCGTTGCCAGCGCGCCGACGCCGATGTTCACCTCGCCATTGCCCAACGGGAAGATCCAGCCGTAGCCGGGCAGCAGATGGCCGTGGCGGGTCCGCAGTTCCAGGTTGGTCGACAGCCAGGGATCGTCGCTGCGCGGTGAGGTGAGATACCCACGGACCGCCACCCCGTAGGTCGTCCGCCGGTGCCATTCGCGGCCAAGCATCCGGCCCACCGGCGACCGCGCCCCGTCGGCAACGATCAACTGGCCGCACCGCATTTCGGTGACACCGGCGCCGTTGCGAAGGGCCAATGACGCCACGCCGCCAAGCGAATTATGGCTGACCTCAACAACTTTGTAGCCCATCAGCATGGACGCGCCGGCGTCCACGGCTACCTGGCGGATCCGCTCGTCGAGCTCGGTGCGCGGTACCGCGCTGCCGTGCGCGGGAAACGACGGGCCCGGCCAGTCCACCTCGACCTCGCCGCCGAAGCCGGTGAGCCGCAGCCCTCGGTGCTTGATGTGCGCGTCGAGCCAGCCCCCCAGGCCGAGCAACTCGAGCTCGGCCACCGCGCGCGGGGTGAGCCCGTCACCGCAGGGCTTGTCCCGGGGAAAGTGGGCAGCGTCGACAACCAGCACGTCACGCCCGGCCCGCGCCGCCCATGCGGCCGCCGCCGAACCGGCCGGCCCGGCGCCGATGACGACCACATCGGCCCTGGTGTCCATCCCCCCAGTATGTTGGACGAATGAGGACACCGGCGAGGACACCCGCGACCGTGGTTGCCGGGGTTGAGCTTGGCGATCCGGAGTTTGCCGCAAGTGTCCGCGACGGCGTCGCGCGGATCGAAGACCTGATACGCGCCGAGCTCGGCAAGGGTGACGAGATCATCCGCGACGCGGTGTTGCATCTCTTCGAAGCCGGCGGCAAGCGCTTTCGTCCGCTGTTCACCGTGCTGTCGGCGCAGTTGGGGTCGAAGCCGGACGCGCGGGAGGTGACGATCGCCGGCGCGGTGATCGAGCTGGTGCACCTGGCGACGCTGTACCACGACGACGTGATGGACGAGGCGCAGGTGCGCCGCGGCGCCCCGAGTGCCAACGCGCGGTGGAGCAACAACATCGCGATCCTGGCCGGTGACTACCTGTTCGCGACGGCGTCGCGGCTGGTGTCGCTCCTGGGTCCGGAAGCGGTGCGGGTGATCGCCGAGACGTTCGCCGAGCTGGTCACCGGTCAGATGCGGGAGACCCGCGGCGCGGCCCAGGGCGTGGACTCGATAGAGCACTACCTGCGGGTGGTGCACGAGAAGACGGGCTCGCTGATCGCTGCCTCGGGGCGGTTGGGAGCGACGTTCTCGGGTGCCGGGCAGGAGGATATCCAGCGGCTGAGCCGGCTGGGTGGCATCGTCGGCACGGCGTTCCAGATCTCCGACGACATCATCGACATCGCCAGCGACTCCGACGAGTCGGGCAAGACGCCGGGCACCGACCTTCGCGAAGGGGTGCACACGCTGCCCGTGCTGTATGCCCTGCTGGAGACGGGGCCGGATGCCGACCGGCTGCGAGAATTGTTGTCGGGGCCGATGGACGACGGCCACGTTGGCGAGGCGCTTGCGTTACTGCGGGCCTCCCCGGGGATGGCCAAGGCCAAGGACACCGTGGCCAGGTATGCGGCCCGGGCGCGCCAGGAGCTCACCGGCCTGCCCAACGGAGCGGGTCGTGAGGCGCTGGCCACGCTGGTGAGGTACACGATCGAGCGGCACGGCTGACGGAACCCGTCGCCGTGGCCGGGCGTTTTCTATTCGGTCAGGCACTCGCAGAAGGAGACAACTGATGAAGTGGCACCGCTACCACAATGGGGTCAAGACGGTGGTGCTGCTGGCCGTGATGTCGGCGGTGATCGTTTTCATCGGCTCACTGTTCAAGAACCCGTCGATCCTGGTTCTGTCGATCCTGTTCGCGATCGGCATGAACATCTATGTGTACTTCAACAGCGACAGGCTGGCGTTGCGGGCGATGCATGCGCAACCGGTGACGGAAGTGCAGGAGCCGGTGATGTACAAGATCGTGCGGGAGCTGGCGACGGCGGCGCACCAGCCGATGCCGCGGCTGTACATCAGCGACACCGCGAACCCGAACGCGTTCGCCACCGGCCGCAACCCGCGCAACGCGGCGGTGTGCTGCACGACGGGGATCCTGGGGCTTCTCAACGAGCGTGAGCTACGCGCGGTGCTGGGGCATGAGCTGTCGCATGTGTACAACCGCGACATCTTGATCTCGTGTGTGGCCGGGGCGCTTGCGGCGGTGATCTCGGGTCTGGCGAACATGGCCATGATCATGAGCTGGTCCGGTGGGGGCCGCAGCAGTGGCGCGAATCCGTTTGCGCTGCTGCTGGTTTCGCTGCTGGGCCCGATCGCCGCCACGATCGTGCGGCTGGCGGTGTCGCGGTCGCGGGAGTACCAGGCCGACCAGTCCGGGGCGGAGCTGACGGGCGACCCGCTGGCGTTGGCATCAGCGCTTGCCAAGATCTCCGGCGGCGTGCAGGCCGCGCCGCTGCCGCCGGAGCCGAAGCTGGCGAGCGAGGCGCACCTGATGATCGCGAACCCGTTCCGGCAGGGTGAGCGGCTCGGGTCGCTGTTTTCGACGCACCCGCCGATCGAGGAACGGATCCGCCGGCTGGAGACGATGGCGCGCGGCTGAAGCCGCACGTTAGGCTGCGTCGCGCAGCGCCGTGGCCTAGGGTGTGATCCCGTGCTGACCAGAGTGCTGACCGGCGTGGCCGGTGCCGTGGGGGCGGCGATGATCGCCGTACCCGGGGCTGCGTGCGCCGACCCGGATGCCCCGCCGCCGCCGCCGAACATCAACGCCTTCGCGCCGATCTCGCCGGCCGACTTCTCGGTGATGAGCGGTGCCTGGTACGCGTTCGGGACGCCGGACGGGTTGACGTGCGTGATTCAGAAGGACTCCGGCAACTATGGCTGCAGCGGGCCGATCCCCAGCGCACCTAACGGCGCGAACATGGTGAGCGGCGGGCCGACCGGGGCGCCGAACTTTGCCAACACCGACGCGTCGTTGTTCGCGGTGGCCGGACCGGTCAAGCCGCTGCCGGCGAAGACGCGGCTGAGCTACCGGCAGATCAGTTGCGGCACCGACGGCGCGGGCATGACGTCGTGCCTGAACTCCTGGGACCAGTCCGGCTTTGTGATCAGCCCCGGGGGCAGCTACATCGTGGGGCAGGTACCACCGTTGCTGGACCGGCCGCGGACGTAGCCCCTATGAGGTTGCGCCGGGTTCGGACACCAGAGTCGTTGGAAACGCAGTACGACGACAACGGCCAATGGCGTCCGCTGGCGGGCCGCAGCCCGTTCGGGCCGTCACCGTTCACCGAGGAGTGGCAGCTGGCCACGGCTGATCGGCATCTCGAGAACACCGACAAGCTCCTGCCGTTCCAACCGTTGTCTTTGCGGGACTTCCTGCTGTCGGAGGCGCACAGCGTCACCGCCGCCCGCGGCATGCTGCAGCGCTTTTACCCGGGCACGTACCGTGTTACCGAGGCATTCGAAAAGATCACCGGCCGAACGTTTCCCGCGTTACGCCCGAAGAAGCTGTTCTACCAGCAGCCGATTTATTACATGGGTAACGCGATGACAATCGTGCCGACCGGGACGCCGGTCGCGTTCCCGCGCTACTCCAAGGGCTTGGACTTCGAGCTGGAAGTCGCGTTCGTGTTGGCGGAGCCGCTCTTCAACGCTACGGCGGAGCAGGCGACCGCGGCGATCGGTGCGTTCGTTTTGTTCAATGACTTCAGCGCACGTGATGTGCAGCGGGCCGAGATGTCCTCGGGCTTGGGTCCGCAGAAATCGAAACACTTCATCAGCTCCATGTCCGAAACGGCCGTAACGGCCGACGAGGTTCTGCCACGCATCGACGACCTGACGGGGTCGGTGATCATCAACGGCCGGACGGCCGCCACGGTGAGCAGTCGCGGTTTGCAATGGAGTGTCGGCGACGTGCTCGCCCATGCCTCCCGCGACGAACAGCTATTGGCCGGCGAGCTGATCGCGACCGGAACGCTGGCCGGCGGATCCGGCATGGAGACCGGTCATTGGCTCCGGCGGGGCGACACGTTGCGGCTCGTCCTCGACGGGATCGGTGAAGTCGAACACGAGATCGTCGACGGCGATTAGATGTGTACACCGCTGAGGCATCAGAAACCTGGGCCGTGAACTTCGTGGCCGGGAACCTCGGCGGCGAGCCCCCGGTAGGCGTCCTCGACTGTGTTGCCGTGGTTGATCACACCGTCGACTTCGCGGGCAATCGGCATGTGGATGCCGTAGCGGTCGGCGAGCTCCATGATGACGCTGGCAGCCTTGACGCCCTCGGCGACCTGGTCCATGGAGGCAAGGATTTCCTCGAGGGGCTTGCCGGCGCCGAGTTGCTCGCCGACGTGGCGGTTGCGGCTGCGGGGGCTGGTGCAGGTGACGATGAGGTCGCCGAGGCCGGCCACGCCGGGGAAGGTTTCGGGCTGTCCGCCCATCGCGACACCGAGCTTGGTCATCTCGCGCAAAGCACGGGCGATCACCATGGCGCGGGTGTTCTCGCCGATGCCGAGGGAGTAGCCCATGCCGACGGCGATCGCGAAGACGTTCTTCAGGGCGCCGGCCATCTCGACGCCGATGACGTCATCGGTGGTGTAGACGCGGAAGCGCTGGGTGCGGAACAAACCGGACAGCCGGGTGGACTGGTGCTGGTCGGGCATGGCGATGACGGCGGCGGCGGCGTAGCCCTGCGCGACCTCGCGGGCGATGTTCGGGCCGGCGAGGATGCCGGCCGGGTGGCCGGGCATGACTTCCTCGACGATCTGCGACATGCGCAGTGTCGTGCCCTGCTCGAGGCCCTTGACCAGGGAGACGATCGGCACCCACGGGCGCAGGCTGGCGCGCAGATCGGTCAGCACCTGCCGGAAGCTGTGCGACGGCACGGCCATGACGATCACGTCGGCTACGTCGGCGGCCATGTCGAAGTCGGTGGTCGCCTTCAGGTTCGAGGACAGCTCGACCTCGTCGCCTAGGTAGCGCAGGTTGCGGTGGCGCTTGTTGATGTCTTCGGCGGTCTCGGGGGAGCGCACCCATTGCAGCGTTTCGGAGCGGCGGGCGGCGATGGAGGCGACGGTTGTGCCCCAGGAGCCCCCACCGAGCACGACGACGCGAGGTTCGCGGCGAGGGCGAGGAGGTGTCATGGGTGTCACATTAGGGCGGGGCCCCGGCGATTCACCTGTAGTTGACGAACTGTAGCGCCACGTCGAGGTCGGCCTGCTTGAGCATTGCGATGACGGCCTGCAGGTCGTCCCTCTTCTTCGACGAGACGCGGACCTCGTCGCCCTGGACTTGGGTCTTGACGCCCTTGGGGCCCCCATCGCGGATGAGCTTGGTGATCTTCTTGGCGTTGTCGCTGTCGATACCCTGCTTGAGCTTGCCGTTGACCTTGTACGTCTTGCCGCTGGCCTGAGGCTCTCCGGCGTCGAAAGCCTTCATGCTGATGTCACGGCGGATCAGCTTCTCCTTGAAGACGTCGATGGCGGCCTTGGCGCGTTCCTCGGTGGACGAGGTGATGGTGATGGCCTCGTCGCCGGACCATTCGATGCGGGTGTCGGTGCCGCGGAAGTCGAAGCGGGTGGCCAGCTCCTTGGCGGCCTGGTTCAAGGCGTTGTCGACCTCCTGGCGGTCTACCTTGCTGACGACGTCGAACGATGAATCCGCCATTGGATCCGTCCCCCTCTCTCATCGGTGTTGGCCCGTTTGTGCTCTGGGTACATCCTCGTTGTACCCTGCTAGTCGCACCAAGGCAGGTTGCCCGAGCGGCCAATGGGAGCGGACTGTAAATCCGTCGGCGTGAGCCTACCCAGGTTCGAATCCTGGACCTGCCACCAAGGTCAGAGGCGGTTTTGGTCGAGTCGCCTTCCGCGATGACAGCGAAACTGTCACGGATTGTCACAACTTGCGGCTAAGTGT
>Ga0335081_10016667_pt1 | contig 11899 bp, 14 predicted proteins | sample Lox_Sample_35_FD_206713 | JGI IMG/M metagenome (GOLD analysis project Ga0335081, IMG submission 206713) | Soil microbial communities from Loxahatchee National Wildlife Refuge, Florida, United States - Lox_Sample_3.5 | ecosystem: Environmental > Terrestrial > Soil > Wetlands | place: USA... | reverse complement strand
TCACTGCGATAAATCGCGAACATGCGATCCGCATCCGGCACGGGCAGCGGCCGGAAATACATGCCGTCGAGCAGGCTGAACACTACCGCGTTCACGCCGATGCCTAGCGCCAGGCATGCCATCGCGGCTGCGGCGTATCCCGGATTACGGCGAATGATGCGGACGCCGAAATGTAGATCGCGCCCCAGATCGGGCATCGCGCGCCGGTACGGCGGCAACCGCACCCGCGCGCACGTCAGCACCTGCACCCAATACCACAGCCGGCCCCCGCCGCGTTCCGTGTAGGTCTCGCGCAGGTCTCCGGCGATCGCCTCTCCCTCGCGCCCCGGCACGAGCCTGCGCAGCAGTCGTTCCGCCACTTGTGGAGGGTCGTTATGCACGGCGCGTCCCTTTCATCTGCACGCCCTGCCACATCCGGTCGAGCATGTTCTTCGATCGAGCCAAAGCCTCGCTTCCCGCCGCCAGCACCTCGAAATGCCGTTTCGATCGCCCTCCGCGCTGCGCAGTCGCCTCGCCAAACCACGAGTGGAGGTAGCCCTTGCTCTCCAACCGGTCGAGTGTCGAATACAGCGCACCCACACTCACCCCCCGCCCCGTCCGCCCTTCGATCTCGCCGCGGATTGGCACGCCGTAAGCGCCTTTGCCCAGCCGCAGCACCGCCAGCAGCACCACCTGCTCGAATTCACCCAGGTATTCCGGCATATTTGTTCCACAGAATAGAACAAATTGACGCCGTGGCGCAAATACTCGTGTTGGCCGAAGCTCCGGGTCATCGGGGCGCTCTTCTGCCCAACCTCGAAACACTTCCTCGTCACCGAAACTGCCCCCTACCTTGCCTCGCCTCGTTTGAATCCCCTCTTCCATCTGTAGTACACTCAAGGTTTACTCCAGCGGTCCAGACGCACCCCGTGTGTTCCGGCTCCCAAGACCAAAGAGGTTCGTATGCACGCAATTCTAGAAACAGGTGGAAAGCAGTATCGCGTCGCTCCCGGTGATGTCATCCGCGTGGAAAAGTTGGACGGCGACGTAGGCTCGGAAATCGAATTGCCCGTCAAGGCTGCTTTCAACGATGGCGGTGAACTGGTGGCCGGCGGCACGGTGAAGGCGACCATTCTCGGCAGCGGCCGCGGCGACAAAGTGGTGGTCTTCAAGTTCAAACGCAAAAAGCAATACAAGAAGACCATCGGGCATCGCCAGTCTTTCACCGAAGTGAAGGTCGGCGACATCGTGAGGCAGGTGACGCATGGCTCATAAAAAAGGTTTAGGCAGTTCTCGAAACGGGCGCGACTCCAATGCGCAGCGGCTGGGAGTGAAGGTCTTCGGCGGGCAACTGGTTCCCGGCGGCTCCGTCATCGTGCGGCAGCGCGGCACCAAGATCAAGCCGGGCCTCAACGTAGGCTGGGGCAAGGACGATACGCTATTCGCCAAAGTGACCGGCACCGTGGAGTTCAAAGACCGCGGACGGATGGGCAAATTCGTCAGCATTCACGAAGTCGCGTAACCGCACACGCGCGCACCGGCGGCTCAGACCGCCGGCGCCATCATGTTCATCGACGAAGTCAGAATCCTGGTGAAGGCCGGTGGCGGCGGCAACGGCTGCATGGCCTTCCGCAGGGAGAAGTACGTTCCGCGCGGCGGACCGAGCGGCGGCGATGGCGGGCGCGGGGGCGACGTGGTGCTGGTGGCCGATGAGCACGAGAACACGCTGCTCAAGTTCCGGTTCAATCCCGAACACAAAGCCGAGCGCGGCCGCCACGGCGAGGGCAGCAACAGAACCGGCGCCGATGGCCGGTCGATCGACGTGGACGTGCCCGTCGGCACGATCGTCTACGATGAAGCCACGGGCGAGCGCCTCTTCGATTTCACCGAGCCCGGACAGCGGTTCACGGTAGCGCGCGGCGGCCGCGGTGGTCGTGGCAACGCGCGTTTCGCCACTTCCACCCACCAGGCGCCCACCGAACACGAGCCGGGCCACCCGGGCGAAGAGAAGCGGCTGCGCCTCGAGTTGAAGCTGCTCGCTGACGTGGGCCTGGTGGGCTTTCCCAACGCCGGCAAATCCACCCTCATTTCGCGCATCTCGGCCGCGCGTCCTAAGATCGCGGCGTATCCGTTCACCACCCTGGAACCGAACCTCGGTGTCGTACAGTTCGCCGACTTCCGCAGCTTCGTGGTGGCCGATATTCCAGGCCTGATCGAAGGCGCCCATTTGGGTCACGGCCTGGGCATCCAGTTTTTGCGGCACATCGAGCGCACGCGGCTGCTGGCGCATCTGGTCGATGTTTCCGAAGCCAGCGGCCGCGACCCTGTCCAGGACTTCGAAACCGTGATGCTGGAACTGGCCAGTTTCAGCGAAGACCTCGTCAAGAAACCGATGATCGTGGTAGCCACCAAGATGGACGTGGCGCAAGATCCGGCGCGGGTGGCCGCATTACGCGATTTGGCGACCCGGCGCGGGCTGGCTTTTTACCAGATATCGAGCGTCTCCGGCATGGGCATCGAGCAGTTGAAATCGGCCATGGCGGAGAGAGTCCTGGTACCGGCGCCGGTACCAGAAATGTAGACACGCGCCTGGGCTCTGGGTGTACACTATTCCAAATCGGGGACCCCGAAGGAACAACCCTTCGTTAACTCTCTGACTGGAGTCTGCAAATTGAGAAATCGATCTCGCCTCACCACAGCGTTAGTTTTCTGCTTTGGCAGCCTGGTGCTGCCCGCCACCTGTTTCGGCCAATTTAGCGACGGCGCCGATGGGTCTTCCGGCGCCGGTGCGCCTCCCAGCAGCCCGAGCCCAGGTCGCAGCGAAGGCCTGCCGCATTTCGGCCTGGCGGTTGGCGCTGGCACTCTGGGCGCAACCATTCAGGCAGCCACTGCCGTCACCAGGCGCTCGAACGTGCGCTTCGCATTCAACGATTTCAGCTACAACGCCACCTTCAACAAGGACGGCGTCGCCTACAACGGCAGTCTGAATCTTCGCTCCGCTGAGATTCTTTATGACCAGTATCTCGCGGGGCCGATTCACATCAGTCCCGGCGTCATGATCTACGATGGCAACAAAGCAAGCGGGAATGCGTCCGTCCCCGCCGGGAGTAAATTCTCGCTGGGCGACGTTGATTACTATAGCCAGGCGGGAAATCCGCTCACCGGCACAGGTGCGATTTCTGCAAGAAAGGTCTCCCCGATGGTTCTGATCGGTTTTGGCAACCTGCTCCCGCGCAGCAAGAGGCACTTCAGCCTCAATTTCGATCTGGGAGTGGTGTTCCAGGGTTCGCCCAGCGCGACTCTGGGTCTGGCGGGAGGAGCCTGCACTCCCACTCCGGCCGCCAATTGCCAGAACGCCGCGACCAGTTCTTCGGTCCAGGCCAACGTTCAATCGGAGCAGACCAAGATCAACAACAGCGCGTCGGTTTTCAAATATTACCCGGTGATCACGCTGACGTTCGGGTACAAGTTCTAGGAGCTTGAGCAAATCCCTTGGCGCACGCTCTCGAGCGTGCCGCGTCGCCACTCGTGTCGACGCTTGTCGTTCGCTCCGCAGACCCCGTGCGGCTTTTGGCAGGACATCTTCATAGGGCAACCGGCGTCTCCCACTGGTCGCGCGGTTCCGCCGGTAACAAGTCGAAAATCGCCGCAACCGGGCAACGCTGCTCAGCGCCTTGCCGCTCCCAGTCGGGCATCGAAGAATTCGACCGCCATCGCGGCGGCCTTCTCGTGAATCGTGCCGCGATCAGCGCCGGGTTTGTCGGCACACAGCAAAGGAAGGCTCTTGCGTCCCGCTTCAGTACAGGAGGCTAGAAACTGGTAGTGCTGTACGCCCCCTTTGAGTAGCACCAGCTTCGAACCAGGGATATTCGCGGCAAAATACTTTGCACTGCTCGTGATCGGTACGTTGTCGTCCTCAATGCCGGCCACGATTTGAACGGGGATCGCAATTCTCTTCAGTCGGGTGGGGATTTACAAATCGCGTCCGCGGCGGGCGAATTGCAGAACTCCCAATATGCGGCACGATCTGTGATGCCCCCGGCGATTTCGATCATCGTATAGCCGCCGAGCGAAAACCCGGCAGCGCCGATCCGGCTGGAGTCGATGCGAACGCCGAACTCACGGTCTTCGAGTATCTCGTGAATCGCCTCGCTCAGGTCCCGCGCGCGCTCCCACCAGAGGGAAAAACCGGAAGGCGTATACGGCTCCAACGCGTTATGACCAGGATGGTTTACTGCGGCAGTGATGTAACCATGCGACGCCAGCGTCGTACCGAGCCACCCGAGCATGAGCGCCGAGCCACCCGTTCCGTGAGACAGCACGACGAGCGGAAACCTGCCGGGCGCGGGCCGCGCGTCCGGCGCGGCTGAGCCCACGGTAAACAGGGGCGCATTCGGAGGACCGTCCCACTGCGGCTGCTCCACTGCCGCGGGATCGGCAGGGTACCAGATAGTCGTGACGAGCGCGTGGGTCTGCGCACCGCGCCAGCAATACGGCTCTTCGGGGACGAAAGATCTCTGGGCGACTCCCACCTTGAAAGGCGACTGGGCTGGCAGTCCGGCGGCGGCGAAGAGAAGAATCGCCACTGCCGTGAGTGCTCCTCCCTAATCCAGCAGCGTTTCGCATACTCAGTTTAGCCCACAAGGCCGGGAGGCCATTCAAACGTGTCCAGTTGGCATATCACGCGGGACCCACCACCAACCCGCCGGCTGAACCGGGTGCCGCCGCGCTCACCTGCCGAACTCATGCACCATTACCGTCATCCCCACGCGCGTAGCGGCTACGGCGGCCGCAAACGGGTCCCCGGCGTCGATGGCCTCGATGGTCCACTCTCCGCTGAGGTCGGTTCCGGCCCCGTACAGTCCGACACCCCGCGCCTTCAGCATGGCTTCGATGCGCGTCCACAGCCGGAAGAATTCCCGCTTGCGGCCAGCCGGAGGCGCAGCCGCCAGTGCGGCCGCTTCGGCCGGCGGAAAGAACCGTTCCGCCACCGCGTCGTAGTCGTGCATGGAACGGAACCGCTCGATATCCACCCCCACCTCCACCTCGAGGGCCACCGCCACCAGCGCCATCTCGTGGGAGTGCGACAGGTTGAACTTCAACTCCGGCGCGCCGGGCAGATAGGGCTTGCCGTGCTCCGCGGCCGCAAATTCCAGAGGAATCGCAGTATAGTTCTGCAGGATGCCGCGCAGCGCCGCGTGCGCCCGCAGATATCGGTACCGCACAATCGGGGAACGAAAGCGCGCGGCAACCGACAATTCGCCGGGCAGCGCCGCTGGCCAGTCGAAATGGGTTTCATCCAGCCGTAGCCGCCAGACGTGGATTTCACCGGGATGGAGGACCGGCGTAGGCATCTGGAACCATTATGCTGGACGAAGCAGCGGAACAAATCGGTCTCTGCCTTCGTATGGAAGAGAGGAATTCCTGGAGATCATCTATGTTTTGCGATCGCTGTGGCACCCAGGTGCCCGAGAACCAGGTCTACTGCGGGAACTGCGGCAAAGCCCTACGGGCCGTGCCGCTCATGCCGGTGCGCGGCCGTATCGCCGGCCATGTGCGCCTCCTCGGCATCTTCTGGCTGGCGTATTCCGCCATCCGGCTGACGGGCGGATTCTTCCTGTCGGCGATCATGCCGCGCTTTTTCGAGACCGCGTTCTGGCCAACCCATTTTCCTTTCTTCGTGCCCGGCCTCTTGCGCAGTATCGGCACCATCCTTCTGCTGAGCGGCGTTCTCGGAGTGGTCGCCGGCTGGGGCTTGCTCGACCGCCAACCCTGGGCCCGCTTGCTGGCCATCGTGCTCGGGTGCTTCGCCCTGCTGCACATCGGGATCGGCACCGTGCTCGGCATTTACACCCTCTGGGTGCTGCTGCCCGCCGAATCTGAACGGGAATACCGTCAGATGGCCAAGGCCGCCTGACGGCCGAAAAGAGCCCGGACCGCCCGTCGCGTCCGCGCACGAACAGCGTCTTTCTGAAAGCGGACAGGCGGCTCGCCGCCGTTGCCCGCCCGCCGCCGTTATCTCGAACTCCGTCAAACAGTTGGTCCCTATTCTCCATGGCTTTCGAAATGCTCCTTCCAGGGTGATGACCCCAGTCCTCCAGGACCTCCGTTTCGCTGTCCGCCGGCTTCGGAAGGGTCCTGGTTTCACCATCACCACCGTGCTCACCTTGGCTCTCGGGATCGGCGCCACCGCTGCCATTTTCAGCCTCGTCAATGCCGTTCTCCTCCGTCCTCTTCCCTTCCCAGAGCCCGGCCGCCTGGTGTGGCTCTCCCAAATCGACACCACGCCGGGCAATCCGCCCGATTTCGCCGAACCGCTCAGCTACCCCGATTTCTTCGATTGGCGCGCGCAAAATCATTCGTTCAGCGGCATAGCGTCCTACCGCAACTCCGGCTTTACCCTGACCGGCAGCGGCGAACCGCGGCAGCTCGTCGGTGAAGTCGTGTCGTCGGAGTTCTTCCGCGTCCTGGGTGCCAGTCCCATGCTCGGCCGCGGCTTTCGCCCCGAAGACGAAAAGCCCGGCGCGGCGGTCGTCGTGTTGAGTCATGCTCTCTGGCAAACTGCCTTCGGCGGCGACCGCGCCATCATCGGCCGCGCGCTCACTCTGGACGGCAACACCTACACCGTTACCGGGGTGATGCCGCCCAAATTTAACTTTCCGGTTCGCAGCCCCGAAGTATCCATGTGGACCACCCTTGCCATTGATGCCACCGGCAAAAGCCCGCGCACGGAACAGCGCGGCAACGACAGTCTCGACGTGGTGGCCCGCCTCAAGCCGGGCGTGAACCTGGACCAGGTGCGCGCCGACCTCGTGGTGATCGCGCGCGGCATCGCCCTCCAGCACCCTGACGAAAACAAATACTACACGGCCGCGCTGGTGAAACCGCTCATCGAGCGCTTCACCGGTGACCTCCGGCCCGCCCTGCGGTTGCTGTTCGCCGCGGTCTCCCTGGTGCTGCTGATCGCCTGCGTCAATGTCGCCGGATTGCTGCTCGCGCGCGCTTCCCACCGCCGGCCCGAGATCGCGCTGCGGACGGCCCTGGGCGCCAGCCGCCTGGAAGTCATGCGCCAGATGCTGGTGGAATCCGTCCTCCTGTCTCTGTGCGGCGGCGCGCTTGGAATTCTGCTCTCGAGCTGGGTGTTGGATGCCATGCTGCGCCTCGTTCCCAAAAACTTGCCGCGCGCCGCGGAGGTGTCTGTCGATGGCACCGTGTTGCTGTTCGTGCTCCTCATTTCGCTGGCCACGGGCGTACTCTTCGGCGTGTTGCCGGCGTGGCGGACCTCGCGCCTCGACCCCGGCGCCGCGCTGCGTGAGGGCGCCACGCGAAGCGTGGCCAGCAATCGCGGACGCAACCGCCTGCACAATTGGCTCGTGATCGCCGAAACCGCGCTCGGCCTGGTCCTGCTGGTCGGCTCCGGGCTGCTCATCCGCAGTTTCGTTCAGATCGTCCGCGTAAACCCCGGCTTCGATCCCCACCACGTGCTCACCGCCAGCATCGATCTCCCCGAGAAACGCTACACCCAAGTGCAGCACATCGAGTTTTACGGCCAGCTGTTGTCCCGGCTGTCCGCGCTCCCCGGCGTGCAGTCGGTGGCCGCCGGCTGGCCGCTGCCGCTGAGCGGAAGCAACATCGGCGTCTCGTTCTCGATTGAGGGCAAACCGGTGGCTCCGGGCGACGAACCAGGTGCCGCGGTCAACGTCGTGACCGCGGATTATTTCGCGACCCTGCGCATCCCTGTCGTTGCCGGCCGCGCCTTCACCACGCACGACACCCGCAACAGCCAGCCCGTGATCATCGTCAACCAGGCTTTTGCCCGCAAGTTCTTCCCCGGCGAGGACCCCGTCGGGAAGCGCATGCGCAGCGATCTCTCCGATGATGACGACCACCCGCCCATGCGCGAGGTCGTGGGCGTGGTAGGCGACGTGAAGCGCAAGGACCTTACCACCGCGGCCGACCCGCAATACTATTTGCCCTGGCCGCAGGCCGTGATCGTCTCGCCCACACTCTGCATCCGCACTGCTGGAGACCCCGACAATCTGGTCCATCCCCTGCGCGCCGAGCTGGCCAACCTCGACCGCGACATCCCCCTCAGCCGCGTCATCACCCTAGACGAGTCCATGTCCCGCGCCGCCTCTCAACCCTGGTTTCAAACGCTGCTGGTCACCTGCTTTGCCGGAATGGCGCTGCTGCTCTCCGCCGTCGGCCTGTACGCCGTGCTCTCGTACATGGTGGTGCAGCGCACCATGGAGATCGGTGTCCGCGTGGCTCTGGGAGCGCGCAGCACCGACGTCCTGCGGATGGTCCTGGGCCGCGGCCTGGTGCTCGCCGGCGCGGGCCTGGCGATCGGAGTCGCCGCCTCCATCGGCCTCACGCGATTCCTGCAGGATATGCTGTATCGCACCGGCCCATTGGACGCCGTCACATTCGCCGCCGTCGCCGCGGTGGTACTCCTTGCCTCGCTGGGCGCGAGCAGCGTCCCTGCCTGGCGCGCCGCCCGCCTCGACCCCATGCAGACGCTGCGCGATCAGTAGCTCGTGGCGCACGCTCTTCCGCCTGGACATTCGTGTCCACGCCTGGCCTCTGGCATACTAGTCCTATGTCCCAACCTGCCGCGAAGCCGGCGCTTCGCGTGCGCCATCTCCGCAAGGCCTATAAGGACGTCGTCGCTGTCGACGGCCTCGACCTCGAGGTGCGTCCCGGCGAGTGCTTCGGCCTGCTCGGTCCCAACGGCGCTGGCAAGACAACCACCATAGAAATCTGCGAAGGCCTCACCGCGCTGGACACGGGCGAAGTTGAAGTTCTCGGGCTGCAATGGGAAACCGGCGCGAAAGAGCTCCGCCAGCGCCTCGGAATTCAACTCCAGGAAACGCAGCTCGCCGAGAAGCTCACCGTGCAGGAAACCGTCTGCCTCTTCCGCAGCTTCTACCGCCAGGGACCGGAACCCTCCGAGGTCATCGCCCTCGTGCAGCTCGAAGAGAAAGCCAAATCGCGCGTCGGCAACCTCTCGGGCGGCCAGAAGCAGCGTCTCGCCCTGGCCTGCGCGCTGGTCGGCGATCCCGATTTCCTCTTCCTCGACGAGCCTACCACCGGGCTCGATCCGCAAGCCCGCCGCCAGATGTGGGACCTGATCGAACGCTTCAAACTGGCCGGCCGCACCATCCTGCTGACCACCCACTACATGGACGAAGCCGAACGCCTCTGCGATCGCGTGGCCATCATGGACCACGGCAAGGTCATCGCCCTCGGCACCCCGCGCGAGTTGATCGCTTCCGTGTGCGCCGAGCACATGGTGGAGATCGCCGCCGGCTCGGCGGCCAAGCCGCTGGATCTGCCGGCGCTCTCGCGCATCGACGGCATCCGCGACGTTCGCACCGAGAACGGCAACGTGCGCATGCAGGTCGCCGCGCTGCACCACGCCGTCCCCGCGCTGCTCGATGAGCTCGACCGGCAGGCCGTGCCGCTTACCGAGCTGCGCACCCACTCCGCGACCCTGGAGGACGTTTTCGTTACCCTGACGGGACGGCATCTGCGCGATGAGTGACACCTTCCAATCTTCGTTCGCCAGCCACCCCCTGGTGCAATTGACACTGGTGCGGTTCCGCGAATTCATGCGCGAGCCCGAAGCGCTCTTCTGGGTCTTCGTCTTCCCGGTTCTGCTGGCCGGCGGGCTGGGTATCGCCTTTCGCAACCGCCCGGCTGACGTGCTCAAGATCGCCGCCGTCACCCCCGAGCTGGCGCGGTCGCTCAAGATCGATAAGCTGCTCGACGTGAGGGAACTGTCTCCCGCAGCCAGCGCCGAAGCGCTGCGCACCGGCAAGGTGGCCCTGCTGGCCGAGCCCGGCCCCTCCGGATCGGTGGTCTATCACTTTGACGACACCAACCCCGAAGGCCGCACCGCCCGCATGCTGGCGGACCGCGCCGTGCAGCGCTCCGCGGGGCGCAGCGACCCCGTCGCTTCCACCGACCAGTTGCTGCGCGAACCTGGTTCGCGCTACATCGACTTCCTGGTGCCCGGCCTGCTCGGCATGAACCTGATGGGCAGCGCCATCTGGGCAATGGGTTTCACGGTGGTGGATGCGCGGCGCAAGAAGCTCATCAAGCGCCTGGTGGCCACGCCCATGCCGCGCCACTACTACCTGCTTTCCTTCCTGCTTTCCAGGTTGCTGCTGCTGGTGGTGGAAGTAGGCGTGGTGCTCGGCTTCGGCGCGCTGGTATTTCACGTGCCCGTGCGCGGCGCTCTCTCCGCCATGGGGGTGCTGTGCGTGCTCAGCTCCTTCACCTTCTGCGCGCTCGGATTGCTGCTGGCTTCCCGCGTGCAGACCATCGAAGCCGCCTCCGGCCTGATGAACGCCGTCATGATGCCCATGTGGATCATGTCCGGCGTCTTCTTCTCTGCGCAGCGCTTTCCCGACATCGTGCAGCCGGCCATCAAGGCCCTGCCGCTGACCGCCGTGATCGACGCGCTGCGGGCTAACATGCTGCAAGGCTACAGCCTCGCGCAACTTACCCCGCAGATCGCCATCTTGAGCGGATGGCTATTGGTCTGCTTCACCGTGGCGCTCAAGATCTTCCGCTGGAGATAGCGGACGGCCGACCCGCGCTGCTTCGCCGCGCGGGACAAGGCAGGAGCCTTATCCCACCAGCTCGGAGATAGTTTGGCGGAGAGCGGCGAGGGGAACGGGCTTGACCATCACGCGGGAGACCATCTGCTCTTCGGGTGCACCGTAGAGTTCGTCGGGCCAGCCAGAAACTACGATCACCGGAAGGCCGCACCCGGCCTGGCGGATGGTGCGGATGAGGGCGAGGCCTTCGGCGGCATCCTGCAGGCCGTTGGCGTTGGGGAAGCGCAGGTCCATGATGATCAGGTCTGCGCCGCCTTGTTCGACGCGCCGGACGGTCTCGACGGGCGAACGCGCCACATCCACGGTGTAGCCCATGGCCTCGAGCAGCCGCTTTTGCAGCGTGCCCTGCAGCGCGTCGTCGTCGGCAAGGAGGATGCGCGCCATTATCGCAACAGGTCCTCGAGCTGGATCTTGGTGTCGGTCTTGGCGTCGCGGTACTTGACGATCACGGGAGTGTAGATCGAGATGCCCCATTCCTTGCCTGGACCACTAGTGACGGCGCGCGTGCCGGCGACGATCACGGCCTCTTCGGGGATGATGAGCGGCTCGTCATCGGTGGCGCGGTGGACCGTCTGGCGGACCAGGTCGTAAACGGGGGTCGAGCGGTTGAGGATGGTGCCGGTACCAAGAACGGCGCGGCGCTTCACCACGGTGCCTTCGTAGATGCCGCAATTGCCGCCGACCAGGACCTCGTCTTCGATCACGACGGGCAGAGCACCGACGGGTTCCAGGACGCCGCCGATCTGGCTGGCGGCCGAGATATGGCAGTTCTTGCCGACCTGCGCGCAGCTTCCGACCAGGGCGTGGGAATCGATCATGGCGCCATCGTCCACGTAAGCGCCGGCGTTGATGAACATGGGAGGCATGCAGGTGACGCCTTTGCCAATGTAGCAGCCATCGCGGATGCTGGAGCCGCCGGGGACGATACGCGCTCCGCTCTGCGCTGTAAAGTGCTTCACGGGATAAGTGGACTTATCGAAGAACGGCTGGCGCAGCGGATCGACCGACATATCCACGATTCCGCCCATGCGGAAGCCGAGAAGGATGCCTTTCTTGACCCAGGTATTGACGCGCCAGCCGGTACGTGCGGATGGGCAGGGCTCGGCGGCGCGGATGCGGCCGTCGTTGAGGGCGGCCTTGAAGGCGGCGAAGAGGCGGAAGTGCCGGTCTTCGTAGAATGAGGGCTTCTCTTCGAAGAGCTGTTCGATCTCAGCCTGCAACCGACACCTTCCCTAACAAGCCTACCGCTTCCAGGACTTTCTCGATCTTGGCCATGCTGGCGGGGCTGGGCGGGC
>Ga0335081_10016665_pt1 | contig 11900 bp, 7 predicted proteins | sample Lox_Sample_35_FD_206713 | JGI IMG/M metagenome (GOLD analysis project Ga0335081, IMG submission 206713) | Soil microbial communities from Loxahatchee National Wildlife Refuge, Florida, United States - Lox_Sample_3.5 | ecosystem: Environmental > Terrestrial > Soil > Wetlands | place: USA: Florida... | reverse complement strand
CTCTGCGAGACAAGGGACTTCGGCAATCGCTTGTCTCTCGCAGAGGCCAGTTCATGATCAACTCGACACGCCGGGATCAACCCACATAACGCGCCTTAGGGGCTTATGCACCTGGTCAACGACCAGAGGGATGACCCGCACCCAGGGGGCGCCCATCGAGCGAAAGAACGCCGCCTCCTCCTCGGTGGCCGCGCTGACGGTCTGGGTAATCCGGGCCAGCCAGCCGCGTCGACTGCCGCCATGACCGGGTACCGCCTCGAGTTCCGCCAGGTGCTGCGGCGGGCCGGGTGGAAGACGGGAGTCCAGACCAGGCGTTGACCCCGCAGCATCACGGCGATCGTCCGGGCGGACGCCGGGCAGCCGTAGACGTTGACGATCGTGTCCGGGCCGCGGCGCGCCGCGAGCACGTCCCGGACCTTCGACCCGACGGTCATCGGAATCCCGTTCGCGGCCAGCGCCGCTTCGAGATGCCGCAGGTCCGGCGATGTCCCGCCGCGCTTGCCCAGCCTCGCGTAGAACAAGACGACGTCGACGAGGTCACCCCTATGAGTGGTAGCGGTGGGACGGCCCGCGGACCGGTGGCCCGCACTGCCGCGGTCAGGTGGGCCGGGACCGCCGCCGCCGGGTGAGTGAGATGGCCAGCAACGTGAGGCTCCCGGCGGTGAGGCAGGCACCGGCCAGATCGCACCGCTCGACCAGCCGCCAGGGCGTGTAGCCGGCCACCAGTACCGCCGGGTGCCGCAGGCCCGCCGGGCCGCGGAACGCCACCGTGACGCCGAACTGCGGGGTGGCCCGGAAGCCGGCCAGCTGCCAGCCCGGGTAGGCCGGATTGGGGAGCACGACGGTGCTCGCCGCCTGGGGCAGGCGGACGGCCAGCGACACGGCGCTCCCGTGCGGTGCGGCCAGCACCATGGGCGGCTTGGGTGGTGGGATGGCCTGGCCGGGCGGCAGGGCCAGCGGGCCGGGGGCCGCGTGGCGGACCTGGATCAGGCAGTCGGTGAGCGGGACGCGCTGGGCCAGGGCCAGCACCTGTCCCCAGTCCCGCAGCACGAGGCGCCGGGCGGGGGCGTAGGAGGCCGGCACAGCCTCGTCGTTCCGGTACACGGCGATGGTGGCGCTGCTGAACACCCGGGTCAGGTCGCGCTGCCGACCGAGCCAGGCCAGGTCCTGCTCACCGGGGACTCGGGCCAGGATCACGAAGCGGATGCCGAGTGGGGCGAGCACGCGGCCGAACTCGGTGAGCCGACCCGCCTCGCTCAGGCCATACTGCAGGAACAGCGAGCGCGGGTTGCTGCTCTCGGTCTCGATCGGGCCGGCCTCAAGATCATCAGCAGAGATCACCGGGCGGTCGAAGTACCCTTGCACCGGGTTGGGGACGACGCGGTTCCCCATCCACGGCACGGGGAGGTAGGACCGCCACGGCAGCGCCAGCGCGGTGGCCCCCGGGCTCATCGCCCGGTCGGCGGCGGCCCAGCTCGCGGGGTAGGCCGTGGGCCGCGCGTAGCCGTCGAAGCCCCAGAGTTCGGTCCAGCCGTACACGAGCACCACGGCGCAGGCACCGGCGGCGCACAGCTTGCGCGACAGGTCCTGGGTCAGCGACCGCGACACGGCTTCGGCACCCGGGCCGAAGGACGCGGCGTAGGCCAGGGCCACCAGGGCGGAGAATTTCTCGGCCTCGCGCATCACCTTGAATCCGGGGAGATGGCCGAACAGCCAGGTGTAGAGGGCGCCGGTCGGTCCCTGCGCCCCGGCGGCCAGCAACCCGCCGGTGACGGCGAGCACCACGCAGGACAGCGCGAGCGCCCGGCCCGCAGGGAGACCCGCCCCGGCCAGGGCCCGGATCCCGGCCGCCGCGATCATGACGATGACCAGCAGGAGGAACGGCCAGCCCGAGAGGTAGTCCTGCACTAGGGGCGGCCCCGGGCGCCAGAACCCGTACAGGCCGGCGATGTTAACCCCCAGCCCCCATACCTGATCGCCCACGGTCTGGAAGACCGACAGGTCCATGCGGGTCACATGGGACGGCATCGTGCGGAGGGCCTGCGCCGCGGGGATCAGCCAGTACAGGCTGAGCACCAGGCCGCAAAAGGCAGTGCCCGCCCCGGCCAGGGCGGGCCGGGCGTGCAGCCCGGCCAGGTGGGCCAGCACCACCACGGCGATCATCAGCCCCGCAATGAACAGGTAGTGCACCGACACCGCGGCGCTGAGGGCGTACACCAGCCCGCCGGCCACCGCGGTCGCGGTCAGCGAGGCAAGCGGGCGGATCAGGAGCGCCAGCAGGACCGGGAGGAGCGAGTAGCCCATCACTACGTACACCTGGCCGCTCGCCATCCGTTCGTAGACAAACGGGTTGACGGTGAACAACAAGACGGCGGCACCGGTGGCCAGCGGGCGGCCCGGGAAGAGCCGGGCGAACCCGGCCCAGGCCAGCGGGGCCACGGCCGCGAACGGCAGCAGGCGCACGGGCGCCCAGTGGACCGCCTGGAACGCCCAGTAGAGCACCGCGTCCACCGGCGCGCGGCTGGTGATCCCGGGTGGGAAGCCGAAGGCCGAAGGCGTGAACGGGGGGTGCGGGTTCTCCGGATAGTCGCCGAAATCAAGGAGGTGGAGAGCGTCGCGGCCAATGAGCGGGCCGATCAGGAACGCCTCAAGGATGGCCGCCAGGGCGGCTAGGTACCACCGCTGACGACGCCCGGGCCGGGCGGCCCCGGCCAGGGCGGCCGGGGCGGGGGCAGACGGGCCGCTCAGCGTGACACCGGCTGGCGGGTTGGCTGTGGCCTGCAGGCGGCCCGGTGTCGGCCATGCCCCGTCGGGGGTCCGCTCAGCGGACGGCATCGGCGGCATCCTCCTCCGCCTGCTGGCGCGGCGGCAGCAGCTGGCCGGGCGAGAGCTGGAGCGTCTCGTACTGCGCGCGGTAACCCGTCACCGAGGGCAGCAGCCAGGCCGCGTTCAGCAGCAGGACCCCAGGGACGGCGAGCGCGAGGGTGCGCAGCGCCGGGGCCAGCCGCGGGCGCAGCGGCCCGTCCGCCACCAGGACCGCGACGACCAGGTACGGGGCCAGGAACGGCGCTATGGACAGCACGAGGTCAGCCGGGACGAGCACCGCGACGCCGATGCTGAGGGTGAACGCCGCCGCCCGGCGCAGCGTGTACCGCTGTAGGCAGGACGACCAGGTGAGCAGGATGACCGGGGCCAGGGCGGTGATGATCTCGACGTTGGGCTGCCCGCTGCCCCAGCCGGACAGGGACACCCCGGTCTGCGGCCACGATCAGGCCGGCGACACCACAGGCCAGAACGCCCAGGAGGCTCATGGGCAGGAGCAGTCCCGGGTAGCCGGTCATGCTGACGGCGGGGCAGCAGGTGAGCAGCAGCACACCGGCCGTCAGGCAGAGGTCCGCAACCCGCCGCAGTCGGGGCGGCGCTGGCTGGGGGCCAATGTAGCGCGGCCGACTGGCGTCCGCGCGGGGCCACGTTCCGCATGGCCGGTCGCGCAGCCGACTGACGACAGCCACGACCATCAGCAAGAGCGCGGCGAGGCCGCTGATAGCGATACCAGTGATTGTGCTCGACTCACCGGCGAAAGTGATGGTGCCGGCATGGCGTCCGGGGCTGACCAGGTACCCGTCCAGCAGGGACATGACCGGGACCGGCGCCGCTCCCCCAGCCCCGGAGAGCACCCACAGCGGATCGTAAGCCTGCGTCCATACCAGGACACCTGGCTGTCGTGCCCGCAGTGAATACGACCAGCTCTCCGTCCCAGTCCGGTGCGGCGACACGGGTACCGCGGGCAACGGGCGGTAACGGGCCCGGGGCCGGATGAAAAGACTGCACGAGGGGTCTAGGGCGGACACGGGCAGCATCAGCGTCCCCTGCCTCAGCCGTCTGAGCGGACTGGCATGGGCACCGCCGACGCATCCGGGCTTCCGCGCGGCTGCGCTGAGCGCCCCGGTCCCGGGCACCACCGGCAGGCTGGTGATCTCCCGCGATGGACGTGGTACACCGACGGAAAAGGTGCCTGGCTCCGCTTTCGAAGCTAGCGCGATGCGCACTGAATGCACCCGGGACCAGTCGGTGGGCCCGCTTCCCGGCCCTGGATTAGCGGTAGAGAACGCGAAAGTCCGCCACTGCCGCGAAGCGTCGGTGATGGTGTACCGCGCCTCGTTCTCTGGCCCCAGGCCGAAGTCGAAGATGACGTCATAGCGCTTGTGACTTCCGGTCCCTTTAAAAGGGAGATAGACGTACGGGCGGCCGACCCAATTCCTGGGCCTCTGATAGTTGAGCTTGATGACCGCGTAAACGGAGCGCCGTGGGTGCGAGCTGAACTGCGGTGCGGCGGCTCCGCCGGGCGACGTGGTGGGCCGCATCGTGGTCTCGGACCCTGACGGCACCGTCCAGGCGCGCATCGAGTACGTCGCGCGGACCTGGCTGGTGAGGCGTTGGTACACATAGGTCCACGACCACTTGGCCATGTCGGCGAGGTTGAAGGAGTAGGCCACCCGGCCGGGATGGGCGGCCAGCGCCCCGTTCAGCTGGTCTTCGGCAGCCGCGAGAGCCTGTGGGGTGAGCACCCGGGCCTCTTCCACTTCGTAATTGTCGCCAAACCGCGAGGGCACGGCTGTGAGCGTGACCCGGTGTATCCCGGCGCGAACGTGGACCGCAGCCAGGCGCACCCACTCGAATCCGCCGGTCCCGAGGGTGACGGGCGTAATGCTGCCAGCCGGTGCCCCGTCTACCCGGACGTCGATGGTCGCGGCGAGAGGTGAGGCGAGGACCCGCGCCCAGATGTCGACCTGCCGCGCTGACCGCACAGTGAATGCGGAGGTACTGGAGGTAGCTCCGGACACTGGGATCGGGAGCGCTGCGTCGTCAAGCGCCCCGGCTTGTGCGCCGCGGTCAGTGGGGACATCCGTGTCTAGCCGGTCGAGCTGCGGGTCACTTGTGATGCCCAGTAGCCGGGCGGCCGGGGCCGTCCCCTCGATGGCGATATCAACCGGCCTTTCGTCCGCGAGGAGAACGATGTTGGCTTTGCGGATCAGGGCGAGCAGCGCACGGAACCCCTGAGTCTCGATGACGTCATCGGCCATGAAGGAGGCCCAGTCGGACATCCGGAAACCTCGCTGGTCAGCGAGAGCGGCCATGCCCTGGGCTCCGCCCAGTACCACGGCGATGTTGCGGCGGAAGGTGAGCGGAGCAGCCGCGCCCACGATCCGGTAATCCGTCCCAGCCGGATTGGTCAGCAACGGAACCAGGCCAGGGATGTGCGACGCATCGCGCTGCTGTGAGTATGGCCCGGCACCCTTGCTCAGAAACTGGGGGGCGACGAGAGGGTAGTTGAAGCTCACCAGCTGGTTCACGCCTGCGCTGGCCAGCAAGGCGCTGAAGGCGGGAGCACGACGCTGCAGAAGGGTGGCTTCGTAGGCGACGAAGTTCGCCGACCGCTGGTCCCAGCTGCCATCGCCGATGTCGGGGCGCCCGGTGAACAAGGCGCTTTCGTAGCCGAGGTCGTGTTCGTAGCCCTGGTAAGTGCCTTGCACCAGATACCGGTAATCCTGGTCAAAGGGAATCGATGCCACCCGCCCAGGCCCGGACGCATCGCGCACCTCGGCGAGCAGACTTTGCTGCGCATGCTTCACATGCCAGGTGCGGAGTCCGTTGACCAGGGTGGGCAGGACGGGAACAAGGCCGACGGCGGCAATGGCGAAGGCAAGGACGGCGACGGCCACCTCTACCAGCGCCCGCGGGTAAATCTGCCGGGAATGGCGGGCCCGCAGCCCGGAGGTAGCCGCGGCCATCCGCTCGATGGTCAGGCCGGCCAGCACCGCGTAGGCGATGGCCTGGACGATGAGCCATCGGTTGGGATCGCGGAGGTTACCGATCACCGGCAGGGTCTGCACCGCCCACAGGTACACCGACCCGAGCGGGGCATGGCTGCCCGGCGCGGCGAGCGTGGCAATGACCGCCGCCACCACCAGGAAGACGGTCCGCCGGTCACGGTGCATGCGTAGGGCCACATACGAGAACACTGGCAGCAGAGTGGCGAAGGCGTAGTAGGCCCACAGGGGCAGGCCCGGGTACGAGTACCACGTCTCCGTCCCGGTGAAGCCGAAGTACCCGATCTCCCGGCCGAAACCGAGCAGGGAGGGGTACAGGTCGAGGCTCCGGGTGGCCAGCTGGCCTAGGCTGAAGATCTGGTTGAGCGTCTCGTATTGCGCGCGGTAGCCGGTGAGCGAGGGCACTAGCCACGCGGCGTTGACGAGCAGGATCCCGGGCAACGCGACGGCCAGGGTCCGCCCCGCGTCAGCCAGCCCGGCCCGGAAACCTTGCCGGGTGGTCAGCGCGGTGGCCGCGTAGAGAGCCAGGAATGGGGCTATGTAGAGCACCAGGTCAGCCCGCACGAGGAGGCCGACGCCAACGGCCAGGGTGAATCCGGCTGCCCGGCCGAGAGTGAACCTTTGCAGGCAGGCTGACCAGGTGAGCAGCATGAGAGGAGCGAGCGTGATGATGACCTCGACATTCAGCTGCCCGCTCCCCCACCGGGTCAGCGATGCCTGCGAGGCCAGGTAGAGCAGCCCGGCGGTCGTCGCCACCAGCCGCTTCCGGTACCACGACCATGCCAGCCCGTAGGCGGTTGCCCCGGCCCCGAACAGCACCAGTACATCGAGCAGCTTCACCGTGACCATCGGGCTCCTGGTCACCAGGGTCAGCGCGCCGAGGATGTTGTCGAACGTGAAGATCCGGCGGGCACCGAATGAGCTCGGGCTCCAAGCATCTATCACCCGTCCCGTTGAGGCGTTCTGTGCGGCCCGGGAGACGAAGCCGAGCATGTCCGTACCCGCCGGAATGCCGCCGGTGAATACGAAACGTCGCATGATCGAGAGGGTCACGCCCGCGATCACGCCGAGACCGGAGGCGTGGCTGAGCAGCCGGGTCCGCAGTACCGCGGCCCCAGCGAGTGCCCGGTCTGCGCGAACTACCACCGGGGCCATGCCCTCCTCGGCGGCTGGGCCATACGGTGCCGGCGGGTCTGCATCACTGTGCGCCTGCCTGGCGGTACAGCTCCACGGTCCGACTCACGTGATCAGCCAGCAGGAACCGGTCCTCGACCAGCGCCCGCCCGGCGGTGCCGTAGCGCCGCGCCAGCACGTCCTGAGTGAGGAGGCTCTGCAGTGCGCTGACCATGGTGGGCACGTCGCCGTGTGGCGCCACCACCCCGGCACGGCCCTCTACCAGAGGCGCCAGCGCGATTCGGTTTGTCACCGCGACCGGCAGTTCGTGCGACCATGCCTCTACGACTACGCGGGGGAGTCCCTCATAGATGGAAGAGACCAGCAGCACATCCGCGGAGTCGTAGGCCTGGGCCATGCGCTCGGGGTCGGACCAGCCTGCCGCCACCACACCGGCATCCGCCGTGAACTTGTCACCGGCCTGGTGGCCGAGCAGCAGCAGCCGCGCGTCCGGCAGGCGACCGCGCAGGGCCCCGAAAACGGCCCGGGCGAACGGCAATCCTTTGCGCCTCGCGTTGTCAGCGCGGGCCACGAGAAGCACAGTCGGCTCGTCCCGCAGCCCGAAAGCGGCCCTGGGCCGGGCGCGTTCCTGGTCCGCCGGGCGCGGGGTCGTCTTCTCTACCCCCGGGGCAATTGTCTCGACGCGCCGGGCGCCCAGGCCCCGGAAATATTCGGCCTCGGCGTCTGTCGCAGCGATCACGGCGTCCGCTAGCCGGGCCGCGTGCGGCGCGATCCTGTCAAAGACCGCCATGACCCGCAGCGGCCCGTAGCCGACCCAGCTCCGGCGCCGGCTCGGATGGAACACCGGGGTCCAGATCAGTGGAAGATGGCTGGTCTTGGCCAGGGCCATCACACCGAAGGTCGTTGCCGACGGTAGGCACGAGAACACGTGTACGAGCACATCGCCGCCGCGGGCATGGCCGCGGACGGTTGCGAGATCGCCTGCCACGGCGACCTCTATCCCCCTGGCCCGCAGGCCGCGCTCCAAGTTGCGCAGATCAGCCGTGATACCGCCAGGATTCAGCCCGGCGTAGACCAGGAGGACCTTCATGCCAGCAGCCCCACCAGCGGGTGGGCGTCCAGCCACTCGGCGAGCACGAGGGCACGTATGTCTTCCCAGCTCGGCCGGTCCGCCCGACGCGACGACACCGGGCATGCATCCATGGCCTGGCGGAGCTGGTAGGCGTCCACACCGTCAGCAGAGTAGGGATCGAGGGCGCACAGCAGCGCGAGCTGCGTCTTGGCCAGGGCGGACTCCACGAGCTCGCGGCGCAGCGCAACGCGCCAGCGTCTCCGCCCGCGCAGCCGGGCCAGGGCCGCATACTGTGCGTTACGGACGAGGCTCTTGGCCATCGACACCTGAAACGGCCTGTCGCCGATGTAGCCGAGCTGCCGGAGAATGCACCGTCTGAGACCCATGAAACCCTCCACCTCATTCACGGCGGTAAGGCTGGCGGTGAGCGCAGCGGCCAGCTCAGGACCTGGGATGTCTCCGTTCTGTACTGATGGCATGTCGCGCAGCCGAGCGAGCGCGGTCGTCAGGTCGTGCGCGTAGCACCCGGAACGCAGCAGGCGGACCTGGGCGACAAGCAGCGCCGCCTTGCGCAAGGCGCCGCCGGTATGGCCTGGTGCCCGGCCTTGCCGTCCGCTTATGCTCGCCGTGTCGAATGCCTCCAGCAGGCTCCGCACGGCGGAAAGCAGCATGGAGCAGGCCGCAAATACGGTCACCCCAGTCAGCGGCTGACGGCTCAGTGACCATCCTGGGGGGGCCGCGAGCACGATCCCCTCGGCCCGCAGTTTGCCGACGAACAAGCTTCCGCCTGGCCGCCGCATCCGGAACTCCGGCACGGCGTTAACCGTGACGGGTACCCCGAGTTGTGCGCTCAGGTTCCCGGATGCCTGGGCAAGACGCCGTGCCGCCCGCGGGATGCGGAGCAACGGGAGTACAACAGACACGTCATAGTCACTGGTGGCATGCGCGGTACCCAGTGCGCGGCTGCCAGCCAGGAGCACAGGCACCGAACCGACGTGCCGTGCTACCTCGGCCACGATCTGCTCATGCCAGCGGCCGCGCGGGTGGGGGATCATGGGCGGGACGCGGCCGGCAGCCTGGTCGGTGACCCTCGCCCGCCTCGGCGCGGCGGGCCGGGTGGGCAGCGGGGCCGCCCGCCGCTGGCCGGATACTCGCGCCGGTCGGCGTCCGCCGAACACGACAAGAGGCAGTTCTCCGGTCACCACGACGCCGTAGGCAGCCACCAGCACAGCCATCATCCGGGTCATCGTGGAATGAAATCCGAAATAGCCGACCAACTGCACAGCCAGGGCGCCGACCAGCACGGGGATAACGCCCCAGCACTTGCGGGCCAGTAGATAGATCGACATGAGGTAGCCGAGCGCATAGAGCGCGAAGACCGCGGCCATCCACGGCACGTAGTGCTCCGCCGCCCGATAGCGGGTCCCGAGCAGGGGGATTACCACCCATGAGGGCTCTACCGCAAAGAGCGCGACTATCACCCCGCCGGTGGCACAAACCACACCTCCGGCGATAAGAATCCACTTGCCGCTTCCTACGCCCTGATCGTGATGGCGGGAGAAAACAGGAAAGGCCATCACGAAAAAGGATGAGGCCGCAAAATAGGCGATCTTGCCAGTCAGCGAGACGCCGGCGTACAGACCGGCCTGCTGGCTGGAGAGATAATGCTTGGCGATGAGAGTGTCCGACGAGAGCATCACCGCCAGCAGACCGTAAGTCACCAGGGCGGTCATGGAGTAGCCGACGACCCCGGGTGCCCGCTGTCCCCGGCTCCGCCGGTACGCCCTGCCGCCGGGGGCAGCGGTCAGCGCGTGCCCCGCGGCCGCGGGCGGCTGATGTGGATTCCGGCGAAGCAGCGGCACGGTGAGCAGCAGGTATGTGACGAGCCCGGCCACTGCGCTCAGGGCCACAGCTGTCATGCCGGACAGCGCCGAGCGCCACAGCAGCCCCATAGCCAGGGCCCCAGCGGCCGCCTTGGTCAGCCCTTCGATGATGCTCTCGGCCGCGAAGCGGTCAAACAGCTCCGCGCCCTGCAGCAGGCCGCCAAGCAGGTGGCCGACCATGTAGCAGGGAACTATCGCCCCGGCGATCACGACGGACCACGGTGAACCCAGGTGGAACAGGACGGAGATCCACCCGCTGGCGGCGGCGACCGCCCCGCCCAGCAGCAACGAGCCGGCCACCACGCGGAATCCGTAGTGTCGGAGCATCGGCGCTATCCGCCAATGCTCCCCCCCGGCCACCAGTGACGTGGCTTCCCGGCTGGCGGCGGACTGCAGGGCCGCCAGAAACGGGGTCGCGAAGCTGAGCAGCGCGACGCTGGCCGCGAGGACCCCGTACCGGGACGGGCCTAGGGCATGGGCGCCCGCGGCATTGAACACGAAGTTGGCCGCCTGGCCGACCAGGGTGCCGCCCAGTACCAGCGACGCACCGCTTATCATCCGGCGCGAGCTGGCCGGCGCGCCGTGGGCCACCGAATGCCGGGACGTTCCCCTGCGGTCTGGCTCACGGCGGCCCGGCCCGCGGCTCCGCCGGCGCGCACGGGGCAGCGGCGTGCGGTCCAGGAGTTCGGCCGACTGGCTCATCCGGCACCGAGCTCGGCCAGCAGCACGCCGGTGACCTCGGGGAGAGAGACCTGCTCCGACAGCTGCGGCGCGGCGGCCGCCGGCCCGATGAAGATCCCCCACTGGTCCGGGTCGGCCGGGTCGTAGGCGTGCATGGCCTTCGGCTTGATGAAGGAATGGAAGTTGGGGAAGATCGCGGTCCCCGGCGGGAGCAGGTAGATGTCGTCGCCGTACAGCCGCTCGCGGAACTGGAGATGGTGCTCAGCGAGCTCCGCGGGGGACAGGAAGTGGCCCGGGTACCGGGCCGCGACCCGATCGCGCAGTTCCTGGCGGAGCCGCTCGTCCTCATCGAAGTACCACAGCCGCACCATGGTGGCGTCCAGGGCGGCGAAGAACCGCCCGAGGAAGCAGGGATGGCTGGTCAGCTCGGGGATCCCGGCCTGCCGGGACAGGGCCGACATGCCGTGGTCGGAGAAGACGAGCGTCGTGACGTCCCCGAAGCGCCGCCGGACCCGGTCGCAGATCCGCCCGAGGAGCTCATCGGTGGACCGGACCCGGCGCCAGAACAGCGGCGAGGCGATGCCGAACAGGTGGGCGGCCATGTCGATCTGGTGCAGGTAGACGAAGATCAGCCCAGCATCGGCCGGGACCTCGTCGGCCTGCGCGAGCAGGTCGGTTCCCCGCCGTACCCTGGCGGCGTCGAGATAGGCCCAAGGACGCCCGGTGGCCGTGCACTCATCGAAGATGCTGGGGTACCCGAGCGCCTTCGGCGCGGTCATCGGCTCGTGCAGGGTGAAGTCGAACTGGTCCAGAGCCCGGAAGGGGATGTGCCGCAGGCTGAGGTGCGGCACGCCCCGCCGCCGGGCCAGGTACCGCATGGCGGTGGCGGAGGCCACCATCTTCATGCCGCGCAGGGCCAGGTCGCTGGGCAGCCGGTCCACCGGCGCGAGCCGGGACAGGCCCCGCCATGGGCTTGCCTCCGGACGGTAGCAGTACTCCATCCAGTAGCCGGTCTCGTCGGGATAACGGCCGGTGAAGACGGTGGCCCGGATCGCGTCGCTGTAGCCCAGGATCGGTCGGAGCGGGCGGCGCACCCCGGTCCCGGCCAGCCGGGCCAGGTTCGGTGTGACCTCGTCGGAGAGGAAGTCGTGGCGGAACGCGTCGACGAGGAAAACCAGCAGCGGCGGCCTGGCCTCAGGCATTGGCCACCGCCTGCTCGGGCTGCGGCGCGGCCGGCAGGGCCTCGGCGGCCAGGTCGTGCCCGCGGTACAGGGCACCGAGCTGGCCGGCCACGTCGGC
>Ga0335081_10016662_pt1 | contig 11900 bp, 11 predicted proteins | sample Lox_Sample_35_FD_206713 | JGI IMG/M metagenome (GOLD analysis project Ga0335081, IMG submission 206713) | Soil microbial communities from Loxahatchee National Wildlife Refuge, Florida, United States - Lox_Sample_3.5 | ecosystem: Environmental > Terrestrial > Soil > Wetlands | place: USA... | reverse complement strand
CAATTCGACAATGAATATTTTGCTGTTGTGGTCTCTAACATTCACTTTCTTTATGTCCCTAATCCTTCGGAGGATATGCCAGCGGTTCATTATCCGAAACGGAACCCAGACACACGATTCAATTGGGAAGTAAGTGTCCCATTCACGCAGCTGTACTCTTGGTACCCTATTTCGACGTTCCCATGGCACTCGGTGGATTCAAAGGCGGCACGGTGACAAAACGAGGGTCCATCGACAGCGGTGGGTCACTTGTGAAAATCTAATTCTGCCCTTGAAAAGTTCGCACCCGCCAATTTGCCGGTCGATCAAATCCCTCCGCCTAAGACACCGCACGCGGCGGATTTCTACGAGGTCGTAACGCGTAATGCACCGACAGAGATTACAATGAGGCCTGATCATCGCTTAGGAAAGAATTGGAAGAGGGAACCCATAAGATCAAGTAACTCTTCGGAAGTTATTTTGATCAGATAATGGAGAGTTACGATGAAATTCATGAAGCTATCAAGGGGAATCGCAATTTCACTCGCATCAATGCTCCAGACAAGGTCTCATTTGGGTTATTACTCTGGGTTCGTTAAGCCCAAAAGATGGGCACAAGAGCCGATTTTTGAACTCATTCAAGCGAGACATTCCGTCACTGACGTCTATCCTATGGGGACATTCGGTTCCGCGAGGGCCGTAAGGACGAATGAATTTGCGATCAATATTGCAACGATACACGAATCGTATATGGGACAGTGGGTGGAAAGGATAACGAAAACGCAAAGCCACGGCAGCACGGAAACTTATTGATGCGAGAAGGGCCCGGGGTCCACGATGCAGGTCAATTGCAGAATCGGGGGGTTCATTGTTGTACTTAGACGGTGTCATTTTAGGCAAGAATAATCACTTCGGAACAGTGTCTCAGCCCGTGACTTTCAATTTCGCGATATTAACCGTCTATATCGATATTCCTCTTACCCATAGACAGGTGTGACGAACCTATCCAACACCTCTGTCCTATGTCAATACAAACAAACACAAGTGAACAGATTAACAAACCCAACGCTCACACAAAGACCAAGACCAAAACATCCTGAGATCCCACCAGAATCAGTTAAAGACACATATAAAATCTCCTCTAACACCTCAATATGCAACGACGGCTCGGTTTTCCTAGGTCACCGCAACTCGACAATTTCAGGGATCATGGGTGATGTATGAGAATGCCAACGTTCAGTATGATCCGTTGATCGTCGATGATGACCCCGTGTATTCGTCGCTGGATCCGACTCTGCATCAGACTGACTAGGTGGTCGATTCGTCATCTGACTCTGTGCAACGGACGGCGGATAAATGGGCTGTTCATCATCATTAGCATAGGCTTTCTCGACTTTCGCGGGACTCGGTGTCCGTGATTTCCTTGATTTGCCTGATGTCGCTGACCCCGATGACGTAGACGACAAAAACCCAAGCTTTTTCGGAGGTGACGGCAATGGTGACGGCGAAATCTCCAATTCCCCGGATGTCAAAACATCCTTTTTCTTGAACATACCCTTACGCACTTGTTCTCGAATGATATCCGAATCGTAGGGAAAGTACAGTTTCTGGACTGTCTTGGCTGCGAATCGCGGGAGTAAACATACGAGAATCATCAGGAAAGTGACGGCCCAGAAGGAAAGGGTGCCGAAACATCGAGAAGCGATCTCGTAGAATGTCGGATTCAGACGGAAAAGAGAGTAAACGCCTGTCCAGATCCAGACGGAGAGAACGGAAAGAGCGACGATGATGAGGAAGAGCCAATCCCAATGTTGTTGGTTCATGAGGACATAGAGATTAACGATGGTGATTGTGCCGCAAGCAACGAAGACGCCGATTTCACTGGTACTATTCAAGTCGAGGCCGTTTTCGGTGACGCCGTCGCCGTGCCAGAAGAGGAAGTAAGGGAGGAAGAAGCACATGGCCGATTGATAGAAACCGTCGATCATGTACGCCCTGGGCAATCAGAAGAGAGGTTGAGGATGAGGTACCAGAATTTCCATTGCGTCCATTCTTTGCGAAGGATGCCACGCATGTACAGTTGTGGTACTTTCATTGCGACTTCTGCAGTAACGTCTTGATCGAAGGCACCCATGAAGATGACAGGCAACGAAGTGAAGACGAGATTGACAAGGAGGATGTAACTAAAAGTCAGAAGGAGCAATCAAACCGACGGCACCTGTAGTCGTAAAGGTAAGTGCCCTCCCAACTGTCGTATATCTGGTACCAGAACAGAGTAAACGTCCAAACAATGTTCTTATAAAAGAAATTGGCAATCATCTCCGCGATCCGTCGATACGACCATCGTCCATGAACCAACACTAACCGACTCAAAAACCGGAATTGTCCAATTGCATAGTCGGCACTCATCACCGCCTGTCGTCCTTCCTCGCCAGCGATACCGACTCCGACATGAGCCTCCTGAATCATCGCCACGTCATTTGCACCATCCCCGATCGAAAGAGTCATGACATCCAACCCATTCTTGACCATTCGTACGACAAGCGCTTTTTGTGAGGGACTGACACGACAGCAAATCACGCTCTTGCACTGTTTGCAAAGTAACAGGAACTTGGATTTGAGTGGTTCTTCCAGTACCAACTTGAGTGCGTCGCCGTCGATGATCAAGGCATGTGTAGCAGGCGGAGGCGAATGATCCCCTCTCGCGATTTTTAACTCATCCTCCGTCCCCTTCAACCCGAAAAACTTTTCCAAATTCTCAACGATCATGCGGTCAGCATGTTCAGGTGTTGTATCCCCGGTCGTCTTAAACACAATAAGTTCCATTTCATTGTTGAGAAGATTGCAACTGAAACCAATGTTGATGGCCGTTTCAACGCGATCGCCTGTGAGAACCCAGAGTTTTATCCCGGCATCGCCGAGGAGTTGGATTGCTTCGGGAACACCGTCTTGCAGTCTGTCTTCGATGGCTGTGCCGCCGAGGAGCTGGAGGTGGCGTTCTATTTCGTCGGCGACTTCTTCGAGTTTCGCTTCTCTTTCGTCGATTGCCGAGGCGGCTATTTCGTGTCGTCGGTTCCAGTCTGCGTAGTATTCTTCGGATAATTCGCGTTTGGCGATGCAGAGCGTTCGCAGACCTGATATCAGAAGTGTCCTTTAGGGAGGATATTACCTTCATTGGCAAAGACGTCGAGATCTCGGAGGGTGGGTTGTTTGATGTCTGGTTCCTGGACGGATGCGAGTCTCGAGTAGATGACGTTATCGGCGCCCTTGCAATAAAGAATAATCTTTCCAGTATCAGGCATTCGAACGATGGCGCTCATCCTCTTTCGACTCGAATTGAATTCCAGGATATTCAACACTTCAAATTCCTTTTTGGTACCTTGAACATGCAACACGACACCACGCTGCGTCCGTTCTGTCAACGCAAATCCCATATCTCGTGCCGTGGCAACCAATGCGGCTTCGTCCGGCGATTGCGCCTTGAATTCGATTCGGGGCGGATATTCCGAGACAATATTCGTTATAACCGAGTGACAGAGGGCAAGGGCCAACGTAAACTCTTCATTCGCAGCCTGTTGAACACCCCCGCTTGATCCAGCCAAGTCCGCAACAAATTTTGACGAAACGAACGTGACAGTGTCGTCATCCAAATAGGGGTTCTCCCCCAACGTCTTCAACTGCTTCAACATTTTGTCCTTGTCAGCGGCAATTTCCGCTCGGCGTCTCGCACCCTCTTCATCAGCATCAACCCCCTCTCGTATCAGCTTCCCAGCCATAGCCTCGGTGTACGCCTCGCCATACGGCACCCCATTCACGCTGCACTTTTTAAACTCCATGACATTTTGCGTCAACGTGCCCGTCTTATCCGAAAAGATATATTCGATTTGTCCCAAGTCATCACTGATATTCCAACTCTTGGGGATACAAGGGTAATCGAGTTTTTCATAGTACATTTCGATGTCGGAATAGATGAAGAGTACTTGGGCAGTTTTGACGATTTCGATGGAAATGTAGAGGGAGATGGGGACCAAGTTTTGGAATAGGATGACGCAAGTCCAGAAGGTTACGATACCGTCTTTGGCGGCAGTCCCTGCTATTGTTCCGAATTCGAAAAAGTCGGCGGAGGTGGCGCTGTTGCCGGAGAATACACCTGAAATAATGCCAGAGATAAAACACATGAAAAAGAGGATGATAAAGTTGACGATGACCTACAGATCAGCTTCAAACATACAAAACTGATAAAGAAAGAGGGAGAGGGGTGGCCGGGGGGACGGACATTCCAATTGAGGGACTTAGCAATATGAGATCGTTTACTCGGTGTAATCCCAGAGTTCATCATGATCCTCGTCTCCGCCCCGGTAAACACAACAACCCCAATGGCCCAATCCGTATTCTTCAAATTACACCCCCTCAGCAACAAATTCTCAATACTTATCGGTTCACCCTTAATTTCTGGTTCTGCATCTGCGGCAGCATTGGGATCCCGATTGTACCATTTCGCTGCCCCATTATACGAATATAAATTTGGGCCAGGACCCTCACTCTCAATCCAGAAACTCGCGGCTTCACAATCGTAGGCGGATTTGATGGTTGAGCCACAGCGAAGGGCGTGTCGGACTTTCAAATTTGTTTCACCGTCGAGGTTTTTAGTTTCGACATAGCAAGCCCCATCCGAGTCGGAAGTGGCGAGAACGACGATATCGGCCGGGATTTGATCGTCTGAGCGGATGAGGATGAAATCTCCCACCCGGACATTTTTCCAATACGTCGTTCGGAATTTAGCTTTTTGCGGCGTGGAACGGTAAGGGTCGATAACGCCTGGGTCCAGGGGTTGTTTCACAGGACTTGAAGTAAGCTCAGACCTCGCGCTCGGCGACGCAGGCGGTGAAAACCCACTCGACTCCCGGCGCGACGAGGAACGTACTGTTTCCATGGGAAACGAGGGATGTCGTACGGACGATTCCGATAGGCGAATCACCGTCGAGGACCGCTCGAGTTCGTGTGGATCGAAGTTTTGGCCCTTTCGTTTGGCGGAGATTTGCCGGATGGCGCGGGAAACGGCCTTTTTTGTGCGTCGCCAGAGGGAAATGTGTTCGTCGACGACGTTGACGTTGTGCCACTCATGGAGGGTTTTAGTGTGGGCGTTATTGAGTTCGTTGTCGAGGACTGTTCTCCGCCAGTCTTCCATGGCGTCTTTGATGGCTGTTGCGGTGAGGATTACGATTATTGGGACAGCGCTGAGGCCGGGATTCGTTGCGCCGAAAATGGAGAATATCTGCAGCGTCAGCGGATTCCGATTCGAAAGAAAACACAAATAAAGACGCAGGATTGACGGGAGAATGGGGAATTGCAGGGGAGGAAACGATTAGATACCTGTAAGATTACAATAAAAGTGAAATAGATGTTTGCGACATTATGAAATTGCAAAAACAAATTCTTTGGAATAAAAGTCAATGGCGTATACTTTGCCGTGCGAATCTTATTCCGTGCATAATGGGCTATCGGCGTGCCATCATCATGCGTCTCTTCAGGCGGTAGCCGCATATTGAAATATATCGTCCGCCGCTTCTTTGTTGATTCAACTTCCATAGGCGCACTACTGACACTCGCAGATCCAGTGAACAGATCCGTCCCATTTGGTTGTTCGGGTTTGGGTGCGGAGGGGAGGTCGGTCGTTGGGGACTGCGGGGACAGAGAGTTTTGGGTTTGGCTCGCTGCCTGTTCGAGGTCTGCTGGTCCGCCGGTGGCGGAGAGGGGACGCAGGTCACCGCGGGAGAGACGGCGGAAGACGCTGAGCGCTGTGGACTTGCGTGGGCGGCCTTTAGGATGGCGTTGCGAGGCCCATCGTAGCCGGCCGGTCGTCTTATCTTTCCTGTCTTGTGCCATTGACCCCTCCGAAAGAGATATTCAGAGGGGGGAAACGCGGGGAGGGGGGGTTCTTGCGGGAGGGGGGTCGCTGCACTGGGGTGATCAGACAACCAACCACGTTCGGTCGCTTTCGAGGGATGACAGAGGCACAGCCGGCAGAGCGGGGATTTGACGTCGAGGGACAAGGATCAGAGCGCGCGCATCAGAATAGAATGGACGGGGGGGAGAGAGGGAATGGCAATGGTGGGCGGTATCCGGCAATGCCAAGGACTCGAAGAGAGGGCCCTTTGACGATGGATGGGCGTGAGGAAGGAAAGCAATGTGAGCCCGAGCCTAAATTACTTTCAATGCATGGGCTGTGAAAAAATAAAACTATTAAAATCGGGCTGGCTTAAGCTCCCTGCTTGGATTTCAAATATCGATGACTAAGGATTGATTTACATTCACATCCCGAAATAGCTGCTTGTCTGCGGACCGTCGGGGCAAAACTTCCCCTTCCAACATCCCGCGTTGCACCCCCCCGTTCGCAACCTCTCCTGTACGGAATTACCAATCCACCCATCTGAAAGCCCCTCAATATCCCCGGCCTCTGTCGTCAAGTTTTGTCGCTTCATGGGCCACAAATTACGATGAATCGACATCTCATGGGACGCGCGATCATAGCCCCCCGTTTTTTAGTGCAGGGACTGTGATTGGCCCATCCAAATTTGATTCAGAAAAAGTAAAATGTATTGACGCGTGAAAGCGGCTAAGCCGGAAATCGCCTAATGAGCTCAGTCTCTCATATAGGCATCAAAAAGCCTATCGGGATTCAACGCAAAATGAATTCCACCACCGAGAAAGGACAATGAGAAACTTAATTTAGTTGGCGCTGGCGAAGCAAAGTATCACGAAATTTAGTGCACGTCATAATCATTACCGCGCCACCAAACCCAGTTTCTGCTAATTTGAGATCATATGTCTTTTACGTCTGGGACGCTATCGTAGAGATTACGCCCATGAGGTGCGCTGCAAGCCGACATTACAATACTGAACCGCATCATGTGCAAATTAAGCATCGCGACTCCCCCTTTTTCGGCTGGCTAACGAGCAATGCAAATACAGCGCACTGGCCCTTCTTCAGCGGATCCAAGTGGGTTGTCCCCTTCCCGATCCGCCATGGCTGACCGTACTCGGCATAATACTGTATTTAGCGCGTGTCCTTGCTTTATTCTTCTCGTGTCTCTCGTCCGGATCGCTAAGTTTTCCCGTTTCCCAGTCTTTAGTCCGCAACGACGTCCTCCAAAGTTTTCACGCGCTCTTTTAACCCGTTCCTACAGAGTCAATGACCCCGCCCAAGCCACCAAAAAAGAGGCTTAGTAAACATCGGGAAAGGGGGAAGCAGATCTTCCTGTGGACGTACACGATATCTCGTACTCGTCGTACTTCCTCCCATCCAGCTTCAATCTCCTCGTACTCCTCAATCAACAACTTCAATGATTCCGTACAATGCTGTGCCTCCGCAACTGTCTTCAACGACGCCGTTTGGTGAGCTTGAACCAACGAATTCGTTCTTGTCGTTAACTCCCCCCGTCAGTCTATCTGGCCGCGGGGAAGAAAAGGGAGAGGGGGTACGGTGGAGATTTTAGAATTGAGGCCGTTGACGAATTTTTCGAGTTTTTCGCGGAGGTCGGATGTGTTCTCGGATATATTGTGTAATAATTCTTCTGGGATTGAAAGACTGAGTCGTCGCTGCTCACGGAGCGTATTAGTTTCTGGTGTGGATCGATCGTTTGGCTCGGAGTGGTCATCTGCCGGCCTGACGAGAATGGGTCCTATGCTCTCCGTGGGCTCCATGCAAGGGCTTTTGGAGGGACCGGGATAAAGCGTAAATCCAGCCATTTACGAGGTGGTTATGTAATAGTATTCAGGAGACTGCGGGCGCCGATCGAACTGTTTGTTGGATGAAAAAAAAAAATAAAAAAGAGGCCGAAGAGGATGTGAAAACAAGTTGTTAGACGGCCGACCCAGCGATGTCGCCAGCGCCTTAATCGTCACCAATCTCCGGTGACAGCGGTGGTATTTGAGCCCTACAGACATGACAGCCAACAAATTCACGCTATGCCGTCGATGCGCAGCCTGTCTCTCGGCTCAACGGACATTCGGCCAACGCATATCTACAGGGCGACGACCCCTGGAGAGAAGAAGCTTCCTCACCACCCCCCTGCATCGCCAACGACCCCTCCTCGAAATCCCGCCTCCCGATCCCACAGCTGCAGCCCCGAACCCGCCGTCCCCAATCCGTCGGGACCCCGGCCTAACCCTCGGCCAGAACGGGATCCCCGTCACGCCGTCTCCAGAGGAGGCGCAACGACGCCGGTGGCAGCAGTCGCAGGAGGAAAAGTCTTGGGCGGAAACTGTCTTTCGCACGCTGAGTGGTGGGATGAAAAGTGATTATCTTAAGTGTATGAGCCCTCGGGAGGGTAGTGTAGGGTAATAGTAGGCACGGAATTAGATGAGACTGGGAATGTGAGAGTTGGGATGCAAGCTTTCAAAAAGATGGAGTTGTGTACAATGGTATATCCCCAGCAGCTTCGACTGCATCGCCGTCTGACCCCGTTTTCCGGTTTGGGATTTGGAGTTCCTGACTTTGGTGTGCAGCACGGCCTCCTTCCCCGAGATTTACGAAAGTTGGAAGTTGGGCCGCAAGCAAGTAGTCCCTCCATCCTCGTCCGTAAAAACTCGATCCTCGTAAATTTACTGCACATCCGCGCCCTCGTCAAAGCCGACAAGGTCCTCGTCTTCGATGTCATGGCCGGTCCCGATTCCCATGCCCAGAGCATTTTCATGTGGGATCTCGAGGGCAAGTTACGCCAGGGTTCAAAAGCCATGGGTGGATTGCCTTATGAATTACGGTACGACCCGGTCCCCCTCCTTAAGTCGCTCCGACGTCGTTTTTTTCCGTTTCTGGGGTTGGGCCACTAACAGCTAGTGCCCTCGAGAGTATTTTGATTAGTGTGAGTACGGCGCTGGACGTTGAAATGGCAGTGCTACGAAAATTCGTGAATGAATTATTAACTCAGTTGGAAGAAGACATTGATCGGGAGAAACTACGGAATATGCTTGTTTATTCAAAGAAATTATCAGCGTTTGAAAAGAAGGCATCCCTAATACGAAACGCCCTCGCTGAAATCCTCGATAACGGTCCAACTCCCTTACCCCCACCCCCAACCTCTTCCCTTCCCGCCCTCTTCCTGCTGCTTTATGTTTGTTGGGGTTCTTGTGGGGAGGAGGCTAACCTTAGTAGACGAGGATCTAGCAGGGATGTACTTGACGGAAAAATCACGAGGGAAACAACGGGACGTGGATCAGCATGATGAAGTAGAATTGCTCCTCGAAGCCTACGTAAAACAAATCGATGGGATCGTCCAGGAAGCTGATCAACTCGTCTCAAATATGCGAAATACAGAGGAGATTGTAAATATCATCCTCGACGCAAATCGGAATAGTTTGATGCTCCTTGATCTCAAGGTTTCCTCCCCTCTTCCCCCTCCCCCTCCATCTCCTCCCCCTCTTCCTCCTCCTCCTCCTCCTTCTGTTGGCGTGCCGTTTACTTGTCTCTTTCTTAGTTTTTGTTCGCGGAGCTAATGGGCTTAGGTGTCAGTGACGACCCTCGGCGTCGGCAGCGGCGCCGCCATCGCCGGCTTACTCGGGATGAACATAAAAAATTTCATGGAAGACTGGGACTACGGATTTCCTTTCGTCACCTCCCTCGCCCTCGGAACTTCCATCATCATATGTGGCTACAGCCTCACCCGCCTAAAACGAATCCAAAAGTTAACGCTTTACGGCCAGTATCCAGGGGTCAAGAACCGGGGAACCAGACTTAGGCCGTTTGGGACATTTGGTAAGGGCGGGGTTTCGGAGGATACGGAACCGTTACATGAGTCGAAGAGGTGGAAATGGAGGTTGTGGTGGTGGGCGTGGGGGCGGCGTTCGTGTGAGGGGAAGGAGGAATGGGAACGGATTAAGTGGTGGAAGGGGATGTGGAAGTTGAGGGGCCGCTATCATTAAATCACCTTCGGCCGTTGGAGAATGGAGTTTAGGATAGATTGATGGGTATATAGCTGCAGAATGCACGCCCATTTTCAAAGCGAACACCGTTTTCTTGGTAAGTTTTTCTTGGGTTTCCATACTCTATCTGCCGGTCGGTGGCATTTATAGCCTAATCAGGCTGATTCTGAAAAGAATAGAGTAGCCTTTGGACGGCACGTCGGGCTTCAAAATGCGGGATTCAGAGCATGCTGAGTCGCCGTGAGGAAAGCGAGTACGGTGTTACGTTCGTGCCAGTAATTTGAAACAATATCCTCCTTGTGCACTTTTATCACAGATTCCTGCGTTGCTTATGCAATTTCGAACGACCTCAATCTCAATGGAAGTTGTTTTCCCTTCCAGCAGATTACAATCTCACTTTCGTTTCATCTCCGCAAGGTCGAGATTTTCCTCATTTGCAATGTCTAAGTTGAAACTCGCATGAACGTCAAATTTCTACCGGATCAGGGCTGACATTAAATACCAGTTTCCGAAACCATTCAACACCGCGAATATCGACTGGTGAAATTTGACAAAGTTGAGAAATTGTAAGGCGGCCATGTCTCATTCAATGAGTACATTCATCGATTTGGAATCGAGGATTCCACACTCTGCACCCGCGAACGCGGTGCCACGTAGAAAAGCATACTAATGGTTGAGGGAGGAAGCGGAACGCCTGCGCACTGGAAGGTCAAAGACTCGAAATCGTACTTGCTTCGGCCAATATTCGAGAATGAACCTGAGCGATTATCATCGCGTTCGTCGACAAGACTGAGAGGTGGACAAATCTTTTGGCTGCGCAAAAGAAAGCTTCATCCCGATCGGTATCAGAACCTCCCAACTATCACAGCCATTGGCATTGAGTACTGGTTTGTTCGTAATCCGACGGTCCAACTTAATTTGGCTCCAACTGGATTAGTGTGAATTTTCCAACTTAACAACAATCATCCGGTAAGAATGTGAGGATCATTGTCCCAGCCCGAGGGGATATCAATGACTCTACTCACAATGTTTTGTGTGAGTCTGTATGATATCAAAGACGCGGGCAGGGGGAGATTGCGAAGTTTGCATCCGTAACGTAATCTGACTTCAGGAACGTCAGATGACCTTGGCTGTAGTGTTGAGAATAGCTGGCTCTGAAGAACTACATGTGTTTCGAAACCGCCAAAGCCGGCGAAACTCTGCTTGTTTGACCAGATACAGCGAAGCAAATTCTGTCTTGAATAGAAGTCGAACGACGGCTACAGCGAGTTGGATGGAGTTCATCTGAAGACCTTTTGTCCAACTGCCCAAAACGGAATCCGGATTACCGGATTCGAATGTGTTCGTTCACAATCTGATAATGGTAATGTTTCTTGTCCCCCATCTGACATCAGTATGGGAAGGAGTCATGGGCGAAATGCCAATATACGGACCTCTTCCGTCACCGGCTGAGGTCCCGAACTGCGGAAATTAAGCCATTAACTCGTCGCGAACTCCACCTCTTATCCTACAAGAGGATCATTTTGGACGATCAATGAGAATCCGGTACCTCAAGACGACGGAGGTCCAAGCACCGCTTCGCCCACGTCGCACAAAACATGTGAAGGAAAATTTTGACGTGAACGTGGATGCACCAAAGCGCACATGTAATTAATTTCGGAGGTGATCTGCAATAGGTGCACACGCGTGGGTCGCTAAGGAAAGGAAATGACTTCCGCCGCGCTCAGATCTTCATACAGGAGAAAGCGAGGACGCTTGCTCTAAAGTGCGAGGTAAAATGGCGCAGTGGCGTAAGGGATCATAGGCCAGTGATCCGAAATTGGTCTTTGTCATCCTCGAGGTGCACACGTTGTGCGAAACTTCACCCGCGTGATCCATGCACCTCCAGAATTGAAGGGTCGCGTTGCCTTCTAAGAGTGTTATCATATCTTATATGACTCAAAGGTGAAAACAAGGGTTCACGAAGGGATTTTTTTTTTTTTTTTCCTTCCTTTTTCCCC
>Ga0335081_10016661_pt1 | contig 11901 bp, 13 predicted proteins | sample Lox_Sample_35_FD_206713 | JGI IMG/M metagenome (GOLD analysis project Ga0335081, IMG submission 206713) | Soil microbial communities from Loxahatchee National Wildlife Refuge, Florida, United States - Lox_Sample_3.5 | ecosystem: Environmental > Terrestrial > Soil > Wetlands | place: USA... | reverse complement strand
TGGCTTTGTCCGTTGTGTCAGGCCTCGAACCCATTGCAATCAACTTTCAGCAGCTTCGGCGACAAGCGGAGCGTCGACGGACCGGAAATAATGCTCAACATCGGTGTGTGGGGAATTGGTCCAAAAGTCCATCAAGATTTTGTGGACCTTAATCGCAATTTCGAGAAAATGGTTTACGCTATGGATGGTAAAAAATGGCTTTACGGATATAACTGTTGCACCGAGGAAGAGTTTTGGAATATTTACAATCGTGAGAGATACGAGGCGTTGCGGGTTAAGTATCACGCCTCATATTTGGCCAATGTCTTCGATAAAGTCCGTTATAGTGACTGCTCGGACACAGGATCTAGTACAGCGATTGCAAGAATCTGTGATTGGGTTTGGAATATTTGGCCACTGAGGGGCCTATACGGACTTTTCCAAGCGGCGGTAGGAGCGGAATACCTTGTCTCAAGAAGATTATCTGTTGTTAATTTAGGAAGGTGGTTTCGTTTTTGGAATAGACGGTCGCGTTGAACCTTAACAGGACAAATAAATAAAGTTAAATTGAAATTTTGTTTTCGCTAAATTCGACCTTCATTTGGGCCGGCGCGGTCCGATTTTGACTTGGCGCGCGCCTTCCTTTGAAATCAAGGGTCAAATTTTTTCAGTCCCATGCCAGTCCTTTTCGTCTATCCAGATGAAAAAGTTCCCGGATAATTTGCATAATCGGCCCTGACTCAAGGCGAGCGCGACCAAATGATACTTGATATATTCGTGAAAGAATTCCGTTCGAAACTGTCCAACATTGAAGTCAAAATCTACAATCCACCTCAACAATGGCGAAAGCAGCTTTCGAGGCCCCCAATTATACCGTAATCATCCATTCGGGTGATATACAAATTGTGGAACAATATTGGAGATCTTTGCAACGGTTTTAACCCTCGTCTCTGGGAAGAAGCCTCGGAGTGACACGAAGACCAGGTTCCAAAACCGAAGGTTTATGACACGGCTGGTTATTTCACAGTCTCGGCTTATGTTGGCGTCTCCTCAGTTCGTCGGAGCGACAAATACTCCGTGGAACAGAAGCTTAATTCTACGAAGGATTTTGCTGGACTTATGCCCTCTGGCCGTTTTCGGCGCCCGAGAATCTTCGCCTCTCGTAGTTCAGAAAGTTCAACAAAACTCTCAATTAAGGGGACCTGGAAGCTGAATGGAAGTATTTCGGCCGTGGTTCACGAAGCCAGTGCTAATTAGGGTACCGTTTCTATGTTCAATGATATACAGATTCGCCTGAGCCAACCCACTCCAATTACCATTGGTTGATACTTGTGGTGAGACGAACGGCTTGAACACTTTACGGATGCGGAGGGTCAGATTACTGGTATCATCGATTGGGGCGAATCTGCCCGGAAAACATTTCGAGTTGGGTTATGCCGATCGGATACTCTCTTGGGAAACATGGAACCGGAAGGTTTCTCCCCAGTTATCAGATATGAGAAGTCGAGTGAACAATTTTTCGAAACAGCGTGGGGGACATACCAGTGGAAATGATTTTTCCAGGCAAGGAGAGTCGGAAAGCATAGTCAGGTTGGCAGAAACAGTCGGAATTTTCGAACCGACATTTGCAGCGGGTTGTCGACGAAAATCCCATGAGCCAGGCTCAAACCTTCAGTATTTAGAAGGCTGTCTCAAATAGAAGTTAGGTGCGATATGCGTTTCCACTCATTGCTCTCATATGGAATGATGAAATTTATTCTCGTACCCCTGTCATTCCTACGCCACAACTACAGATATACTTAGTCGCCGCTAATCCGCAAAGTAGCACTGCCATAGTATCCGTTGTCGTCATCTCTCGCGAGACTACATCCAATGAATATAACGACTTAATGGAAGTCACCCAGACTTGCTCGAATCATCGCGTTCACCTGGCTTTTATGACATATTCAGAAGTAACGTTGTGGGTCATCCCTCGTTATCCTGCGGCACCAATTGATCGTATGAGATGATAGGGCAGCTCCTAGCTCATTATTCGAAGACCCGGTCTGGTAAACAGAACGATACCAAACAAGCAAGACCCCATCCAGAAAGCCCATTGGTTATTATCGATCGCCGGAAAGTCCTACCTTGCCGACCGCATTCCGGCTTTACGATTTTCATCCTTGCGACTACGTCAATCGTATCGGTTATTGCAAAAAGCCTGAATGAGTCTTACTCTGCCAAGAAAAGATGAACGGCACAACCGACCGGATGGGGTACTATTGGCGTCAGTTGACCCTGCGACATAGCGATGTTTCTTGCTGCTGGACTTCGCTTTGTCTGAATATAGCACCAAGGAATCGGAATTGCTGGAGAAGAATCCACCAAAAAGGTCCATCACCTGTCTGAGTAGTCTTGGCCCCCCAGTTAATGTTTCAATTAGTACTCGGTCAGTGGACTTCCGCCCCTCAATCGGGGAAACTATCTGTTCAATTGGCTAGTCTCCAAGGTCGATGTCCCACGTTTTCTATGGGCGACTTCGTTTTCACGCCTTAGATTGGTTGGAATTCCCGTTAAATGTGAAGTAGGTCTACTAGTTGATAACTGATGGTTGTATCACCTTCTCAGATGTTGCGAGGGTGCTGGCGGTGAGATCTGCGCTATTTCCCGATCGATGCCTTATTGGCTACTACCCTGGACTGACGTCTGCACGTTAGCGTCATCAGGACCAACCAGCATCCATCGCCGGCCCACCACACCTCGCCAGGTCTACCGCACAACTACACTCACAACCGGAACGGCCACAAAAGCATCGCTCCACCACCACTCCGGCAACCCTGTAATCACCTTTAATCACAGAAGTCCCTCCTTGTTCTCACGTCTCCTGGGCTTTTCATACAAGTCAAGGCTCACCCTCTCCCCGTTCGTTACACACTCGCCAGGGTGAGGCCCTGACTTGTATGTGTGCACGATGAACATTGCCTCTCGAGGGATTGATCCGATGGGCTCGGAGATGTTGTTTGTCAACTTCAATCAGGACCTTACGTGTCTCAGCGTCGGCACCCGCCACGGATACAAAATATACAACTGTGAGCCCTTTGGCAAATACTTCATGAAACGTAGCCAAGCCCCCTTTCCTTCCTTACCCACATTATCATCTCGACTCTCATGCCCCTTCTCTATTCTCGTGGCTTCATTCTAACGGCGTTTGGGTAGCCGATGGAGCCATTGCCATCTGCGAAATGCTTTTCCAGACGAGTTTAGTGGCACTCGTGGGAATCGGCGACGAACCAACGATGTCCCCTCGTCGTCTGCAAATCATCAATACTAAGGTTCGTCCTCCTCTCCCACAACACCGAAGCCGCCGTAGGCAGAACGTAGGCTGACAAGTGATTTTTGCAGCGACATCAGGTTATTTGTGAGTTGACGTTTCCGACGAGTGTGCTTGCGGTCAAGATGAATCGGAAGAGACTCGTTGCGGTCTTGGAGGAGCAGATTTATATTTATGATATTGCGACGATGAAGCACGTTTACACGATTGAAACGGGGTCGAATCCTAATGGTTCGTAGTCCCTCACACCCTTCCCCCATTATATGCCTTCGCCCCGGGCCCCCGGGCCCTTTTCCTCATTTTTATTCTTTGTTTGATTGGGTTGTATTGCTGACTCAGGGGCTGTTAGGAATATGTTCCTTATCATCCTCAGCGGAGAATAGTTACCTCGTGTTCCCCCATCCAAACTCTACCTCCCCAACTTTCAACCCCTCCCACAGTCCCCAACAAAGCACAGCACCAGGACCCTCACAACACACCGGCGAAGTCCTGCTTTTCGACACGCTCGCCCTCTCCCCGGTAAATATCATCTCAGCGCATAAAACTCCTATCGCCCTCCTTTCTTTATCCCCCAAAGGTGACCTCCTCGCGACTGCCTCCGACAAAGGAACCGTCATCCGCGTTTTTGCCGTCCCATCTGGAGAAAAACTTTTTCAGTTTAGGAGGGGGAGTTATCCCGCGAGGATCACAAGTATGGCGTTTAACCATAATGGGGAGTATTTGGTGGTGGGTTCGGATACCGAGACAGTCCATATCTTTAAGTGTAGTGTGGCCAAGGGGCCTGCGGGGAAGAGTTTGGGATCGGCGGCTTCGAGTGCAAGTATGCCTTGGATGGGGAGTGGTATGGGTTCGTCGGGGGACAATGCAATCGGTGAGGAGGATATGGATAAGGTCATTGAACAGAAACGAAGGAACGGTTCGATGGGGTACTTTGCTCCTTTCCCCCCCTGCCCCACCCTCTGCCCTTCGTCAAAACTTGTTTTTGGGAATCTTTGTTGACTAGTGGGGGGAAGTAGAATGATTCGGAAGGGATCGCAGTCTCTGACAAAACAGTTCGCTACATCTCTCGCCCCGCTCCTACCCACCTCCGTAACGGAAATATGGGAACCATCCCGGGACTTTGCTCATGTCAAGCTGCCCGCTAGATCATCGTCATCGGGGACAAAGGCAGGGTGTCTCGTTGGTATGTCCAAGGAAGAACCAAATGTTTTTGTCGTGACGGCCGATGGTGAATTCCTTAATTATAAAATCGATTTGTATCAAGGCGGAGAGGGAAAGTTGGATAAACAGTATTCGTATGCCCCCATTTTACCCTTTTGTTGGTTGCTAATGTGTTATTTAAAGTCTGGTGGATTCGCCCGAGGAAAGGTCGGGGACGCCTGCATCTTGAGGCGGAGGGAAGAATCGTTTCTTGTAGCACGGTTTTTGATACCCCCTCACTTGTATGAGCGCGAGGGCGGGAAATGGTGTATTAATTGTAATTGGATAAACCTGCCACTCTCATCACGTCGATGTCATCACACCACGTTTAATTCAATCCAATCGTTCATCTGTGTTACATCGCCAACATCGGAGTCCTCATGCTTGACCCGGCCACTTTGCAATGTGATTGGTTAGTATAGTCATTTTTACAAAAACATTTCAATCACATCCGAATTGGTCCAGCGGTTAGGATCTCTCGCTTTCATTTGCGAAGCGCCGAGATGGCCGGGGTTCGACTCCCCGATTCGGAGCGATAGCTTTTTAATTTTTTTTTTTTTTTTTTTTTTTTTCATTCGAACGCGAACGACGTTTCAAATTAACTAGCAACCTTGACTTGTATAGAGTTTTGACTAGTTATAGCGTTAGGCCATATATAAATTAAACGAGTGAATCTTAACATATATTTATCTATAAAGAGATTTCTCAAAAATCTATTGAACAAGCGAGGCGGGTTAATCAGCATGGGAACTCTGTTGGGAGTTCCTCACAGCACGTGCATGGAATTAGAATAATGGCTTGTCACCTTTTACCTCCTTGCACCACGGGAAAATAAGGTGTTTATCCTTATAACCCCGCCGGATACGGGGTTCGGCCATCCGATGGGCCGTAACGGTAAAGAAATGAGTTGAAGAACGGGAGGTATTGGCCCAGTGATCATAAGGTTCCAAGTCCGGATGGAGGCACTTACGCCGAGAATAGTGTTAACATTGCTCTAATTACTTATATGCCCTTCCAACTCTGCAGCCAATCTTTTCAAATAAAACTCCCGAGTATCGCGGTCCAAATCGTTAAAGCCCCTCACAATTCGATCAACCAACTTCCTTCCTTCAGAATACGCCGACAAGTCCTTGTTCCCATAAACATCTTTACCCCTATCATACGCTTCATCCTTGAAACTTTTCCAAAATATGTTTATCCCAACATTCGGTGTGAGCGGTCTTGTTGCATGAGGCCACAGTGGCGGGATATAAACTGCGTCTCCCGGTTTGAGGATGGCGGAATACCCCTTTTCCCGGAGACTAGTAGCAAACACGTTTGGGAGGCGGGAGGACGATGCCCCAGGTGGGATATCGAGTTCGTTTACCATCAAGGGATCGAAAATTAGAATTTCCTTTTCGCCAACGATTTGTGTTAAGATATTTGCCATCACCTAACATTCAACATCGTCATCCTTTGGATCCTTGAGAAGCGGAGAGAGAGGGGATACATCATAATGAAGCCACATACTTGTGCCGACACTCCCAACTCGCAACACCGTTGAAAACACTTTATCCTCCCGAATTCCCCCATCTCCCCACAGGATAGGCGGAACCTCAAAATCCTGTGCCAAAGAAGGGAAATCCTCCCGTAAGTTCGCGGGTTTATTCTTTGCATCCTCAGATACGGCACGCAAATAAACCCTCTCCGTCGACAGATTGAATACGGAATCAATGAACTCAGCGAATGATTGCGTGGTGTACTTGAAATTTTTCGATAAAAAGTTCATCGCGTCGGAATCGGCCTTGTGAATAACGACTTGTTTTTCCGGACCCAGGACGGATTTGAGGTATTGAGGCGTCCATTTCGTTACGCACGGCCCGAATTGGAGACCTTCGAGGATACAAGCTTTTGACGATCGAAGGATGGTATGCCACTGTTCCGCGGTCATGACGCGAATACGGGGAAGTTGGGACTGATCTTTGTTGGCGGGGCCGAATAAAATCGGAGCAATCTTTGGAGGCGCGGCTTCTTCGAGGAGTTTCCATGGTTGCAGAGGATAACGACCGGATGGCTGATGCAACCGAAAGATCTTTTCGTTCCAGAATGAGCCAAAGCTAAAACATACACCTCCTCCGCCAATAATCACGATCTCATTGGCATTTGAGTCGTATACAACATTGTGACCGATGAGCCATGGTTCCGATTTCGTCTCGTTTTGTACCTCCATGACACGGGCGGATTCCGTTTCCGTGGAGAGGAGAACAAATAGCTCTGACCACGGGATGAGATGATGCGATCCCGCTCCCCCTACAAGCAGATTGTACCCCGTATTGAGGGTTATGACGGCCGCGCCGTATCGTCTCGTCAACGCGCGTGATTGAGGCGACAGGTCCCACTGGATCAGTGTGATTGTAGATGACAATTCATCGTAACGCCATGTGTAAACATCTCCTGAGCAATTGCCGTCCCCGTCAACGCCGCCGACTAAAATCCCGCTGTCACCGTTCCATCCTAGACAAGCACCCCACAGTGAAGGAGAGTTATCACAATTCAGATTCCGCCATCCTTGGCCTTCGTTGTATATCGACCAATCTGAGGACACAGGATTTTCCTCGTGGCTCCTTCCTCCGTGAACAATTACTTTGCCTTCTCCAATTTGCACAGCAGCATGCCGATACATGGCCCTGCCCCCGCCTGAGAGATGGTAGGCATACTGACCCTCATTTTCCCACCTGTTCTTATTATATACCCAAGTATCACCGAGGGCACTTTTCGGCGCACTGCGTCCGCCGATCAAGAGCGATTTCCCCGACCCGAGAGGAGTCAGAGTATGACACATTCGGGGCGATGGGAAAACGGTCACGGCGACTGGACGAGGCGCCTCCAGACCAGCTGAAAGAGCTAAAAGTCCCGATGACCGACTCTCATTCGATAACCCGCCCCAGATGAGTATGTTTCCATCGCTAGCAAAACAACTTGCCGCAAATCGTCTATGAATGGACTTGTTCTCGTCCAATCTTGTTATACTCCACGCTTCACCGGCCGTGCTAGGCCGATGGCAATGCTCAATTGATGTCATGTTCCCGTTCAACAGGACGTCCTTCCTCCAATTGATATACTGCCAGTCCCCTTCCTTAACGCCGAAATTTGACGAGCAATTGGCGTTCTGCGCAACTGCGATAAAATAATGGCATAAGAAGGCATTCAATTCCTCATATTCATCAAGGAGTTCGGTATTTAAGGCGCGTTCGCGGGATTCTCGGGACATGGAGGCGAAGAAGAAGGAATTCAGATCTACTGCTTCAATTTCGGCGTATCCGGCGTCAAGGAAGCGACGGGCTTGCGAACGGAGGGTGGGATAGTGAGGAAGTGAGAGAAGTGGTGTCGTTAATTTATTGAAATGATTATTCATTGTTCTGGCGAAAGGATGGGTCGGGCCAGCCGGGGTAATTTGTTCAAGGATCACGAAAGATGCTGAGGAGTAAGTCATGCCATTGTAAGGTCATACCGAAGGGGAATTGAGAGGTATATGCGATCAAGGCATCTGCTGCTTTCGTAGGCTACTAATGAGCTATTTATTTGGGAGGATGCACCATGTAAGTTATCGCAACTTCACTGACGAAGAGGATGTCCGTATTGTGCAAGTCCGCTTGCAGAGCACGAAGCTTTTCATCAAGGGACGGGAGATCGGTCAAATCGCAACCGACGAGACGGTATGACTCCCCTTTTGCCTCACTAGACTCTGTCATCCAAGTCGTTCCCACACACTCCATCATCGCAGGCGTCTGTTCAACTATTTTCTGTTTGTGCCGTATTAAGTCTGGATAATCGACATCCACAAACATTGCAGATGCTCCGTTTGCAAGATACGCGAATGGAAGAGGGTCATATCCACAGCCAAGATTAACCACCATTTTCCGTCGAGGACTTGGAGCAAGAAGAAACTGACGAATTAGACTCGGGAGAAGTCTTTGGGTAAAAACATTGTCTAGAACGGTTTCGATCGCCTTCATCCGTACAAAGTACCCCAAATTTATCAAGGGAGACCGCCGCGCCGGTTTCTTAACAAAATGACGGAACCATTCGTGTGAAGAACATTTGACATCGTATCCAGCTCGTTCCACAGAACGCTTGGAGACAATCGAGCTGTCGTTTGTTCCTGAAATCAGCGTGTAAAAGGACTTCAACAAACCCTGAATAGCAGTATCACGCTTCGATTTGGTGCTCGGATTTTTTTCTTTCTTTGGCTTCGTTTTTGTAGAGGCGCGCGTTGTCTCTAGAGAGGGCGCAACGGTAGGTTTCCATTCATTGTCGTGGTCCTCCATTGTTGAAGGTTCTTGTCCCTCGAATTTTCGGGGCACAATTTTGAGGCGTCGATCAAAATCACTAGCACGCTGCGAGAGGCCGCGAGATGAGGGAATTTTGACGGACGGTTCCGCCAGCAATTGCCCCCCCATATAGGCGTCATCATCCCACCAGGGTAGGTAGTGTCGATTACTGTGGAGGGGTGCAAGCACAAAAGGGCAGAAATACAAGCTGCTAGCGAAGAGTCGTCCATGCCATTGGATTGACTCAAGAGCGTCCAACCGCCAACGAGGCATACCCTTCCGTTCCGTTTGTTTGGATATCGACATATTGGAGCTTGGAAAAGATATGATGCAATGTACTAGCTGAAGTCACGGTTCGTGCCTCACTTTCTATGCAGCGGTTTACCCTGGTTTGCAATTGGATACTTTTTGAAAGGGCACAGGTTCACATCGTATGTACCGAAAGACAGCGGCTTCGTATATCTATTACGTTTTCGTTTCCGATCGTTGTGAGATGCCCGATTGATCCCAGATTTCTCGACCAAAATTCACGTAGTCACCAGGTCATTTCGGCGAGGTGGTAGCATTTCACCTCCACTTCCGCCCTTCACAGCGCATCCGCACCCCTCTCCGCTCAAGCGCAATTGAAAGAACCAAGGCTACTATGAAGGCTATTCAAATCAGTCAACCAGGCGGCATTGACGCATTGGAGTACGTCGACGTTCCTATTCCCAAGCCCGATGCGGACGAAGTTCTCGTGAAGAATGAGTACGTCGGGATCAATTATATCGATACGTACCTTCCCGCCTTTGGATTCTTTTTGGATGGAGGGACTGACCTTGGAAAGGTACATGCGAAGCGGACTTTACCCCGCCCCTAAACTCCCGTTCATCCTTGGTTGTGAAGGAGCCGGGACCATCGAATCCGTCGGTGAGGCCGTAACCTCCTTCAAGAAGGGCGATCGAGTAGCCTACATGTCCGAACAAGTATCCCCTCCCAGGCCCCAACCAAAAGAAAGCCCTAGTCTGACAATGCAAGACATACGCAGAATACACCACCGTCCCCTCAAAATTCACAGTCAAAATACCCGATAACGTGGCGTCCACAGTCGCGGGCGGTTCCATTGTAGGGGGCATCACGGTCCTCACGCTTGTGCACGAAGCCTATCCCGCGAAGAAGGACGATTGGATTCTTGTACATGCTGCGGCGGGGGGGACCGGGCAACTTCTTGGGCAGGTGTTGAGGGATATTGGAGCCCATACGATTGGAACGGTTAGCTCAGCGAAAAAAGGCAAGGTGGCAAGGGAGGTGGGGTATGAGCATGTTATTGAGTCGTATGATTATGATACGGTGCTCAATAAAGTGAAGGAGTTAACTGATGGAAATGGTGTTATTTGCGTTTATGATGGGGTGCCTTTCCCCTCCTCGGGCCGCGGCTTCTCTTCGGTATGTTTGTGTCTAACGTTATTGTGGTTAGGTCGGAAAAGATACGTGGAAGTTGTCCTTGGATTGCCTTGGTCGACGAGGACACATGGTAACTTTTGGCAACGCATCAGGCCCCGTCCCACCCTTTTCCCCCCTTGAATTAGCCTCCAAGTGTTTATCTGTCATCCGACCTATGGCCCGCGTGTATGTCGAAACAAAAGAGGAGTTTGCGTATTATGCAGGGGGGGTAATGAAGTTAGTCTCGAATGGAGGGTTGAAAATTGATGTTTCCAAAGTTTATGATTTGAAGGATGCGGGTCAGGCACATGAGGATCTTCAGGTACCCCTGCCACCCCTAAATGGGATTTATCTAATTGATAGGGACGTAAAACGACAGGAAAGCTGGTGTTGAAAACTTGATTTTGGTTGTCGAACATTCTCTCCTTTCCCCACATCTCACAATTTACGAGGATATAAAAACCACCACGTCCATACTTCTGGTGCTGTGAACAAAAAGGACATCAGGGCTTCGGTCAATGAATGGGAGAAAATGCAAAAAGATATTGCATCCCTTAGCACCGCGGCACGAATTCAATATTCAAGAGAGGTCGAGAGTTCGATCAACTCAACTATTTGCCCCGTAAACACCGTTCACATGTGGGTTAGATGTAATAATTGATCCTAAGGACGTGATGTGAGGGAACAACAACTGCGATTGTCCAAAAAGGCTCAATTTCACGAAGCCGTAGACATGGACGCTTTTCCAGGATCGAATGCGTGACATTCTCGCACTCTGGTACTGATACCGTAGAAGACAACCTCCAACAAAGTCCCTCCTTCCCTACCCCTGCTTTTATATCTTCTTTTTCACCCCCTCCATCGACTGGTCCAAATTTTTATGCCGTACACCAGCATATGTACTCGGCAACGATGGCGGTGGCGGCATCGGAACATCCTCAAACGTATCCTGTTTAACAGCTTTCAAAGTATAAGCGTCTAGCCATCAGTTCCAATCCGAATATGTGTAAGTGAAAAAGAGCGTGTATGTGAGCGAGTGAACACGCGTCCAAGGCTGTCTTAGGAGGGATATTACAAATGCCAGCGATGAAGGCAACGAGAGCTGCGCCGGTTGCGAGATTTCGAGGACGATATCGTTCACGCATTCGTAGCCAGGCGATTGAGGGTTTGTATCCATCTCGAGAGTGCCATGATCTATCACCTTCGGCTTTTGAGCTGGAACGGTTAGCTGTGAGAGTATGCATGCATGATCGGGGACGAACCCGAATGCTCCCATCGACGTTGCTCCCAAAATTCAGCTTCGAAGATTCGCCGTTATCGAATTCGAGCGTTAAATATTTCCAAGTGTCACATAACCGTTATGTGTCCGTAATTGGTTGGGCCTTCATTTCCATCATTTGTTAATATAAATTTCCCACGATCACCGACCAAATTTGGTCCCCGTTCGGCTTGCGACGTCCAACACGATGCCGCCCAAGGCCGTCTCCATTCCGCCGCAGCCAGGCCCCGTGCAAGACACGCTCGGCATCAACACGGCCTTCATGCTGCCCACACAAGGTGCCCAATTCCAAAAGACCCTCCAGCTCCTCAATGACCTCCAATCCCGCAAAGCGAAAGAACCAAACAATCCCCAAATCGACCTTGCTCTCTCCGCCGCCCGCGCAGAAGCCCAGCAAATCA
>Ga0335081_10016660_pt1 | contig 11901 bp, 10 predicted proteins | sample Lox_Sample_35_FD_206713 | JGI IMG/M metagenome (GOLD analysis project Ga0335081, IMG submission 206713) | Soil microbial communities from Loxahatchee National Wildlife Refuge, Florida, United States - Lox_Sample_3.5 | ecosystem: Environmental > Terrestrial > Soil > Wetlands | place: USA... | reverse complement strand
CGCTGCGATGGCGATCCTGACGGTGTAGAGTCGGGAGCCGGCGACTTTCGCGGTGACGTGACCTTTGGCGATCTGCAGGTCGACGACCGAACCGTTGCGCACATAGCTCCGGCCACGCGGCAGTCGGCTCTCGTAGTCGCTGTAGCGCTCCAAATTGTCGCACCAGGACTTGCCCCAGAAGCTCGCGGCGATCGTGCGCCCCGCGATCTTCACGGGTGCGGGTGCCGGCCCCCCTTTCTTGAGCTTTGCCAGCTTGCGCTCGGCGCGCCGCCGCCGCTCGGCAACCGGCACGTAGGGTTGTCGCTCAAACCAACTCATCCCTCAGCCCTCCTTGATGGCCGCAGCAAGATCGAGCGCTACGAGCCTGAGCAATTCGTCGTCTTTCATCTCGGTCAACAGCACCTCCGCGCCGCCGCCGAGAAAGTCTCCGGCCAGCTGTTGCTTCGCCTCGAGCATCTGGTCGATCTTGTCCTCCACGGTACCGCGGCAAATGAACTTATGAACGAGCACATTCTTGGTCTGTCCGATCCGGAACGCGCGGTCGGTGGCCTGGTTCTCGACCGCCGGATTCCACCATCGATCGAAATGAATGACGTGCGCGGCGGCGGTGAGATTGAGTCCGGCGCCGCCCGCCTTGACCGACAGCACGAAGAACGGGACGTCGTCATCCTCTTGAAACCGGCGCACCAGGTCCTTGCGCCGGTTGACCGCCGTCTCGCCGTGAAGGACGAGGCCGGGGCGTCCGAACACCGAGCCAAGAAACGACGCCAGAGGAGCCGTCGTCGCAGCGAATTGGGTGAAGACGAGCGCCTTCTCCTGCCGCGAGGCGATTTCCTCGGCGATGTCGCGCAATCGCGCCAGCTTGCCGCTGTCCTTCTCGGTCCAGGCGTTGTCGCCCAGCCATTGCGAGGGATGGTTGCAGATCTGCTTCAGCCGTGTGAGGAGCGCCAGGACGATGCCGCGGCGCTGGATGCCGTCCGTGTTCTCGATCTGATCGGCGAGATCGTCGACCGCCTGCTGATAGAGCGCCGCCTGCTTGCGACTCAAACCGCAGAAGGCCTTCACCTCGGTCTTGTCCGGCAAATCCGCGATGATGGTTCGGTCGGTCTTCAGCCGCCGCAGGATGTAGGGACGCACCAGCTCGCGCAGCGGACCGTAAGGATTTTGCGGCCGATCGGCCAGCTGCTTGACGAAGGTGGAGAACTGCTTGGACGATCCCAACAGCCCCGGATTGACGAAGTCGAAAATCGACCAGAGGTCGCCGAGCCGGTTCTCGATCGGCGTGCCGGTGAGCGCAATGCGCGCGTCGGCGCGGAGCTGCTTGACCATTTGGGTTTGCTTCGTGGCCGGGTTCTTGATGACCTGTGCCTCGTCGAGCACCGCCAGTCGCCATGAGGCGGCGACAAGCCACGGCGCGCGGGCCAGGAACCCGTAGCTCGTAATGGCGAGATCGATGGTCGCCAGATCGACGCCGCCCTTCGTCTTCAGCGTCTCGATGGGGATGGCCGATGGGTGGAACACGACGGCCTTGAGGCTCGGCGCGAAGCGGTCGATTTCCGCCACCCAATTGGCCAGCAGCGATGCCGGCGCCACCAGCAGCGACGGCTTCGTCCGGCACCTCGCCTCGGCTTTCAGCACCAACAGCAATGACAACACTTGGATCGTCTTGCCGAGTCCCATGTCGTCGGCGAGGCACGCGCCCAGTCCGAGTCGGGCCAAGAGATGCAGCCATTGCACGCCGGCGTGCTGGTAGGGCCGCAAGGTCCCGTCGAGCGACCGGCCGGGATCGACGCGGGACAGCGCGCCTGGACGACGGAGGTCCTGGAGCGTTCGCGCCAACCACGGTCCTGCGACGGTCTGGCTCCAGTCGATATCGGCCTCTCCGGCGACACCGTTCTCGGCGATGCCGGCGCCGGCCAGCAGGCGCATGGCCTCACCGAAGGATAGGCCCTTGGCGGCGGCATTGCGCTCGATGGCTTCGAATTGCTCCAGGGTTCGGCGCAATCGCTCGCGATCGACCTCGACCCATTTGCCGCGGATGAACGTCAATCCGTCGGATTGCGCCAGCAGTTGCGTGATCTCCGCCTTCGAGAGGCTTTCGCCGTCGAGGGTTACGTCCATCCGAAAGTCGAGCAGGGCGTCCAGGCCGAGCTGCGAGGGCGGCTTGCCGCCAACCGTCGCGGTCACCGTCGGGCGCGCGGGACGGTTCATGCGCCAGCTCGCCGGCATCCGCACCACCACGCCGGCGCTTTCGAGCGCGGATGCGTCTCGCAAGAGCTGCAGCGCCTGCTGCGGGCTCCAGCGCAAGGGATGAAAGACCTCCCCCGCATCGACCATGGTCTTCAACCAGCCGCAATGCTCGGCAGCGCGCTGGACCGGCACCAGCAGCGACAGCAGGCGTTCGCGGTTTTTTGCTCCGGCATATTCCTGCAAAGCTTTGCCAAGCGGGAGATGCTGCGCCTTGGCCTCGGCCGAGAGCCGCGTGGTGTAGGTCGCCAGGAAAGCGAATGGCGCTGCCTCGTCTTTGCGGTTCTCGGCAAGATTGAAATGCACGCGCCCCACCAAGTTCCAGGCGGGGTGACGGGATTTGAGAAACTCCTGAACGGAGCACTTGGCGTCCGCCAGCTCGGCATGGAATGCCGCGTCAATGCCGCGCCAGAGACCGGCCAGGACGGATGCCGTCAGATACTCCGCGCCCGGCATGGGTGGCGCCGCGGCGGCCATCTTGCTGAGGTCTTCGTCGACCGGAAGCGGGACCGATGACTTGGCCTGCCCGTCGCCGATGCCCGGCAGGGCGCAGAGCGCGGTCACGTAGCGCGTGCCGAGCTCACGCCAATAAGACAGCACCGGCGGCAACACCGTCCCGACTTCGTCGGCGCCGAGCCACAACAAACCATGCCCGGCTCCGCGCTGGAACGCTCGCTCCAGCCGGGCGCCACGCTCGGGCGCCAATGTCGGCGCCTCGTCGGTTTGCCGAAGGGTCAGAACGCCATGCGGGGTCAGCGCCGGCAGCAACGTCATGAGGAACATAACCCTAGGATGCCGCCGGCCACCTCAGCCTCTGCTTTCTCCGACACGGTATTAGGCCGACTCGCCGGCGGGCAAGCAAAGATATGCGCGCTCGCTCCATCTTCTGCAGCGGACGCGGCGGCATTGCATCCGCTCGAGCAAATGCCGGTGCGGTCGAACCAATTAACGTCGCCTTCTCCGCGAAAGTGGGAACCAGGGCAAGCGACGGGCTTGTAGCCCTGGATTCCCGCTTTCGCGGGAACGACGGTCCTAGAGAAATGCCGATTCCATAGAAACGAAACCCGCTCTAGGTCGGGTGTCGGTCTATCTGCCCGCGAAGACCGGCTTGCGCTTCTCCATGAAAGCGCGGCGGCCTTCGATGTAGTCCTCGCTGGCAAAGCAGCGCGCCACCAAGGCCTCGCAGCGGGCGCGGTCGAGGTGCGGGCCGGGCTTCAGGAGCTCGCTCACCACGCCTTTCACCGCCTCCATGGTGAGGGGAGCGTTCTCGGCGATGGCCGCGCAGTAATTCCGGACATAGGCCTCGAGCTCACCCTCGGGGACGGCGCGGTTGATGAGGCCCATCCCGGCCGCCTCGGCGGCGCTGAAATGGCGGGCGGTGAGAAAGATCTCCTTGGCGAAGGCGGGGCCGACGAGATCGACGACCTTCTTGACGCCGCCCCAGCGATAGCCGAGGCCGAGCCGCGCCGCGGGCACGCCGAAGCGCGCATTGTCGGCGGCGATGCGGAGATCGCATTGCAGGGCGATGCCGACGCCGCCGCCGATGCAGAAGCCATGGATCATGGCGATGGTGGGCTTGCGGAACTCGCCCAGGCGCAGATTGGCCGCCTCGGCGATGCGGTCGTATTCGGCTATGGTCTCGGCCGAGGAGCGCTGCTTCTCGAATTGCGAGATGTCGGCGCCGGCGACGAAGGCCTTGTCGCCCGCGCCCTTCAACACGATGACGCGCACCTCGGGGTCGCGGTCGTAGTGATCGAGGATGGGCGGAATCGCCGCCCACATGTCCATCGAGATGGCGTTGCGCCGCTCGGGGTTGTTGAACACCATCCAGCCGATCGCGCCCTCTTTTTGCGCGATCATGCGTTCGCTGGGAGAAATCATCGTCTCTCGCTCCTCATCAGAATCAGATCACGCCCTTGGCGCGGAATGCCGCGATCGCCGTCTCGTCATAGCCGAGCTCGCGCAGCACCCTCTCGGTATGCTCGCCGCGCTCCGGCGTCGCGCTGCGGATGGCAGAGGGTGTGCGGCTCAAGGTCACCGCCTGGCCCACCACCTCGATGGGGCCGAGGCTCCTATGCTCGACCTTCTGCGCGATGCCGATATGCCGCACCTGCGGATCGGCGAAGACCTCGTCCATCTTGTAGATGGGGCCGCAAGGGACGCCGGCGCCGTTGATGCGGGCGATCCATTCGGCCGAGCTCCGTGTCTTGGTGATCTCCTCGATCGCAGCGTTGAGCTTGTCGCGATGCTGCGAGCGGAGCTTGTCGGTGGCGTAGTTCGGATCCGTGGCGAGGCTCGGCGCCTCCAGCGCCTCGCAGAGGCGCCGATAGATCTCGGCGCCGGCGGCGGCGATGTTGATGTGACCGTCCTTGGTCTTGAAGACGCCGGTCGGGATGCTGGTCGGGTGGTTGTTGCCGGCTTGGCCCGGCACTTCCTTGGCGATGAGCCAGCGCGCGGCCTGGAAATCGAGCATGGCAATCTGCGCCGCCAGCAGCGAGGATTGCACCCATTGCCCTTCGCCCGAGACGTCGCGTTCGAGCAGCGCCACGAGAATGCCCATGGCGCAGAAGATGCCGGCGGTGAGGTCGGCGACGGGGATGCCGACCCGCACCGGCCCTTGCCCCGGCAAGCCCGTGATCGACATGAGGCCGCCCATGCCCTGGGCGATCTGGTCGAAGCCTGGCCGGTCGCGGTAGGGCCCGTCCTGGCCGAAGCCCGAGATGCTGCCATAGACGAGCCGCGGATTGATCGCCCTCAGACGCTCGTAGTCGACCTTGAGGCGGAACTTGACGTCGGGACGGTAGTTCTCGACCACCACGTCGGCGCCCTTCACCAGGCGATAAAGCACCTCGAGCCCTTCGGGTTGCTTCAAGTCGAGGGTGATGCTGCGCTTGTTGCGGTGGAGATTCTGGAAATCGGGACCATGGCGCGGGCCGCCCAGACCGCCGTCGCCCTCGGCCGCCTCGACCTTGATCACATCGGCGCCCCAATCCGCCAGTTGTCGCACGCATGTGGGACCGGCACGGACGCGCGTCAGATCGATGACCTTGAAGCGAGCTAGCGGCAGCGTGCTCATGACGCTCCTGTGACATCGTCGCCGGCTCGACCGCCGGCAGCGGGTCACTATCGGTCTTTGATCCCATGAGAGCAAGTCGGCCGGATCGGCGCAATTTGCGGCAAATTGCCGGAAATTTGCGACGACCTTCACCCGCCCTTAAGCCTGCGTGTGCTGAACTGCGGCTTCCACAAAGCCTACGGGTCTCCCTGGGAGATAGCGAGGCTTCCAACGAGGCCCGGCATGCGGTTCTTGCGTTTTTTTGCGTTGTTGCTGGCGCTGGCGGTTCCGCTGGCCTGGATCGGCACGGCACCCGCTGCCATCAGCGCTAGACCGTCGCTCTTCGGCACCGAGGAAGTGTTCTCGCCGGACAATTCCGCCTTCACCAAATGGACGGACATGCTGCGGCGCTTCAACAGCGAACGGCGTCGCGGCGCGCCCGCCGAGTGGCAGACGCTGGTGGCATCTTTGCGCGGCCTCGATCCGCGCACCCGGCTCGAGCGCGTCAATGCCGTGATCAACGGCTTTCCCTATACGCCGTCGATGGTCAACTGGGGCGAGCGCAATCACTGGGAGACGCCCTTCGAATTCCTGCGCAAAAGCGGGCAGTGCCAGGACTACGCCATCGCCAAGTACATGCTGCTGCGCGACGCGGGGGTGCCGGCAGCCAGCTTGCGCCTCGTCGTGCTGCGCGACACGCGGCAGAGCCTCGACCACGCCGTGCTCGTGGCCTATCTCGACGGCGAGCCGATGCTGCTCGACAACCAGATCGGCGCGGTCGTGCCGACCGCCGCCATCGGCTACTACCAGCCCTACTACTCGATCAGCGAGGATGGCTGGTGGCTCCATCGCGGAGCAAATGCGCGCTATGCGGCGTTGAGATGATGACGTCTGCTGGCCGACACGCTGCTCCTCACGCTGCATTGCAATATGGCAGCAATGTGATGCCCGTGAGGTTGATTCTTTGCTCGACCTTGATCATCCCCTACGCTTAGGATCGGCCACCTATTTCGGGTAGATGCGCGAGGCTCAACGTTGCTCTCTTCGCTCTGGTCAAACCGCCTGCGCCTCTTGGGGGTCGCCGCCATCATCGCGGGCAGCCTCGCCTTCATCTGGATCGTCAGGCATTTCATGCCGGGGGGCGACGAGGCCAAGCGCCTCATTCACCAATATGGCATCTGGTTCTATTTCCTCACTTTCGCCTGGACCTTCTTCGAGGGCGAGACCTTCGTCCTCTTCGCCGGCTATTTCGCCGCGCAAGGGCTGCTGAGCGCGCCGCTGCTGCTGATTGCCGCGGCGCTGGGCAGCTTCGCCGGCGATCAGTGCTATTTCTGGATCGGCCGATACTACGGGCCCTGGCTCTTGTCCCGCCGGCCCTTCTGGCGCAGCAGCGTGGATACGGCGTTGGGCTGGGTGAAGCGCTATGACAAATGGTTCGTGCTGAGCTTCCGCTTCACTTACGGCGTCCGCAACGTCTCCTCCTTCGCGCTGGGCATCAGCGGCATCGCCTGGCAACGCTTCTGCTATCTCAATTTCATCGCCGCCTTTCTCTGGGCCACGACCTTCGTCGGCGCCGGCTATTTCTGCGGCCGCGCCATGGAGCACATGCTGGGCAGGATCGCCGAGGACGTGGGCCTCGTGCTTCTCTGCGGCTTCGCCGTCGCCGGCCTGGCGCTCTTCGTCCTCCATCGCTGGCGCCTTCGCCGCCGCCGCGAGCGCGACGCCGCCGAGGCGATCTCGTCTTCCTCCTAACCCGCGCAAACCGCGAGAAAACCGCTAAAAACCGCCGCATCGGATCACAATTCTGTGGCCGGCTTCAGCAACATTGAATCTGTTGCCGACGCGATCGAAATTGATCGTTAAGCTATGGCCGGCCATCATCGTGCCGATGAGCTCGCATCAGCTTGGGGTGAGAAAAAATGAGACTCGCAACCGCTGCCGTCCTGTTCCTGGCTTCCGCCGCGCTCGCGCAGGCGGCACCGAAGCAATGCATGGCGCCGCGCGATATCGAGGCCGAGCAGGCTGTTCGCTTCCAGGCCGAGCTCATGGTGATGAGCGACACCTGCGGCACGCAAACCTATACGCAATTCGCCCGCCGCAATCGCTCCGCGTTGGTGGACTATCAGAAACAGGTGATCGAGCGCTTCCGCCGCGAGGGCCAGGCGCATGCCGAGGAGCGCTTCGACTCCTATCTGACGCGCTTGGCTAACGAGGTGTCGCTGCGCTCGGGCATGCAGCCGGTGGCGGCGGTCTGCCGCGACGCGGAACAGATGCTGGCCACCGCCGAGAAACTCAACGACGACAGCTTCCGGCATTATATCGCCGACCGCGCCGCGCTCCATCGCGCCGACTACCGCAGCTGCGGCAACTGAGCTCTGCGCTGCCGCGGGTGCGCCCGCGCGCTTGCCAACCGGTTTGTGACACCGCATCCTCTCGCCCGAAAGAGGGGGAGACTTGCGATGACGCGGCGCTTACTACTGCTGCTCTGCTGGGTGCTCGCTTTGCCCTTCGCCGCCGATGCCGCGGCGGCGGAGAAGCTCAGCATCGGCGCGCTGCGGCTGCCGTCCTCCGGCCCCGTCTTCATCGCCATGGCGCGCGGTTATTTCGCCGCCGAGGGGCTTGACGCCGAGCTCCGCTTCTTCGATGCGGCCCAGCCGGTGGCGGTCGCCACCGTCGCCGGCGATGTCGATATCGGCGTCACCGGCCTCACTGCCGGCTTCTACAACCTCGCCGGCAAAGGCGCGCTCCGCATCATCGGCGCGCAGAGCCGCGAGGAGCCGGGCTATCACCTCGTGGCCTATCTCGCCTCGAGCAAGGCCTATGCCGGCGGCCTCACCGAGCTCAAGGATCTCGCCGGTCATTCCGTCGCCATCACGCAGGTCGGCTCGACCTTTCACTACAGCGTCGGCCTTCTCGCCGAGAAGCTCGGCTTTCCCATCACGCAGGTGAAGCTCGTGCCGCTGCAATCGATGGGCACGATCGCCGCGGCATTGAAGGGCAATCAGGTGGATGCCGGCCTCATTCCCGCGACGGTCGCGCTGCCGCTCATCGGCGACGGCAGCGCCCATCTCTTGGGCTGGGTCGGCGACGAGACGCCGTGGCAGCTCGGCGCGATCTTCGCCACGGCGACAACGCTCCGCAATCGGCGTCCCGCGGTCGAGGCGTTTCTGCGGGCATATCGCCACGCCGCGCATGACTATCACGACGCCTTCCTGGTGAAGGGCGCAGACGGCAAGCCGACGCCCGGCGCCGATGCCGAGGTGCTGTTGGCGATCATGGCCAAGGCCACCGGCCGGTCCGAGGCGCAAATCCGTGCCGCCATTCCCTATGTCGATCCCGACGCAAAACTACTGATCGGCGACATCTACCGTCAGGTCGCGTGGTACCAGAGCCAGGGTCTGGTCGAGCAATCCGTCGATGCCAAGACCATTCTCGATCCCGCCTTCGTCGGCGAGCCGGCGGCGCATTGAATGGAGCTTGTCGCCCATGGGATCGGCCATGCCTTTGGCGCGCTTCCGGTGCTCGACGATGTCGGGTTCGCCGTTGCCGATGGCGAGATCGTCGCGCTCATCGGCCCGTCAGGCTGCGGCAAGTCGACCCTTCTCGGCATCCTGGGCGGCCTCATTCCACCCGAGCGCGGCCGCGTGAGCCTCAGCGGCGCACCGCCCGGCGACTGCCTCAACCCGCTCACTTTCGTCTTCCAGGATTTCGCGCTGCTGCCGTGGCGCACGGTGGCAGGCAATGTGACCCTGCCGCTCGAGCACCACCCGCTCTCCGCCGCCGAGCGCCGCGAGCGCGTCGAGGCGGCGCTGCAGCGTCTCGGTCTCGGCGAATTCAAGGAGGCCTATCCGAAGCAGCTCTCGGGCGGCATGCGCCAGCGCGTCGGCATCGCCCGCGCACTCGTGGTGCGCCCGGCCGTGCTGCTCATGGACGAGCCGCTTTCGGCGCTCGACGCGCAGACGCGGGAATTGCTGATGGAAGATTTCCTGGCGCTCTGGCTCGATCAGCGCGTCGCCGCCGTCTACGTCACGCACAATCTCACCGAAGCGCTGCGCCTCGCCGACCGCATCATCGTGCTCTCGCGCCGGCCGGGCCGGATCAAGACGGTGATGCCGGTGGCGATCCCGCAGCGCGAGCGCCAGACGCCCGCGGCCGAGCGCGCCCTGGCCGAGCTCGGCCACGCGCTTTGGCAGCTCTTGCGCGACGAGGCGGTCGAAGCCGAGCGCGAGGTGGTCCATGCGTGACGCCGCGCCGCGGCCGGTCGTTTTCCGCGGCGGCGGCTTCCAGCCGCGGCCCTACCGCGCCGCCGCGCCGATCGCCTTTGCCCTGGTGCTGCTGCTCTGGCAGGGCGCCACTTCGGCCGGCGTCGTCAGCGACGTCTTCCTGCCGAGCCCGCTCACGATCATGTCGACCTTGTGGGATCTGACGGCCTCGGGCGAGCTTTGGCAGCAGCTCTCCGTGTCGCTGCTCCGGATCGGCGGCGGTTGGGCGTTGGGGACGGTGGCGGGGATCGCGATCGGCTTTGCCGTCGGGCTCTATTCGCTGGCGCGCGCGGTGGGCGTGCCCTTCGTCTCGGCGCTCTTCCCTATTCCCAAGATCGCGCTGCTGCCGCTCCTCGTCCTTTGGCTCGGTGTCGGCGAGCGCCCGAAAGTGGCGACGATCGCGCTCGGCGTCTTCTTCCCCACGGTGATCGCCACCGTCAGCGGCATCGACAACGTGCCGCGCGGCCTCATCCGCATGGCGCAGAGCTTCGACCTGCCGATGCGCGCCATTCTCGGCAAGATCGTGCTGCCAGGCGCGCTGCCGTCGATCATCGCCGGATTCCGCATCTCCGCGGCGACGGCGCTGCTGCTGGTGGTGGCGGCGGAGATGAGCGGCGCGCAGGACAAGGGCATCGGCGTCTTCATCAATACCGAGGGCAACCTCATGCTGGCCGACAAGCTGCTGGCAGGCATCGTCGTGCTGGCGGTGCTGGGCCTCATCATCGGCGGCGCCTTGTCGCTCTTGGAGCGGAGGCTCTTCAAATGGCGCTGAGCGTCCCAACGCGCGTGAGCCGGCGCGGCGCGGGCGCGACGCATGCCATGGCCGTCGATCTCTGCGTGCTGGGCGCCGGTATTGCCGGGGTCTCGGCCGCGCTCGAGGCGGCGGCGCTCGGTGCCCGCGTGGCGCTGGTCGATGCCGGAATGAGCCTCGGCGGGCAATCGGTGGCGGCGCAGATCGGCACCTTCTGCGGCCTCTTCGCCAACGGTCCGAACCCGCCGCAGGTGACGCATGGCATCGCCGACGACATCTTGCGCGATCTCGGCGCCAGCGGCGATCTCCAGTTCCACCCGAGCCGGCGCAACACCGTCGTCGTTCAGTATCGCATCGACGCCTTGGCGCGCTGGGTCGAGGAAAGCGTGCGTCGCGCCGGCATGACCGTGCTGCTGGGCGCGGTGCTGCAACGGGTAGACCGCGTCGGGAGCCGCATTGCCGGACTCGATCTCGCGACCCGTTACGGCGAGGTCGCGCTGACCGCTTCGGCCTTCATCGATGCCAGCGGCGACGCGGCGCTGGCCTGGACCGCCGGTCTCGCCGTGCGCGAGGCGGTCGATCTTTCCGTCCAGGGAACGCAGATGCTCGTGCTGGAAGGCGTCGACGAGCCGGCTGTCGCCGCCATCGATCGCGACGAGGCGGCGCGGCGCATCGCCGCCAAGGGACCGGCGCAGGGTCTTTTCCGCCAGGACGGCTTCGCCTTCGTCTTCCCCGGCAGCGGCGAGGCGCTCGTCAACATGACGCATCTCGACACGCCGCTCGATCCCGTGGGCGCTTCGGCGATGGTGCTGGAAGGCCATGCCCAGGCCGACCGGCTGCTCCTCTTCCTCCGCGCCGAGTTCCCCGCCGCCTTCGGCGCGGCGCGCGTCAAAAGCTACGGTCTTCCCGGCGTGCGGCAGACGCGCACCATCGTCGGCGCCTACCACCTCACCGGCGACGACATCCGCGCCGGCCGCAAATTCGCCGACGCCATCGCCCGCTGCTCCTGGCCGATCGAGCTCCACAGCCGCCCCGAGGGCGTTCACTGGGAGGAGTTCGCCGACGATCACATGCATTACGTGCCGCTCGAGAGCCTCGCCTCGCCCGAGGCCGACAATCTTCTCGCCGTCGGCCGCTGCATCGACGCCGACCCGCTGGCGCTTTCCTCGGTGCGGGTGATGGGTCCCTGCATCGCCATGGGCCGCGCCGCCGCTCACGCCCTCGATCTCGCCGGCGGGGGCTCGGTGCATCAGATCGACATCGCGGCGCTGAAGCAGCGGATTGCGGATAATCTGGATTGAGGCGCACCCCTTGGTGAAAGGGAGCGTCGCGCCCCCCTCCCGCGGCGCGCTTGACCTGGCTCGGCGAACGGCGAATACAGAGGGCGAGGGAGCGGAGAAGCCGCCGATGACTCACATGGTCTTGCGCCTCTACGAAGACCGGCTCGCGGCCGCGGGCGATCCCATATATCTCCCGGCGCTCGAGCGCGCGCTCTATGTCCTCGAGGGCGACGTCACCGTCGAGTTCGCCGAGGGCGCTGCCAACCATACGGCGGGATCGGCATGGCTCGGCGGCGACGCGATCGC
>Ga0335081_10016659_pt1 | contig 11901 bp, 15 predicted proteins | sample Lox_Sample_35_FD_206713 | JGI IMG/M metagenome (GOLD analysis project Ga0335081, IMG submission 206713) | Soil microbial communities from Loxahatchee National Wildlife Refuge, Florida, United States - Lox_Sample_3.5 | ecosystem: Environmental > Terrestrial > Soil > Wetlands | place: USA... | reverse complement strand
GTCCGTTCAGGATCTCCTTGCGGCAACTCGAGTACCCGTATTACGTCCGCTGAAACGCGCAGACCGTCACCCGCTGGTTCTAGAAGCCCGTAGTGCTTGAGAGCGGTAATCACCGCTTTGGATGCTCCGTTGAAAGTTGTGTAGCCGAGAGCCTGCGCGATCACCTCCCGGGAGGCTGAGTGTTTATGCTGCTTTTCATAAATGGCGCGCGTCTTCTCGAGAGCGGAATCGAACGCAAGCCGCGGGTAATTCGGACTCCTGTGTTTGGTCTTTGCCATAACAGTAGCGTGCAATTGGCGCGCCGACCAGTCAATATGGCGCGCCTAAACACGGCGAGCCAAATTTTGGCTCCGTAGACCGCCAGTGACTATTTCGGAGCAAGTTCGGTATCCTTAATAAGGACAGCCCAAATGAGTCTCGAAGAAGCCATTCTTGACAAAGTCCGCCGCCTGCCGCCGGCGAAGGAGGAAGAGGTATTGCGCTTCGCAGATGGACTGGAGCGGAACGCCGCAGCACGAAAAGTCCAGTCCCGCGATCGATCCAGTGAAATGAATTGGCTCAATGCAAACGGTACGGCGTACGCGGATCAGTGGGTGGCTGTCGAGGGTGACCGGCTGATCGCCGCCAATGTGGACCCGCTTAAGGTTTTTTCTGCCGCAAAGGCCGCGGGCATCCCTGCCCCGTTTGTCGTTCACGTGCTTCCTGAAGATCCGCTTCCGTTCGTCCCGGGCTGGTGAGGATGCCAGTCTCGCTCGAATTCGATACAACGCGTCAGTACACAGGCGCCAAGGACGGCATCCACGTGCCGATCACGCTTACTGTCGGCTGAGAGTCGGTGGAGCTCCTGGCGAAACTGGATACCGGCGCCGAGTATTGCATCTTTGAGCGGAAATACGGAGAGATGCTTGGGCTTGACGTTGAATCCGGTAGGCTTCAACGTTTTCGCACCGTTGCTGGGTCGTTTGCCGCGTACGAGCACGAGGTCACAATTCAGACGCTTGGTGTCGAGTTTCCGGCGATCGTCTTTTTCGCCCAGGACTCGACGTTCACCAGAAACTTTCTTGGCCGCTCCGGTTGGCTTGACCGCCTTCGCATCGGCATCATTGATTACGACCGGATGCTGTTCATCGCCGCCTATCAGTCCTGAGATCTGAGACCCGCGGGTCTGAAAGAAACGGCCGAAACACTGTCAACTATTGCTCCGAAAAAAGCAGCTCGGAGGCGCGCTCTCGGCTGTCAACTGCGCCCCCGCTATCACCACCTGCTCACCCTGTCCTCTCAATAAGTTCACTTCTGCGAGAATGTTTTATACCAATGTTTCTGGGGGGCCAAAACGGTTAACAACTTCTTCAAACTGGAGAGGTTTCTCGCGAATTTCTCACCGGGCCGAGGGATGCCACTGACAACCGCACCGCTACCAGTTTTGATAAATGTCATGGCAATTGTACGCCGGTTGGAACCATTGACTTTGGAGAAGGATACTCCCCATACGGAAGCCGACTGCACCTATTCCATAATCCACGATCGAGCTGGCCAAGGCTATTTGCAGATTGATACCTACGGCTCAAAAGTTCGTCAGATTCCCGGCAAAAAGAGCCAGTCGATTCGATTTTCGCCTGAGGCCATTGAGCAATTGAAAACTCTCCTAGCCAAACATTTCTGACCGAACTCGTGCGGCGAAGGAAAGGCCATGAAGTCAGGAACGCTGACGAGGGGCATGGGCAAGGATTGAAGTAAAGGGCGCGCCACGCACACCAGCGCGAGCGACGCTCGCTACCCTCCAAGTTCGAAGGCAATGATGGCGCTGCCCGCGGCGATGGCTACCACCTGTTTGCCCTTACTCAGGAAGGTGATGGGATTCGCGCGGATGATTCCGCCGGTGTTCTGCCGCCAAAGTTCCTTGCCGGTTTCAGCGTCCAGCGCGAAAAAGTAACCTTCGTCGCTGCCCCCGAACACCAGTTTGCCCGCCGTGGAAAGCACGCCCCCCCACGGCTTCGTCAACAACTGGTAATCCCAAATCCGCTCGCCGGTTTTCGGATCGAGCGCGCGGATGGCGCCGTGTCCCGGATCTTCGGGCAGGTCGATCAGCGGTACGCTACCGATATAGCGATTGCCGGGCGTATATTCCTGTTCGCCTTTATGATAGACACTGCGGTTCTCCCATACAGCGAGGTAAAACAACTTAGTCAGTGGGTTGTAACTCGGAGAATACCAATTCGTCGCTCCTTGTACTCCAGGCCAAAGATAGGTCCCCTCCGGAGTGGGGTCGACGTTCGGCAGCGTCACCGGTCTTCCGTCCGGCGCAATCTCCCTGGCCCACGTCTGCTTCGCAAAGGGTTTGCCCAGCAGGATCTTTCCCGTTTCGCGATCGAGAACATAGTAGAACCCGCCACGATGGGCCCAGTAGATCAGCTTTCGTGGCCGCCCCTGCCATTCGTCGTCCACCAGCACCGGCACCTGTACGGCATCCCAGTCGTGGACGTCGTGCGGAACGAATTGGTAGTGCCATTGCAACTGCCCGGTATCCGCGTTCAGGGCAATGGCGCTGTCGGTGTAAAGATTGTCTCCAGGCCGCGAATCTCCGTTCCAGTCCGGCGACGGGTTGCCGGTCCCCCATATAATCAGATTCTGCTCCGGATCGTAAGATCCGGTGACCCAGGTCGGCCCTCCGCCGGTCTTCCAGGCATCGCCGGACCAGGTTTCGCTACCGGGGCGGCCGGGTTCCGGGACCGTCCAGAAGCGCCACTTGCGGTTACCGGTCTCCGGGTCGTACGCGTCCAGGAATCCGCGTATGCCGTATTCGCCGCCGCTGATTCCGCAGATAATCGTCCCTTTGACAGCGAGCGGCGCCACGGTGATGCTGTGCCCGGTGCGATAATCGGCCACCTCGCGGTCCCACAGGACCGCGCCGGTGCGCGCGTCCAGCGCCACCAGGTGGGCGTCTACCGTGCCGATGAATACGCGGTCTCCGAGTACGGCCACGCCACGGTTCACCTGACCGCAGCAAACGTTGATCCGGGCCGGCAGCGCGCGGCGATAGCGCCAGTAAGGACGCCCTGTCGCCGCATCCAGCGCCACCACGTTGCTCGGCGGTTCGCTGATGTACATCACCCCGTCGACCACAAGAGGAGTTGTCTCCACCACGTGAGTGGTCGGCATTTGATAGATCCACTTCACCTTGAGGAGGCGGGTGTTCTCCCGCCGGACCTGGTCCAATGCGCTGTAGCGCCAGCTCCGATATGTGCCGGAATATGTGAGCCAGTTGCCGCTGTCCCCGGCTGCTTTGAGCAGCCGCTCATACGAAACCTGTGCCGGCAGGCCCGCACCAAATTCAATCGCCAGGAAGGCTGCGGCCGCGAGGATGCGGGAATTCATCGGGGGTCTCCTTTCGGCTGAAGCGAACAAAGATAGGCGACAAGGTCGTCCAGCTCGGTAGCCGACAGCGCGTTCTGGAACGACGGCATTTTCGAAACCTTCTCGACGCGGTAATCCTTGAGATCCGATTTCATCATCGTGTGAAGCCCCCCCTGCATATCGATGAACTCCACCGTGTACGTGTCCTGGTTCATCATGAACCCCTGATAGCGTGTACCTGAATTGTCGGTGCAAGTCACCACCCAGTAGCGCTGAGCCACGTCCGCATTGGGGTCCGTGATGGCCCGGCGCAGGTAATCTGGCGAGCGGGACTTGCCGATCAGGGTCAGATCCGGTCCGAGCCTTCCACCCTCGCCGCTGATCCGGTGACATTGGAAGCAACCCTTCGACCGGAATAGGGCGTCTCCCCGCGCTCGGTCGCCCGCCGGCAGCGCGGAACCGCCGGCAGCGAGCGATCGGATATACGCAATTACCTGCCAGATGCGGTCCGGCGAGTAGAAGAGGCCGGGCATATCCGTGCCGGGAATTCCGTCCGCAATATTCCGCAGCAGCTCGAGGTCGGAGCTGCCGTGATAAAAGCGCCCGCCGGCCAGGTTGGGACCCCGGCCCCCTTCACCGTTCGGGCCGTGGCACACCGAGCAGTGCGAACGGAACGTCTTCGCGCCGGTGGCAACATCCGCCGGCGACGTTCGCGGATTATGCGAAGGGTCCGGTTCCTGGGCGGCCAGAGCTGCGCAGAGCAGAAACAGAAAATGATATTTCATCCGCTCTCCTCCCCGAGTTAGTAGGGAGAATTATACACCCGCTCGCCTCGCGCGTCAGGGAATCCGGTGTTGCGGAATCCGGCTGAACAAAACTGGCAGTGGACACGCTGGGAAACGTTCGTCGGCTCGCGTTGAGGTTCTATCGGCAAAGCACCGCGATTCACCCGCCGCCGCGAATCGTGATGATGCCCCAGCGCGACCGGGCACGGCCGAAAGCCGAGATTCCCGGCCGCGCGGGGCGCGCTGCGGAGCGGTTACGACGCCGATGCATTAGCGGCGGATAGTTGGCTATTGGTCGCGGTCCAGATCCCCTGAATGCTTCCGCCGGCGCCAATGAAGAGCGCCGCCGATGCCAGGGCTACGAATGCCATGAGGAGTGTGTACTCGATCAGGTCCTGACCACCTTCGTCGGTGAGTAGACTCTTGAACAACATGCATCGATTCTAAAGAAGGCGCTCCAGATGAAAAAGGGGGGGTCGGATAACGTTCCGTCAGCTCTGTACTAGTATCCGAAGTAAATATGCGGCGTAAAACCAGCAGCCTAAGCCTATTCGCTGAGCAAAGATCGTCTACCCATTACGTACCTATAGGCCGCCACTCGGGGGAATACACCCCCACCAGCACTGCAGACACGCTTTCTACGCGGTGAGGGCGTCCTGCAGCAAGCGCATCAGCTCATCAAATTGAAAAGGCTTCCGGATGAAGCGCGCGATTCGCAGCCCGGAAAAGGAGTTATCGACCGTTTCCCGGCTGTAGGCGCTGGTGAGAATTACTTCGAGTCTGGGGCGCATGTGCCGGGCTTCTTCCAAGACTTCCCGGCTGGACACGCCCGGCAAAGTTACATCCAGCAGCATCGCGTCGATCTCGTCGTTGTGCGTCCGAACCAATTCTAATGCGGAAGAGCCGTCGATAGCCTCAATGACCCGAAAGCCTTTTTTCCGCAGCATCTTTGAGACAGCGAGCCGCAACACGGCTTCATCCTCCACTACCAGAACAGTCGCGGAGAGAGGCTGGTCTGCCCTGCCCTGAGGCCGCACGATGGTACCGCGGCTTGAGGGAGCCGTCCCGGTGGCACAAGGAAGGAGGATCTCAAACGTAGTCCCATGGCCCGGCGTGCTGACAAGATTGATGGCGCCGCCGTGATCTCGAACGATCCCTTGAACCACGGCGAGCCCCAGGCCGCGGCCGGCGAATTTAGTGCTGAAGAACGGATCGAAGACCTTGGCTTGCACCTTTTCGGTCATGCCGCCGCCTGTATCCGAGACCTCCAGCTTCAAGCAATCTCCCGAAGGCAAATGCGGTGCACGGTGCGGATTTGACTCCGCGGGCAGCACTGTGGCTGATGTGGCGATTTTGATGAGGCCGCCTCTCTCTCCAATCGCCTCTGACGCATTGATAACCAGATTCATGAGAATCTGGCGGATCTGTGAGGCCCTGACCAGCACCGCGGGAAGGTTCTGCTGTAGATCCGTGATCAAGACCGCATGCTTCGAGATGGTGACCTTCAGCAATTGCAGCATTTCCTCCACGAGCCTTGACAAATCTATGGGCTCGACGGGATCAGCTCTGTCCTGGCCCGAATAAATCATCAGCTCGCGGACAATCTCGGCGCCCTGACTGGCGACAGCTCCGATTTTTTGGATACCTTCAACGGGAGATTCACCCGCCGCCAGTTCCGTCGCCGCCAGTTCGGCTTCCGCCAGGATGCTGCCCAGCAGGTTGTTGAAGTCGTGGGCGATGCCACCTGCCAGGACTCCGATGCTCTCCAACTTCTGTCGGGCCAGGGATTCCTGCTGAGCTCGTTTGAAATCGGTCGTGTCGATGCAGGCGCCGACGATCCGGTGAATGCGGCCGGAGGCATTTCGCACGGGGATGAGGTTCGAGTGGAAGTTCCTCCGTCCGATGGGCAGATTGAGTTCATCGTCATAGGTGAGGGTTACACCCGTTTCCAAACAATGACGGTAGTTTGCAACGAGCTTCTCAGCCAGCTCTCCGGAGAACACCTCTTCGACGAATTTGCCGGACACCTCCGCACTGGTAAGGCCCACCGCCCTCTCCTCGGCTGAGTTGAAGCCGCCGAACTTGAAACGGCCATCGGCGGTGACATCAATCAGGTACATGCACACCGAGATGTTGTCGAAGACCTGTTGCAGCTCTCCTTCGCGCAGGGCTGCCGCATTTTGACGGTCGGGCCCCTCCCTGGGGCCGCGGATGTGGCTGATCTCCCCTTCCAACTCGACGACGCGCGTACGGAGCCGCCGGATTTCCTCATCCAGGGGAAACGGAGCCGCGTTTGGTGTGTCCATAGAAAGCCGTTCTGGAATCCAGCAGGTTTCGCGCCCAGACTGCAAATTATGATATCGCAAGATCTGCCTCGGTTTCTGTGAATCGCAGACAACGATGCGAGTCGCGCTCGCGCCCGCGCGGCTTCCGTCGCGCAGTAGCGGTTGATTCATCAACTCTTGTATAACCCAAAGGGAGAGATACGCGATGAGTGAATTGCTGTTCTACGAAGACGTTCCGGTGGGATTATCGTTCGACACGGAAGGAATTGCCATCACAGAGAGCCACGTAGTACAGTTTGCGGGCTTATCCGGCGACTTCTTTGCATTGCATATGGACGACAACCGGTGCCAAGCCGCAGAGCGGAGTTCAGGCGCGCGCTGAGGGCATCCATTTCAGCAGCGGACGCCGACATCAGGTCCGGACCGCGATATGTCCAGCCCGCCAGGAGTGAGCCATCCTGCTGGAGCAGAATCCCGTCGTCGATCAGGGCGTATGGCAAGAGCAGGTCCGCCAATCCACGCGGCTTTGCGCGATGCTCGTTTCGTTGCACGTTGACTCCTTAACTCACTCAGGGGATGCGCAAGGAGCCCGCCAGCCCGTGCGCATGGCGCATGTCAGAGCGCCCTATCTCCAGTTCCGCGGCGGCTGCACACAGCGGGAACAAAGACCGCTTTTGGCCGGATAGAACGACTGGTACCGGATATGACGCGGGTACACCAGCCGCAGCACGGGATCGGCTTTGCCCATCCGTTGCAGCACTGCGATGGTGCCGAGCCAGAAACCAATGCTGACGCCTACCCCCCACCAGGTGCTTAGGCTGAACGCAAGGCTCACCGCAATGAGAATCGCGATGAGGACCAACTCCCGGTCGCCGCCCAGGATCTGGTTGGGGCGATTCACAGACTGATGGATAATTACCTCACGCGGCTTATCCGTTTCGGACATAGGCTAAACGACCGCGGCGTTCACGCCGAAAGCGCTGGCGAGCATGGGCGCCGCGAAAACCAGGACCGAAACCACGAGGCCAATCATACAAGCGCGTCGCCCGAACTCGGTGAGCTCGCCTCCCCAAAGCATCGCACCGCCGGCGATGGCGATTCCGATCAGACCGATTGCATAGGCAACCGGCCCGGTTAACGATGTGGCGATTGCGGTCATCGGTTTCTCCCACGGAAGATTGCCGGCCGCGGCGGCGTACAAATGAATGTTGGACGCCCACGCCACCACGATCAGGCCGGTTAATCTGTAGAGTTGTTTCAAAACACATGCATTACGAACGAATCTCATTCTTCCCTCCAAACTGAGTTTCCTCTTGCCTCAAACGCGCTCGACAGCATATTCCCCGTTGGAATACCCGGTGACGAGCAAAACCTCTCTTACCTTGCGGCCCGCCGGAACGGACGGCTCCTCATCGACAAACACGACGAGGTCAACAGCCTCGGCAATGAGCACCTGCTGAGGCGCGTTGGTTGCTTCAGCGATCAGGCTTTCCAGGCGGATCAGACCACTAAGCCCATCGTTTGCGTGAACGGTTGCGGCACCGCCGGGGTGGCCCGTGTTCCACGCCTTCAGCAGCGTGTGCGCCTCCGCGCCGCGCACCTCACCGACAACGATTCGAGTGGGTTTCAACCGCATGCACGCACGCAGACAGTCAAGCATCGAGAACAACTGAATCGGGAGGTCGCGGCCTTCTTTGTGCAGCTCGATGAAATTTACGGACATTACCTTGATTCAACACTTGGATTCGACGCGATCCACGCGCGGTTCGCTGAAATCCAGGAGAGAGCTAAACGGGACAATCCCGAGATCGACTTCGATGAGCGTCACATTTATCTGGGTACCGGAGCGCCAGACGACCCTGCCACTGTAATCCAACACCGGGCAACACAGGGCGAGTTTAAGCGACGCAATGCACCTGATGGCGCAAATCACGTACGAGCTGCCCAGCTTTTGGTCGTCTTGATCTTTGCGTTTTGGGAGTCACGGTACCGCGCCAGCATCGCGTCTGGAATCGGCATCGATCCTTCTGATCTTAAAGTGCCGATCCTTGGTGACCTCAGAAGGCTCCGAAACGACATTGTCCACTGGGCGGCTATCGTGCAAGGGGAAACGTCGGCAAAGCTTGAGGTGCTAAATCAGATGAAGGCGGGCCAGCCGATCATACTTTATCGAGATGATGTTTTGCACTTGGTGCAACTTCTCAAGGCGAGTATCAGCCAGCTGTTGACGGGGCTGCATGTCGGACCCGATCGCTCTTAATGGCGGCAGGGGCATGGTGTTCGGTGCGAATTCGCAGTCTCCATAATTGTTGTCGCGAAGTCGGGCTTCTGGACAAGTACCCGCCAGCTACGGCTCCAGGCCGATTTTGTCGTTCACCGCGCCTCGCAGCCGCTGTTTGCAACCCAGGTATCGCTCCGTCGTCTCCACCGAGACGTGCCCGAGCAGGAATTGGATCTGCTCCAACTCGCCGCCAGCGGTATGACAGAGTCGCGCGCACGTGCGCCGGCAATCGTGAGGCGACAACTTGGCAATCCCGGCTTTGGCGGCGGCTTCCTTCACGACATGCCAGATGACTTTCTCTGTGATGCCTTCACCCCAGATCGTGCCCCTCCAGCTGATGCACCGGAACAGCGGCCCCGCGGTGATCTCCGCCGCCGTCGTCCAGCCGTCAATCGCCGCCTTGACCCAGCCGGGCACCGGCACTGTGCGGATGTGGGCAGCCTTGCCAATCAAATCGGCGATGACCCAGTGCTCCTCCCTTGGTTGAAAGTGTTGCATGGTGAGGTCCGCGACCTCGCTGCGCCGCAGCCCACAGGCCAGCATCACCGCAAGAATGGCGCGGTCGCGGCGGCCCTTCAGGCTCTCGGCGTCAGGAGCCCGGAGGAGAGCCTGACTCTGTTCCGCCGTCAACCAGTTGCCCAAGCGCACGCCGACTCTCTTTGCCCCCTTAACGCGCCGAATGCCTGCCGCCAGCTCCGGGCTGAGGAGGCCGGTATCGGCAGCTTCGTAAGCCAGCCGCCGCACAGCCGCCAGCCGCAAGTTGATCGTCGCCGGGGCGAGTCGCCGACCTTCGAGTTCAAGCCGGTATCGTAGGACCACGGTCCGGCTAAACGCCAGCCTTGGTTCCGAGCAATACCAGGCTATGAAATCGTCGATTCCGAATTCATAAGCGCGCTTCGACTCCGGCGAGCCGAGCGTGTTCAGCACCGCCCCCTTGGCATAGTCCAGGTCTGGCAGCCGCAGAACCCGTTTGGGATTCTTCTTTCCTCTGGATTTCTTCATGGCTGCGGCCTCCTGCCGCCAGACCAGTCTTATCCAGGCGGGGCGCTCCGGGGCCAGCAGGACGCCAACGAAATCATGGGGGCCGCAGTCGCTTATCCTGGTGGATCAGATGCGGATTGACCCGAAGGGCGCAATCGCGGGATATCCGGCGGTTCTCGTGCGAGACACGCTGCGTCGGCTCCGGGTTCACCTGGATTGGAATATCGCTCGCTTGGAATCGGTTGCGGGGTTCTCTGGCCCAAAGAGCCTGGCGTTCATCAGGGCGATGGTCTCGGCTGGGCTGATCGAGCGTGCGGGATCGGGGCGTTGGTCCGTGACTCGGGCTGGCCAGACCGTGTCGTCGGCCACTGCGGCTGCTCGTGTGACGCGCGCTACCGGGGAGCGGGCGCTTCGGGAGTTCATGGCCCGCGTTGACCGCGTTAACCATGACCGCAACTACCTCGGCAAGGTAATTGCGGTGGTCCTGTTCGGCAGTATGGTAAAGCCGGAAGTGGACCGCCCAAGCGACGTGGACATCGCAGTCGAAATTGTTCCAAAAGAAGCCGACCGTGAGCTTGCGCGCGAGAAGAACGAGCGCCGCGCGCAGGAATTGGAGGCGAAGGGCCATTATTTCCGAGGGCTGCTGGACCGGCACGTCTGCTGGTATCGGGAGGTCTTCACGCATCTGAAAGGGAGAAGCCGCGTAATCTCTCTTGTGGATCTAAGGGTTGAAGGCGAGATCGTGTGGGCCGCGCCGCATCAGATTCTGTACAGCGAGAGAGGCTGGAAGCCGTATATTCCGCCTCCACCGCCTGTTGTCCATCCGGCCCCACCGGTTGACGACTGCCCCTTCTGATTCGCGCATCCGCCGGGTACTTGTCCGGTATCGCCACTTCAAGACCGCTTGTCGGAAATCGCGCCCAGCCCTATAAGCTCGATATGCTGAGTGAGGGCACGCGTACGCCCGGACCGGAGGAAGCAGGACAGCACGATGGCAACGGATGTGAATTGGGATCAATTGAGGAAGGCTCTCCGCCTTGAGATGATCGATGGAGACGATGCAGGGAGCGATGCGGCCCGGCGGGCTCTGGAGATGATTCTCGGCGAAGTGACCCTTCGGGAAAGCGTGGATTATTGCGTGGCAGTGCGTCCCGCGCGAGAATTGGTCCGCTCCGTCTTATGGCTGATTAGACCTTGGAGCGCAATGGCTCGCTGCCATGAACTCGCCCAACTGCCGAACGAGATTGAGACACGTCGAAGTGCGGTTGAGCTTCTGCGGGTAGTTGCCGACCGCCGTGCCCTTCCATGGGTTTCGGACTTCCTGAACGATCGGGATTTCCAGGTTCAGAGTTGGGGAGTCGGCGTGCTCGATCAGTTGCTATGGTCGGAGCTGATTGAACCGGAGGAAGCCGAGGAGCTACGTGTCCTTTCGGTAAGCCTGCGTGACGTGCCTATTGGCAGTTGTTACAGTCGGGTATCGCAGCACGCCGAACTGTGAGGCTGGAGAGAAGACAGCAGCAGAAGTTCCCCTGGGGTGAACGCGCGGATGCGCCGAGTTATACTACTGGGCTGAAAAAGGCAGCGAAGCATTGGAACCCGCCCCGGAACAAAAATGACATACCTCCTCGACATCATAGGGTTTGTGGGAAGCCTCATGCTGCTGGTGCACGCCATCAGGACGGGTGTCTCGCAAGACTGGCGACTGCGCGGCCAAGTTCTCTTATCGCTGGTCGGAATCGCATATGTCTCCCTCGACCTCTACGTCGCTGCCCACAAAGAAGTAATCCGCGCAGCGCGAAGGACCATCATTCTCTTCTATTCAGCCGAGGGAGCGCTGGTAGGTGCCTTTGTCGGCATATTCACTACTCTGTGCCTCGCAGGTTGGTTCACGGACATTCTCGGAAACAACAGGGAAGCCCAGTTGCAGGAAATCTCCCGTGCTCGCCCACGTTGAGTTCCGCTCCGATCACTTCCTGCCCGTGTCGGCGTAGAAGAGCAAATCAACTGGAAGAAGGGCCAAAACGTATCCGGATTTTGCTTTTCGAGAGGCCCGTTTTCTGGACATTTTCGCGCGCCACCCAAGCATGGCTGCAGAGGATCCTTTTCGGCCAGGCATTCGATTTATCCATCCTACCCGGAATCGATATCGCTGACAGCAGGCGCCAGCCGCTCGCGGTAGTTCCAGGGCATCCACTCCGCCGGTACCTGCTTGACC
>Ga0335081_10016658_pt1 | contig 11901 bp, 10 predicted proteins | sample Lox_Sample_35_FD_206713 | JGI IMG/M metagenome (GOLD analysis project Ga0335081, IMG submission 206713) | Soil microbial communities from Loxahatchee National Wildlife Refuge, Florida, United States - Lox_Sample_3.5 | ecosystem: Environmental > Terrestrial > Soil > Wetlands | place: USA... | reverse complement strand
AACAAGCTCGACGGCATGCTGCAGAAGCTCGGCCTCAAGGAGGACGAGGCGATCATCCATCCGTGGATCAACAAGGCGCTGGAAAAGGCGCAGCAGAAGGTCGAGGCGCGCAACTTCGATATCCGCAAGAACCTGCTCAAGTTCGACAACGTGATGAACGACCAGCGCAAGGTGATCTTCGAGCAGCGCGTCGACCTGATGCGCGACGAGACGGTCGCCGAGACCGTCGCCGACATGCGCCGCGACGTGGTCGACATCCTGGTCGCCAAGCACGTGCCCGAGAACGCCTATCCGGAGCAGTGGGACGTGGCCGGCCTCAAGGAGGAGCTCAACCGCGTGCTCGGCCTCGACCTGCCGGTCGACGCGTGGGCGAAGGAAGAGGGCATCGCCGACGAGGAGCTGATCTCCCGCGTCGAGCGCAAGGCCGACGAGCACATGGCCGCCAAGGTCGCGCAGTGGGGCCCCGACGTGCTGCGCTACGTCGAAAAGTCGATCCTGCTGCAGACGCTCGATCATCTCTGGCGCGAGCATCTCATGATGCTCGACCATCTGCGCAACGTGATCGGGCTGCGCGGCTACGGCCAGCGCGACCCGTTGAACGAATACAAGTCCGAGGCCTTCACGCTGTTCGAGGACATGACGCGCAACCTGCGCGAGGGGGTCACCGCCCAGCTCATGCGGGTCGAGATCGTGCAGGCGCCGCCCGAGCAGCCGCCGCCGCCGAGCCTGCCGCCGATGCAGGCGCACCACCTCGATCCGGCGACCGGCGAGGACGAGCTGGCGCTCGCGATGGCGGGCGCCGACACGCTCGCGCGCGCCGGCATCACGGGCGGCGGCGCGGCCGCGGCGGCGAGGCGCGATCCGGGCAATCCGGCGAGCTGGGGCAAGGTCGGCCGCAACGAGAACTGTCCGTGCGGCTCGGGCAAGAAATACAAGCATTGCCACGGGCGTTACGCCTGACGGGCCGCGAATGGCGAATAGTGAGTAGCGAATAGCGAATGGCGGGAACGTTCCCGGCCGCTACTCGCTAGTCATTATTCGCTATTCGCCATTCGCGCTGGCGTCAGTGCACTTCAGCCCAGCGAGTGTTGAAGCTCGTCGTGGAGACGACCGGCGCCGCGCCCGCGATCAATGCGGGCGCCTGCGGTGCGGGTGCGGGCGGCGCGGGCGCGACGTTCGCGGCGACCGCCGGCGCTTGCGGCGGCTGCTTGCGCTCGGCGACCTGCGGATGCGCCGACGGCGTCGGATGTGGCGCCTGGCGCGCGTGGCGCGACGTCTCGACCTTCGCCGCGATGGCCGGCCGCGGTTTCGGCAGCGCGACCGGCTGGTTCGGCGCGACCGGCGGCGGCTGCGTATCGCCGTGTCCGAACCAATTGCCGGGCACCAGACTGCGGAACATGGAATGCGACGCGCCGGTGTCCGCCGAGGCGACGCGGGCAACCGGCGCGGCCGGCGCGACCGAGGCGGTGGTCGCGGTCGCATCGGTGTCGGGCGGGCGCGGCGGATTGACGTTGTTGCCCATCGCCGGGACGTGCTGGCTCGACGCAAGCGAGAAGATCGTGCTGGTGCCGGTGAGCTTGTCCTCGTCCGCCTTGAGCTTGGCGAGGAAGAGCGGGTTCATGCCGCCGTCGACGCCGGTGTTGAACGGCACCGTCGGGGTGCCGCGCGCGACCAGCGCGGCGTAGTCGCGCTCGTCCTTCTGCTGCTTCAACGAGACCGCCGAGGCGATCTCGTCCGGCAGGCGGTAGGCCGGGCAGGGCCGCCGCGGGTCGAAATGGCCCTTGGTCTCGCCGTCGAACACGTAGTGCCTGCCGCAGACGTCGACCTTCGGCTCCTGATGCGTCGTCTCGAAGATGTCGTTGCCTTGCTTGATCATGCGCCAGAACGGCATGTTCGGATTGTTGCGGTGGCGCGCCATGTTGAGCGCCGTCATGCGGAACGGATAGGCCTGGATCTGGAATTCCTTCTGCCCGCCGAGAAGCGCCTCGCGGCCGAGCGCGTAGATCTCGCCCATCTGCTCGTCGGTCATCGCGTAGCAGCCGGCCGACGAGCAGTCGCCGTGCACCATCAGGAACGCGCCGGTGCGGTCGTTGGCGCGGTCGTAGGCGTTGGGGAAGCCGATGTTGAACGACAGATAGTAGTTCGAGTTCGGGTTCATCTGTCCGGGCGTGATCGCGTAGAAGCCTTCCGGCGCCTGGCGGTCGCCTTCCCTGACCTTCGGGCCGAGCGCGCCCGACCAGCGGCAGATCGGATAGGTCTTGAGCAGCGCGTACTGGCCGGAGGTGTCCTGCTTCCACACCTCGAGCTCCGCCTCTTCCTTGAAGATGCGGATGAGGATCGGGCTCTCCTTCGGCATGTTCTTCTGCGCGAGCAGGGCGACCATCTCGTCGGAGAGCGGCGCCATCGCGCGCGCCGGAATCAGCGAGCCCGTGCCGTCGGTGTCGCAGCCCGCGAGCGCGACTGCGCATGCGAGCGCAGCCGACGCCAACAGCGTGCGGGCCCAAGCCGACTGCCGCTTCAACGCAATACTCCCCCTTCGGTGGCGATCACCGTGCGGACGTTCAAGGATCGTTATCCTTAAGATGTGGTCTAAGCAAGGCGAAGTTCTCCAGCCCCTGCTTTCAGCACGCCTTTGGTGAACGATCGGTAAATTGTTGCGGCGAGGTGTTCCGGTTGGCGGTAAAAGACTGCTCGACTGTGTGGTGGTGATCTATACTTCAACTATATTAAATATAATTTGGCTTTACGCCGTGAAATACGAAAATATTCCCGCCAGATACTGGTCGATCTCCAGGCTCAGGTCAGCGAGCGGCCAATCGCCAGGAACTTTTCCCGCCGCTGACGCCGCACCGTCTCGCGGTCGAGGCCGGCGAGGTCGCCGAGCGCCGCCGCAATCGCCTCGCCGGTCGCGCTGATCGCGGCGGCCGGGTCGCGATGGGCGCCGCCGATCGGTTCCGGCACGATCGCGTCGATCACGCCGAAGCGGGCGAGATCGTCGGCCGTGATCTTCATGTTGGTGGCGGCGTCCTGCGCCTTGGCGGTATCGCGCCACAGGATCGAGGCGGCGCCCTCCGGCGAGATCACGCTGTAGATCGCGTGCTGCAGCATCAGCACCCGGTTGGCGGTGGCGATCGCGATCGCCCCGCCCGAGCCGCCTTCGCCGAGGATCACGGCGACGTTGGGCACGCCGAGCGAAAGGCACGCGTCGGTCGAGCGCGCGATCGCCTCGGCCTGGCCGCGCTCCTCGGCGCCGATCCCCGGATAGGCGCCGGCGGTGTCGACCAGCGCGATCACCGGAATGTCGAAGCGATCGGCCATTTCCATCAGCCGCACCGCCTTGCGATAACCCTCCGGCTTGGCCATGCCGAAATTGTGCTTGAGCCGGCTCTCCGTGGTCGAGCCGCGCTCGTGGCCGATCACGCAGGCGCTCTCGCCGCGGAAGCGGCCGAAGCCGCCGACGATCGCCTCGTCGTCGCCGAACTTGCGGTCGCCTGCGAAGGGCACGAAGTCGGTCACGAGCTGGCCGATATAGTCGAGGCAATGCGGGCGCTGCGGGTGGCGCGCCACCTGCGTTTTCTGCCACGGGGTGAGCTCGGCGTAGAGCTCGGCGAGCTCTGTCGAGGCTTTCGCCTCGAGCCGTCCGATCTCCTCGCTGATCGCGGCCGAATCGCCGGTCTCGGCGAGTGCGCGCAGCTCGTCGATCCTTGCCTCCAGCTCGGCGACCGGTTTTTCGAAATCGAGATAGCTGCGCATCTAGCCTCGAAGCGGGTCCCCGCCGTCGGGCGAAACAACCCTGGTAGGCAGTCCAAGTCAAGCAAAGCAGACGGCGTGCCGCCGGCTCGAGGGGGGCGGCGCGTCCATCTGCCGCCCGCCGCGCCGCTTCCGCCATCGCTTTGCCATGCGAGTCGCGATAGCTTTCCGGCAACCATCCGGATGCGCGCTTCGCATGATTGTCGGCATTGATCTTGGAACGACGAACAGCCTGATCGGCGTTTGGCGCGACGGCGCGGTCGCGCTCGTGCCCAATGCCTTGGGCCACCTGCTCACGCCCTCGGCGGTTGGCCTCGGCGACGGCGGCACGGTGCTGGTCGGGCTCGCGGCGCGTGAGCGCGCGGCGACCCATCCGGAGCTCACCGCGACCGCGTTCAAGCGCTACATGGGCACCGACCGCCTGCTCTTTCTCGGCCGCAAGGGCTACCGGCCGGAAGAGCTTTCCGCGCTGGTGCTGCGCTCGCTCAAGGCCGATGCCGAGGCCTTTCTCGGCGAGACGGTGACGGAAGCGATCATCACGGTGCCCGCCTATTTCAACGACCTGCAGCGCAAGGCCACCAAGGCGGCCGGCGCGCTCGCGGACCTCAAGGTCGATCGCCTGTTGACCGAGCCGACCGCAGCGGCGCTCGCCTATGGGCTCGAGGCGCAGGACGATGACGAGCTGTTGCTCGTCGTCGATCTCGGCGGCGGCACGTTCGACGTGTCGCTGTTGCATCGCTTCGAGGGCGTGATCGAGGTGCGGGCGACCGCCGGCGACAGCTGGCTCGGCGGCGAGGATTTCGTCGACACGATCGTCAAGGCATTCCTCGCCGGCCCGGGCGCGGCAATCGCGGCCGAGGCGGCGGCGCCCGGCTCCGCCGTCAACGCGCTGCTGCGGCGCCAGGCCGAGCTGGCCAAGCGCGCGCTCAGCGCGCAGGACGCGGCGACCATCTCGCTCGCGCACAAGGGCGAGCCGATCGAGTGGACGCTGACGCGCAGCGAGTTCGAGACGATCAGCGAACCGCTGCTCGCCCGCCTGCGCGCGCCGATCGAGCGGGCGCTACGCGACGCGCGCGTCGAGCCGGACGCGCTGGCGCGCATCATCCTCGCCGGCGGCGCCTCGCAGATGCCGGCGTTCCGCCGGCTGATCACCCGGCTGTTTCGCCGCCTACCGGTCTACCAGATCAATCCCGAGGAGGTGGTCGCACGCGGCGCGGCGGTGCGCGCCGGGATGGCGATGCGCGGCCACGGCCTCGACGAGATGGTGATGACCGATGTCGCGCCCTTCACGCTCGGTGTCGAGACGACGACCAAGCTCGGCGAGGGCAGCCGTCGCCTCGACGGCCAGTTCATGCCGATCATCGAGCGCAATACCGTGATCCCGGTCAGCCGCAGCGAGGTGGTGCATACCGTCGATGACAACCAGGTCCGCATGGCGATCCGTGTCTATCAGGGCGAGTCGCGCCTCGTGAAGGACAATGTCCGGCTCGGCGAGCTCACGGTCGCGCTGCCGCCCTCCCCGGCCGGCCACGAGAAAGTCGACATCCGCTTCACCTACGATACCAGCGGGCTGCTCGAGGTCGAGGCGACGACGCTGAGCACCGGACGCACCGAGACGCTCGTCATCGAGGGCAATCCCGGCGTGCTGCAGCCGGGCGAGATCGAAAAGCGCCTTGCGGCCCTCACCAAGCTCAAGGTGCATCCGCGCGACGACATCGCCAACCGCACCCTGATCGCGCGCGCCGAGCGCCTTTACGAGGAGCGGCTGGGCGACACCCGCGCCATGGTCGGCGAGGCGCTCCGCGTCTTCACGATCGCGCTCGAGCGGCAGAAGCCGGACGAGATCGAGCGCGCGCGCACCAAGCTCGCCAAGCTGCTTGATGAATTCGATCGCGGCTTCTTTCTCTAGCGCATGTTGCGGCGAAGTGGATGCCGGTTCGCCGACAAGAACATGCGCCAAACATAGAAAGCTAGAGTATGTTCCGATTCCGAAGGAACGGAACATACTCCAGGTCGCATGATGTGGGACGTGCTCGGCATCGCGCCCACCGCTGATCCGAAGGCGATCCGCCGCGCCTATGCGGCGCGGCTGAAGCAGATCGATCCGGATCGCGACCTGGCGAGCTTTGCGCGCCTGCGCCAGGCGCTCGAATGGGGGCTTGCGCAGGCAACGCCGCCGGCGCGTCCCGCGGTCGAACGGCAGCCCGCGGATTTGCCGGCCGACCTCACGCCGCGCGAACGGCAGCACAATGCCGAACCGGTGGTCATCCGGCTCGAGCAATTGAACCGGGACATCGAAGCGCGCCGCGCGCCGATGGCGCCGATGCCGCGCGAAGCGCCGCCGCGCGCCGCGGCGCCGGCGGACGCGACGGTGCCCGACCGTTCGCTGCTCGTCAGTCTCGAATCGGCACTGCAGCGGCGCGACGCCGGTGCGGCTGCGCCGCTCTATATCCGCGCCTCGGCGACCGGCGCGCTGCCGCTCGGCGATACCGAACGCATGCTAGCGCGGCTCTTCACCGTCGCGCTCGCCGACCCCCGGTTCGATCGCGCCGAGCTCCGCGCGCTGGCAAAGACCTTCGGCTGGGACCGGCCGCAGCTCGACAGCGCGATCGTGTCGGACGTGCGCCAGCGCGTCTTCGCGCGCCTTTCGGCCGAGGACTGGTACGACGATCTCGTCGCGGTCGCGCAGCGCAAGAAGCGCGCGCCGCACAAACGGGTGAGGGCGGCGCGGCTGCTGCTCGGACGCATCCGTGGACGGGCTCTTTTTCGCATCCATCGCCCGACGCTGCAGGCCCTGCTCGACGAGCACGCGCGCCACGATGGCTGGCTGCAGGATCGCATCGACCCGGCCTGGGTTGCGACCTTGAAGCGGCGGATGCGCCGCCGCGAGCTCTTTGCCAATGCGAGCCTGGGGCTGTTTCTCGGCGCACTGCTGCTCAATGCCGTCAGCGTCTTCGTGAGCGGGGCGCTCGGCCTGCTCAAGGATGATTCCACGGTCGGGTTCCTCGTCGCGATACCGATCGCCGCGGTCCTGTTCTGGTTCATCAGGCTGCTGTGGCGGCATATCGTTGCCGTGTGGCGGCGCCGCCCGTGAGGCGCTCCCGTCGGCGCTACGGCTTCTCCGCCAGCGGATGCAGGTCGCGCACGAGGCTTTTCAGCCGCTCGTCGAGCACGTGGGTGTAGATCTGCGTGGTGGAAATGTCGGCGTGGCCGAGCAGGGTCTGCACCACGCGCAGGTCGGCGCCGTTCTGCAACAGATGGCTCGCGAAGGCGTGGCGCAGCACGTGCGGGCTGACGCGATCGGCGGCGATCCCGGCGGCGGCCGCGAGCGCCTTCAATTCGCGTGCCGCGTGCTGGCGCGTCAGATGGCCGCTCTCGCCGAAGGAAGGAAACAGCCACTTGGATCCGGCATCGCGCTCCTGTCCGGCGAGACCCGCGAGATAGTCGCGCATCGCGCGCTTGGCCGCCTCGTTGAGCGGCACCAGCCGTTCCTTGCCGCCCTTGCCGCGCACCACCAGCATGCGCTGGTCGCGCCGCGCCGCCGCAGCCGGCAGCGCGATCAGCTCGGAGACGCGCAAGCCGGTCGCGTACAGCACTTCGAGCAGGCAGGCGAGGCGCAGCGACCGCAGCCGCTCGGCCTCCGGACGCGCCGGGTCGTCGGCGCCGGCGTGGGCGGTGGCGAGCAGGCGATCGACCTCGGCGATCGAGAGCACCTTCGGCAGCGGACGCCCTCGCTTCGGCCCTTCGATCACGGCCGCCGGATCGTCGCGCCGATGTCCTTCCGCATAGAGGAAACGGTAGAGCTGGCGAACGGCGGAGAGCCGGCGCGCGACCGACGACGCCTTGAAGCCGCGCCGGGCGAGCGCCGCAAGGTAGGCCCGCAGGTCGGCCGTGGTCGCCGCCACGACCGTCGTCCCGGCGCCGGCGAGATGCTGCGCGAGATCGTCGAGATCGCGGCGATAGGCCTCGAGCGTGTTCTGTCCGGCGCCGCGCTCGGCCGCCAGCATGTCGAGAAACAGCTCGGGCAGACGCTGCGGCGACCGTTTCGCCGGCCGGCTCGGCTGCTGGTGCGGTTGGCGCGCCATCGTGGCCCGCCTCAGTGCGGCTGCTTGACGAACTTGTCGGGCGGCACCGTCACGGTGATCTCGCGCGGCTTCGGATTGACGAAAGTCGCGAGCGACCACAGCACGCCGTAGCAGACGCCGAAGATGATGGCGATCACCGTGATAAATCGCAGCAGGCTCGGCATCGATGCAGCGCTCCGCGGCGGCTCCGATTCGCAAGGCGGTTTGGCACTTTCGTGGCGCGCTCGCCGACCGTCAAGCCGCCGGCAGCGTGACCCGCAGGCAACTCGGCTGCCCGGGCCGCGGCGCGACTACGGCGTCGCCGCCGTGCAGCCGCGCGATCTGCCGCACCAGCGCGAGACCGAGGCCGGCGCCCTTGCTCTCGCCGCTCACGCGGTGGAACGGCGTGAATACCTTGTCGCGCTCGGCTTCCGGGATGCCGGCGCCGCCGTCCGCGACCTCGATGACGGCCCGCTTGTCGCGCCGCGTCACCGTGACGGCGACCGGCGGCGCGCCATGGCGGCGCGCATTGTCGAGCAGGTTGCGCATCAGCCGGCGCAGCAGGCGCGCATCGCCGCGGACCGCGACCGGCTCGCCCGTGAGCGTGCAGTCGTCGTAGTGGGCGCATTCCTCGGCCGCGAGCCCGAGCAGGTCGAGCGGCTCGGTGCGCAGCGCCGGCGCCGCGTCGAGCCGGCTTGCCAGCAGGATCTCGTCGATGAGCAGATCGAGCTCGCCGATGTCGCGCGCCAATTCGGCCTTCACGCTCGGGTCCTGGCGTTGCTCGTAAAGTTCGAGCCCGAGGCGCAGCCGCGACAGCGGCGTGCGCAGCTCATGCGACGCATTGGCGAGCAGCATGCGGTGGGCGCCGACGAGTTCCTCGATGCGCGCCGCCGCGCGGTTGAAGCTCGCGGCAAGGCGCGCCACCTCGTCGCGGCCCTCGACCTTGACGCGCGCCGACAGTTGCCCGGCACCGAGCGTCTCGACGCCGGTCTGCAGCCGCTCGAGGCGGCGCGTCAATCCGCGCACCACCGGAAAGGCGGCGATCGCGACCGCGAGCGCGATGCTGCCGAGAAACAGCACGAGGCCGACCGCAGGATTGCTGTGCCGCATCGGCGCGCGCGCGACGATCCATCGCCCGTCCGGCAAGCGGAAGCTCCAGGCCGGACCGAGCCGGCCGTGCAGCCAGCCGCCGACCTTCAGCCAGTCGGGCGGCGGCGGCAGCGCACGGCCGTACGATGCGATCGGCCGGCCCAAGCCATCGAACAGCGCAAGATCGATGCGCAGCTTGCGCCCGAGCCGGTCGATCGCCGCCTGCTGTTCGGCGCGCGATGCATCGGCCGGCGGCAGCGCCGCGGCCGCGAGCTCGCCCGCCATCTCGAAGGCCTGCGCGACCGGCATGCGGTCGCCGCCGAGCCGCCACACCCCGCCCGCCACCAGCACCACGAGCAACAGGCTCGCGATGATGGTGAGATAGATCTTCTGGTAGAGATGCTTCATCCGTCGCTCGTCAGCCCATCATCGATCCTGCGTGCCGGTCCTGCGCCTCAGTCCTGCGTCTCAGTCCTGCGCCTCAGTCCTGCGCCTTGGCGAAGACATAGCCGGCGCCGCGCACCGTGATCACCCGGCGCGGCCTTTTCGGATTGTCCTCGATCGCGGCGCGGATGCGCGAGATGTGCACGTCGATCGAGCGGTCGAAGGCTTCGAGCCGCTCGTGCTTGATGAGATCCATGATCGCGTCGCGCGACATCACCCGGCCGGCGTGGCGCGCGAGCACGAGCAACAGCGCGAATTGATGGCTGGTGAGCGGGCGCGGCTCGCCGTCGAGGCGCACTTCGAGCGCGCCGGGATCGATCTGCAGCCGGCCGAAGCGCAGCACGTCGGCCTTGGCCTCGCCGCCGCGGCGGCGCAGGATCGCCTTGAGACGGGCGAGCAGCTCGCGCGGCTCGAACGGCTTGGGCAGATAGTCGTCGGCGCCCATTTCGAGGCCGACCACGCGGTCCATGGCGTCGCCGCGCGCGGTCAGCATCAGGATCGGCGTATCGGCGCGGCCGCGGATTTGCCGGCAGACGTCGAGCCCGTCCATGTCGGGCAGCATGAGGTCGAGGATCAGCGCATCGAATGCATCGCGGGTCGCGAGCGCGATGCCGTTCCGGCCGTCCGCCGCATGCGTGACGGTAAAGCCCGCCTCGCCGAGATAGCGGGCCACCATCTCGGCGAGGCGCAGGTCGTCTTCGATCAGCAGGATGCGTGGCATCAGAGCATGATCCCGAAAAGTGGTTACCGGTCTTCGGACAAGATCATGCTCTAAGAGTAAACTAGTCTCGATGCCACATGCGCCAGTAGCCCCCGCCCGGACCGCCGCGCTCGCCCGGCACGGGCAGCATCTCGTCGATCTTGTGACGCTGGTCGGGGGTGAGCACGTCGGCGGCGTCGCCGAGCGCCTGGGTGATGCGCTTGGTCAGGGCGTCGATATTGGCGACCTGCTCGGCGCGCAGCTTCTCGATCGCGGCGCGGTCGACGGTCGGGCCGGTCAGCAGCGCCCGCGCCTGCTGGCGTGCGGCCAACATCTTCTCGCGCATGGGCGCAAGGTCGGTCACGGCGCTTTTGACGATCGCCTCGAGCTTGGTGGTTTGATCCGCGCTGGCGTCGATCTCGATCGCGAGGTGGCGCACCATGTGGTCGGCGCGCTCCGCCATCTGCTCGGGGGTGAGCGGTGGCCCGCCGAACGGGCCGCGGAAGCCGCCCGGACCCATCACGGTCATGTGCCAAGGTGGGCCATAACCCTGGCCCAGGGACTGGGTCGCGAACGCGCCGACGAGGCCGCCGGCGAGCGCCACGACCAGCATGACGGCCGCGGCGCGTCCGCGCCCGCGCCGGGCAACCGGACGGTCCGTACTGATCTGCTCGCTCATGGGTTTCTCCTGAGAATGCGTGGCCAGAACGCCACGTCCGCCAAGCTAGGTCGCGCGCGTTGCGCGGGCTTCTCGGCAAGGTAAAGTTTTGTAAAGACGGCTGTCGCTTGCGCGGCATGCGGCGGTTGTTTCGCCGGCGTGTTTGTGGGAGTACTCGGCGCCGAACGGATCGACTCCATGCCCGACGTCGCGCTGCCCGAGCACGCCATTACCACGTCCGAGGAAGCCGCGCTGATCGCGGCGCTCGGCACGCGCTCGATCGTGCTCGTCGGCATGATGGGTTCGGGCAAGTCGTCGATCGGGCGGCGGCTGGCGGCGCGGCTCGGCGTTGCGTTCGTCGATGCCGACAGCGAGATCGAGCAGGCGGCCGGCATGACGATCGCCGAGATTTTCGACAAGCACGGCGAGCCCTATTTCCGCGCCGGCGAGGCGCGGGTGATCGCCCGCCTGCTCGATCAGGGGCCGCAGGTGCTGGCGACCGGCGGCGGCGCCTTCATGAACGCCGACACGCGCGCCGCGATCCGCCGCAAGGGCGTATCGGTCTGGCTCAAGGCCGAGCTCGACGTGCTGATGAAGCGCATCAAGCGGCGCGGCGACCGGCCGCTGCTCAAGACCGACGACCCGGCCGCGACGCTCACGACGCTGATCGAGCAGCGCTATCCGGTCTATGCCGAGGCCGATCTCACGGTGGCGTCGCGCGACGTGCCGCACGAGGCGATCGTCGACGAGATCGTGGCGGCGCTGCGCGCGCATGTCGGTGCGCCGGAGGCCGCGTCATGACCGCTCCGCTGCGTCCCGGCGAGCCCACCATCGTGCGCGTTGCGCTCGGCGCACGCTCCTATGACATCGTCATCGGCCGCGGGCTCCTGTCCTCGCTCGGCGGCCGCGTCGCGACGCTCAAGCCGGGCGCCAGGGCCGCGATCGTCACCGATGCGAACGTCGAGCGGCTCCTCCTCGGCGCGACGCAAGCGGCGCTCGCCGCCGCCGGCATCGCGGCGACGAACGTGAGCGTGCCGCCCGGCGAGAGCTCGAAGAGCATCGCCATGTTCGAGCGCGTGTGCGATGCGCTGATCGCGGCGCGCATCGAGCGCGGCGACGTGGTCATCGCGCTCGGCGGCGGCGTGGTCGGCGATCTCGCCGGCTTCTGCGCCGCCGCGGTGCGGCGCGGCCTCGAC
>Ga0335081_10016656_pt1 | contig 11902 bp, 13 predicted proteins | sample Lox_Sample_35_FD_206713 | JGI IMG/M metagenome (GOLD analysis project Ga0335081, IMG submission 206713) | Soil microbial communities from Loxahatchee National Wildlife Refuge, Florida, United States - Lox_Sample_3.5 | ecosystem: Environmental > Terrestrial > Soil > Wetlands | place: USA... | reverse complement strand
CGCCCCCGTTTCCTGTTCCCGCCCGGGCCGGGCGTTCGCGCAGCCCCGTGCTCATTGATCCCGTGCTCATTGACCCGGCCCCTGGGTGAGCAGCGATTCGGGGCCCGGCGCGGGCAGGGTCTGGTCGGTCACCCGGCCGTCGCGCAGGAACACCACCCGGTCCGCCCACGAGGCCAGCTGGGCGTCGTGGGTGACCACCACCGCGGCCTGCAGCGCGTGCACCTCGGCCGCCCCCTCGCCGTAGGTGCGCGACACGCGCCGCATTTCCAGCACGCTCATCTTCTTGCTCCAGTTCTGCTTCTTGCTCCAGTTCTGCGCCGTACGCTCGGCACGGCCTGCGTCGTCCCCGTTGTCTTCTCCGCCAGGACCGGAACTTCGGCGGCGGCCCGCTTGATCCGGCCGTCCGCGGCGTCCAGCCAGCGGACCACGGCATCGAGCCGGAACAGTTCCGCGTCCACCACCAGGCCCAGGCTCATGTCGGACTCGGCTTCGGTCTCTTTGACCCGAGTCCACTGCTGCATCAGCTCCACCAGGTACCTGCGGTGCACCTGGATCACATCCCGTACGCTGGTCCCCGGCACCCGCAGCGCCACCAGGACCTTCATCACCAGCTCATCTCGCGGCGGCGAGCTCATATCCGACGGCGTGCGCAGCCACTGCGTCAGTTCCCCCGCCCCGGCCGCGGTGATCCGGTAGCCCTTCTGCGGGCCGTCCTGGCCGTCGCCGTCGGACTCGACCAGACCATCGCGCTCCAGCCGCTGCAGCGTGGTGTAGACCTGGCCCACGTTCAGCGGCCAGACCTCGCCGGTCCGCGCCTCGAACTCCTCGCGCAGCTGCAGCCCGTACTTGGGACCCTCGCTGAGCAGCGCGAGCAGCGCGTGCCGGACGCTCACCTGATCACTCTATCGAGTAGCATACTCGGTATAATACTGGTTGAACCGGCGCTTGGCACTCCGGTTAACCCCCCTTTTCACCCACCGCCCAGCCCCCTCCGGGCCCCACGGCGCGTGGTGGCGCTAGGGTCGGCTGACGTGGACCTCGATGCCGTGCGTACCTTCGTCGCCGCCGCGGACGCGGGCCGGTTCGCCGTGGCGGGCCCGCGATGACGCCGGGTTACCCGGGCCGGCCGCAGGCGGCCAAGCTCGGCCTCAAGCCGGGGCAGCGGGTCCGCCTGCACAATGCGCCGGACGGCTGGGCGCTGAGCGACCCGCCCGCCGGGCTGGCCGACCCGGGGTCCGACGGTCCGGCCGACGTCATCCTGGCCTTCTTCACCAGTGCGGGCGAGATCGGCGAGCAGATCGGGGAGCTGGCCCGGCGGATCTATCCCGCCGGGGCGCTCTGGGTGGCCTGGCCGCGCCGCGCCGCCGGCCATCGCAGCGACATCACCGACACCGTCATCCGCTCCTGCGTGCTGCCGATCGGGCTGGTCGACGTCAAGGTGGCCGCCATCGACGACGACTGGTCCGGTTTGCGCGTGGTCTGGCGCACGGAGCGCCGCCGGTTAGGATAACCCGCGGGCTCCCGGGCCGGGCGCGGGCATCACGCGCCCCTGCCGTCACAGCGCTCTCGTCGCGGATCACGGCCATCCATGCGGAGGCTGCCGATGACGCTGGAGGCCCGGGTTCAAACAGCATCGGTGGACCATCGATGTCGCTGGGGCGACAACGATGGGACATCGATGTCGTTTCCGGGCTTTCCGGCAGGGCGCCGGCGTGGATCCGGGGTCGCTCCCGGAAAGACGAACGGGGCTGGCGGGATGCATGAGGCTGACGGGGCATTCGGGACGGGAAAGGCGCGGACACCAGTGCAGGAGGATCCGCCCTGGTCACCGTCTGCGGGTCCGTTAACCGCTGGTGGCCGTGACGGGCGGGCCCGTACCATGGCCCCATGGGTTTCACTTGACGCTGAAAGCCCGCACTTTCCGTTCTCGCCGTCGCGCTCGTGATCGAGTTCGCCGACGAGCTGGTTGACGGGGCCAAGGGAGCCGCGCTCCCGCTTATCCGGCGCGACCTGGGACTGAGCTACGAGCAGGTCGGCCTGCTGGCTTCGGTGCCGCTGCTGGCCGGCGGCCTTCTCGAGCTGCCGCTAGGCGTCCTGGCCGGCCAGGGCCGGCGACGCCGGCGGGCCATCCTCGGCGGCGGCATCCTCTTCCTGCTCACGCTGGTCGGCGTGGCCGCCGCGCCTTCGTTCGCGGTGCTGCGTCCTCGCCGCGCTGCGGGACCGGGGGACGCTGCGCTGGCTGCTGCTGATCGAGGTGGCCGACCTGCTCGTGGACACCTTCACCGGGTTCCTCGCGCTGTACCTGGTGGACGTGGCGCACCTGACGCCCGCCGTGGCGGCGCTGGCCATCGCGGTCCGGCTGGGCGCCGCGCTGGCCGGGGACGCCGCGCTGGTCGTGATCCTGGAGCGGGCCGGGGACCGCACCGTGCTGCGGGCCAGCGCGTTCGCCGCCGCGCTGCTCTACCCGGGCTTCCTGCTCGTCCCCGGCGCCGTGGCCAAGCTGACCGTCCTGGCCGCGCTGAGCGCGGCCACGGCGCCGTGGTACCCGGTGCTCCAGGCCCGGCTGTACGGCAGCCTGCCGGGGCGGAGTTCGGTGGCGGTGACGCTGAGCAGCGCGGCCGGGCTGGCCGGCGGGCTGGGACCGCTGGCCGTGGGGCTGGCCGCGCAGGCGTTCGGGCTGAGCTGGGCGCTGGCCGGCCTGGCGGTGGTGCCGGTGGCCGTCCTGCTGATTCCCGGCCGGCCGAGGCCGCCGGACCAGGCCGCGGCGAGGTAGGGGGTGGGGCGGGTGGGCGGGCGTAAGATGAGCGCTCGTGCCGGAGTCCAGCTATCCGAACTTCGCGGGCAAGCACGCCGGGGAAGCGCTGTTCACCGCGGCGGACTTCCTCGCCTACCTGCGGCGGGTGGGCGCGCGGGACGACACGCCCGCACCGGGCGGCGTGGTGCTCTGCTACCAGCGCTCGCTCTACGACCACGTACTGCGGACCGAAGGCGTCGAGCGGTCGCGGCGGGCGCTGCCGGTGCCGCTGCCGAGCACCGGCGGCCGGGTGGGGCTGCTCGGCCGGTTCGGGATCGGGGCGCCCGCAGCGACCGCGGCGCTGGAGGAACTGGCCTGTTCGCCGTGGCCGAGGTCCGCGGGCTGCAGCTCGCGTCGGCCTTCGTGATCAGCGACTCGCTGGCCGAGCTGACCTGGAGCTCGCACTTCGGCTCTCCGGAGGTGGCGTCCGGGCTGATCGAGCTGTATCAGGCCGGGGTGGCGGCGCTGATGGACCGCGGCCAGCGGGCGCCGGGCCGGTAACCCAGCCCGTTCGGGATCATCGAAGCGGTCCAGCCAGCCGCGGGAGAGGGTTTGCCAACGGGATCTGCCGAACTCCTTCCTGGCACGGCGGGAATAGCCCGGCATGACGTGCGTTGCTGCCTGACGGAAGGTTTTGCTCTAGGTTAAAGCCATCCCTGGATCCCGCCGCCCACTAGTCCCAGGTTTGCCGTTCATGAAGGGTTTCCCCGTCCGTCCCGTGCCCGTGGAAAACGTCGGCGAGGTCGCCAGGGCGGTCGCCAGGCGCCAGGCGGAACAGCTCACGCTGGTCCGGCGCCGGGCCCAGCCCGCGGCAGTGTACATCGTCCGGCTGACCGTCACGGCGGTGTTCGCCTACCTGCTCGCGCTGCGGCTGCCCGGCGGTTCGGCGCGTGACATCGTCGCCCCGCTGACCGCGCTGCTCGTGGCGCAGGCCACCTTGTTCCACACCATCGGCAGCGCCATCCGGCGGGTCGCGGCGGTCACCGCCGGCGTGCTCGCCGCGGTCGCGGTCGCCGCGTACGTCCCGTTCAGCTGGTGGGTGCTCGGCCTGCTCATCGCGGGCACGCTGGCGCTCGGCATCGTGCTCCGGCTCCGCGAGGAGATCCTGGAGGTGCCGATCAGTGCCATGCTGATCTTCTCGACCGGCTCGCACACCGCCGCCACCAGCCGCATCACCGAGACGCTGGTCGGCGCCGCGGCCGGGCTCGCGGCCGGCCTGCTGTTCGCCCCGCTGCGGGTGCAGCCCGCCAAGGAGGCGACCGGCGACCTGAGCCGGCAGATGGCCGACCTGCTCGGCCAGATGGCCGAGGGCCTGGCCGAGACGCCCGACCCGCGGCGCGCGGCGGAATGGCTGGACCGCACCCGGGCGCTGCGCGGCGAGATCGAGCGGGTGGACGACGCGCTGGCCCAGGCCGAGGAGAGCGTCCGGCTGAACCCCAGGCGGCTCAGGTTCGGCGACCCGGCCGCCGGATTGCGCGAGGGCGTGGACACACTGGAGCGCGCGGCGACCGACATGCGGGTGCTGGCCCGTTCGGTGGCCGACAGCGCACGGATCGACAGCGAGCACAGCCCGGTCAAGGAGGCGGAGACCAGGGCCAGGCTGGCCGCGGTCATCGCGGAGCTCTCCGCCGCGGTCCGGGCCTACGGCCAGCTCCTCGAGGCCGACCCGGTGGCGCCCGGGTACGCCGAGTTCGCGCCGGAGCCGATCACCGAGGCGCTCGAGGACCACCTGGAGGAGGCCCAGCGGCAGCAGGACCAGCTCGCTGACCTGCTCTCCACCGACCCGGCCCAACGTCCGGAGGGCTGGCAGCTGCGCGGTGAGATCCTCGCCCACGTGGACCGGCTGCGGTCCGAGCTCGAACCCGACCGCCTGCCGGAGCCGACCCAGGTGAAACCGCTGCTCGGGCTGCGCGAGCGGTACCGCGGCGAGCGGCACCAGCCAGAGCGGCACCAGGAGCCAGCGACCGGGCCGCGGCGGCGGCCGAACCGGACCGCGCTGCGGGTCCGGGCCAGGCGGACGGCGACGCGGGGCGGGGCCAGGCGCGGCGGGTTAAGGCTAGCCGTGGTGGACGGCCTCGACGTTTCTGCGCGCTGGCGTTCCGGCTCGTCAAGCGGCTGGGTTACTTGCGGCTGAACTCCAGGACGCGAAGTCGCCCGACGCGCGCCATTTGCCGATGTAGCGGAAGTACGCTGGGGCGCCCTGGTTGTACCCCCCGCCAAGCGGGAAGCGCTGGCCGTCGAAGTGCCCCTCGTTGTTGTAGTAGCCGGGCGTGCAGCTAGCCAGGAACGAGGTCATGACCGGGTTGGGTATCAGCAGCTCCATCCAGGCGTCCTCCGCCTCCCTGGTGACCTCGACCGCGTCGAAGCCGTGGCCGGCCATGTGAGAAACGACAGCCGCGACCGTCTTAGCTGAGTCGGTCAGGTTGTGCGGGACGTTGGCGATGACGTTGCCGCCCTGCCACAGCTGGACGTGGAAGGCGTTGGGGAACCCGTGCACGTGGACGCCGTGCATGCTGCGCATCCCGCCCGACCAGTAGTCCGACAGCTTCGTGCCGTCGCGGCCGGTCATGTCGAACCCGTACCGCCTCGTGGCCTCGGTGCCGACCTCGAAGCTGGACGCATAGATGATGCAGTCGACGGGATACTCGACCCCGGCCACGACGACGGCGGCGGGGGTGATCCGCTCGACCCCCTGTCCGCCGGTGTCCACCAGGTGCACCGAGGGCAGGTTGTAGGCGCTGAGGTACTCGTCGTGGAAGCATGGCCGCTTGCACAGGACCGAGGTCGCGCCCGTCCCGATGATGGCGACCCGCTGGCCGGCCAGGCGATTCATCGGGGCGCCGTCAGGATCGCCGCCGGTGTAGGCGTAGTCCCAGCGGCTGGTGTGGAAGGCGTGGCCCTCGAAGGTCTCGATCCCGGGGATCCCGGGCAGCTTCGCCACGTGCAGCGGTCCCGTCCCGATGCCGACGAACCGGGCGGTGAACTCGTCGGCCCGGTTCGTTCGGACGATCCAGTGGCGGCCGGAGGCGTCCCACTCCAGGTCGGTGACCTCGGTGTCGCACTGCGCGCCCGGGTAGCGGTTCCAGTACCAGGTGCCGCCGAAGCCGCCGCCCTTCTCCACGATCCGCACGTCCCCGATTCCGGCCTTCTTGAGCCTGGCGCCGGTCACCAGCCCCGCGAACCCGCCGCCGACGAAGGCCACCGTCACGTGGTCACGCTTGGGATCACGCCCGCTCTGCGGCGTGTACGGATCATCCAGCATGCGGCTGAACGGGCCCTTGAGCTCCAGGTACTGATCGTTGCCGTCCAGCCGGAGCCGCTTGTCCCGCTCCTCCGCGTACCTGCGGCGCAGGGCCACGCGCTCGGCTTCGATCACGGGAGCTCCTTCAACCCGGCAGGCCAGATGCCTGGGGTGCTGCCGTGCAGACAGCTAGGCACGTCTCCTGCCAACGCGTTCCTACCTGGGGCTACGGCAAGTCACTCACGGCCCCGGCCGGATCGTCAAGCGCGCGCAGGCGCCGGCCACGATCCTCCTCCCGGAGGACATGCCGCTCCCGCGGCCCGTTCGCTGGCCCCGGGGTCGTGGAGGCAGGGTGCAAGGCGATCGCCGCCCAGCGCCTCAAGCAATCAGGCCGTGGCACACTACGCGGGTGACCGCTTTGAAGCTGCCCGGCCTGCCGTTCGCGCTCGAGCCCGCGGGCGGCCCGCCGCCCGGGTGCCGGGTGCGGCAGGGGGTGCTGACGCTGCGACTTCACGCTGGCCGCGCAGGTCAGCGTGGAGTTCGCCAGCATGTACGACGCGGGGGTGCTGCTGCTGCACGCGGCCGAACGGCACTGGGCCAAGCTCTGCTTCGAGTACTCGCCGCAGCTCACACCCACCGCGGTGACGGTCGTGACCAGGGAAACCTCCGACGACTGCAACTCCTTCGAGGTGGAAGACGGAACCAGGCTGTGGCTGCGGATCACGCGGTCCGGCCCGGCCTGGGCCTTCCATGCCTCCGCCGACGGCACCTGGTGGCGGCTGCTGCGCTACTTCGCGCTCCCCGGCGGCATGGTGCGGGTGGGCTTCCTGGCCCAGTCGCCGGCCGGTGAGGGGTGCGCGGCCACGTTCGACCACATCACGTTCCGCCCGGGCGCGCCGGAGAACCTGCGCGACGGGAGCTGACCGTTACGGGCCGCCGGGAAACGGCGGGCACCGCTCTGCCCAGCAGCGGGGCCAGCCGGCGTTGGAGCCGAACCTGGCGTTCAGGCTTCGCGCTCGAGGGGGCAGCTCATGCAGCGCGGGCCGCCGCGGCCCCGGCCGAGTTCGCCACCCGGCACCGGGATCACCTCGATGCCGTTGTCCTGCAGGTAGGTGTTCGTGGTCACGTTCCGCTCATAGGCGATGACCACCCCGGGCTCGACCGCCAGCACGTTGCAGCCGTCGTCCCACTGCTCCCGCTGGGCCGAATGGACGTCCTGCACGGCGGTCAGCACCGTGATGTACGGCTGATCCAGCGCCGCGGCTATGGCGCGGTGCATGTCCTCAGGCGCGTGATCGGTGACCTTGAGCTCACTGGCCGTCGCGCCCGGCTCGACCGTGTAGGACGGCAGCATGCCCATGCCCGCGTACTTGATGAAGACGCTGTAGTCCGCCATGGTCATCATGGTGTCCAGGTGCATGAACGCCCGGGTCTTCGGCATGTCGATGGCGACCAGCCGATCGGCCGCACCGGCGGCGAAGAGCCGGCGGGCGAGCACCTCGACCGCCTGCGGAGTGGTCCGCTCGCTCATCCCGACCAGCACCGCCCCGTTGCCGACGACCAGGATGTCGCCGCCCTCGATGGTGGCGGGCGCGGCGTCGGCGCCGTCGTACCAGATGGCGAACTCCGCCTCGGCGAACATCGGGTGCCACCGGTACACGGCCACGTCGGTGACGGTCTCCCGGATCCGGGCCGGCCGGCGCATCGCGTTGATGGACACCCCGCCGTAGATCCAGCAGGAGGTGTCGCGCTGGTAGAGAAGGTTCGGCAGCGGGGCGAGCACGAAACCGTCCGGGTCGAGCGAATGGAACGCCATGCTCCTGGGCTCCGGGCCGAACTGGCTGATCTCCCGCTTGGTGATCCCGCCGGCCAGGAAGCCCGCCAGCCGGGGGGAATCGAGCCCGTCCATCGCGGCCCTGAGCGTGGCGGCGGCCAGCGGCCCGTGCCAGCGCGGATCGAACACCCGGTCCAGGATGTACTCGCGCGCTTCGGGGATCTCCAGGGTCCGGGTGAGCAGGTCACCGTAGTAATGGACCAGGACGCCCCGTTCGCGCAGCGCTCCGGCGAAGGCGTCGTGCTCCTCCTGGGCCCGGCTCACCCAGAGCACGTCGTCGAAGAGCAGGTCGGCGGCGTTGTCCGGGGTCAGGCGCTTGAGTTCCAGGTCAGGACGGTGCAGAACCACCTGCCGCAGGCGGCCGACTTCGGAATCGACGTGGAACATCACCCCTCCCGTTCTGCGTAGATCCGGCCCTTTAGTTATCTCACGCCGCAGCCGGCCTGGAACCGCGGCCCGGAACGTCGGCGGGTCTACTGGACGCCTCTCCGGACGCTCTGGTCGCATGCACCCGCCGAGCGGCCGGCAGCGCTTCCCTGTGGCCTGCCGCCAGCCTTTCCCGAATGCCTCGTCAGCCTCACCCGCCCCGTCAGCCCCGCCTGCTGCCCCGGATACGCGCCCGCGTCCGCCCGGAAACAGCATGAATGTCCCATTGATGTCGCTCTAGCGACATCGATGTCCCATTGATGCTGTTTCGGCACGATGAGCGGGTCAGCGAGCGAGGTAGCGGGTGATGTAGGCGTTGCGGAATTTGCCAGTGGGGTCGTAGTGGTCCATGAGGGCCAGGAAGTCGGGCAGGCGCTCGTATCGGGCGCGGAGTCCGGCCGGCGGGGTGGTGAAGATCTTGCCCCAGTGCGGCCGCGGGGCGAACGCGGCCAGCCGCTGCCCGATCAGCGTCACCACCGGCAGCACCGCGGCGGTGCCGGGGATCCAGGTGAAGTGGAAGGCCACGCTGTCCTGCCGGTAGCAGGGGCTCAGCCAGAGGTCGTCCGCGGCGATCATCCGGATCTCGCAGATCCGCAGCACCGGGGCCAGGCGGTCGCCGATCTGGCGCAGCGCCCGCAGCGCGGCTACCGCGTGGCCGGCCGGGAGCAGGTACTCCGACTGCAGTTCGTCGCCCGCGCTCGGGGTGAACTCGGGCCGGAAGTGCGGCAGCCGCTCGAACCACGGGCCGGGCACCCCCAGTTGCCGGGTGCAGTTGTCCGGCGGCAGCCCGGGGACCGGGTTGCGCGCGGAGGAAGCGGGGCGTGCGGTGAACCACGGTTCTTCCGTGACTGGTGATGCGGCGGCGTCTGCGCGCCGCTTGATCCAGAGCTGGGTGAGACGGGGGGCGCGCCAGTCGGTGAACATGCTCACGCTGTAACCGGCGGCCATGATGCCGGCGAAATGCTCGTCGAGCACCTCGAGCGGCAGGTCCTCGTAGACCCGCTGGCTGACGTCGAAGGACGGCACGATCTCCAGGACCAGGTGGGTGATCACGCCCAGCGCGCCGAGGTGCACCACCGCACCCGGGAAGGCGTCCGGGGCGGAGTCGCGGCGCAGTTCGGCGAGGTCACCGTCGGCGGTGACGAACTCCACGGCTGAGGTGGCCGCGGCCAGGCTCTGGTTCAGCAGACCGGAGCCGTGGGTGCCGGTCGCGCAGGCGCCGGCCACCGAGATGTGCGGCAGCGAGGCCAGGTTGTGCAGCGCGAAGCCCTGGCGGTCCAGGCGGGCGGCCAGCGCGGCGTAGCTCAGGCCCGCGGCGACCCGGACCCGGGACGCGGCCGAGTCGACCTCCGCCTCCGGCGGCAGCCCGGCCAGGCTGACCTGGGCGCCGGGCGAATCGGCCATGTCGTTGAAGGAATGGCCGGTGGCCACCACGCGGAGCTGACAGGCGCCCGCCACGACGGCCCGCAGCTCGCCGAGCGTGGCCGGGCGGTGGAAGTCCGGCGCGGAGAAGGCGATGTTGCCCGCCCAGTTCGTCCGCGGCCGGCCCGGGGGGGCGGGGGTGGAATCCCTGACAGTCGGGGGGGGCGCGCTGAGCTGGGGATCCGGGTCGGGGTGCACCCTTGACACCCTATGGGTGGCCCGCCAAATCTCCCGCACCCCCCTGCGGTTCCCCCAGTGCCTCACGGTGACCCTTCCTGGCGTACCAGTCGTCACTTGTTGCCAGCCAGAAAGGGACTAGTCATGAGGTTTGCCAACCGGACCGCGATGCGACGGGCAGCTCACGCTGCAGGTGAACGCGTTCGGGTTCACGCCTGGCTCGAGCCACGTGGTCGAGCTGGTCAGCCCGCAGGGCACCACCATCACCCAGTTCAGCCCGCTGGCCGCGAGCGGCGCCGGCCAGGCCCAGGCCACCCTGTACAGCACCGACACCACCAGCGTGCCCGACGGCAGCCGCCTGGTGATCCTGCTGGACGGCCAGAACGGCGCCATCGCCAGCGAGCCGATCGCGCAGACCCCGCCGATCGCGGCCGGCCAGATGAGCTATCAGCTGCAGGCGGTCGAGGCCGGCCCCACCGGCACCAGCTACGGGACACCGCAGGGCTGGGCCACCGTGGCCTACGACCCGGACGCCGGGACGATCACCGTCACGTTGACCGCCAGCGGCCTCACCCCGGGCGCACACGCCGCGCACATCCACATCGGCAGCTGCGCGAGCCAGGGCCCGGTCCAGTACATGCTGATGGACTTCACCGCCGACAGCCAGGGCCAGATCACCCACGAGGTCCGGACGGTCACCGGCGTGACCACCCCGGTGCCCGCCACCGGCTGGTACCTCAACCTGCACCAAGGCGATATGAACAACATCCTGGCCAACGGCCAGCCGACCCTGAACTTCCGGCCGCTGCTGTGCGCGAACCTCTGATCCCGACGATCCAGACGCCAGCGTGAGCCGGACGCGGGCGGCCTCCGATCCCCTCCAACCCTCGGACGCGCCCGCGCCGCCCTCCGGGTGAGCACCCCGCTCACCCGGAGGGACCCCGCAAGGAAACCCACCGTTTCACTAACCGATTGAGAAAGGGAACCACCATGAAGTCTGTTCACTCCAAGGCCCGCCTGGTTGCCGCCGCCGCCGTTGCGTCGGGACTGATCGCCGGGGGGGCGCTGGCCCTCACCACGACGGCCGCGAGTGCCGCCACCCTCGGCAGCGGCACCTCCTACAGCTTCGAGACCCTTAACAACCCCAGGGACCTGACGTTCAACCAGCTGCTCGGGATCAACAACAGCGGCGTGATCGCCGGTTACTTCGGTTCCGGCGCGCAGGGCCACCCGAACCAGGGCTACCTGCTGCTGCCGCCCTACGCGGGCAGCTATGTCAACGAGAACTTCCCCGGCTCGGTGCAGACCCAGGTCACCGGGCTGAACAACCGCGGCGTCACGGTGGGCTTCTGGTCGAGCATGAACAACGCCAACCAGGTCAACGACAACCACGGCTTCGTGGACGTCGGCGGGCACTTCCGCACCGCCGACTTCCCGACCGGCTCCCCGGCCGCTCCGCCGGTCGACCAGCTGCTCGGCGTCAACGACAGCGACGTCGCGGTGGGCTTCTACACCGACGCCAACGGCAACAACCACGGCTACGAGTACAGCATCGGCCGGCACCGGTTCAGCAGGGTCACCGAGGCCGGCGTCACCAGCCTGACCGCGGCCGCCGTCAACGACCGCAACGACGTGGCCGGCTTCTACACCAACCCGGGCACCGGCAACACCGACGGGTTCATCAAGTTCGGGAACCGGACCTTCATCGACCTGTCCGTCTCCGGGGCGTCGTCCACGATGGCGCTCGGCGTCAACAACCTCGACGAGGCCGTGGGCGTCTACACCGTCGGCAGCGGCAGCAGCGCCCAGATGCACGGGTTCACCTGGACCCCGCAGCACGGCTTCCGCACCGTCGACGACCCGCACGGCGTGGGCACCACCACCATCAACGGCGTGAACGACCACGGCCAGCTGGTCGGCTTCTACGTCGACAGCGCCGGCAACACCGACGGGTTCCTCGCCACCCCGTAACCACGACATCCCCGGCAACTGGCCGCCCCGCCCCGGA
>Ga0335081_10016655_pt1 | contig 11902 bp, 10 predicted proteins | sample Lox_Sample_35_FD_206713 | JGI IMG/M metagenome (GOLD analysis project Ga0335081, IMG submission 206713) | Soil microbial communities from Loxahatchee National Wildlife Refuge, Florida, United States - Lox_Sample_3.5 | ecosystem: Environmental > Terrestrial > Soil > Wetlands | place: USA... | reverse complement strand
GCCGGCAAACCCATAAAACCCATTCTGGGAGCGATTTCAGGCAAACAGGTACTTTATTCCGAATTACGATCTTGTGCGAATTGTTGACCGGGTTTAAATTCGAATTGGTTAAGCATCCGTTGAGAGGTATGGCTGAAGCGATCACCGCGGAACTGAGCAACGAGTTTCTCAGCAGCGCGCGTGTATTCGCCTGGTCGGTGCGCGAGGTAATCGAGAAGAGGCTGCTGCGCGAGGTAACCGAAGATAAGTTGACATTCTCTCAGCTTAAGCTTCTCTACCTGGTGGCTCACACGGATGTACTGAACATCGGCGATGCCGCGGCTTTCCTGGGGGTAACCTGCGGGGCCGCCAGCAAGGCCGTGGACAAACTGGTCCGCCGCCGCCTGTTGCGGCGAACCGCGCCACAGGAGGATCGGCGCTCCTTCCGCCTGTCGCTGACGGAGACCAGCCGCAAGCTGATGGATGCCTATCAAACAGCACGCAACCACAGGGCCAGAATCGCGCTTGAGCAGTTTGCTCCGGAAGAGTTGAGAAGAACGGCGGAGCTTCTCGATCACCTGGCGGGCGCCATTGTGAGCACCAGTTCCAATCCGGAGACCACCTGTATGCAATGCGAGATTTATTTCCGCGAGCGCTGCAGGTTCGGTGAATTCGGCCGCCGCAAGTGTTTTTATCAACGTCATAAAACGCAGGACCAAAAGACCTTCACGGCAATTGGCCCCGCGGAAGGAAAGGTGGACTGATGCCAAGTTACGTCAATCCGGACAAGTGCGATGGGTGCAAGGCGCTGGACAAAACCGCGTGCCAGTACATTTGCCCCAATGACCTGATGGTCCTAGACAGAAACAAGATGAAAGCCTATAACCAGGACGTTACGATGTGCTGGGAGTGTTACAACTGCGTCAAGATTTGTCCCACTCAAGCCATCGAGGTCCGCAGCTACGCGGATTTCGTCCCGCTGGGCGCTTCGGCCACGCCGATGCGTTCCACGGACACGATCCTGTGGACGGTCAAGTTCCGAAATGGGACCGTCAAGCGTTTCAAGTTCCCTATACGGACTACTCCGGAGGGCAAGGCGGAGCCGGCGGGCGGCTTCGAAACCAAGGGAGACCTGAATTCTCCCGCACTGTTTACTGAACCGGCGTCGCTCGGCCTGGCCGACGTCTTCCGGTTGCGGAACTGAAAGGAGAAATGATTGCGATGGTCGACTTTGAAACCGTTGTCGTAGAAACCGATTTGCTCATTCTGGGCGGCGGTATGGCCGCCTGTGGCGCGGCCGTCGAGGCAGCCTACTGGGCCATGCAGAACGGCCTGAAAGTCACGCTGGTAGACAAGGCCGCCGTAGACCGTTCGGGCGCCGTGGCCATGGGCCTCTCCGCCATCAATCAGTACGTCGGGTTGAAGGATGGAGCCAACACAGTCAAGGACTACGTGGACTACGTGCGCAACGACCTGATGGGCATTACGCGCGAAGACTTGGTAGCCAATATCGCCCGTCACGTTGACTCCACCGTGCACCTATTCGAGAAATGGGGGCTGCCGATCTGGAAGGACGAGAACGGCAATTACGTGCATGAGGGCCGCTGGCAGCTCATGATTAACGGTGAGTCGTACAAGGTCGTGGTGGCCGAAGCCGCCAAGAACGCCCTGCTCGAGAGCGGCGTGGGCCAGATCTTCGAGCGCGTGTTCATCGTGGGCCCGCTGATGGACGGCGACCGCTGCGCTGGCGCCGTGGGCTTCTCGGTCCGCGAGAACAAGTTCTACGTGTTTAAATCCAAGGCGACGCTGGTGGCCATGGGCGGCGCGGTGCACGTGTTCAAGCCCAGGAGCTCCGGCGAAGGTATGGGGCGGGCCTGGTATCCACCATGGAACTCGGGATCGTCCGCCTATTTCACGATCAAGGCCGGCGCCGAGATGACCTGCCAGGAAGTCCGGTTCATCCCTGTGCGGTTCAAGGATGCCTACGGGCCGGTGGGGGCGTGGTTTCTGCTGTTCAAATCGCGGGCGACCAACGCCGCGGGTGGCAACTACATGATCGAGCGGAAGGCCGAACTCGAAAAGTGGGGCCCGTACGGCCGCGTGAAGCCGGTTCCCGCTAACCTCCGCAACTATCTCGGCATGCTGGACGTGATGGAAGGCAAAGGCCCCATCTCGATGCGCACCGAAGAGGCCATCCAGCAGATCGCCGACACCTACAAGGACGACCCTAAGGCCTACAAGAAAAAAATGAAGGAGCTGGAATCCGAGGCCTGGGAAGACTTCCTGGATATGACGATCTCGCAGGCCCTACTTTGGGCGGGCACTAATGTGCAGCCCGAGGAGCGCAGCTCGGAGATCGCCGCCGCCGAACCGTACTTCATCGGATCGCACTCCGGCGCGTCGGGCGCGTGGCTCAGCGGCCCCGAAGACCTGCAAACCGAGGACACGCGCGGCGAGTACTTCTGGGGCTACGCCCACATGTCCACAGTCAAGGGACTGTTCTGCGCCGGTGACGCCTCGGGCGCCTCGAGCCACAAGTTCTCTTCGGGTTCGCACGCCGAGGGGCGCATCGCCGCCAAAGCCGCTATCAAGTTCGTGGTCGAGCACAATAGCATGCCGGTGTTGGAGCCGGCGATGCTGGACGCGCTGAAGGCTGAAATCCTCCAGCCGCTCCGCACCTTCGAGCAATATCAGAATGCCACCACCGACCCGGACATTAACCCGAACTACATCAAGCCACGGATGTTCATGTTCCGCCTCCAGAAGATCATGGACGAATACGCCGGCGGCATCACCTCTCAATTCACCACCAACGAAGCCCTCTTGAAGAAAGCGCTGGAGCTGCTGGCGTTCCTGAAGGAGGATTCCGTGAAACTCGCCGCCGCCAATCTGCACGAACTCATGCGCTGTTGGGAGAATACGCACCGCATGTGGCAGGCCGAGGCGCATGTCCAGACCGTGCTTTTCCGCGAGGAGACGCGCTGGCCCGGATATTATTTCCGCGCCGACAAGCCGAAACTGGACGAAGAGAATTGGCACGCATTCGCGAACTGCCGGTATGACTCCCAAAGCAATACGTGGGAGATGAAGAAGCGGCAAGTTCTGCACATCTTCGCCTCGCAGCCAAAGGAGCGAGAACTAGTAAGCGCCTGAACGCTGCCGAACCTGGCGGGAGGCACCGGAAACCTCCCGCCTAAGGTCGCTGTCATGAATTCAGAACGTCACCCCCGCTGCCCGCATTGCGAACATCGCCTGGTGCGGTGGACCAACCCCCAGTGGTCCAGTTGGGGCGGCGAATTCCAATATGTCTGTTTTAACGACGATTGCCCGTATTTCGTGCGCGGCTGGGTTTGGATGCAAAGCCAGTATAACGTCGCGGCATCCTACCGCTATCGTTTGGATCCGCTAACCGGAGAGCAGGGTCCGCTGCCCGTTTGGTCCCGGCAAGCCCTCAAGAGCAGCATCGTGAGCGAGCCGGAGGAGGCCGAAGTTTATGCCCTGTGAGGCTGCCGTGACTCCCGAGACGATCCTCAATGAGTGCCCCCGCATGGGTCCGGAGGACCGCTTCACGTTCCGCTGCGGTCCGGACCTGGCGTGCTTTACGCAATGTTGCCGCGACGTAACGATCGTGCTCACCCCTTACGACCTGCTGCGCCTGAAGCGTGCGTTGGGCCTGGATTCCTCGGAGCTTCTGGAGAAACACACGCTGCGCCTACAGCCCGCCAATCAGAAGTTTCCGATCGTGGCCCTGAAGATGGAGGGGGAGCGCACGCAGTGCCCATTCTTATCGGAGAAGGGCTGCACCGTTTACTCCAACCGCCCGTGGGCATGTCGCATGTATCCGCTGGGCGCGGCCGCGCCCGATGCGCCCACGGCAGACGACCAGCCTTTTCACTTCGTGGTTCGCGAATCCCTCTGCCAAGGTCATGGCGAGGGTTGCGCCGTGTCGGTGCGCGAGTGGCTCGCCAGCCAGCAGATCGAAGAATTCGAGATGATGTCGGCGGGATTCAAGGAACTTACGCTTGACCGCTTCTGGGACGGCGATAGCCGCCTGACACCGCAGCAGCAGGACATGTTCTACATGGCCTGCTACGATCTGGATCGCTTTCGGCGGTTTATTTTTGAAACCCGCTTCCTGCAACTGTTCGAAGTGGACGAAGCGCGCGTCGAGGCGCTCCGCGCGGACGACGGAGAACTCCTGGATTTTGCCATGCAATGGCTTCGTTTCGCCATTTTTGGCGAGCGTTCGATGAAGATGCGGCAACACGCCGCCCCGCGGAGAAACGGCCAATGAATGCGGCCTCCGGCAAGCCGGTGCTGGTGATCGGCGGCGGTATCGCCGGATTGACCGCGGCAGTGGAACTGGCCGACGCCGGCTGCGGCGTCATCCTGGTGGAGAAATCCGCCAGCCTGGGCGGCCGCGTAGCCCGCATGCACCAGTATTTCCCGAAGCTCTGTCCGCCGGCCTGCGGCCTGGAAATGCATTACCGCCGCCTGCGCAACAATGCCGCGATCACCGTGCTCACGCTGGCGGAAGTCACCGGCGTGACAGATTCGCCGGGCGGCTACGAAGCCACGGTGTGCATCCATCCCCGCTTTGTAACGGATGCCTGCACATTGTGCGGGGAGTGCGCGGCGGCATGCCCGGCAGAGCGCCCCGATGAATTCAACGACGGCCTCGCGAAAACCAAGGCCGCCTATCTGCCACATGGCATGGCCTATCCGGCCTGGTATGCGATCGATCGCGCCGCCTGCCCCGTTTGCAATGCCTGCGAAGCGGTCTGTCCCGCAGACGCGATCCGGCTCGCGGCGCAGCCGGAGGTAAGGAAATACGACGTCTCCGCGATCGTGGCCGCTACTGGTTGGAGGCCATACGACGCCACCCGGCTTGAGCATCTGGGCTTCGGCAAGTGCCCCAACGTGGTCACGAACGTAATGCTGGAGCGCATGGCTGCCTCCGATGGCCCGGCTGCCGGCCGGATCCTGCGGCCCTCCGACGGCAAGGAGCCGCGCACGGTGGCTTTTGTCCAGTGCGCCGGCTCGCGCGACGAGAATCACCTGCCCTATTGCTCGGCGGCCTGTTGCGCAGCCTCCATCAAGCACGCGGCGTACATTCGGGCACTGTACCCGGAAACCGCCATCACGATCTTCTATATCGATATCCGGACGCCGGGCCGGCTCGAAGAGTTCTACGCCCAGGTGAACCGGGACGCCAACCTTCGCCTGATCAAAGGCAAGGTGGCGCGCGTGGAACAGAACCCAGCGACCGGCGACCTGCTGGTCACCGCCGAGGATGCGCTGTCCGCCCGGAAAAGCACGATGCAGTTCGAACTGGTGGTTCTGGCAACCGGGATGGTGCCGCAGACCGATGCTCTTCCGGCGGCGCTACGGCGGGACGAATTCGGTTTTCTGGCGGCGAACGGAACGGACGGGTTCTATGCCGCGGGTTGTGTGCACCGGCCGTCGGAAGTCTCGGTCGCCGTGCGGGATGCCACGGGCGTGGCATTGAAGGCGCTGCAGTGCGCCAGAAGGAGCGCGCGCCATGCCCAATAAGCTCGGGGTTTACATCTGCACGGGCTGTGGCATCGGCGCGGCCATTGACGCGGCGAAGCTCGCCAAAGTGTCCACTGGCGAATCGAAGGCGGCCCTCTGCCGCACGGATGCGTGGCTGTGCGGCGCCGCGGCATGCGGGCAGATCCGCCAGGACCTGGATTCCGGCGTAGTCGATGCCGTGGTGGTCGCGGGCTGCTCGCCGCGGTTCAAGGCGGAGTGCTTCAGCTTCAATCATGGGGCAATCGTCGAGCGCGTCAACCTGCGGGAGCACGTAGCCTGGTGCCACAAGCCGCAGGACGAAGACACGCAGATGGTGGCCGAGGATTATCTGCGGATGGGCATCGCGCGCGCGCGCAAGACCGAGCCTGTCGAACCGATGACGGATGAGACCTCCAAGGATGTGCTAGTGGTGGGCGGGGGAGTCGCCGGCATCACGGCCGCGTTGGAAGCTGCCGAGGCTGGGCACAACGTCGTCCTTGTGGAGAAAGCTGCGAGTTTGGGCGGCGCCGCGGTTTTGTCCAAGTATCATGCGCCCACCGAGCCACCCTATACGGCGCCATCGACGGACGGCTTGAAGGCGAACATCGAGGCGGTGCAGTACGACTCCTCCATCCGGGTGTGGTGTTCGGCGCGGGTCCTCAAGATCGAAGGCCAGCCGGGAAAATTCGATGTCACCCTCACGGTGCCGTCGGGCGAGCAGGTGGTGCGCGCCGGCGCGATCGTGGTGGCCACCGGCTGGAAACCGTACGACGCTTCCCGTCTCACGCACCTCGGATATGGCGTCAGCCCGGACGTGATTACCAACGTGGAATTCGCGCGTATGGCCGCGCGCGGACCCATCGTCCGCCCATCCGATGGCCAGCCAGCCGGGAGCGTCCTCTTTGTGCAGTGCGCCGGCTCGCGCGACAAAGATCACCTGCCGTACTGCTCTGCGGTGTGCTGCATGGAAACGCTCCAGCAGGCCGTCTCAATCCGCGAACAGAATCCGGAAGCGCTGGTCTACGTGGTCTACAAGGACATGCGTACGCCCGGCCAGTATGAGCGTTTCTATCGCGCCGTGCAGGACCAGCCGCTGAACTTCTTCACCAAGGGAGAGGTCGCGGCGGTGGCGAAAGCGGCGGATGGCCGGCTGGCCGTCACGGTAAACCATGCCTTGCTGGGCGAATCCATCGTGATCGAGGCGGATATGGTCGTGTTGGCAACCGGCATGGTTCCTAATGGAGGCGAGCAGATCCTGAATCTTGCCTACCGGCAGGGACCGGAGCTGCCGGTGCTCGCCGACGGCTTTCCCGATTCGCACTTCGTCTGCTTCCCCTATGAGACGCGGCGCACAGGTATTTATGCCGCCGGGGCCGTGCGCGCCCCCATGGACGCAGCCCAGGCGCGCGAAGACGCCCGCGGCGCCGTGCTGAAAGCCATTCAGTGCGTCGAACTGGCGGCCGCGGGGCAGGCCGTACACCCCCGCGCGGGCGATTTGTCTTATCCGTCGTTCGCCCTCCAGCGCTGCACGCAATGCAAGCGCTGCACCGAGGAGTGCCCGTTCGGCGCGCTGGACGAAGATGCCAAGGGCACGCCCAAGCCCAATCCGTACCGCTGCCGCCGCTGCGGTGTTTGCCTGGGGGCCTGTCCGGAACGCATCGTTTCCTTCAAGAACTATTCGGTAGACATGATCGCCTCCATGATCAAAGCGATCGAAGTGCCGGAAGAGGACGAAGAGAAGCCGCGCGTGCTGGCCCTGGTGTGCGAGAACGATGCCTATCCCGCGCTGGACCTGGCGGGTTTGAAGCGGCGCCAGTACGATGCCAGCGTACGGGTCATCCCCCTGCGCTGCCTGGGTTCCTTGAATGTCGTGTGGATCGCCGACGCGCTTTCGCGCGGCATCGACGGCGTCATCCTGGTCGGCTGCAAGTACGGCGACGACTACCAGTGCCATTTCACCAAGGGAAGCGAATTGGCCCAGCGGCGCCTGGAGAACGTTAAAGAGACGCTCACGCGGCTGCAGCTCGAATCCGAACGGTTGCAGTTGACCCAGCTTGCCATCGACGAGTGGGACAAGCTGCCTCTGATATTCGACCAGTTTGTGGGGCGGATGCGGGAACTGGGCCCGAATCCGTACAAGGGGTTCTGAGCCATGGGAGAAACGGTCGCCATCCAACCCGATGTGGCCTTTCTGAGGAGGGTGCTGGCCTCCGGCGGCGGTGACCTGAAGAAGTGCTATCAATGCGCCACCTGTTCGGTCGTTTGCGAGCTTTCCGAGGATGAATCCCCATTTCCGCGCCAGCAGATGCTCGAAGCGCAGTGGGGATTGAAAGACCGTCTGGTGTCCGATCCGGCCATTTGGTTGTGTCACAACTGCGCCAAGTGTACGGAGCAGTGCCCTCGCGGCGCACGCCCCAGCGAGGTGTTGGGGGCGCTTCGCGCGGAGGCGATCCGGCACTTCTCCTTTCCGCAGTTTCTGGGAGCATGGGCCGCCAATCCCAAGGCACTGCCCCTGCTGTTCCTCTTGCCCCTGCTGATCTTTTCCGCGATTTGGCTGTGGGCGCCGAAGCCCGTGCCGGCGGTCCCGTTCGAGTTTGGCAGCCAGTTTCCGGCCAGCGTGTTGGAACCCCTGTTCTTTGCCGTCTCCGGGTTCGCCCTGCTGGCGTTTGCCGTTGGGATCGCGCGGTATGTGCGCGCGTTGGGTGCTTCGGGCGGCGCCGTCGCGCCAGGGCTGCCGCACACCTTGACGGAAATCGCCGCGCACCGGCGCTTCACGAAATGTGACGATCCGGGAATGCGGCTGGCCCACCTGCTCATGTTCTGGGGCTTCATGGGCCTGGCGCTGGTGGGCACAATTACCGGCATAGGCACCATGGCGGGCATTGTACACACTCCGCTGCGGATGACGAGCGCTCTGAAGATATTCGCAAACCTGGTAGCCCTGGCCGCACTGGCCGGCGCCGTGCTTCTGCTGGTCCGCCGTGCCGGGAAAGCTGGAAGCACGTATTTCGATTGGTTCTTTCTGGCGACTCTGGCGGGTGTCGTGGTTACCGGAATCGCCTCGGAGATCCTGAGGCTAGTCGAAACCAACGCGATGTACGGCGTTTACTTCGTTCACCTGGTCCTGATTTTTTCGCTATTGCTGTATGCGCCTTATTCCAAGTTCGCGCATATCGCCTACCGCGCCGTGGCGATGGCGAGTTCCAGAAAATCATACGCACATAGATAGGAGAATATATGTCCGAAAACGGAAAACCGAAAACGAAGCTGCTGGATGAGCTCGAGAAGGGTCCCTGGCCCAGCTTCGTCACGGAGATCAAAAAGACCAGCGACGTCAGCCCGATGTGCGACGACCTGCTGGGTCAGCTAGAACTCTCCTACGAGGAGAAGAAAGGCCACTGGAAGCATGGCGGCATCGTCGGCGTGCTGGGCTACGGCGGCGGCGTTATCGGGCGCTACAGCGACGTTCCCGAGCAGTTTCCCAAGGTGGCGCACTTCCACACCCTGCGCATCAACCAGCCCTCCGGCTGGTTCTACACCAGCGACGCGTTGCGGACTCTGTGCGGCATTTGGGAGCGCCACGGCTCCGGCCTTACGAACATGCACGGATCGACCGGCGACATCATCTTCCTGGGCACCAAGACCGATGAGCTGGAGCCCACCTTCGCCGAGCTGACCGCCGCCGGTTTCGACCTGGGCGGCTCCGGGTCGTGCATGCGAACGCCTTCCGCATGCGTCGGCCAGGCGCGCTGCGAATGGGCCTGCTACGACACCATGAAGCTGTGCAACGACGTAACCCAGGCCTACCAGGACGAGTTGCACCGCCCGCCGTTTCCTTACAAGTTCAAGGTCAAGTGCGCCGGCTGCCCGAACGATTGCGTTGCGTCGGCAGCGCGCGCCGATCTCTCCGTCATCGGGATCTGGAAAGACGCAATCCAGCAGGATGACGCGGAGGTGGCCAAGTACGCGGCCGCGGGCCTGGATATCCAAAGGGACGTCTGCGCCCGTTGTCCCTCCCAATGCATGAGTTGGGACGGAGAGAAACTCGCGATTGAGAATAGCGACTGCGTGCGCTGCATGCACTGCATCAACGTGATGCCCAAGGCGCTGCGGCCCGGAAAGGAGCGCGGCGCCGCCTTATTGATCGGCTCCAAGGCGCCCATCCTGCAGGGAGCGTTGCTTTCCTCCGTGCTGGTCCCGTTCGTCCCCGCAGAGGAGTTGATGGAAACGATACAGGAGCTGATCAAGCGTATATGGGAGTTCTGGGATGAGTACGGGAAGAACCGCGAGAGGGTCGGCGAACTGATCCAACGCATCGGCATGCCCAGCTTCTTGGATGCCATCGGCCTGGACCCGGCGCCCGAGATGGTCTCCGCGCCGCGCGACAACCCGTACATTTTCTTCCAGAACAAGGAACAGAACTGAGCGAGGAGGATACCCAAGATGACGACCACCACATCACCGAAACGGATCACCGATATCGGACCGCCCAACTACGAACAGTTCCTGCCCCCCATCATCAAGCGGAACTACGGACAGTGGAAGTATCATGAGACCCTCGCCCCGGGAGTGCTCTGCCACGTAGCCGAATCGGGCGAGAAACTGTACACGGTCCGGGCTGGCTCGCCGCGCCTGCTCAGCGTGCATACCATCCGGCTCTTCGCGGACCTGGCCGACAAGTATTGCGGCGGCTATCTGCGTTTCACCAGCCGCAACAACGTGGAGTTTCTGCTCTCCGATCCCGCCAACATCGAGCCGCTGAAGCAGGATCTTCACAAGGCGGGCTATCCGGTGGGCGGCGCAAATAACAGCATCAGCAACATCGTGCACACGCAAGGATGGGTGCACTGCCACTCCTCGGCCACGGACGCCTCGGGACTGGTGAAGTGCATGATGGACGCGCTCTATCCGTACTTTGTGGAGGAGAAATTGCCGGCCAAGCTGCGCATCGCGGTGGCCTGCTGCCTGAACATGTGCGGCGCCGTGCATTGCTCCGACATCGCGGTGCTGGGCATCCATCGCAAGCCGCCCAAGATCAAGCACGACGTGCTGCCCAAAATCTGCGAGGTGCCCACTTTGATTGCTTCGTGTCCCACGGGCGCCATACGACCCGCCACGGTGGACGGCAAGCAATCCGTGGAGGTGCTCGAAGAGCAGTGCATGTATTGCGGCAACTGCTACACCGTGTGCCCCGCCATGCCGCTCAACGATCCGGACAACGATGGCCTCTCCATCTGGGTCGGCGGAAAAGTGAGCAACGCGCGCACTTCGCCGAAATTCACCAAGCTGGCCATTCCGTTCCTGCCGAACAATCCTCCGCGCTGGCCCGAGGTGGTGAACGCGGTGACGAACATCGTGGAGGTCTACGCGCACAACGCCCGCAAATTCGAGCGCCTGGGCGAGTGGATCGAGCGCGTCGGCTGGCCGCGGTTCTTCCAGTTGACCGGTATCGAGTTCACGCGCTACCACATCGACGACTACAAGCACGCGGGGCTGACTTTTGCCCGGTCCACACACATCCGTTTTTGAGATAAGGAGGCATATGATGAGCCCGAAACCTGTTGCGAATCCGCCAGAACTCACGGCCATCCTGAAGGACTGGCAAGGCCTGGAAACCGCCACCATCGTACATACCAGCGAGGTTATCGCCAAGACTAAGAACCCGCTGATCCAACTTCTGATGGAGATCATCCGGCAGGACTCCGAGATGCATTACCGGGTGCAGCAGGTGTTGCTCGACAGTCTGGAACGGCAAGCCTTCACCCTGACTCCCGAGGAACTCGGGGACATCTGGGAGATGATCGAAAAGCACGCCGAGATGGAGAAGCAAACCATCGTGCTTGCCGAGAAGGCCCTCAAAGACTGCCGGCTGTTCGTGCAAAGGCATCTGCTGACCTATTTGATCGAAGACGAGAAGAAGCACGACCGGCTCCTCGGCCAGCTTGAAGACTTCAAGCGCAACATCTACCCCTATGCGTAGGACTTGAGCCATGCCGCTGTTCAAGGCAGTCAAGAAACCGGCGATTAAGGTGGTCGCTTCGGCGGGCGCCGAGATCAGCCCCTTGCGACCGGCTTACAAATCCAAGTTGCCGCCTTGTTCGGGCGGGTGTCCGAGCGGGGCCGATATCCGGGGATGGCTGACCACGATAGCCCAGGCCGAAGCCTACGGACGAACGAACGACGAGGCGTATCGGATCGCCTGGCAGACCATTGTGGACCGCAATCCCTTCCCCGCGGTCTGCGGCCGCGTCTGTCCGCACCTGTGCGAGGACGCCTGCAACCGCCGCCTGAAGGATGGCGCCGTGGCCATCAATGCGCTGGAGCAATTCGTCGGCGATTTCGGAATCGCCCAGGGGTTGAAGCTCTCGCGTTTGACCGATGAAAAGCGCAC
>Ga0335081_10016653_pt1 | contig 11902 bp, 10 predicted proteins | sample Lox_Sample_35_FD_206713 | JGI IMG/M metagenome (GOLD analysis project Ga0335081, IMG submission 206713) | Soil microbial communities from Loxahatchee National Wildlife Refuge, Florida, United States - Lox_Sample_3.5 | ecosystem: Environmental > Terrestrial > Soil > Wetlands | place: USA... | reverse complement strand
CGTCAGGGTCCTCGGCAAACAGCAGCGGCAGCTCACTCTTGAACATGAGCGCGCAGGAGGGGATGGGCGCGAGAATGGCGTAACCCTCGCGTGCGAGCCGGGCAAGAGCTGGTGCGTTGGCGTCCTTCATCGCCAGCACCGACTGGAGGTCGCCCAGCTCGAGCTTGGGCATGCCGCAGCACGCCTGCCGTTGCACGACGCGATAGGGAATCTCGTTGTGCCCGAGAAGCGCGAGCAGGTCCAGGCCGATGCCCGGCTCGTTGTAATCGACGTAGCAGGTCGAGAAGATCGCCACCTTTCCCGGCGTGCGCGCGCCGTCGCGCACTGGCCAGGCGAGGCTATTCTTCGCCGCTTTGGGGAACGGCCGCGCCGCGTACGGCGGAAGCCTGCGGTCGCGATGCACGCCCAGCGTCTTCTCCATCGCCGCCCGCACGGCGGGCGACTCGCTGGCCTTGTTGACCGCGCGCACGACGATCGGAATCGTCGCCAGCTTGCCCAGGCGATCCGTGCCGGTGAGCACCCGGTCGCGCAGCCGCGTTTCCCCCATGAGGAACTTGCGCGCCTTGGCGCGTAGCATGAGATGCGGGAAGTCGACGTTCCAGGGATGCGGCGGAACGTACGGACACTTGGTCATATAGCACAGGTCGCACAGGTAGCACTGGTCGACGACCTTGCCGAAGTCGCTCTTGGCGACTTCGCTCATCTCGCCACCCCGAGTCGCGTCGACCAGGTCGAACAGCGTCGGGAACGCGGTGCACAGGCTCACGCAACGTCGGCAGCCGTGACAGATCTCGAAGACGCGCTCGAGCTCGCGGTTGAGCGCGGCCTCGTCGTAGTAGTCGGGATTGCGCCAGTCGACCGGGTGCCGAGTAGGCGCTTCGAGGCTGCCTTCGCGAGTGGTCATCGGTGGGTGACCGGCACGAAACGATCCGCCGGCGAATCGCTTGCGACGAGCTCCGCGAATCGAGCGGCGCCAGGCGACGCTCGATTCGCGGAGTTATTGCGTCACGCCGATGAAAACGCCGCGCATTCGCTGGAGGCTATGCGGCGTGACGCAATAACCGCTAGTCGGTCAGCGCGTCGAGCGCCTTCTGGAAGCGGTTGGCGTGCGAGCGCTCGGCCTTGGCCAGCGTCTCGAACCAGTCGGCGATCTCCTCGAAGCCTTCGCTGCGCGCGGCCTTCGCCATGCCGGGGTACATGTCCGTGTACTCGTGCGTCTCGCCGGCAATGGCCGCCTTCAGGTTGTCGCGGCTCTTGCCGATCGGGAGGCTCGTCGCCGGATCGCCGACTGTGGCGAGATAGTCGAGGTGGCCGTGCGCATGTCCGGTCTCGCCTTCGGCTGTCGAGCGGAATACCGCCGCGAGGTCGTTCTGGCCTTCGACGTCGGCCTTGTTGGCGAAGTACAGGTAGCGCCGGTTGGCCTGCGATTCGCCGGCGAACGCAGCCTTCAGGTTCTCATGCGTCTTGGTGCCCTTCAGATTCATTGCAGTCTCCTCTCGATATGGCGTGGACCGGACAGCCCGGGGCAATCTCGCCTCGCGTCCCACAACATGCATTCTGTGAAGCTTCGATCTATATGTCCAATTGATTGTCGCAATGGAAGAAATAAACATTGTGTATTGTATTCGTCCCGCGGCCGCTTAGTCGATCCGCTCGTAGGTGGGCAGCGTGAGAAATTCGACGAACGTGTCATTGGTCACGAGCTCCTTCATGATGCCCGCTGCTTCCTCGTAGCGGCCCTCGGCGAACGCGGCGCCGAGCAGGCCGCGGATTCGCGCCAGCTCCTCGGGCACCATCGCGATGACCATCTCCTTCGTGACCTTGCGCCCGTCGTCGAGCACGCCCTTGGGAGAGCGGATCCATTGCCACACCTGCGAGCGCGATATCTCGGCCGTGGCGGCGTCCTCCATCAAGTTGAAGATCGGCACGGCGCCCTGGCCGGCGAGCCACGCACCGACGTACTGGATCGCGACGTTGATGTTGAGCCGCAGGCCCTTCTCGGTGATCGGCTTTTCCGGCTCGAATCGAAGAAGATCCGCCGCGGTCACCTTCACGTCGTCGCGCTTCTTGGCGGCTATCTGGTTCGGCTCGGGCATCAGCCGGTCGAATGCCTCTTTCGCCACCGCAACGAGGCCGGGATGCGCGACCCACGTGCCGTCGTGGCCGATGGTGGCCTCGCGCTCCTTGTCCGCCTTCACCTTGGCGAACGCCTCGGCATTGGCCGCTTCGTCGTTCTTCACCGGGATCTGCGCCGCCATGCCGCCCATCGCGTGGATGTTGCGCCTGTGGCAGGTCTTGATCAGCAGCTCCGCGTAGCTCTTCATGAAATGCGTGGTCATCGTGACCAGCGCCCGATCGGCGAGGCAGAAGTCGCGGTTGGCGCGGAATTTCTTGATGCAGCTGAAGATGTAGTCCCACCGGCCGGCGTTGAGGCCCGCGGAATGCTCGCGCAGCTCATAGAGGATCTCGTCCATCTCGAACGCCGCCAGGATGGTCTCGATCAGGACGGTGGCCTTGATCGTCCCGCGCGGGATACCCAGCTCTTCCTGCGCCATCACGAAGATATCGTTCCACAGCCGCGCCTCGAGGTGGCTCTCGAGCTTGGGCAGATAGAAGTACGGACCGGTGCCGCGCGCCAGAAGCTCCTTCGCGTTGTGGAACAGGTACAGGCCGCAGTCGAAGATGCCGCCCGACGCCGCGGCCCCGTCGATGCGCACGTGCTTTTCGGGCAGATGCCAGCCCCGCGGGCGGACGAAGAGCACCGCGGTGCGGTCGTCGAGCTTATACGACTTGCCCTCGGGCGAGACGTAATCGATCCGCCGCCGAATCGCATCCCGCAGGTTGATGTGGCCCTGGATCAGGTTGTCCCACTTGGGCGTGTTGGCGTCCTCGAAATCGGCCATGAACACGTTCGCGCCGGAGTTGAGCGCATTGATGATCATCTTGCGATCGACCGGACCGGTGATCTCGACGCGCCGGTCCTGGATGTCGGCGGGCACGGCGGCGCAGGTCCACTCCGCGTCCCGAATGGCCCGCGACTCCGGCAGGAAGTCCGGAAGCTTTCCCGCGTCCCACTGTCGCTGCCGCTCCGCGCGCAACGCGAGCAGCTCGGCGCGACGCGCGCCGAACGCACGCTGCAGGCGCGCGACGAAGGCCAGCGCTTCGGGGGTGAGGACTGCCGCGTATTCATCGCTGATCCGGCCGGTGATCTCGATGCCGGGGCCGTAGTGCGGGGTGGTCATGAGCTGTTCCTTCGGACGCGAGGAGAGGTCGGCGAGCGCCATAGCTGGAGGTCCCGGCGGGAAGTCCGGCGGTCGCCACTGGGAGCCGCGCCCGCCGGGTCAAGCGGATTGCTGCACCGCAGAATGATAGCAGGACGCGCGCCCTTGGACAGCTACCGCTTAGGGCGTGTCCCAGCCTTCGCCCGGGCGCCCGGGCAGACGTCTGAGCGTGATGTTCCAGGACAGCGTGATGCGCGGCCGGCGGCCGCGATAAGGACTGACGCCGTGCAGATAGTCGCTGGCGAAGATCAGCATGGTCCCGGGCGTCATGTCGGGGATCATGTGCCGGGTCACGCGTAACGGCTCGTCGGGACAGCACGCTTCGATGCGCGGATCGGCGAAGGAGAGCTTACCTGCCATCGGCTCGTCCGGGTCGTCATCGCCCACGTCGAGCATGTACACGATGGACACGTCGGAGCGCAGATGGCTATGCGGCATGCAGTAATCGCCGGCGCGGTAGACGCTCGCCCAGCTGTCGTCGGCGTACACGGGGCGGCGCGACAGCGTGCGATGCGCGAGCATGAGCGCACGGGCATGGATCAGCGTCGCGGCCGCATCGTTCCAGCGCTCGAGCCTTCGCACCTTGGTGCCGCAGCCGCCGCGGAAGACCGCCTTCTCCTGCCCCGGCGGCTGCAGGGTGAGCACCGAACGCCAGCGCGGATCGCCCTCGGCGGCGAGCACTGCGGCAATGAGCGCGGGATGGAAGATCGCGCAGTCGGCGAACCGGGCCAGCGCCATCACTGGCGCCGACAGGGACTCGACCGCCTGCCGCTCGGGCCAGATCGGCAGCTCGGCATTGCCGACCCGGATTGTCGCCGGCAGCGCTGCCTGCTCTCCTTCGGCGACGCCGGTTGCGGCCACGCGCGCCCCGTGGTGCCGTCGCTATGGACGCAGGGCCGCGAGCTGCGGATTGAGCCGCTGCTCCCGGCTGTGCAGCTTGTTAAGCGCGTTGATATACGCCTTGGCCGAGGCGACCAGGATGTCGGTGTCGGCACCCAGGCCGTTGACGATCCGGCCCTCGCGCTCGAGCCGCACGGTCACCTCGCCCTGTGCGTCGGTGCCGGTAGTGATCGCATTGACCGAGTACAGAAGCATCCTCGCCTTGGAATGCGCCATCTGCTCGATCGCGCGGAAGGTCGCGTCGATCGGCCCGTCGCCGCGCGTGTGCACGCTCCTCTCTGCCTCGCCGGCGGCTAGGGTGACTTCGGCTTGCGGCACTTCGCCGGTCTCGGTCACCACCTTGAGCGAGATCAGCTTGTAGAACTCGCGCTCCGGGGTCACGGTTTCGTCGGAGACCAGCGCATGCAGGTCCTCGTCGAAGACCTCGCCCTTCTTGTCGGCGAGCTCCTTGAAGCGAGCGAAGGCGTGATTGAGCGTCTCTTCGCTGCCGAGATCGATGCCGAGCTCGGAGAGCCGCGTCTTGAAGGCGTTGCGCCCCGAGAGCTTTCCCAGAACCAGGCGGTTCGCGCCCCAGCCCACGTCCTCGGCGCGCATGATCTCGTAGGTCTCGCGATGCTTGAGCACTCCGTCCTGGTGGATGCCCGACTCGTGCGCGAACGCGTTGGCGCCGACGATCGCCTTGTTCGGCTGGACCGGGAAGCCGGTGATCCCGGAGACGAGCTTCGAGGCGGGAACGATCTGCGTGGTGTCGATGCGTGTCGCGCAGGCAAAGACGTCCTGGCGCGTCCTCACCGCCATCACGATCTCCTCGAGCGACGCGTTGCCCGCGCGCTCGCCCAGGCCGTTGACGGTGCACTCGACCTGGCGCGCGCCCTGCATTACCGCGGACAGCGAGTTGGCGACCGCCATGCCGAGATCGTTGTGGCAGTGCACCGACCACACCGCCTTGCCGCTGTTCGGGATGCGCTCGCGCAGGGCCCGGATCAGCTCGCCGAACTGCCACGGCATGGTGTATCCGACCGTGTCCGGGATGTTGATCGTCGTCGCGCCGGCGCCGATCGCGGCCTCGATCAGCCGGCACAGGAAGTCGGGTTCCGAGCGGCCCGCGTCCTCGGGCGAGAACTCGACGTCGTCGGTGTACTCGCGCGCCCACTTCAGCGACTTGACCGCCTGCTCGAGCACCTGCTCGGGCTTCATGCGCAGCTTCATCTGCATGTGGATCGGGGAGCTGGCGATGAAGGTGTGCACGCGGCCCGACCTGGCGCCCTTGAGCGCGTCCCCGGCGCGACGGATGTCGCTCTCGCTGGCACGGGCCAGCGCGCACACGGTGCTGTCCTTGATCGCTCCGGCGATCGCCTTCACGGCCGCGAAGTCACCGTTGGACGAAGCGGGAAAGCCGGCCTCGATCACGTCGACGCGCAGCCGCTCGAGCTGCCGCGCAATGCGCATCTTCTCCTCGTTGGTCATCGACGCGCCGGGGCTCTGTTCGCCGTCGCGCAAGGTGGTGTCGAAGATGATGAGATGGTCGGGCATGTCCTGGCTCCTGCAAGCTTGCGTGTCGCGTTGTAGCTCTCCTGCCTCAAGATCGGGCAGGACCGGGTACTGCAAAAGGGAGAGGTGAGTTATCTGCGCGCGAGGCGCAGCAGCAGGCCGCCGAGAAGGGCGGTCCGGAAGGGACGCAACAGGAACATGCAGGTGCCGCTCATGCCGGGGACTATATCGGGATTCCCGGGGCGGCGCAATGCTCGCCTAGCGCCGCCGCCCGCGGCGCAACGCCCGCCACGCCGACCAGACATAGCCCGACAGCGAGTAGGCGACGAAGCCGGCGAACAGCACGATCGCCGGCTGAACGCTCACCAGCACGAAGAACAGCGCCACCAGGAACACGACCACGAACGGAACGCTCTTCTTCAGGTTGATCGTCTTGAAGCTGTAGTACGGGAAGTTGCTCACCATGGTCAGCCCTGCGAAGACGGTTACCGACCATGCCCACCAGCGCACGCTCTCCGGGTCGATCGCGTTGTCATCCATGATCCAGACGAAGCCCGCCACCAGGGCCGCGGCCGACGGGCTTGGCAGCCCCTGGAAGAAGCGCTTGTCGACGACGTCGATGTTGGTGTTGAAGCGGGCGAGCCGCAGCGCGGCGCATACGCAGTAGACGAATGCGGCGATCCAGCCGAGGTTCGCCATGGACAGGAGGGCCCACTCGTAGACGACCAGCGCCGGCGCGGCGCCGAAGCACACCATGTCGGAGAGACTGTCGTACTCGGCGCCGAAGGCGCTTTGCGTTCGCGTCAGCCGGGCGACGCGGCCGTCGAGGCCGTCGAGGACCATGGCGATGAAGATCGCGATCGCGGCATGATCGAACCGGCCGTTCATCGCCTGCACGATCGAGTAGAAGCCCGCGAACAGCGCCGCCGTCGTGAACAGATTGGGCAGCAGATAGATGCCGCGGCGGCGGATCCGGTTCTTCGCGAGCGCCCGCTGCTGTTGGAAATCCCCCATGAAAGGACAGCCTAGCAGCTACGCTGCGGCTGGGCAAACCACCGCTGCACCGGCGCGCGCTGCGGCGCCAGGCGTCACGCCAGCTCGGCGATGATCGTCTCGGTCGCGTAGGCCATATCGCCGGGCGCCACCTTCGGCCTCGCGTCGGCGGGCACGTACACGTCGACGCGCGAGCCGAAGCGGATGAAACCGTAGCGCTGGCCGCGCGAAAGCGACTGACCCTTGTCGGCGTAGCACAGGATGCGCCGTGCGATCAGTCCGGCCACCTGCACGCACGTCACATCGGCTCCGGCCGCCGTTTGCAGGCGCAGAGCGCAGCGCTCGTTGTCGAGCGAAGCCTTGTCGAGCGAAGCGTTGAGGAATGTTCCCGGGTGGTACCACTTGTCCTTCACGATGCCGTCGACCGGGCTGCGGTTGGAATGCACGTTGAAGACGTTCATGAACACACTGATCTTGAGCGCGTCGCGCTCGAGATACGGATCGCGCGCACGCTCGACGCGGACCACCCTGCCGTCAGCGGGCGAGAGCACGGCGTTCGGGTCGCGCGGAACGCGGCGCGGCGGATCGCGGAAGAACTGGGCGATGAAGATCGTCGCCAGCCAGGCGAGCGCCGCGAGCCACCACGGCGCCCACCACGAGAGTGCCAGCGCGGCGGCGAACGCTATGCCCAGGAACGGCCAGCCCTCGCGGGCAATGATGGGGTAAGGGTAGGCCGGAGTCGCCATGGAGTGCGAATGAATTCGCACCTACTTGGTCTGGTCGTCGATGCGCCGGTCGAGGTCCTGAGCGTCGCGCCTGAGGTCGCGCTCGAGCGCTCGCGCCGGCTCCATCGGCGCCGTGACGGGCGGCGCGCCGCGTGCCGCATGGTCCTCCACGGGGCGGGCCGCCGCGGGTTCCGCACGCCCGGACGTCGCGGCGCGCTCGCCATCCCCAAGGAGCCCGTAGCTCCTGAGCACCGTCTGCGCGAGCACGGCGACGATGACCAGCGCGATAAGGAGCGCGATCAGGCCGAGCCAGCCGCGTTGCGCCGATCGTCCAGGCATGGGCATCGCGTCAACAGGTCCTAGTTGCGCGACTGGTCCACGAGCTTGTTCCTCCTGATCCACGGCATCATCTCGCGCAGGCGCGCCCCCACCTGCTCGATCGGATGCTCGGCAGTCATGCGCCGGCGCGAGAGCAGCGTCGGCGCCCCCGCCCGGTTCTCGAGGATGAAGCTCTTGGCGTACTCGCCGCTCTGGATGCGCGCGAGCGCGGCGCGCATCGCATCCTTGGTCGCGGCGGTGATGATCGTCGGGCCGGTGACGTACTCGCCATACTCGGCGTTGTTCGAAATGCCGTAGTTCATGTTGCCGATGCCGCCTTCGTACATCAGGTCGACGATGAGCTTCAATTCGTGCAGACACTCGAAGTACGCCATCTCGGGGGCGTAGCCCGCCTCGACCAGCACTTCGAACGCGGTCTTCACGAGCTCCACGCACCCGCCGCAAAGCACCGTCTGCTCGCCGAAGAGATCGGTCTCGGTTTCTTCCTTGAACGTGGTCTCGATCACGCCGGCGCGCGCGCCGCCGATCGCCGCCGCGTAGGAGAGCGCGAGGTCGCGCGCCTTGCGGCTCACGTCCTGGTGCACCGCGATCAGCATCGGCGTCCCTCCACCCTGCACGTAGGTCGAGCGCACGGTGTGGCCGGGCGCCTTGGGAGCGATCATCACCACGTCGAGGTCCTCCCGCGGCGCGACCTGGCCGTAGTGGATGTTGAAGCCGTGGGCGAAGGCGAGCGTGGCGCCTTTCTTCATGTTGGGCTCGACCTCGGACTTGTACACTGCGGCGATGTGCTCGTCGGGCATGAGCATCATCACCAGGTCCGCGCCCTTGACCGAGTCCCCGACGGCGGCGACCTTGAGGCCGGCCTTTCTGGCCTTTTCCCAGGATGCGCCCTCCGGTCGCAGGCCCACCGTCACCTTCACCCCGGAATCGTTCAGGTTCTGGGCGTGGGCGTGACCCTGCGACCCATAGCCGACGATGGTCACCTTCTTGCCCTTGATGAGCGACAGATCGGCGTCCTTCTCATAGTAGACCTTCATCATCGTGAATCTCCCTCTGCCTACACTCTCAGAATCCGCTCGCCGCGCCCGATGCCGGAGGCGCCGGTGCGCACCGTCTCGAGGATCACCCCCGGCTCGAGCGCCTGCAGGAAGGCGTCGAGCTTCTCGCCCGGGCCGGTGAGCTCGATGGTGTAGCTTTTGTCGGTCACGTCGAGGATGCGGCCGCGGAAGATGTCGGCGAGACGCTTCATCTCGTCGCGGTCCTTGCCGGCGGCGCGCACCTTCACCAGCATGAGCTCGCGCTCGATATGATTGCCGTCGGTCAGATCCACGACTTTGACCACCTCGACGAGCTTGTTGAGCTGCTTGGTGATCTGCTCGATGACGTCGTCCGAGCCGACCGTGACGATCGTCATCCGCGACATCGTTTCGTCTTCGGTCGGCGCCACGGTCAGCGACTCGATATTGTAGCCGCGCGCCGAAAACAGGCCCGAGATGCGCGACAGGGCGCCGGCTTCGTTTTCGACCAGGATGGAGAGGATGTGTCTCATAGGCAGCGTCCAGGCACCGCGAGCTTGCGTCCCGGCCTGAAGCCGGGACGACGATCAGAGTTCTTCGGCGAGGATCATCTCGGTGAGGCCCTTCCCGCCCGGAACCATCGGGAAGACGTTCTCGGCCTGGTCGGTGATGAAGTCGAGGAACACCAGCCGGTCCTTCTGCTCGAACGCTTCGCGCAGCGCCCCTTCCACGTCGCCGGGCTTCTCGATCTTCATGCCGACGTGCCCGTAGGCTTCGGCGAGCTTGGTGAAATCCGGCAGTGCGTCCATGTACGACTCGGCATAGCGGTTGCCGTAGAAGAACTCCTGCCACTGGCGCACCATCCCCATGTACTTGTTGTTCAAGTTCACGATCTTCACCGGCAGGTGGTACTGCTTGCAGGTCGAGAGCTCCTGGATGCACATCTGGATCGAGGCCTCTCCGGTCACGCAGGCGACCGTCGCGCCCGGGTTGGCAAGCACCGCCCCCACCGCCGCCGGCAGCCCGAAGCCCATCGTGCCGAGGCCGCCGGAGTTGATCCAGCGCCGCGGCTTGTCGAACTTGTAGTACTGGGCGACCCACATCTGGTGCTGGCCGACGTCGGAGGTGACAATCGCGTCGCCGCCGGTGATCTCGTAGAGCTTCTCGACCACGTATTGCGGCTTGATGAGCGCGCTCTTGCGGTCGTACCTGAGGCAGTCCTTGCGCTGCCATTCCTTGATCTCGCCCCACCACTTGGTGAGGGCCTGGGGATCGGGCCGCTGGGGCGAGGATTCGATCAGCTTCAGCATCTCGTCCAGCACGTCGGCGACGTAGCCCACGATCGGGATATCGACTCTCACCCGCTTCGAGATCGACGACGGATCGATGTCGATGTGGATGATCTTGCGGTCGGCGCGGTAGAAGTGCGCCGGGTTGCCGATCACGCGGTCGTCGAACCGCGAACCGATGGCGACCAGCACGTCGCAGTTCTGCATCGCCATGTTCGATTCGTACGTGCCGTGCATCCCCGGGAGGCCGGTGAACTGCGGGTCGCTCCCCGGGAATCCGCCGAGGCCCATTAGCGTCGTGGTGCACGGGAAGCCGAGCAGGCGCACGAGCCGGGTGAGCTGGGCAGAGGCGTTGTTGAGCACGACGCCGCCGCCGGCGTAGACCATCGGGCGCTTCGCCTCGAGCAAGAGCTGCACCGCCTTCTTGATCTGCCCGGCGTGGCCCTTGGTCACCGGGTTGTAGGAGCGCAGCGCGATCGTCTTCGGGTAGTGGTACTCCGCCTTCGCCTGGGTGACGTCCTTCGGGATGTCGACCAGCACCGGACCCGGCCGCCCGGTTTGCGCGAGATAGAACGCCTTCTTGATCGTCACGGCGAGCTGCGCCACGTCCTTTACCAGGAAGTTGTGCTTGACGCACGGGCGGGTGATGCCGACCGTGTCGCACTCCTGGAACGCGTCCTGGCCGATGGCGTGCGTCGGCACCTGGCCGGTGAGGATCACCATGGGAATCGAATCCATGTACGCGGTCGCGATGCCGGTGACCGCGTTGGTCACGCCGGGGCCGGAGGTCACCAGGCAGACGCCGACCTTGTGCGACGAGCGCGAGTAGCCGTCGGCGGCATGCGCCGCGCCCTGCTCGTGCCTGACCAGCACGTGCTTGACCTGCTCCTGCTTGAACAGCTCGTCGTAGACGTTGAGCACCGCGCCGCCGGGGTAGCCGAAGACGTACTCGACGCCCTCCTCCTGCAGGCAGCGGATCACGATCTCTGCGCCGGTAAGTTCCATGGTTGCCTCGCCTCAAGCTTCGTCTTGACCCGCACACGTCCGCCCGGCCTCGCACGGGCGAGCCGGGTTCTGCAAAACGCGTCGCGCCTCGGTAAGGCGCCTCAAGCTCGAAGGCTGGTTAGAGCCGGTTGCGCCGCATCCCGACGGGTGCTCCTACGCGCTTGTGGCGCGTCCGGAGGGGATGCCAACGACCGTATTTGCAGTGCCACCACCGACGGACCCCCCGTCGGTTTCGCCAACAGTAGCGGCCGGTGGGGGTTTGGTCAAGCCGGCGGCCGTCCCTGACGCCGAGGACGCCCTTTTATAATCGGTCGAGTCGGATCGATTCCCGGACCGCCCGCTGGCCTCTCAACCCGAACTGTCGACCTTTCTCGCGGAGGTCGAGCGTCGCGCCTTCAAGCAGGCGCTGTTCGCGGTCCGCGACGACGATGCCGCCCTCGACATCGTCCAGGATGCGATGCTCAAGCTGACCGAAAACTACGCCGACAAGCCCATCGGCGAGCTGCCCATGCTCTTCCAGCGCATCCTCCAGAACACCATCCACGACCACTTCCGCCGCCAGAAGGTCCGCTCGGCGTGGACCACGGTGCTCTCGGCGCTGGGACAGAAGGACGACGAGGAGGACTTCGACCCGCTGGAAACGCTGCCGGCCAAGGCGGACTCCAACTGGTCGGCTGACCCCGCCGCCGCGCACCAGCAGGCCCAAGTGGTGGGCTTGGTCGAGCAGGCGCTGGCGCGCCTGCCGGCGCGTCAACGTCAGGCATTTCTCTTGCGTTACTGGGAAGAGCTTGACGTGGCCGAGGCCGCCGCGGCTATGGGTTGTTCAGAAGGAAGTGTAAAGACTCACTGCTCCAGAGCCGTCC
>Ga0335081_10016652_pt1 | contig 11902 bp, 8 predicted proteins | sample Lox_Sample_35_FD_206713 | JGI IMG/M metagenome (GOLD analysis project Ga0335081, IMG submission 206713) | Soil microbial communities from Loxahatchee National Wildlife Refuge, Florida, United States - Lox_Sample_3.5 | ecosystem: Environmental > Terrestrial > Soil > Wetlands | place: USA: Florida... | reverse complement strand
TCTCGCGCGTTATGCGCGCAAGGTCCACCTCCATGCCCTTTGCCCGCAGTTCACGATACCGCCGCAGCCCCCGCTCCTCCGGGCTCGCATCGAGGTAGAACTTGATCTCGGCGTTGGGGAACACCACCGTGCCGATATCCCTTCCGTCCATGACGACGCCGCCCTGTCTGCCCAGTTCCCGCTGCAGCGTCAGGAGCCGGGCCCGTACTGCCGGCGACCGTGACACGGCAGAGGCCATCATTCCCATTTCCGGCGTCCGGATCTCTCCGGTCACATCAACCCCGTCCACATAGATCCGCGGGTCGCTGTTGTCCCGTTTGATCGTTACCTCGGTCCGGGAGCACAGGCCGGTCAGCCCATGCTCATCGGAAAGATCGATCCCGTCGCGCCTGGCCTTCCAGCCGATCGCACGGTACATGGCGCCGGTGTCGATGTAAAGGTACCCGAGCCGTTCGGCCAGCAGACGGGCCACGGAGCTCTTCCCGGCGCCCGACGGTCCATCGATGGCAATGACAAGTCGTTTCTGTCCGTTCAGCATGGCGAGAGAAGCGGCTCCGTTTCGTTTTTGTTCATGGTCCTTGTTGCTATTCTTTTCCGGTCAATTTTTTGTAGGCCTGTTTCAGGTCTGGGCGACCGGGGCCGCCTGCGTGATCCATTATCGACGATGGCGCCGACTCCGGACCGGCCCTTGAACGATCAGTACGCAGCCTGATGCAGCAGCCGTTCGAAGCCGGGAAAGGACGTGTCGATCCAGGCCGCGTCGCGGATCACCGTGTTATTCATCGCAGCAAGTCCGGCAACAGCCATGGACATGGCTATCCGGTGGTCTCCGTGGCTCTCGCAGTGCGCACCGTCAAGCCGTTCGCGCCCGGTGATCTCCATTCCATCGGGAAGTTCCCGGACCTCTGCGCCCATCTTCCTGAGCTCCCCGGCGATGGTCGCGATCCGGTCCGATTCCTTGACGCGGAGCTCGGAAGCATCCCTGATAACCGTCGTTCCCTCCGCATAGGCGGCGGCAACGGCCAGAACGGGTATCTCGTCAATCGCCCTCGGGATGACGTCTCCCGACAACTCGACGGCATGGAGCTTGCTGTACCGCGCCCTGATGTCCGCCACGGGTTCGCCGGCCTGTTCACGCCGGTTCTCCAGGGTGATGTCGGCTCCCATCGCCTGAAGCACATCGACGATCCCGGTCCGCGTCGGGTTCACGCCTACGTTCCTGACGAGAAGATCGGAGCCGGGCACGATGCCCGCGGCCACGAGGAAGAACGCGGCCGATGAAATATCGGAAGGCACCTCGATCGTTCCCTTCGCCCGGAGCCTTTGCCGCCCCCTGATCGTGACCCTCGTCCCCGCCTCCGCCACATCGACGCCGAAGAACCGGAACATGCGTTCGGTGTGGTCTCTCGATTTCGACGGTTCGTTCACCGTTGTCTCGCCGTCCGCGAAAAGGCCCGCGAGGAGCACCGCCGACTTCACCTGCGCGCTCGCCACCGGGCTCGTGTACTCGATCGCCCTCGTCTTCCTGCCCCCGCCCCGGATCGCAAGGGGGGCAAGCTTCCCGTCGGACCGGCCGTCGATCATGGCTCCCATCAACCGGAGGGGCTCCACGATCCTGCCCATCGGCCGCTTGCGGAGGTACTCGTCACCCGTAAGGATGGAGAAGAAGTTCTGGCCGGCGAGCAGGCCGGCAAGCAGCCGCATGCCCGTGCCGGAGTTTCCGAGGTCAAGCACGCCCGACGGCTCCCGCAGGCCATCCAGACCGTTGCCGCGGACGACCATGCGGCTGTTCCCCACGCCGTCTACCGTGATGCCCAGCGCCTGGACAGTTTTTACCGTATTGGTCGTATCTTCCCCCGCCAGAAACCCGTTGATCGCGGTATCGCCCTCGGCAATGGCAGAGAACAGGACCGACCGGTGCGAAATGGATTTGTCTCCCGGCAGGAGGATATCGCCCCTGACGCCGCGCGACGGCCTGATGACCAGGTCCGACATTATTCCATACCCCGGCGCTCGTCGCTCGACAGCTGGAGGTGTTTTTCGAGACGCTTTTCGTCCCCGGCGATGATCTCGTGCTTGAACCGGTTCAGCGAGAACAGGTAGCGGTCGATCATCGGTATGAGGTTATCGCGGTTCATGAGGCAGATATCCTTCCACATTTCCGGGGAGCTTGCCGCGATCCGGGTGAAGTCGCGGAACCCCGCGCCGGAATATGCGAGGTAATCTTCGGACCCGGTGTTCAGCTCCGCCACGGCACACATCATGGCGAACGCGGCCACATGAGGAAGATGGCTGACCGCGGCAAAGACCCTGTCATGCAGGTCCGCGTCCATGACGCTCACGATCGCTCCCGTCAGGCTCCACATGTCGCGCACGGTTTCAAGCGCCCTGTCGTCCGTTCGTTCGGTCGGTGTCAGGATGCAGCGGCGGTCCCGGAACAGGTTTTCCGAGGCCTCGGCGACGCCTGATTTCTCACGACCCGCTATCGGATGGGCCGGGACATAGTGCCGTCCTGCGGGAAGAGCCCCTTCCACGACCGCGATCAGTTTTCCCTTAACACTGCCCACGTCGGTTATGATGCAGCCCTTCTTCAGATGCGGCGCGATCTCCCGCATGATCCTCTCGAAGGTGCCGACGGGTGACGCGAGGACAACGAGGTCCGCATCCTCGACGCCATATGCCTTTCCCTGCCCGATCCGGTCGATCACTCCGAGCCTGAGCGCCTCTTCGAGGGATTCCCTCCTCCGGCCCGTGCCCGCAATGGTGCCGGCAAGGCCCTTGGCCTTCAAAGCCTTCGCGAGCGATCCGCCGATCAGGCCGACGCCGATGATGGTAACATTTTGAAAAAGAATCATAGAAAGTTACTGATGAACGACAGAACAATGATTATGCCGGGGAAAAACACAGGCTTTAAAATAGAGAAGAGCGTTCAGGCGCGCTCCCAGCCCAAACGTGTCCTCTCTTTAAAGTCATTGCGATGTCCTCGCAGGCAGAACCTGCAGCTACCACCTCTCCGGACTCCTCACTTCAGACTGATCATATCTCTCTTCCCACAGCCTTTGCGATGGGCCGCATCTCTTCCATCAGCAGTTTGAAGCTCTTGGGCTTGAGCGACTGTTCTCCGTCGCAGAGGGCTTCTTCGGGGTTGGAATGCACCTCGATGATGAGGCCGTCCGCCCCGGCCGCGACTGCCGCCTTTGCCATAGGCGCCACCAGGTCCCACTTGCCCACGGCATGGCTCGGGTCCACGACGACCGGAAGATGGGTCATCTGCTTCAGCACGGGGATGGCCGACAGATCGAGGGTGTTTCTCGTCGCCGTCTCATAGGTCCGGATGCCTCGCTCGCACAGGATCACCTGATGATTGCCGCCGGACATGATGTACTCTGCCGACATGAGCCATTCTTTGATGGTCGCCGATATGCCGCGCTTGAGCAGGATGGGCTTCTTGCACATGCCCACTTCCTTCAGCAGCCGGAAATTCTGCATGTTCCGCGCGCCGATCTGGAGCACGTCGGCGTACTGTGCGATCAGTTCGATGTCCCGCGGGTCCATCACCTCGGTTACGATCGGCAGTCCCACGCGGTCGCGGGCCTCGGCGAGGTACTTGAGCCCCTCCTCCTCGAGCCCCTGGAAGGCATAGGGCGAGGTTCTCGGCTTGAAGGCTCCGCCGCGGAGGAAGTTCGCCCCGGCGTTTTTCACGTCCTTCGCGATCTCCACCAGCAGGGTCTTGTTCTCGACCGCGCAGGGGCCGGCCATGACCGCGATGCGAGCACCGCCGATCTCCTGGCCGCGAACGTTGATGACGGTCTTCTCTTTCCGGAACTCCCAGCTTGCCAGCTTGAAAGGCTTCAGGATCGGGAGCACCTTCTCGACGCCGGGGATGGCCTCGAGCGGCAGGCTCTGCAGGATCGCCTCGTCACCGATCGCTCCGATGATGGTCCGCTCCGTACCCTTCGAGACATGGGCCTGAAGGCCGTGGTCCCTGATCTTCTTGATGATGTGTTCGACCTGTTCCTCGGTCGCATCGGGTCTGACAACGATGATCATGGCGATCCTTTCTCAATCCGGGCTTGCCAAAGCGGTCTCGGAGCGACCGCTCAGAAATACATATGGCAAATCAATGATCAATGACGAATGACAAGACTTCTGCTTATTATCGTTTTGGCATTGATCTGAACATGGAGCGTTGCAAGCTGGATTTGCGACCTCACTGTTTCACGATCTTCTCCAGTTCGGTCACGAACCGCTTGTTCTCCTCGGGCAGGCCGATGGTCACCCGGAGCCGTTTGCCGCCCATGGGCCTGATGATCACCCCCTGCTTCATGAGCGCCGCGTACGCGTCCTTGCAGTCCTGCGCCGTCTCGAACAGGATGAAATTGGTCTCCGTCGGAATGAAGGACACGCCGAGCTGTTGGAAGGACTGGTACAGGAACTGCTTCCCCTCGTTGTTGATCGCGATCGACTTCTCGACATGCTTCCGGTCGGCCAGGGCAGCGAGGGCGCCGATCTGAGCCAGGCTGTTCGTATTGAAAGGCTGACGCACCTTGTTCATCAGCTCGGCGATCTCCGGCGTCGTTATGCCGTACCCGATGCGGAGCCCCGCGAGGCCGTAGATCTTGGAAAAGGTCCTGAGCGCGAGAATGTTCCTTCCCTGCTTCAGATGATCCAGGGAATCGGGATACTCGGCGTGGGTCACGTATTCGAAATAGGCCTCATCCACAGCGACGATCACGTGATCAGGCACTCTGCTCATGAACCGGTCCATCTCGGTCTTGCTGTTCATGGTGCCCGTCGGGTTGTTCGGGTTCGCGATGAACACGATCCTGGTCTGCGGCGTGATCCGCTCCGCCATGGCGTCCAGGTCGTGCCGCATGTCCTTGCAGGGGACGACCACGTTGGTGCCTCCGGCTGCCTGGGTGATCATCTTGTAAACCACAAAGGAAGGGTCCGCCGAGATGATCTCCTCGCCGGGTTGAACGAAGGTGCGCACGACCAATTCGATAAGTTCGTTCGAGCCGTTTCCCAGGATGACCTGGCTGATGTCCACGCCATAGTTCCTGGCGAGCGCCTGAGAGAGGTAGAATCCGCTGCCGTCGGGATACCGGTTCAGGCCTTCCAGCGCTTTCCTGACCGCGGCCACGGCCTTCGGGGACGGCCCCAGGGGGTTCTCATTCGATGCGAGCTTGATGCTTCCGGAGATCCCCATTTCCCGTTCGACCTCCTCGATCGGCTTCCCGGGGACATAGGGGGAAATGCTCTTGATATTGTCTGCAACGCGTATCATGTCGAAACCTCTCTGGGTTGAGTGAATATTGCCGGGAACGGTTCCCGTCAGTTCAATTCCAAAGTTCAGATCGCAATGACCAAAACCAATGACCCGCCCATCGGGATCTTCCTCTGTCATCGATTTGAACTTTGAGCATTGACACGGGATTCATGGGCGGTCCTCGCATTTGGGATAGGACCCCAGGACCTTCAGGAACATGCAGTTTACCCTGAGCTGTTCGATCGAAGCGGCGACTTTTTGGTCTTCGAAATGGCCCTCCATGTCCAGGAAGAAGACATAATCCCAGACCTTCCTGCCCGAGGGCCGGGCATCGAGCCGGTTCAGATTGATCCCGTTCGCGGCAAAGGGCGAGAGCATGTCGTACAGGGCGCCGACGCGGTCCTTGATGGAAAACATGATCGAGGTCTTGTCGCGGCCGGTTTTGCCCGGCGACTTCGGCGCGATGACCAGGAACCGCGTGAAGTTGTTCTGATTATCCTCGATCCTTCGGGCCACGATCTGGAGGCCGTACAGCATGGAGGCCATTTCGCTTGCTATCGCACCGATGCTGGAATCCTGTGAGGCCATCTCAGCGGCTCGCGCCGTGCTCGGTGCGTCCATGATCGGGATGCCGGAGAGGTTCTTCTCGAGCCAGAGGCGGCACTGACCCGGCACCTGGGGATGCGTATAGACCTTCTTGATATCTTCGATCCTGCCCGACTTGTTCATCAGGTTCTGGGACACCTCGAGCATGATCTCCGCATAGATCTTGAGGTCGGAATCGATGAACATGTCGAGGGTGTAGTTCACCACGCCCTCGGTGGAGTTCTCGATGGGGACGACGCCGAAATCCGCCCTGCCCCGCTCCACCTCCCGGAAGATGTCCCTGATGCTTTCGGTGGGCACGTACTGTGCCGCAAGCCCGAACTGCTGCATGCCTGCCTGGTGTGTGAACGTGGCGCGAGGCCCGAGATAGGCAACCTTCAGAGGACGCTCGAGCGAAAGCGACGAGGAAAGGATCTCGTGGTAGACGGCCTTGAGCGTGTCCTGGGGGAAGGGGCCCGCGTTGCGCGACGCGATGCGCTCCAGGATCTCCCGTTCGCGTGACGGCGAATGGAAGTCGATCTTCTCCGTCTTCTTGACGTTGCCGACCTCGATGACGATCTTTGCGCGCTCGTTCAGAAGATCGATCAGCTTATCGTCGATCTCGTCGATTTTTTTGCGCAGTTCCTGAATTTTCTGATTTGACATGGCGATGATACTATGTCCGGCCCCAGAGGATAGAGACCAGGAATTATAGTTGATTTTATAAGCAGTTGCAAGCGGTTTTTAGGTCTTTGCCTTGCCAGCTTCTTTCTCCGTTTACTTTTTTCTGCGAGGGCGGGATAATGGGCCGGGTGCGTGTACCATGGACAATCGCCTGAAAGAAGACATCAAGTTCAATTGTGACGTATCCGATGCACGGTACTGGGGCTATTTCTCGATCTGCGGCCTCTTGCTCCGGTATCGCGACCTCTACCGGTCGGAAAAAGGACTCAAGGCCTGGACGAACATCGTCAGGACCGATATCGCATCATGGATCGAGCAGAAAGAGTCGCGCTGGCCGGAGTTGGAGAACCGGGAGTTCCGGGACCTTACCGTAGACGGCCGATCCTTTGGCGCCTTTGACGTGGAGGAGGTCAATCGCGCGCTCAAGCCGCATGGCCTCGTCTACGGGGCCGGATACGGCATGTACCTGAAACCCACCTTCTTTCTTGCTGAGTTGCGGTCAACACGGCAGGTCTCGGGCCTGACGGTCTACACGTCGGGAACGGAGACCGCGCGGGACCTTCTCACGGCACCCGCCATGCTCCAGGGAACATCGGTCTACCTGCGGCTCGAGCCACTCCTGCATCTCCTCCACTTCATGCTGTCGGAACTGCATACACAACGCCATGCCGCTCTTGAAGATGCCTTCGCGCAGTATGGATTTCATCACCGCCAGATCATGGACGACACCCTGGAACGGCGCCTCCAGGGCCTGGCGGAGCGCTATGCGGAAACGGTCCTGGCCCATGAGGTCGCAGAGCACCGCGAGGGCATTCCCGAATGGAGGGATATCCTTGCCGCTGCCGGTGACCGGAAGAACGAACACTATCTCCGCGCCGTGAAGGACCTGATCGCGGACACCTCCGATGTCGGCCCGCTGATACAGATCATCGAGACGGAAGACCGGGCTGCCCTCGCCCTTACCATCGCACGGATGGAGGGGTTTTCCCGCGCTCTCTTTCCGGAGATCAGGGCTGCCCATGCAGACTTTATCAATGGCGGGGACTGGGGCGTGGTTGAACGGACAAGGAAGGACGGGCATACGCGCTTCCTGCGAGAGCGGGAACGCGTCGTAGAGCTGTTCAGAAATTCCGGCAAGGATGACTTCCCGCAGAAACTGAGAGCTATCATTCCGGTCTGATGAACCCGATACTCTTCCGGGATGGTCGTGTGAGATGAAGTCCACCCAGCCTGGCGCCAAAGTGACGGTTCAGTGCGAATCGAAGGCAGATGAGCTCGCGGTATATTCGAAGTAGCCTGCCGGGCGCTCAACCAACGGGCACGTGCCCCGGACAATCCGGAGCACGTTCTTTCACGCCCCCTTTCGACGTCATCCTAGTGGTGTTCTCTCGCGTGTTCCCGCCAGCGCTCCATTTCCTTTGCAGCCTTTTCCCTCTGCTCGGGCGTCAGCATGTCATGGAACTCGGTGAATTTATCCCCGAGGAAGCCGATGAAATCATCGGCCTGGGCCTTGTTCCGATCGACCAGAGCCTTCAACTGATCAGGGTCGATCCGGGGGCTCCTCATGAGCGCGAGCAGCTGATCTCCGGTCTCTTCCCGGCTCTTTCTCATCGCCGGCGCCCTCTGGAGGAACTCTTCCTTGATCGCATTCAACTTCGCCTTCTGCGCGTCATTCAGATCCAGCCGTTCGGAGATGGAGTTCACGATCCCCTGTGCCCGTTCTTCGGGGGTTTTCCGGGAACACCCTGCTGCTGTCACGAAAACGGCGAGAACAATGAAGATCAGCAAGGGAGAAAATTTCCTGTTCAACATATTATGCTCCTTTCTGCGTCTTTCCGGCGCATAGATGATAACCCGTCCTCTTCAATTGTATCACTTCCCTATCGGTCAGGCCAAATCGAATGACGGTCAGCGCAGAGGGGGTTGCGGGTGATCGATCCCGTCAGGCTGCGTGATTTCGGGCCATCGTGCGTCACTGCAAGCTGCTGTTCTTGTGCGTTTGCTTCTTCTTCATAAGGTTGTCAGCAACGTTGCACAATACCACTGCGCTAGAAGAAAACAACCTTCGACCCGGTCACTTATCAACTCCTCCCGCCCTCGTACGACCCCATACCGGGAATAGGGGTTGCGGTTCTCACCCTTTCCCTCTGGTACAAACACCGGTCATTCAGACGGTCAGTTGCTCATCGCGGGAATGCAAAAAAGTCCGTGATGAAACGGGAAATCTGCTAAAATTCAGAAAAGAGGGCGTCCCTGCGCCCTGCAGCGACTTCCGGATACTGACCCGTCCCGAGCAATTCCCTGGGAGGTCCCCAACGCATGTATTCGAGCGGCAATATCACGCGCAATACCATCGCCATGGTCCTTGCCGGCGGCAAGGGCGAACGGCTGAGCCCCATCACCGTCGGGAGGCCCAAGCCTGCCGTCCCTTTCGGCGGCAAGTACAAGATCATCGACTTCGTCCTGAGCAACCTCTTCAACTCCGGCATCCGCAAGACCTTCATCCTGACCCAGTACCAGGCCTATTCGCTCAACAAGCACATCAAGGAGTCCTGGAGCAAGTGGGTGGGGCTGGGGGAGTTCTATGACACCATCTCACCGCAGACGACCAGCATCGGCGAGCAGTGGTACACCGGCACTGCTGATGCCATTTATCACAACCTCAAATTCATCGAATCGTCGGAGGTCGAGTACGTCGTCATCTTCGGCGGCGACCATATCTACAAGATGGACATTGCCCAGATGATATCCTACCACCGCATGAACAAGGCGGACATCACCATCGCGGCTCTTGAAGTCACTCCGGACGAGGCGAAGCGATTCGGTATCCTGTGCGTGGACGAGGACTTGAAGGTAACATCCTTCGTGGAAAAACCAACCGTGCCGGCGCTCGTGCCGGGCAGGAGCACCTGCTTTGCTTCCATGGGGAACTATATCTTCTCCACGGCAAAGCTGATCGAGGTTCTGAAAGAAGGAAAGCGCAAGCACGTCGACCTCGACTTCGGAAAGCACATCATTCCCCTGATGCTCGAACAGGGGGACAAGATCTTCGCCTACAGCTTTTTCGACAATTCCGTTCCGGGCATGGGGTCGAACGAACGCGGCTACTGGAAGGATGTGGGGACCCTGGATTCCTACTACGAGGCGAACATGGACCTCATCAGCGTCAGCCCCCAGTTGAACCTCTACAATTATCAATGGCCCATTCTGACGAACCAGGGGAACCTCCCGCCCGCAAAGACCGTGTTCGACGATGAGGGGCGGCGGGGAGAGAACCTCGACTCCCTCGTGTGCGGCGGCTGCATCACCAGCGGCAGCGCGGTGCGGCGCTCGATCCTCGGGCCTTCCTGCCGGGTGCACAGCTATGCGGTCATCGAAGACTCGATCCTCTTCGAGAACGTCCAGATCGGCCGGGGAGCCCGGATCAGGAAGGCCATCATTGATGAGAGTGTCTGTATCCCCCCGGGCATGCAGATCGGATTCGACCTGAAAGAGGACCGGATGCGGGGCTGCACCGTGACCGAGTCCGGGATCGTGGTCGTGACACGGTAGTGCGGCCTCCGGCGACGGTGAAGATGAGGGGCTTCCGGCAAGGGGAGGCCCGGCATGCGGGAGGCAGGTGCACGGTAGGGGAAAAATGAAGGGGGAGGCCCTGCCGATGCACGGCAACCCTTATCGAAGCACTTTAAAAGAGTGCTGATGGACGGGAAAGGCTGTGCACGGGTAAAAGCCAGAAGAGCTCCTGGAACCGCGGCGACAGCGGGATGATGGCTTACCCGCGACTCCTAAAGACACCCTTCTGATTCACCCTTTCACTTCTTGAACACGACCATGCCTAAAGGAGGTATGGTCATCGTTAATGAATGGTTCTGACTTTGGCAAGGCTCTCCGGTAGCATCGAGCCCGCCTAAGTTCCCGAACCCATCTCCGCCGTACTCCCCGGCGTCGCTGTTCAGCAGCTCCCGCCAGAACCCGCCCTCGGGCACGCCCACCCGGTAGTTGAACCTCGGCACCGGCGTGAAGTTGAGCACCACGAGCACCCGGTCGCGGTCCGACCTGCCTTTCCGGAGAAAACTGATCACGCTCGCTTCCTGGTCGCTGAAATCCACCCATTCGAACCCTGCGCCGTCGAAATCGAGTTCAAAGAGCGCCGGCTCGCTGCGGTACAGCCGGTTCAGGTCGCGCACCCATTGCCACAGGCCGTAGTGGGACTGGAACTGCAGGAGGTGCCATTCCACGCTCTGTTCATGGCTCCACTCGGCCCACTGACCGATCTCGCCGCCCATGAAGAGCAGCTTCTTTCCGGGGTGCATGAACTGGTAGCCGAACAGGAGCCGGAGATTGGCGATCTTCTGCCGGTGGTTGCCCGGCATCTTGCCGGCCAGAGCGCCCTTTCCGTACACCACCTCGTCGTGGGAAAGAGGCAGCATGAAGTTCTCGAAGAAGGCGTACCAGATGCTGAAGGTGATGTTGTTGTGATGGTATTTGCGAAAGATGGGGTCATTCTCAAAATAATCAAGCGTGTCGTGCATCCACCCCATGTTCCACTTCATGCCGAAGCCAAGGCCCCCCACATGGGCGGGCCGGGATACCATGGGCCATGACGTCGATTCCTCGGCAATGGTCTGGACATCGGGAAACGCGCGGTACACCTCGCGGTTCAGGCTCCGGAGAAAATCAATGGCATCGATGTTCTCCTTCCCGCCGTACTGGTTCGGGATCCACTCCCCATCCTTGCGCGCATAATCCAGGTACAACATGGATGCCACCGCATCGATCCTGAGGCCGTCGGCATGATACTTGTCGAGCCAAAAAAGGGCGCTGCTGATCAGGAAGTTGCGCACCTCGTAGCGGCCGTAGTTGAAGATGTGGCTCGTCCATTCGGGGTGGAAGCCCTTCTTCGGGTCTTCGTGCTCGTAGAGGTGCGTGCCGTCGAAATAGACGAGCCCGTGGGCATCGCCCGGGAAGTGCGAAGGCACCCAGTCCAGGATCACACCGATCCCCTCCCGGTGCAGCCGTTCGATGAGGAACATGAAGTCCTGCGGCGTGCCGTACCTGCTCGTGGGCGCGAAAAAACCTGTAACCTGGTAACCCCAGGAGCCGTAGAACGGGTGCTCCATCACGGGCATGAACTCCACGTGCGTGAAACCCAGGTCCTTCAGGTACTCGGGGAGGTAGGCCGCCATCTCGCGGTAGGTGAGCGAACGGTTGTCCTGCTCCGGCACCCTGCGCCACGACCCGAAATGCAGCTCGTAGACCGAAAGGGGCGCCTGGAGCGAATTCCGCGCGTGCCGCTCAGCCATCCATCGGGCATCGTTCCATTCGAAACTTAGGTCCCAGACGACGGAAGATGTTCGCGGCGGG
>Ga0335081_10016651_pt1 | contig 11902 bp, 13 predicted proteins | sample Lox_Sample_35_FD_206713 | JGI IMG/M metagenome (GOLD analysis project Ga0335081, IMG submission 206713) | Soil microbial communities from Loxahatchee National Wildlife Refuge, Florida, United States - Lox_Sample_3.5 | ecosystem: Environmental > Terrestrial > Soil > Wetlands | place: USA... | reverse complement strand
TGAGCCTGCGATAAGGCAGGAATCAGGATCCGAGCGAATAATCCAGATGTGTATCGCAGCAGAAGACTGGGCGCGTTGATTAGAGGATTAAATGGGTTAGAGTTAGGAATTGGCCCACAACTACTCCTACTATAAAGGACAGCGCTGTTCCTATTAATCCAAGCAGCACGTACCGAATTCCAAACCTCCATGGAGATGCATGACTAAACTTTCCCACAGCAATCCCCAAGGCGAAGAGTAACACTAACCCAATAATCAATGAGCTAACCATTGCATCCCTCAAACCAAAGATGATGAAAGGTGCTACTATCACTATTGTTGACGCAACTGAGTGCAAGAAAGCCAGGAGAGTACTCCTATTCGTTTCATTTATGCTGTTGAGATGCTCGTTTTCTTGGATATGCTCGGCTCGCTCCGCTAGTTCCGACGCATAAAACCCAAACGTATTTCCAAACGCGTTTGCAAGGCCTGCAACCAATCCCGCGACGATTACTGCCCCTGAGTTTTGCGTGGCAGTTGCGATTCCAATGACTACACCGAGAATAGTAATCATGCCATCGACCGTACCGAAGGCTACGCCTTGAAGGCCTTCGATATAGTCGAACATTTTCACGGCTGTTCCATCCTCAGCGGCCCCATCAAGGACGTCTTAATGGTAAGAGTTGCTTTTCATCTTTGGAACTGACGTTGCATACGCTGATAAACGTCAAAACGATAATCGAATGGATTTTCCGCCGATACAGCCGGTTAGATCGCACATTCCACTTAGCTGTATACTGATTGACCTAGGCGTGGAAGGGCTGTGCTGAGGGAATTTAGGGGTTAGTGAAAGAGCAAAGCCCAAAGTCTTATCTCGTCTTCTGAGTCGAGATACATTAGCTTTCGATTGGAGTTATCGCTGGAATTGGGATTGCAGGAGATCGAGATCAGCGACCTATCATTCGTCTATGAGAATCGCGCTGATCCTGCGCTCGAAAAGTTGAATTTGTCCGTCGGCAGGCACGAATTTGTTCTTTTGGCAGGGGCTAGTGGCTCAGGGAAATCGACGCTACTAAAATGCATTAACGGTTTGATTCCGCACCGGTACGTGGGCGAGTACTCGGGCGACGTTAAAATTAGGGGGCAATCAGTCTCGAACTCGCGCTTTCTCCAACTCTCCTTGATCGTGGGAACCGTTCTCCAAGAAGCCGACAAGCAACTCGTCTCCTCCATTGTGGAGGACGATGTAGCCTTCGGCCCAGGAAACCTAGCTCTACCCAGAGAGGAAATTGACAGACGCGTCAAGTATGGGTTAGAGTCAATGGACATCCTAGGCCTTCGGGAGCGATCCATCTTCGCCATATCGGGGGGGCAAAAGCAGAAACTGGCCATCGCTGACGTTTTGGTAATGGAGCCAGACATCCTACTCTTCGATGAACCCCTTGCCAACTTAGACTCCAATGGCGTCAGGCTCATGCAAAGCATTCTCCGTACCCTGCATGCTTCAGGTAAGACGATAATAGTAGCAGAGCACAGGACCGAGGAGGTCCTAAAAGCGGACCCCACAAGAGTCGTGGTGATCGATAAAGGACGAATGATGGCGGATAGCACGGACCCGAAAGTTCTCGTGAAATTCAGAAACGTCATCAAGGTACCGGCTGAGTACTTTCTGAACGGCCAGATCCGAGAAACCATATCAACCACCTGTAATAAGGACACTCGCCCTTCAACAACTCAGATTTCAAAGGAACTCATTCGCATAGAAGGAATGAGCTTTGAATACTCAGGCGGCATCAAAGCGCTAAGTGACATCAATCTAAGGGTAGACGAGGGTGAAAGAATTGCCCTACTTGGAAACAACGGCGCTGGAAAATCCACGCTAGCATTAAGTCTCATTGGTTTGCTAAAGCCCACCTCTGGGCAAGTGTTTATTCGGGGTCAGGACACGAGGGGACTGTCAACCTCTGAAATCGCTCGATCTGTTTGCCTAGTTTTTCAGAGTCCATTCTCCATGCTCTTCGCGAAGACAGTTCGAGAGGAATTGAGCTTCGGCCCAAAGAACCTTGGCCTTCCTTTGGAGGAGATCGAGAAGATTGTGCCTGAAACCGCGAGCCGATGCTCAATTAGTCACCTGATCGACAATTCACCATTCGCTTCAAGCTTTGGTGAGAAGAAGCGAATTTGCGTTGGGTCGGTCCTGACGATGCAACCGCGTTGCATTATCTTGGATGAGCCCACAGCGGGGCAAGATTACCGAAGCTACTCCAACTTCATGAACTTCATAATTGCACTAAGGGAGCACGTGAAATCCTTCGTTATTATTACTCACGACCCAGACCTTGCAATTGAGTACGCGGACAGGGCGATTATTCTAAGCAATGGCCGGGTTATAGCCGACGGGCCAACACGGAAAGTTTTGGCAGATCCGGATATTCTTAGGCAAGGCGCAATCCGCGAAACATCTCTTATCGAACTGTCCATGAAAGCAACTGGCGGAAAATCGATCCTGACTCTTGAGCAGCTAACCAAAGAAGCCGCTTTCGCTAGCTCTTAAATATCAAGAGCGGCGAAATCACATCTAGTGAAAATGTTGGGCACTAAAGGAATGAAGGAGTCATTCTTTTCGGCGAAACAGATCGTTGCTATGGCAGTCGGCACTGCCCTGTATGCGGCACTAACGATACCCTTCAACGTACTCCAGATTCCAGGCTCAGGAGGCCTCGTCGCAATTCGACCTACCGTAGCCATTCCAATGCTATTCGGATTCGTGTTCGGCCCCATCACGGGCTTCGTCTCTGGTCTCTTAGGAAACATACTCTCAGACCAAGTCTCATTCGGGGGATTCTTCTGGAACTGGGACATTGGAAACGGACTTCTTGGAGCCGTACCAGGTATAGGGTATTTTATCGTCAAGCGAACTGATTGGGCCAAGGCTAGAGCGCTACTCACGTCATCTGTGCTAGCAATCGTAGGTTCGATCGTAGGAATTGGGTTCGCAGCAATGACAGACCTAGCCTTCCAGATAGGCCTCAGCACCCTCGGCGCAGCCTTAGCTGAATTCTACTCCGCAGCCGCAACCGACGCAGTTAATGGCGCAATTCTCACCCCCATACTCTTACTTGCGTACGCGAGAGCCACAGCCGGACGCGCAAGAAGAGTATAGCAAGAATCCTCAATGATTCAGATCAAGTACTTTCCAGGAACGAGCCTACTACACCGGCTAGACCCGCGAGTAAAATTCCTCCTCGTCGCCCTGTTCATTTTCGCGGAGGTTGCATTTCTCGATATTCGAATTCTGATTTTCCCGATTGTAGCATCAATCCTCCTTTACCTATCAGCACGGATCCCCTTCAAGGAGGTGAAGGGAACGTGGAAGTTTTTGTTGGGGGTCATTGGTTTCATTACTTCGGTCAACGCGTTATTCACGTTTCTCGGGTACAATGTTCCAAACCCACACATCATTGTTGGCTTCTGGGTTTTCAACATCACAACCGAGGGAATTGTGATAATGCTAGCTTCCCTGATGCGGTTCCTGTCTTTGGCTACGATTTCAATGTGCGTAGTTAACACCACGGACCCGGGACTCTACGCGCCTGCTCTTGCAAAACTGAAAGTTCCGTACAAGGGCGCATTCGTAGTTGACTTGTCTATGCGCTACTTCCCCGTTTACGTTGAGGAGTTGGAGACAACGATGAATGCGCAAATGGCTAGGGGGTTTAAAGTGAAGGCAAAAGGCGGGTGGTTCGCTAGAATCCTAAACACCGTGCCTCTCATCGTCCCCGTCGCGATGACCTCCATGTTATCCATATACGATGTAGCAGATGCGATGGAACTTCGCGCCTTCGGAGCCGAAAAGAAACGCACATGGTATCGGACGGTTAACTTCAAACAGATCGATTACGGAGCTACGATTATTCTCTTCGCACTACTCGTGGTAGCGGTTTATCTGCGGATTAAGTTTCCAACTCCATGGTTCCCAACCTAACACACTCGGCAAATTCGCGGTGCTTTGGGGAAGCATTTTTATGAGTCCTAGTGGCAGGTTCCATGCGTAATCCATACGGAATAAAAGATGCTTGGAAATGGCCGCAGTAACAGAGGAACAAGTAACTTTCACTGAGAAGGCTCTGGTAAGAGCCAAGACCATACTCCAAAAGCCTGAAAATTCTGGTAAGGCTCTTCGAGTCTTCGTGTTCGGTGGAGGTTGTGCAGGCCTAAACTACGGTATGGCTATGGGGTTCGTAAAACCAGACGACTACGTGATGGAGAGTGAAGGCCACAAGATCGTTATCGACCCGAAGAGTATGGAGTTGTTGAAAGGGATGCAGGTGGATTACTACGAAAGCATTCAATCGTCCGGTTTCAAATTCAATAACCCAAACGCCATCGCAAGCTGCGGTTGTGGCTTATCATTCAAAACTGCTCAGAAAACGGAAATGGCTCACACGAAACCGTGTCACTGAGAACTCAGCGCAGTTATGGTGGCGGTATTCTCTTAATCGCTAATTGAATATCTTGAGCCTTGACAGTTTTCCTGCCAGCGTGCCGAGCGAGTTCGGTTGCTTCCTTCCCAACCTTAACAGCGAACTCTTCCAGTAACTTGCCCAACTCTTCCACTGCATCATCACCGACTCTGTCGGCACCAGCCATCTCAATTAATCGGCGTACTGCAGCCGTGGAAAGTTCGTCAGGTGGCATCAAAAACCACGATTCTTCACGCGTGGGCGTTGAAGCTATTAAAACTTCGCCCATCAGCTTAACCGAGCTTGATAGAGAGATGTTTTCAGCTTATTAGCTCACATTGGGCGAAGTTCACAGTTTCGTTACATAAAATGGGCTATTTCACTGTTTTTTTGCGCGCCATAATGTCGAAGCCTAGCCTTCGCTACCATCGAATTTACGAATGCGTCAGCTGGGTTAAACATTCAGCAGCGAGTATAGCACAATATACCGCTTGCAAGCGACGTGGGTTTTCCTAATCGGCTATTTTGATGCACTGGGTAGCGCACTGTATTTCGCAGGCTCTACAAGCTATGCATGCTTCCTGGTTCACAACCACTGACTTCTTACCCTCAAAGCCAGCTACTTCCTTCAATTCAAAAACTGAAACGGGACACAAGTCCGCACAGACGCCGTCTCCGTTACATTTCGCAGTATCCACGGTAACAGTGACCATTTTTCTTGCACCACTGTGAGGCCGGGGGGCGCGGGTTGTAATAAGCCCATAGTCTAGAGAATAAGAGAGCTCTGAAATGCAAATAGGCGATTAACCTTGAGCTACGTTGACGCACACGTACATCTCGCCGACCCCGGCTACGCTGGTAAAGTGCAGCAAATAATCGACGACGCAACGCAACACAACATTTCCTATATGCTTTCAAACGCCGTCGATTACGAAACGTCGCTCGCAACAATCAACCTCGCCAAACAATACCCCACTCGAGTCCTAGCAGCCATCGGCGTTCACCCATCAACTGTAACATTCCAACCCAACACAAACTTACACCTCGAAGACTTCGATTCGATGATCAAGGAAAACTCAGAGGTCGTAACGTCCATAGGGGAGATCGGGCTTGACGGCAAATACACTCAAGACAAACAACTCAAGGATCAACAACGAGAGGTCTTCTGCTTTTTCTTGCAACTCGCAGAAAAACGAAAACTCCCCGTCGTAGTACACTCGCGGCAAGCAGTGGAAGAAACACTTGAAACGTTGGCCGAATATCATCTCAACAAGGTTCTCCTCCACTGGTACGATGGCCCAACAGAAAACCTACCAAAATTCTCCGAGCGCGGCTACTTCATTTCAGTCGGGCCAGCAATTCTGTATTCGCGAAGGATTTGTGAGATTGCTAAAGTCGCTGAGATGTCATTGATCCTTACCGAAACGGATGGGCCAGTAAAGTATCGTGGCATATTCCAAGATCAGCTAACACAACCATCATTTGTAATTGAGGTGGTTCGTAAATTAGCCGAAGTCAAGTCGATTAGCGAAAACCAAGTACGGGGTTCGATCTTTCTTCAGTTTCAGAGGTTTATTTCTCCTGTTGATGCTTCCGCCAATTCAGAACGCGGCGCAGGTTGAGCTTCGAGGAAAAATCCGTACGCCATGACAAGTCTCTAATAAGTTGAGACGAATGTTCGCTGTTGAACGACAATCCTAGGGTGTGGCTCATGGTGCAATGCCCGGTCTGTAAGAAAGCTCCACTCTTGCCATTCATTCAAAGCGTGCAACGGATTGTTGTAATGAATTCTCAACCAGATAAGATAGAGACGGTGTACAAGTGTATCGCATGCGGACAAGAGTTTCGCATCGATCAACTTCCTTTTAGACTCTGTGTTGCGGAAGCTGAAAGTGAAAGCATTGGACTACTAAGCAATTGATTTGGCGTATTATGCCAGAGAAGAATGATTGAAGTCTCATTAGGGCATTTTATCCTTCTAAAACATCTCGCCTTCGTTAGATTTTGTAACATGTGTAACTTCATTGTTGCTTCTCAAGTTACACAGATCTTTCATCCCTAGCGATAAGGATCATCACATTCGTGTTCACTAATGAGGGATCCTTGTCGTCGTATCGTGCTTCCGTTACTTCTGGCAATGGTAGCGTTAACTCTCGCTCCAAGATTAGCCATACCTTCAATCTTCGCGTTGAGGGTTGTTGATGTGAATGCTGTGTCTGCCGACATCAATGGCCAACTGAATATCTGCAATCCGCCCACGCCGTGCGTCAACGTCAAGTTGCAGGCGAACGCGAGCGGTCCAGATACGTCGGACTTGACGGGTACATTGCTGATATACCTTACTTCGCCTTCAGCACCTCAAACCTGCGTCGGTGACATGATTGCCAGCGTTGTGCTGCAGGCGGGCGAATCCGCGACCGCGACACTCACTGGCACGCTCAAACCAACCAACCCAACCGCAACGTCCTGTATAGGGAACTTACAGGGTTTGTCGGTGACGTTGAGTGTTGACGGCCCTTTCGGATTCATGCGACTGACAGCTGCATCGTCAAGTGGGGAGACAGAAGACCTGGCTGTAGGAACAGGCGCTCTAGTAGTAAACCAAAACACCTAGCACAGCACTAACAAGCGGCAAACAGCTTCCCAAAACGAGGTTCCGACACGTATGATCAAGAAGAGCATTAGCAAAGTTTATGTTAGCATCGGCTGGCATGTCGGCTCCCTTAACAGGGTTGACGTGTTTGGGTAAGGTTCGAACAGAGACCGTAAAACGGGTTTCCAGGGAACTTGTCAGAAGGTACCCTGACCATTTCGCGGGCGAGTTCGAATCTGACAAGCAAGCCGTGAACGAACTCGTCGTAACACAGTCTAAGCGATTAAGAAACCGTATAGCCGGCTACATTACAAGATTGAAGGTCGTTGAGGCGGAGCGTGCGGCTGCGACGCAGGTATCCGAAGAGATGCCTGAATCATCTGAATCAGACATCGAGTAACTGGAATCATCTCAAATTTCTAGCCCCGTATTCGTTACGGGAAATCCTAAAAGCTCCCCTCGTTGTGGAGGGCTAAAGTGAATTCCTAACATAGTAGAGTCGACTCAGCTTGCATATTATCGTCTCCGTCAAGCATGTCCCAGATGCGACGGATATTCGATTTGATCCAATAACCCTGAACCTAATTCGCGAGGGAGTCCCATCAATCGTTAACCCATTCTGCCTAAACGCGATTGAGGAAGCCATACGGCTGAAGGAAAAGTACGGGGGAACAGTAACGGGCATTGCTATGGGCCCACTTCAAGCGCAGGAGGGATTGCGCGAGGCACTCGCCATGGGTGTTGACCATGGGGTCATGGTTTCGGATAGAGAGATGGCTGGGGCAGACACGCTCGCAACATCCTACACACTCTGGAAAAGCGTCCAGACAATCGCCAAAAACAAACCATTCGACATCATCCTGAGCGGAAAAGTAGCTATTGACGGAGAAACAGGGCAGGTGCCCCCAGGCTTGGCGGTCAGGTTCAACATCCCAATAGTCTCCAACGTCACAAAAATCGAGAAACTTGACCTAGAATCCAAAACGATTGTCGCAAAACACAGGTTTGACGACGGTATCGAAACCGTCAGCGCAAAACTCCCCGCCGTCCTAACAATAACGGAAGAAGCAAACAAACCACGAAAGTTCACAATTGACGGCATGTTAAGGGCTGAGAGAACAAAGATCGAGGTCTGGAACAAGAACACGATCCAAGCTGATTCCAGTCTCCTCGGCCTCAAAGGTTCACCAACAATCGTGAAGAAAGTCTTCCCACCACCCGGCAGAAAGCAGGGGGAAATCTTCGACGGAACAAAGAACCCAGAACAAGCGGCAAAATGGCTGGTTCAGAAACTATCCGAAGCCCACGCTTTCGAAGCCTCAAACCTCGCAACCGAAACAAAGCCCGAAATTCCAACCAGCAAGTCAAACCAGGTCGAGGCGGGTTCAGGTAAATATGGCGAGGTGTGGGTTTTCGTGGAGCACCTCCACGGTAAGGCGGCGCAAGTACCTTGGGAGCTGCTCGGCGAGGGAAATCGTCTTGCAAAGATCTACGACACGAAGCTTGGCGCACTCGTAATCGGGAATAACGTCGAACACCTCGCTAAGGAAGCATTCGTCCACGGAGCGGACAAGGTCTATCTCGTTGAGGATCAACGGCTTGAGGACTACCGAACGCAACCATACGCCCTCGCAATGGAGGAGGCGGTTCGAAAATTCAAGCCTGAAGCCCTGTTGATTGGTGGAACCATTAGGGGACGGGACTTAGCTGGCTCAGCCGCGACCTTTCTGGAGACAGGCCTGATCGCCGATTGCACAGCTCTAGATGTTGACGTAGAGACGGGCACATTTCTGGGCACGAGGCCTGATTATGGCGGCAACCTAATGTCTACAATAATATGTCCGAAAACCAGACCGACGATGGCCAGCGTAAGGCCGAGGGTAATGAAAGCGCTGCCTGTGAACAATTCTCGGGATGGGGAGCTTATCAGAGTTGATGCAAGCCTTCGACCAGAAGACTTGAACACGGAAGTGGTAGATTTCGTTCCCATTGAGAGAGTCGGTGTCCGTCTCGAGGATGCAAAGATCATTGTCTCTGGGGGTAGAGGATTAGGTTCCGCCAAGAACTTGCACTTAGTTGAAGAGCTTGCAGACACGCTTCACGCTCAAGTTGGCGCATCGCGCGCAGCCGTGCGAGCGGGATGGATCGGCCCCGAGCATCAAGTTGGGCAAACCGGTCTAACGGTGCGGCCACGACTCTACATAGCAGTTGGAATCTCAGGGGCAATTCAACACATAGTTGGAATTATGAGCGTTGACTACATCGTTTCCATAAACCGGGACCCAGACGCCCCGATCTTCAAGATGTCTGATTTCGGAATTATAGGCGACTTGTTCAAGGTAGTTCCAGCATTAATCAACGAGTTGAAAACGGCTAAGCTGAGTTAGTGGTATGACGGAGAAATTCGACTCAGTAGTTGTCGGCTCTGGCCCAGCCGGAATCGCTGCTGCGTACACTATGGCGAAAGCAGGACTTAGCGTGCTTGTACTTGAGAAAGGCGAGAAACCCGGCGCCAAGAACATGTTCGGTGGCGTCATATTCCGACATCATACGGAGAAGATAGCACCGGAATTCTGGAAAACAGCCCCCGTCGAGAGACACGTTGTCGAATACCAATACTGGTTTCTTTCAAAAGAGTCTCATGTCCTAGTAAGCCATAGAAACCAGAAATTCAACGGACGGTACAATGCTTTCACGGTGCACCGTGCAAAGTTTGATCCTTGGTTCAGCAAACTTGCCGAAGACGCCGGCGCCCTAATAATCAACAGAACAACTGTTGACGACGTCATCAGGGAAGATGGGAAGGTTGTTGGGGTTAAGACGGAACGGGGCGACGTCTTAGCAAATGTTGTAGTCGCGGCTGACGGCGTCAACTCCATGCTCTCAAAGCAAGTGGGCCTGAGAGAAGAACTGCCGGAAGACGCGGCCGTGTTGGCAGTGAAGGAGGTTATTGCTCTACCGAAGCCGAAGATTGAGGAACGCTTCAACCTCGGCGGTGATGAGGGAGTGGCGGCACTGCTGGTTGGTTGTGGGCCTGGGATGCATGCAGGTTTCATGTACACTAACAGGGACACTATATCGCTCGGGATGGGCGTCAACATTCGCGACCTAGATAAGAGTAAGCAACGACCCAACGATCTCTTCGAACAATTCAAGAAACACCCATCGATCGCGCCCTTAATCAAAGAAGGAGAGTTGAAGGAGTATTCGGCTCACCTAATTCCTGAGGGTGGGTACGATTACGTTTCCAACGTCTACACCGATGGCATGCTCGTCGCCGGCGACGCGGCTATGCTTGTCAACGCAATCAATTGGGAGGGAACCAACCTGGCTATGACGTCAGGAATCATAGCAGGGGAAACAATCATTGAAGCCAAAAAGAAAGGAGACTTCTCATCCAAAACCCTATCTCAATACAGACAACGCTTGGAGGAGAGTTTCGTTCTAATGGATTTGAAGAAATACCGAGAGCTACCCAAGTTCTTCTCGTCAAACCCACAGTTCTTCACCCTCTACCCTGACACGATCAACGAATTGGCCTACATGTGGCACGTTGTTGACGACGAACTAAAACAGGATAGAATCAAGGAAATGAAAACCAAACTCTTCAAACAACGCTCAAAACTTGGGCTCCTCCGGGACGCCTACCACATGTGGAGGCTTTTCTCGTGAGCACCCAACGCACTCTCACGATCACAGACAAACTTTACCGAAATAGGTACAAAGTTGATGAGGAGTCGCACCTTTGGATAAAGGACCCGAAAATGTGTTTGAAATGCCCCTTCGATTTCGCATGTATCCGAGTATGCCCTACGGACGTTTACAAGTGGGAAGAAAACAAGATCACTATCACTTATGACGCATGCGTAGAGTGCGGAGCCTGCCGTATCGCCTGCTACGACGTAGGCTGGAAGAACCCGAAGGGCGGATTCGGGATCTCATACAAGTACGGTTGAAAAACCGCCTACCTAGAGCTTCATAGGTTGGTAGCTTACGTCAACTGTTCCGTTAGCAGCACTCCAATGGAACTTAGGCACATTCCTTCTGAACCGCTTGAAGCGCTGACTTAACCCCTCAACAACAATAGGCAAAGCAATAGTCGCGTCCGAGAAGCATTGAACCATCTTCGATTGCCTGTGGTACTTGCCCCAGCTTTGTGCCTCCTCGAAGGTTGAGCCACTCAACCCACCCCATTGCGGTGCGTCCGTTGTGAATTGAATTGCGAAGTCATGGGTGTGATCGTGACGGGTTTGGTAACTTGCTATGACAGCGGTTTGCTGTATGAAATTCTTGGGAACACCCCCGCCAACGATTATGACAGCGGTATGGTCTGACCTCTCTGTAATCCTTGAACTTTCGTCAACATCTCGCATATGGTCCACTATTATGCGCCTACTTCTGCGCCGGTTCGCAAACATCAGGGAAAATCCCATGCCGCTATCGCAGAAGGATGGCACAAACACTGGAACGCCCATCTCATATGCAGCGACACAAATCCCATCCTTATCCCTCCGCTTCTCCGAGATCCACTTCCCAAACTCATACAGGATCTCCCGCGACGAATACGACCTACCAGATTGTAGCCTTGAGGAGAACTCCTTCTCGATCATGGTATCCAAGTGGTAGAACTTGTTCTCATCCGCATAGACATCATATACACGGTCAATCCGTTGGCGGCGAAGCATCACATTATCTATTTGATCGGTGCCGAGGAAGTGCTTCCCACCAATCGTTTCATAGGCATCATGATAAAGGGTCGCCCCCGTGGTAACGAGAACATCGATCATCCTTCTCCTGACCAGGTAAGTGATGAGTTCTCGCATACCGGCAGGAACCATAGCCCCCGCCAACCCCAACCAAATCACAA
>Ga0335081_10016650_pt1 | contig 11903 bp, 11 predicted proteins | sample Lox_Sample_35_FD_206713 | JGI IMG/M metagenome (GOLD analysis project Ga0335081, IMG submission 206713) | Soil microbial communities from Loxahatchee National Wildlife Refuge, Florida, United States - Lox_Sample_3.5 | ecosystem: Environmental > Terrestrial > Soil > Wetlands | place: USA... | reverse complement strand
CCTGACAGAGCTCTACCAGGTGGCACACTCGATAATAGTAGACGTCAATCCGATCGACATGTTCGACGCCAAGAAGCTCGCGGGAACCTACGCCAGGTCCATCGGGTCCAGGCTCATCCTGAGGCAGAGCGAGGGCAGGTCGCTGGACCCTGAGGAGCAGGCCGAGTTCCAGAGGGCGTCGGGGGCTGCGCAGCTAATCGGTGCCGCGAAGGAGAGGCTTTTCAGAACGAGGATAAGGGTCGTGCTCCGAGCAAAGAGCAAAGAAGAGCTGGCGGAGTCCAGGAGGAAGCTCAGGCAGCTCGTCGGCGGGATGGTAGGCCAAATCGACTCGCCTAGATACCTGCAGGAGGCGCTGCTCACCGGGGCAGGCCCGAGGTACGCCACGGGGAGGTGGTTCTACATCACCACTTCAGGAGCCCTGAGCATGTTCCCGTTCTGTGGGCTGGACGTCGTCGACCCGGCCGGCGTCTTCCTGGGCCAGAACCTGCAGACTGGCAACGCCATCCTCTACGACGTGTTCGAGAAGGAGAACTACAACCTGTCCGTGATGGGGATGTCCGGGTTTGGAAAGTCCACGTTCATCAAGACGTACCTGAGCAGAACACTCAGGGAGAGCAAGGACATGATGGTGTACCTCTTCGACAGCATAGTCCGCCCTGAATATGCGATCTCCCCCGACGGGAAGTACGAGACCTCCTTCGCAGGGCTGACCGGGTGCAAGGTCCACCGCTTCAGCAGCGGCAGCGGGGCGGGGCTGGACCCCTTCGCCGTCTTCCCGTCGAAGAGGACTGCCGCCAACTTCCTTGCGAGCGTGGCGAAGGTCGAGAACGACCCGGACCTGCTGGCTGACTTGTACATCGCCTCGGAGGGGGCGTCGAACGTCGGAGAGCTAGTTGCGCTTGCCACGGGAGACCTGAAGAAGCGGCTCCTCGCCAACCTCCCGCCATACCGGTTCCTCTTCGAGGGGTCCATGGAGATCTATCCCCGCATGGTCTTCGTCCTCTACGATCTTCCCCCTGGAGAGCTGAGGGATGCGGCAGCCTTCCTGGCGCTCGCAGCAATCTGGAGGAAGATTCAGGACACGGACACCATCCCTGTATCTAGGAAGAAGGCGATCGTGATTGACGAAGGGTGGTCGCTGGTGGAGATCAACCCCAGGACAGGGGGACCCTACTTCCCTCTAGCTGTAGAGTATATCCCAGAGATAGCCCGGACCGGGAGGCACTACAACGCTGCGTTCGTCGTCGCGACCCAGCTGGTCTCAGATCTGATGGGGAGGGGAGGTGTCTACGGCCCCGGAAGGATAATCATGGAGAGTTGCTCGACCAAGGTCGTCCTGAAACAGGATCAGGCCGCATCGCAGGTCCTCAAGGAAGCCTTCAACCTCAGCGACGCCGAAGAGAAATTCATCATCAACGCCAAGATTGGGCAGGGAATCTTGGTGACCCCCGAGGGAAGACTCCCGTTCTACAACCTGTTGAGTGACGAAGAGAGGACGCTCTTCTCGACCAGGCCCAACGAAGTCACCGCGTGACCGGGCCATACCTATTGCGCACTCCTGACGCCCATATGATGGTACGCGTATGTTTTGAATGATGTGCGTCTGGGATTTTTGCGTCAGCGAAACCCCCTAGGGCGATGGGTACACCCTCATGGATGGAGGCGGTGGCCCACTTTGCACCGGACTAGTTCGCAGTGACTCCGAAATACGAGCCGAATACGGGGTGAGCTGCGGCCTCGGTTGCTGGAACTATTACGACACTGTGCTCTGCACTCTTTCGACCCAACGGCATTACACTGATGAAATATTCTCATATTGCAACGGCGCAACCAACGCGCTCAAGTATAAGACAAACGGTTCTGGTTGCTCCTCCTATGTATCACCTTCAAAAGGTACCAGCTCCCTTCATACTACTGGAGTCATCTACTCGATGGCCGAGAGCAGTGATTCCACCTCCGGTGGCTTCACGAACTTCAAGGCCGTGAGCTATGGAACCAACATGACGTGGAAGTGTTACTCACAGATCAACTGCGGCTGCCACAACCTCTGGGTGTGAGAAGTTACGAATTCGGGTGTGCTCCAGGGTGGGCAGGGCAATGCTCCAGCATGGGCATACATTCAATCGTAATTCCTGTATTGGGAGCACACTTGAGCCTTTCCATGTACTGCGCGCCTTTGAAACCAGGCTTGAGCTCGGGGATATGGTTAAGAATGAGTAGGCGAATTCACTTCGGAGGCCGGGCATGGAAGAACCGGCGAAACGACGGCGGTGGAGCGGATTTCTAGTGGCAATGGTTGGACTCGTAATTCTCCTGATGGCTGGGATGATCTCGCTAGGCATACTCGACCAGCAAGAGCAATCCAAGATTCAGACACTTTCGAGCCAAGTATCTTACGCCCAAACTCAACTCTCGAATTTGCAATCACAGAACTCCAATCTGCAGGCGCGAATCTCCAATCAGTCAACCTATATCACTCAGTATGAGAAAATGTTCTCCATACTGATGATCGCATGGACATGTACTTCTGACTCGGACTTGATACTCACTTTGACCAACTTTGGTTCGCAGGCTGTCGTGGTTCCCGCTTCAGGCGTGAAAATCCTTGCACCCAACGGCTCGACGTACCTTCCGACCCCCGCAATCCAAATAACCTTCCATGTCTTCAACGCTAATGTTTGTCTTGCTCCTCCTTCGATCTCCGCCACCACCCAAACTTCGGTTACAGTCCCCCCAAGAGGGGAAGCGTCTATGTCTATCGCCGAGGCATCCCTCTTGTGGATAGCGCCATCGGGGAATTACGTAATTACCTTCTCAGGGGTCACTACGGCTAGCGGAGGGCAGGTTTCTGTGAACCCTCTCCTGATCAGTTGGGCTGGACCAGTTCCCAGTAGAATTTCGATTTCTTACAACCGTTTTAGTATCTCCGGGCCCGCAGGAACGATTTTCCTACAGAACAAGGGCTGGGGCATTGCGCAGCCGTATCAAGCAACCCTATCCTACGGAAACGTGAGTTGTTCAGAGAATTACTTTCCCACTCCATATATTGCCCCTGGTTCTGGTCAAGCTCTGATGTGGAGTTATTCGAGCGGCGATCCATGCCCGAATACGCAAGCGACGAGCGGGGAGGCCTATTCGGGTACGGTTCTGTTCTCCAGCGGCACTGAACTGCTGTACACCGGCACGTTTCAACCATAGCACATTGACTAAGAAAAATGAATAGAGAGAAGTAACTCGCGTACTACCCTTCCTCCTCGCTCCTTCAGTGAAGCTTCCTTGAGGATTGTGGCTTAGTATCACCTTTTAAGTAGAGTTATTGGGTAAGAAATGCGTATTAGGGTCCTCATAGCTATGCATTATCTAATAGGCGGGCCGCTTGCAGAGGATGGATGAACTAGAAATTTGCCGCCACAGAGGAAGACGGACCCATCTGACAATATGCGCGGACATCGTGAAGGCGGTCTCCGTGGACAGCATGACAATGTCGGCTATCGTTTTCCACTTGAACCTAAACACACGCTTAGCAAAGAAGTGTTTGACCGAGTTGGTGAACAGTGGATTGGTTGCAGCGAGTGAATCCACACCGCGGGTGTATACCGCTTCGGAAAGAGGAGTCAAATGGGTAGGAAATTTGCGACGGTTGATCATGGAACTGAAATCAGTACCTAACGCCCAAGATAGCTGTTTCCCACCAGTTTAAGTGCCAAACCCTTCCCAATAAGTTTGGTAATATTCATGGATACTAAGACGACTCTTGTGTTTAATGGAGGCTGTGGAATGTGCAAGACGCTAGCTTCGCAGATTACTATGTATTCCCAGGGGCGAATCTCAGTAATTTCATTATGGACTAACGAAGCAGAGACACTTTTGAAAAAGTTCTATCCCAGTGGACACCCGTTCAATTATTTCCTCATTGAAGAGCAACGCCAGGGTTCCAAGGTCTGGGAGGGGCGCGCCGCCGCACTACGACTTGCGAGACACCTGCCAATAACTGCTTCTGCTCGCGTATTTGCTACATACCTGCGATATCAAGCACCCCGAAATCAAATCGTTGGAGTAGACAAAGAATTACGACCACAATCGCTAGACAGCCATCAATCAACAGATCGAAGGCAATTCCTCCGCGCGGCCTTTGCTGGAGCCGCGGTCCTCGGGCTAGGGTGGGTCTTGTCCGGAATACCGGCGTTCAAGAATTCGGGAGTGGGAGGCCTTGCGAACAAGCCTCCGCCAGTGATAAAGTTAGACGACTCGATGCTCATCAATGGAAAGCCGCCGAAGCACATTGAGGTCTCTCCCTCGGGTCAGGTACTCAAATGGGACAACGAAGATCCACCCACTGCTCAGAGTTCTCCCGACTGCGCCTGTTTTCCATGCGTTTGTTGCCCTCCGAATGGCACGTGTTGCAGGTGTACGCTATACAATGGCCAATTGATCTGTTATGACTGTTGCTGTCTTTGCAACAGTTGCAACCCTGCGCAATGCTACTCCTTGGGATATGGTTGTGAGACTCCGGGGGGCTGTTGCTATCATTGGGGAGACGCCTGATATTCGGACCCTACAGTTTTCCTCACATTGCGACTTTCATGAAATGGTAGGCTGCTGAAGCGACGAGGAGTGTTGTCGAAATCCCGAGGTACAGCATGAGGACATAGACCGGGAACCCGATGCCCAAGTCATTCGCGGGCATCGAGAGCCAGCCCGACACGCTCCGCGCTGCGAACAACGAGTGGGTTGCCCACAACTGGTTGCCCGGCAAGAGTTGAGTCACACAGACCTGCATCGCGTAAACGGGCGAATCGGGCCACCCCTGGTCAGGGACCACCAAACTCCCTACCAGAAGGGAGACTATCGCGTTAGGGATAAGGTCAATCGATTGATAGGCCAAAACGAACACAGCGGTGAAGCAATAGACCAAGGATGGGAGCGTCTTTCTGGCGAAAGCGGAGATTGCCGCGCACAATCCCAACCAGAAGAGAGCACCTACACTCAGCACCAACATGGTGACAACAAAATCTCCAATCAGATTAGCGCTTAACGGACCAGCGAAGAGTAGCAAAAGGAGAGCAGACGAAACGTACATGGGCGTAACCACCACAATGAATCGGCCCATCAACATTCCGACAAACAGCTGGAGGCGTGAAAGCGGATATGAGAGGAGGAGAGAGAACTGGTTCAATTCTAGACCGCCGGCGACTAGGTCGAATCCCATTGCAACCCCCATCAGAGGTAGGCCCAGTATGAGGGCGGGTATGACCCCTGACTCCATTATAACGGGGCCATGAAGACCCGTATTCGATTGTGATTGGAGTTCTGAAAAAAGATACCATGCATATGACACAGCCGCCAGAACCACAAACAGGAGAAGAATTGACAGACCTCTTGGACTCTTGACTATCATTCCCGCTTCATTCTTTGCGACTGAGCCGACTAGACCGCACATCGGCGCTCTATCAGCCCCCCACATCCATCCTAGAGAACAAGAAGTGGCTGGCAACAAGAATCAACGTTATAGACAAGCAGAGGCTCAAGATATCGTCGAAGGCATAGGAAAGCCACTGGAGAAAGGCAATCGACGAATTCAGTATGTAATTCACTCGGAGGGAACCAGTAGTAAAACTCAAAACCGATTCGCCACCGAAAATGGCTTCTGCCACTCCATAAGGCGGGACTAGGGTTGTGAAGAAACTGTTTAGCGAAGAATACTGCGGATTGTTCGCAATCTGAAGGGCCGTCTCGCCGGGAAACACCAGAGCGGCGACAATTGCGCTGGCAAGCGGTTGAAAGACGCTTGTCTGAAGCATCAACCAGACGACGCCAACGATCGCGAACGAATCTCCTGGACTCGAAGCAACTATCGAAACGAAAATGGTCAACGCAAGCCAGAAAAGAAGATAGAGAATCGCGAGAAGTTCTAGGGAGACGAGTCTGACGACCAACTGCACAGTTACCTCGCCGACGCTCGCTAGGGACGCGGTTATAGCGAGAACGGGAGGTGTGGCAACCAGGGGCACGAATACAAGTGTAAGCCCCACCACCTTACCAGCAAAGACGCTGGACCGAGAGATTGGCTGTGAGAGGAGCAAACTCAGAGACTTGGAACTTCGCTCGTGGCTGAATACGCCGAAGGATGTCGAGATTACAAAGAGAGGCCCCAGACTCAAGAACAAGACCAACCCCCCTAGCAATTGATCATTCGGCGCTAGGGCAGGCATGCCTTGGATCGTTGAATTGTAAATACTGACACTATGCAGAGCGTCTAGGAAGTCTTGGTAGACGACTGCGTCGTACATGAGGATGAGTAGGGAGTAAACAAGGGTCAGGATTACTACGTGCCGGGCGTGTATATTTTCAAGAAACTCTCTCTTCGCAATCGCGAATACCGCGTTACTCGTCAAGATACCCCTTGCATTTCGGCGGGGCAAACTGTATGAAACACTCCGTCAATCGAGTCTGCCGAGAACTCGTTTTCCACATCGCGAAGCGCCCCGCTGGCGGCGAGTTTGCCCTTCCTTATGATTCCTATATGATTACAGAGCTCATCTACCGTCGCGAGGACGTGAGTGCTCAAGAAGATGGTTACGCCCATTTCGCCATTAATCCGCTTCAGTAGACTGTGAAAAGCTCGCATTCCCGAGGGATCCAGCCCGCCCGTGGGTTCATCCAAGAGCAGCACTCGCGGCTTGTGCATGATTGCCTGAGCGAGGCCAAGCCTCTGTTTAATTCCCCTTGAGAAGGTGCCAAGTTTTCTATCCGCAACGTTGTCTAGCCCAAACATCTGTAATGTCTCGTCTACCGAATAGCATTCACTTCCTCGCCTGAGTTCCCTGAAAAAGTTCAAGGTCTGTCGTGCGGTCAGATTGTCGTAGAAACCTATCGGGTCGGGCAGAACCCCGACAATTTCTCTGACCTTGACGCTTTCTCTGATTATGTCGTGGTCGCCCACTGTGGCCGTTCCAGATGTTGGATGGGTCAGTCCGACTAGCATCTTTATCGTTGTTGTCTTCCCTGCGCCGTTGGGACCGAGAAAGCCGAAAATCGAGCCTTCGTCTACAGAAAGCGTGAGATTATCCACCGCCGTTAAACGGCCATATCTCTTGGTGAGGCTACTCATTTCTATGACGCCCATGCGCTTACACCGCCGCCACTTGGCAGAACTTGGGCGGACGAGTTTCTAATATGCATTCTACGGCGAGACATCCGATTCTAGACCAGAGCCTGATTCTGATCGGAACTCATTTCAGGCTCGGACTGCCTCTGGCAAATGTTAATTTCCTATATAATCGAACTCACCTTTTAGCGTTGGAGAGGAGACTAATCGAATCTTCTTCCAAGTGTCCCAGCATTACAGTCTGCTCATGAAGTTGAATGAGTTCTAGAATGAGAAACCACTCTGATTCGATTTGTGAGCGTGTCTGGCAATCATTCCCAAGAAGTAGAGGCCGAACAAGAGGAAGCCAAGGAAGGTCATCAGGAAATACGCCTCGTCAGGTGGTGGGGGCAGGTGAACGACGTTGTCGTATGTCTGGAAAACGCTGCTCACCCCCCAGGAATTCGTGATCCCGAAGCCGTAGGTGCCGTTGACGCTCATGGGGAACGAGATTGTGTAGAAGCCGAAGTATCCCGGAGGGGAAGGCGGTTGGGTGTTCGCGGTTAGAGATTCATTCGTGATGACGTTTCCATTTGGGTCCTTCACCCAGAGGTAGTCTGCCCCGCCGCTCTGAGGTCCCAGCATGACCATTCCGCGGAAGTCGGACTGGCTGACATCGATGCCGACCAGACTCGCGCCGCCTCCGTCGAGGTTCGCATAAATCGTGCAGTTCCCTCCATAGAGGAACCCGTAGATGCTGCTGAGGTTCCCCGGCTCGTATGTTATGGGAGAAACGAAACTGGGTGCGCCTCCGCTCCTGTAGTCCCAGGCAATGAAGGGGTTGGTCGGCGAGGTGAAGCTGTAGTTCAGGGGGAGCGCTACAAGTTGCATCTGTTGGTCCAAGTAGTACCCATGTACGGCAGGGAACGGAAGAGAGGGAAGTAGTGGCCGGTCGATCAAGAAAGAGGAGAACGCGTCAGGCACGGCATACGAGTAGTTACCCGATGCCCCCTGGACGGTGATGTACAGGTAGGGCATCTGTGTGTCGTTCGCCATCGCCAAGTTGGTATCGTTGAGCAAGAAGACCCACCTCCCCCCTGAGGAGCTCAATGGCTTCAGACTCATGACGTACGAGCTGGCCGGAAACAGATCGGCCCTGAAAGCGCGGACCGTTCCCGGATAGGAATTGAAGGTCCTGTTGAGTGACGCAAGCAGGTGGGGGTTCAGCGGGTCCGGGGTCACTGGCGTGACGTTGACAGATGTCGAAGGGTCGAGCCCAGTCGGTCCGTAGGTGAACACCGTGATGTACCCGCAGTAGTTCACAGGTTCATAGAGGTAGGTCGTGTTGAAGAGGCCGTAGTTCCCTCCTGCGAAGCGCTGGGAGATTGCAAGCTCTGTGACATTGAAGTATTCTAGGCCTCCGCCGGTGTACCCCCCGATCTCAGGGACGCTGGATTCGAAGTAGAACTTCGCCACCCTGAGGGCGAACGTGATTATTGGGAAGGTCTGGTTTGTCGTCCTCGCCCCGATGTCGACAGAGGTCTGGTTCCAGAAGGAGAGGTCCTGGCTGATATCCCCAGAGTTGAGATTGGCCCTGATCCCCCACGCGGTCGTGGTGAAGTTGAAGGAGTTGATTAGGGTCCTCTCACCCGTGTCGTTGACGGCCGTGATTGGGTCTGTGTTGTTGTCCCCGCGGTACGCGTAGCCCGGGTTGTTCCCCTCGTAGAGGATGAGAGTAGCGAACGGCCTCCCGTAGGCGCTCGCGTTTCTGGAGTTGTACAACATGTAGGTAAACTCCTTGAAGTAGGGCGCGTAGTTCACCACGGCGAACGGTTGCTTCTGGACCTTGACTCCGAGGAGCTCGCCTAGGCAATTGAGAGCATGTGCGGTCACGGTGATTTCGGAGGTCCCCGTGTGGTTTGCAACAGTGAAGAGGAAGTATCCTGTCGAGCTTGAGTTGCCGTACGTTGTGAGCTTGACGAAACTGGGGTCGTACTGCACGTCGACTACGACGCGGATGTCCGGGCGCTCCTGCATGAAGAGGAAGCCGTAGGTGTAGTTGATGACGAATTCGTCGGCGCGATAGAAGCTGCCGTCAGGGTTCCTCAGGGTATACCCTCGGGAGTCGGTTACGTTGGTCATCTCAGTGGCGAGCTGTAGCACAAAGCACCTTGTCTGCACCGTCTCCTGAACAGTGAGGGTGGAGTAGCAGGGCGTGCAAGTCGTGACCCCGTTCGAAGTGGTGCAGATCACCACCGTGAAAGTGACCGAGGCTGAGATTGTGTACGGAGAAGAGGCGTTGACAAGGGTCCTGAAGTCCGCCTGAGAACTGCTGGTGTTCGCCTCGAAAGCGCCGGTGTCGTAGGACCAAGTGGTCTGGGAGCTGCTGGTGTTCGGACCGTACGAAATGGAGAGCGCTACTCGGAAGTCGTCGCCGAGGTACAGGGAGTTGTCCGGGTTCGCCCTGATGTAGGTGATTGATGCGGAGAGGCAGTCGCCGTAGCCGTCACATGGGTCGACTGCGGCTTCTCTCTGTTGCAGCACCACTCCTGAGACAACCGAGATGGCGACCAACAGGAGGCAGACTGCAACAAGTTCCCTTGGCATCCCTTCCCAGGTGCGGCGCCGGCTAAAACGAGACGGGATGCGATTGTTGGTTCTCTGCCGTTAAAGCGAGAGAGATTTTGTCTTCCCGTTGCCCGCGGACGGGAGGAACCACCGGCGCACTCACAGAATCGAGTTCAACAGGAGGATGAGGAGGTGGATTTGCGGGTGCGGGTGGAAGAGCGAGCCAATCTGCAGGAAACGCGCGAAAGTTCCGCACGGGAAGAATCCAGAGCTGGACGAACTCGCCGGGTTCCCCTCGTTGGAGCTGTCAGGCTGGGTGTTCCAAGCCCTGCTGTTGCCGAGACGCGAGCCTTCATGCTGCAGATGGCCTCGTGGACAGGCAGCTTCGCGAGGTAGTACGTGTATCCGCAGAACCTGCACCTCCCGACCTTATCGCGTCCGGACAAGCGGGCAAAAGGGAGCGGGAATGTAGCGTCGGATTCCGACGCTTCCCTTGGCAGAATCTAACGTCGGAAATCGACGCTAGAATCATGAAAAGCCCTTCCTGAGCGTCCATCGGTGCCTGAGCCGCGCCACGTACGTCTCCAGCTCATCGGCCGACCAACTACCGATTCCGCACACGTCGAAGACGGACAGGTCTGGATAGTGTACGAAGTCCCCCCTTGGCATGCTCCTGGTGATTTCGCGGCGGAGCGCCTCTAGGAACTCGTCTGTGAGAAGGTATTTCGTCTTGATCTCCGACCTCGTGACGACCCCGGCTTTGATGAGACTTCTGAGCGCTCTGTCAACCATGCTCTGATCGACGGGAAGCCTCCGGACGCTCCGCGAGTCGAAGACGACACCCTGAGTGAGCATTTCGAGCACAAGTAACGCGGTCATCGCGTTTTTGTTCAATCTCTGCAGTCGGTTTACCTCCTCTGCCTGATTGGTGTGAGCAGGATTTCCCCCACAATCTTGCCGTCCACAATCCTCTGCCATTGTCCCTTGTCCAGGTCGAATCTCAGATCTAGGGCGTCTGTCCTTTCGACGGGCTCCCTGAACTCGTCAGAATCTGAGGTGGTGACTGCGTACTTCCCTCCTCCGAAATCCTCCACGAACACAAACCACTCTTCCCCACAGTAGGAACAGGTGATGCTCACCCTGCTGACCGCCTCCGCCACGATTGTCCTCGCCTCCCCATTCGGGTCAGGCGGGAGGTGCGTCAGCTCTAGCTGGCCCTTGACCTTCAGCATGTTCGCTCCTGCGCATTTGGGGCAAACAGCAAGGATCACGCCGTCTTCGTGTACTTCGAGTTCCGTGTTTCCACTGAGACTTGGATCCTCGTCCACATCCCTTCTGTTCTCGACGGAAGTCTCATTCTTGATCTCGGGGAAGGTTCGCGAGAACCAGCTCAGGTGGAAGGCTGCCTCTCTCTTACCCCGCGCAGCCCCGGCGTCCTGTTCCCCGAAGGCCACCATCGTTGCAGCAGTCGCGTAGAATTCCTCGTCTTCGGCATCCAACCTGGAAAGCCCCTCAAGTTGCGGCTCTCTGAATGTCGACCTCGTCGCCCGCTCAGCCTCCCAGAGCTTGTGCAGCTTCTCTTTGTCCATCTTGTCGGCGAGAGCAAGAAGGCGCCTTATCGCGGGACCGACCTTGGCGGGGTCTATCCCCTCCCTGATATTGCGAATCCCCGAGACCAACTCGAGCAGTGAGGGTGCGACCCTCTCCCCCTTCTCTTCCTCGTTCTCCGCCTTCGCTTTTACGAACATCTGGAGCTCGGAGAGACCCTCGTCGACGTAGGCGTTGAAGACGCCGAACCTCCGGTCCCTGGTCCTGCCCAAGGCCAGCTTCAGCGCCAGAAAGCGCCTGACCCCGATGTAGACGTAATACCCGTCCCCGTTCTCCGCTCTGACGACGCGGCCCGGGTTGAGCTGTCCGTTGGGAGTGCTTTCGTCGGCTGTAGTGATGATCGAGTCAGCCAACGAGTCGACGTCGTACCTGAATCTGAAGGCGAGCCTCGGGTGCGGCCTTGCCTCCTCCAATGGTATGGCGACGACTTGAGGCGTAGGGCCACTCATCCCTGCCAGCAGTCGACCGGTTCGCTAGTCACCAACAAGAATCTGACTGCGGCAGGCTTGAGGAGATATTTCGCGACGAGCAGGTCGCTCAAGGATTTCGGCACGACCCTTGCGCAGGCCTCCTGCAGCGCCTCTTCGGCCAGCTTCCTGGGGGACCGGCCGCGGCCGTTCGCGGCCTTGTGGGAATACCT
>Ga0335081_10016649_pt1 | contig 11903 bp, 7 predicted proteins | sample Lox_Sample_35_FD_206713 | JGI IMG/M metagenome (GOLD analysis project Ga0335081, IMG submission 206713) | Soil microbial communities from Loxahatchee National Wildlife Refuge, Florida, United States - Lox_Sample_3.5 | ecosystem: Environmental > Terrestrial > Soil > Wetlands | place: USA: Florida... | reverse complement strand
TGAGTGGGCGGCGGAAAGGCGCCTGTCCCGGGTTTTGCTGCCTGCCGCCAGCATCATGGTCATGCTCGCGCTGGCTGCGGTCACGTGGCATCAGCTCGGATACTGGAAAGATGATGTGACTCTCTGGTCGCATTCGGCGGCGGTGACGACGGGAAACTGGAAAGCCGAGCTCATGCTGGGCATGGCACTGGATACTGAGGGACGGTACGAAGACGCCCTGGGACATTTCTTCCGGGCAGCCGCCATTGAACCCAATGACCCATTCATCGACCTGGGTATTGCGACCGAGGCGGCCAGGCGGGGCAGTTTCCCCATGGCGCTCGAGTATTACAGGAAGATGGAAAGCGAATCCTGGAACTCCGAGCAGAGGTCGGTGGCGCTGCGGAACATGGCCCTTGTGTACCGGCGGATGGGCGACACTTCCGCCGCCGACCAGTGCCTGAGCAGGATTAACGCGCTGCCTCAGCCGGCCGTGAACTGGCAGGGCGCATGGTGGAAACAGATCATTCCCGCAATCGAAAGATACTTCCGCGGCAAAAACCCGCAGGGTTGATGCTGCCCGAATCTGGAGGGAAGTCTCTTCAAGGCACTCTGACTGCTGCACTCTCCACGCGTGCGCGGCGCTCGCTCACCTGTTCCGACGTGAGGCCATAGAGCGGGGGAGTAGGCACATTCAGCATCCCGAGGTAGAGGTAGATCTGGCCGCGATGGTGAATTTCGTGTTCCACCATCAGGCGCAGCCACTTCCAGACCGTGATTGAGGCGCCATCCGGCGTGGTGCATTTGCGTGTCATGCCCTCTTCGCCGAGACGGCGGACAATTTCCACCGTCTCGCGGTCCGTCGTTTCCTTGAAGCGGATAACCTCCTCCAGGCCATCAGCCAGCTCTTTGCCGCATCCGCTGTAAAGGCTTGGCTTACCCTGAATGGTCTCGCCGAACATGTAGCGCTCGATGGCGCCCATATGGCGCACGAGCTCGCCGAGCGTGAATTTTCCTTCACGGTATGACCAGTCCAGCTTGCCGGCGGGAATGCAGCGGACGACTCGCATCGTACGTTGCTGTACCTTGTCGAGGTAGTCGAGAAAAACGTCGAGGCTCTGGATTTGCATGTTCTATAAATGCGCTCAGACCCTGGCCTGAAGGCCAGCTCTGCCTTCTGCTTGTTGCCGGCCCTGAATCTCGATATAGACATTGATCAGCGAAACCGCCGCCGGCGTGACCCCGGGAATGCGGCTCGCCTGTCCCAGGGTGCGCGGGCGCACGCGTGTAAGCTTCTCGTTCATCTCCCGCGACAGTCCCGAGACCCGCCCGTAGTCGAACCACTCCGGGATCTGGCGCTGCTCCGATTTCTTCAGGCGCTCGATGGCCCTGGTCTGCTGATCGAGATAGCCGGAATACTTGATCTCCGTCTCCACTGCCTTCAGTTCATTGCGGATTTCCGCCGGAAGGCTGGAATCAGTAGTCGGTTGTCGGTTGTCGGTTGTCAGTTCGTCCGGGGACTTATTGCCGCTGACAACCGACAACCGACAACGGACAACTTCTTCACGCGTGCACTCCCGCGCGAAGAACGCCGGCATCAGCTTAATCAGCACCGGCGCAAGCTGTTCGATCTGCACTTCAGGGCGCTTCAGAAGTTGTGCCAGGGTCAGCCCCGAGGCTCTCGCCTGTTTGAGCGATTGGATGGTCTCCTCAGATCCCTCACTGGCCACTGACCAGTGGCTACCGGCCACTGTCTTTTCCAGCAGCTCGCGCATGGCTTTCATGCGCTCCTGCCGGGCCCGATAGTCGGCCCAAACCGCTTCGCCGATCAGTCCCACGCGGCGTCCATAAGGGGTGAGCCGCCGGTCGGCGTTGTCGATGCGCAGGTGCAGCCGGAACTCGGCGCGTGAGGTAAACATGCGATACGGCTCGTTCGTTCCCTTGCTGATGAGATCGTCGATCAGGATTGCCGTGTACGCCTCCGTGCGGTCCAGCGTGAGCGGCGGCTCACCCTTCACCTTCAGCGCCGCGTTGATGCTCGCCATCAGCCCCTGGCACGCCGCCTCCTCGTAGCCGCTGGTTCCGTTGATCTGCCCGGCAAGGTAAAGCCCTTCGATCTTCTTCGTCTCCAGCGTGCGCCCGAGCTCGGTGGGATCGATGGAGTCGTACTCGATGGCGTAGCCCGGCCGCAGCATCTCGGCACTTTCCAGCCCGGGAATTGACTTGATGATGGCCATCTGCACGTCGATGGGCAGCGAGGTGCTCATGCCGTTCACGTAGACCTCGTGCGTGTTCAGCCCCTCGGGTTCCAGAAAGAGCTGATGCGTCTCCTTATCGGGGAACTTGACGATCTTGTCCTCGATCGAGGGGCAGTAGCGCGGCCCGATCGACCGTATCTGGCCGCTGTACATAGGCGAGCGATGCACGTTCTCGCGGATGATGCGGTGCGTCTCCGGGGTGGTGAACGCGATGTAGCAGGGCACCTGCCGGTCATGGTGCGCGACCCGTTTCGTGCGGAAGCTGAAGGGCGTGGGATCGTCGTCGCCCGGCTGCACCGTGAACTTCGACCAGTCGATGCTGCGGCCGTCCAGCCGCGGCGGGGTGCCGGTCTTCAGGCGGCAGCCGCGAAATCCAAGCCGTTTGAGCGCCTCGCCCAGCAGCACCGCAGGCGGCTCGCCGCTGCGCCCGGCGGGATACTGCTGCTCGCCGCAATGGATAAGGCCGTTCAGAAAAGTGCCGGTGGTGATGATGACGGCCTGCGCGCCCACGGTGCGGCCGTCCCTGAGCTTCACGCCGACTGCGCGGCGCGCTCCAGTTGTCAGTTGTCGGTCATCGGTTGTCAGTTGTGCCTGCTGGTCTGTTTCACTGGCAACTGACAACTGACCACTGACAGCTATATCCGCCACCTCCGCCTGCTTGATCTTCAGGTTGGGCTCCGATTCCAGCACCTCGCGCATCTTCAGCCGGTATTGCTGCTTGTCGCACTGTGCCCGTGGAGACCACACCGCCGGCCCGCGCGAAGTATTCAGCAGGCGAAACTGGATGCCGACCGCATCGGTGACTTCGCCCATGATGCCGCCCAGAGCGTCCACCTCGCGGACGAGATGCCCCTTGGCAATGCCGCCAACCGCCGGATTGCACGACATCTGCGCGATGAGATCGACGTTGAGCGTGTACAGCGCGGTCTTCAGCCCCATGCGGGCGGCAGCCATCGCAGCCTCGCAACCGGCATGACCGGCGCCGACCACTACGACGTCGTAGGTTTCTGTGAATTGCAGCGCCAAAGAGGACTTCCCCACGTGGACCGCGGATGCGGCCAACTCCATCAATTTTATCAACCGGGACTCTCACATCCCGGTTTTTCAGCGGCCGGCATGCGATGCTCGGACCGTTACACCCTGCTGCGGGCCCCCGTCGCCTGCGGTGGCCTCTCACCAGACGTTAGAATTTCCGGTAGTGGCTGAACTCGAACAAGACGCATCTGCCTTCGCGGCACATACCGGATTTCTCGATCAGGAGGCGGCATCGAGAAGCCTGGGCCGCATCCGCCAGCTGGTGCCGGCGGGAGTCTATGCCGTGCTCGCAGCCGTGTTGCCGGTTGCCTCCAACCCCGATGCCGCCGTTAACCATTTCGAGCGGCTGGCGGATAAGGCTTCTCCCGAGCTTCTGGCACTGCTGGGGAAGCATCCTTCGCTGGTGCATTACGCGGTTGTGGTGTTCGGTTACAGTTCGTGGCTCGGGGAAACGCTGCTCCACAACCCCGATCTGTTTCACGCCTTCGCTCGCGAGCGGCGCCTGGACCGCACCCACTCGCGCGAGGAGTTCCAGGAAAGCTTCGCGCGCATGCGCTCCCGTTCGCTCGACACCGATGTGGCGGCACTGCTGGCGCGCTTCAAGCGGCGGGAGTACATCCGGATCATGCTGCGCGATGTGCTGGGGATTGCCACCCTGGCGGAGACCACGGCCGAGATTTCCGCGCTTGCCGACGTGCTGATCGACGAGGCCCTGCGCGAAGTCCAGGCGTACCTCCGGCAGCGTCTGGGCACACCGCAGCGGCTGGATGCCGCCGGACGGGTGGTGGATTCCCGCTTCGCCGTGCTCTCGCTGGGCAAGCTGGGCGGCAACGAACTGAACTACAGCTCCGACATTGACCTGCTTTACCTGTACGACGGCGGTGAGGAGCCCGCGGGGGCGGAGATCTCCAATCGCGAATACTTCATCCGCATGGCCCAGCAGACTACGGAGCTGCTGTCGCGGCACACGCGCGAGGGGCCGGTGTTTCGCATCGATCTGCGCCTGCGCCCCCAGGGCGGCGAGGGCGAACCGGCGGTGCCGCTGGCCCATGCCGTTCACTACTACTCCGATATCGCGCACGACTGGGAGCTGCAGGCCATGATCAAGGCGCGCCACTCGGCCGGCGATGTCGGTCTGGCGCGCGAGTTCATACGCTCCGTGCAGCCCTGGGTATATCGCCCCGAACTGAATTTTGCGGCCATCAAAACCGCCCTGGAAACGCGGGAGAAGATCGGCAGCCACCGCCGCAGAAATCTGCTGCGGCAGCCTGCGCAGGACAGCATCGACGTGAAGATCGATCGCGGCGGCATTCGCGATATCGAGTTTCTGGTGCAATGCCTGCAGCGGGTCTATGGCGGCAGCGAGTCCTGGCTGCGCTCGCGGGGCACGCTCTTCGCGCTGCAGAAGCTGCACGACAAGGAACACATCAGCGGAAAAGACTTCCACAACCTTACCAACGCTTATGAGTTCCTGCGCAATGTCGAACATCGTCTGCAGTTGCGCCACGGCCAGCAGACGCACCGGCTGCCCCACTGCCCCTCAGACCTGCAGGCGCTGGCGCGCAGTCTCACCCGTGAAGGGGTGGCCGCGCCCGCCCCGGAAGAATTCATTGCCTTTGTGCAGCGGCGCATGTCGGCGGTGGCGGAAATCTACCAGCGCATCATCTACCGCGAGCAGGCCCAGGACCCGGAGACCCAGGAGTTCCAGCTGCGCTCCGACCTCGCGCCCGCAGCCGGCAGTCATTGGGGCGAGATGGTGCAGCGCCTTACGGCTGACTCGCCGCCGTTGCGCGAGCTGGTATCGCAGGCGGAGATTTCGCAGCACGCGCGCCGTAACCTCGACCGCTTCCTCAGCTCCGCCGGGACTACCTCGGAGCGCTATGGGGCCGTGCTGCATTCCGCTGCCGCGGTGGAGCGTGCGCTCACCATCTTCGAGCTCAGCGAATTCCTCACCGATATTCTGGTCCGGCATCCGGAAGAGGTTTCACTGCTCGAGCAGCTTGACGAACGCGCGGCTCGCGGCGGAGAAGAGCTGTTCCTTGAGGCGTCACAGCTTGCCACGGTAGCCGAAGATCCGGTTTTCCTGTACCTGGCGCATGAGAAGGTGGAGCGTGCCGAAGCCATGTCCATTCTGCGGCGGCACTATCGCCGCCGCGTGTTCCTCTCGGGCGCGCTTGACCTGTTTCATCTGCGCGGCGTCTTTGAGTCGCTCAGCGACAATACCGCGGCCGCCGATGCTGCCATCTCCGCCGCCCTGGCGATCGCCGCTTCGCCACCCGGATTCAGCGTCATGGGACTGGGAAGGCTCGGAGCCCGCGAGTTTGACCTGCTGTCGGACGCCGACGTGCTGTTTGTGTGCGGCGACGGCGCGGACCGGGAGCGGATGCGGCGCACCGCCGAGCAGTTCATGGAGGTCCTGGCCTCCTATACCCGCGAAGGTTCCGTTTTCCCGGTCGATGCGCGCCTGCGGCCGCACGGCCGCGAGGGTGAGTTGATTGTCTCTCCTGCCCAGCTCGGGGCCTATTTCCGCGACGAAGCCAGGGCCTGGGAGGCCCTGACTTATATGAAATTGCGCTATGTGGCCGGAGACCACGAAACCGGCGACCGTGCGCTGCAGGCGGTGCGCTCCGGTATAGCGGAGATGGCCATGCGCCCGGGATTCAATTCCGAGATGGCTGAAGTTCGCAGCCGACTGGAGCGCAGCGAGACCGCGGACAACCTCAAGACCGCGCCCGGCGGCTCTTACGATATCGATTATCTGGCCGGATGGCTTCAGGCGCGGCATCAGCTCTGGTTTGCCGGCAATCTGACTGACCGCCTGCAACTGTTGTGCGATAGCGGAGTGCTCTCGCCCGAAGACCCGCTGCAGCTCCTGCGGGAAAGCGCCTCCTTCCTGCGCACCGTAGAGCACCTGGTGCGCCTGGTCACCGGACGCGCCCGCAAATGGCTGCCGGTGGCAGAGCATCCCCGGCGCGCCGTGCAGAAGCTGTTGTGGAGGATGCTGGGCGCTGACGCCAGCTTCGATCCGGAGATGCGTCTGCAGGACATGATGCGGCGGACGCGCGAGATTTACCTCAGGTACCTGCGGACCTGAGGCCGGGAGAGACCTCCGTTGCGCCAGATCGGGCCGGGCACTCCTCTATAATTCCGCTGTGGTATCGCCTGTTCCAGTCGTTTCAGGCCTCAAGGACGCTCTCAAACGCCTTGCCATCGAAGTTGGCTTCGATCTTGTCGGGGTGGCTGCCGCTGGCGATACTTTGGAACACTGCTTCTTTCCGCAGTGGATTGCCGAGGGCCGCGCGGGAGAGATGAAATATCTCCAGGCGCGCAATGAAGAGGGAGAACTGAAACGTGCTTCCCTCGCCAACGCCGCTCCCTGGGCGCGCTCGGTTGTGGTCTGCGCCCTGAACTACAACACCGCCCAGCCCTATTCCACGCACGCCGGCACTCCTGCACAGGGCTGGATCTCCCGCTATGCGTTGTCGCAACGTGACTACCACGATGTGCTTCTCGAAAAACTCCGTCGCCTTGAGTCTGGCCTGCCGTCAATGTGCGCGGAGGCAGGCGTTCCCGCACCCCGCACCTGGTGCTACGTCGATACCGGGCCGGTAATCGAGCGTATCTTCGCCCGATACGCCGGCATCGGCTGGATTGCCAGAAACACTTGTGTCATCAACCGCCAGCTCGGCTCCTGGCTGTTTCTTGGCGTGATGCTCACCTCGCTGGAGCTGCCGCCCGATCTGCCGCCTCCGGACCTGTGCGGTTCGTGCACCCGCTGCCTTGATGCCTGCCCCACCGATGCTTTCCCGGCCCCCTACCAGCTCGATGCCACCCGCTGTATCTCGTACCTCACCATCGAGCTGCGCGGTGCCATCCCGGAAGATCTCCGCCCGGGCATGGGACGCCAAGTCTTCGGTTGTGATATCTGTCAGGACGTCTGCCCGTGGAACCGGCGGGCACCAGTGACGAACGTGGCAGAGCTGCAGGCCCGGGAGGCTTTGGTCAACCCCGATCTTGCGTGGCTGGCCCAACTGGGTGCGGATGAGTTCCGCGACGTATTTCGCGGCTCGCCGGTCAAGCGCGCCAGGCTCAACGGACTTCGGCGCAATGTCATCATTGCCATGGGTAACAGCGGCGACACGCGTTTTCTCTCTTTACTGCGGCAGCTCGGTAATGACGATGATCCGGTGGTTGCCGAGCACGCGCGCTGGGCGGCGAAGCGCCTGGCCGCTTTGCAGCCGGATCCCGCAGCCGGATGAGCCTGGCCGCTGCAGACGACGGACTCCGCAGGCCCATGACAGTCAGCCCAATCCCGGCTATAAAGCAGGTATGACGGAAGCCCTCAGTCGCCGGCTGAAGCAGACGCAGTTCGCCAGCCCCGAGCAGGAAGCGCTGTTGAGCGTAATGGTGGCAGCCAACACGTTGAACGAAATCGTGGAGCGGGTCTGCCAGCAGTACCGTATTACCCAGGCCCAGTACAACGTGCTGCGCATCCTGCGCGGCGTGCATCCTGACGGACACCCGCGCTGCGAGATTGCCTGCCGCATGTTGGACCGCGCTTCCGATGTCACCCGGCTGGTGGACAGGCTGCAATCCAGGCGCCTGGTAAAGCGTTCTCGTGGCAGGGAGGATCAGCGGCAGGCGGTCACCTATATTACGGCCAAAGGGATCAGGCTGCTCGATTCCATGTGGCCGGATATCGAAACGGAAACCGGAAGCATTCTCGGCCGGCTGAGCGACGACGATTGCCGTCAATTGAGCCGGCTTTGCGCGCTGATATTCGCCCCCGAAGACCCGCAGTCGCACTCCGGCTGAAAAACGGTCACACAATGGACCTGCTTCGCGGGCCGTCACCGCCGGCACACAACATAAAGGCCTGCCATCCGGCAGGCCTTTGACCCGGCACCGTGCCACGCCGCTAGTGCGGAGGAGGTGGGGTCCCGGTGTTGCCGCCTGACCCGTTCGCCCATGGGATATCGGTCGCCTGGCGCTCATACAGCGGCTTGTTCTGGTCGTTCGCATTGCCCGGGGGCGGGTTCGACGGTTGCGTAACCGAGTTGGGCGATGTGGGCACTGCATTCGGATTGGTCGTCGCGGGGTTGTTCACGCCCTGATTGTTGACACCCCGTCCGGTCGTCTGTCCATTCTGCGGATTCGTGTTCAGCTCTCCCTGACGCGCCGCCTGGGCATCATGGTTGGCCTCGCTCTCGGTCATGCCGGTATTGTTGGCGGGACTGTTGCCGACCTGCGAGGTTGGGCCCGTGGGCGGAGTCGAGGCCGCCGGTGTCTGGCTGCTCACCGGGGGATTGGCCTGCGTCTGCGACGCGCTGTTGGTCTGCGTTCCCGCATCCGGTCTGCTTTCCTGCTGCAGCATCGCCATCATCTGCGGCTTCGGCGCCTCCGTGGTTTCGGGAGTTCCTTTGGGATTCATGCTGTTGTTCTCGGCTGGTGGTGGTGTACCGGCCGAGCTTCCCGCGTTGCAGCCGGCAGAGAGATCGCGCACGTCCGAGATCTGCAGGGTATTGGTGGTGCGCGTCGTCGACTGGTCGGCCCCGCTTCTGCTGTCGCTCGCTTCGCTCTGCCTGGTCGTGACCTCAACTTCGTGCCCGACGTGCGACCCAAGGGCCGCGTCGTCGCCCACCAGACTGTACTGCATACCGTTCTGGTCGGTGAGCGTGTAATTGCCTGCCGATCCGCTCAGGCAACCCCGGACCACGCTGCTCTGGGTCTGGTAAATCTGCGTGCGGGATGGGGCCTTCTCGTCCTGCGCTGAATTCGCCGTGCTGCGGGGCATGTCCTGGGCAAAAACCATGGTGGCGGCCAGCAGCCCCGCTCCTGCCAGGAAAAATATTCGCTTCATGTATCTGACCTCCTTGACTCGTCCTGCACCCTCCACTACTTGGGATTGGCGGAGGCGAGGCGAGGTTTGCCCACGGCGCTGTCAAATCCAGAGAGGCCGGTGATCGCTGCCCGATTCCGCAGGTGGCTTCTGTTCCTCAGCTTCTGCCAATCGCCAAAGATCAGGCTTTCCCGCGCCGGGCGAGCAGAGGAGCAGGCGAACAGCAGCGAACGGCGGCTTGCCTCGGCTACACTGAATGGGATGGCGGATGGCGTATTCAATCTGTGGCAGTTCGATGCCTACCTCTTTGACATCGACGGCACCCTGGCCAATACGCGTGGCGGAGTGCACTACAACTCATTCCACAGCGCTTTGCGCGAGGTATATGGGTGCGAAGGCCGCATCGATCCGGTCCCCGTGCACGGCAACACCGACATCGGGATTCTGCGCGCTGCCCTGCGGCATCATGGCAAGCTGAACGGCGACTTCGAAGCGCACCTTCCCGCTGCACGCGCGCTGATGTGCGCCGAGGTCGCCCGCAATACCGACGCGATGGAGGTGGAGCTGTGCCCTGCCATTCCCGAGCTGCTGGGACATCTGCGCAGGCGAAACAAACTGATGGGCGTGGTAACCGGCAACTTTGAGCAGATCGGCTGGCGCAAGCTGGAACGCGGCGGGCTGCGGCACTTCTTCGATTTCGGCTCCTTCAGCGACACCCGCGAGAAGCGCGAAGACATTTTCCGTCATGGCGTTGAAACGGCCTGCCAGATACGCGGACCAGGCACGTCCGTCTGCCTGATCGGCGATACTCCCAGCGACATCCGCGCAGCCGCTCAACTGGCTTTGCCTGTGGTGGCGGTGGCAACCGGCATCTACTCGCGGGAGGAGCTGGCCAGGGAAGCCCCGACCCTGTGCGTGAGCACCTGCGCGGAGCTTCTGTCGCTGCCGGTCCGGGATTGAATTCGCCCTGCCGCGAGCGGCTTTCCTTCCGCAACCGCAATGGGGCGACAAGCTGCGATCCCGTAGCTTACAATTTTCACACGCATGCGGTTTGTTGCCGGGACATTGCTCACGCTCGCGATGTTGAGCTCGCTGGTCGCCCAGCAGAGCGTCACGCCGGGGACGGCAATCGCCGCACAACCACCTTCGGCAGCCGCTCCCGGAACACCCATTTCACCTCCGCAAACCGCAACCGCGGCCGGCAGCAGCGGCCAGGCGGCCGCACAACCGCCGATTCCGTCCGCCGCAAACACAGCGGGCCAGCCCTCTCCACCGCAGACGCCGTCGCCAGACCAGCCGGCCCTGGCGACGCTGCCGCCCGGAACAGCCATTTTGCCAACCGTCAGCAGGCGCGAGGCTAGCGAGGCAAAGCGCCAGTTCCGCCAGGGTGTGAAGCTGAAGTCCAAAGGTGAGCTGGATGAGGCGTTCAGCAAATTCTCCAGCGCCTCGGAGCTTGACCCGCGCAATCCCGACTACATTACCGCCCGCGAATTTGCCCGCCAGGAGCTGGCCCTGCGCGCGCTGCAGCGCGGCAACAAGGCCATGCTTGATCACAACGAAATCGTGGCCATGGCCGAGTTCCGGCGCGCCCTGGAATACGACCCCACCAACGACTACGCCCTGCAGCGGCTGCGGGATGCCATCCCGGCCGACGAGCAGCCCGCCCGCCCCGTCAGCGTCGTGGAACAGTCCACCCCCATCGAGTTGCGGCCCGCCGCCCAGCATCATGACTTCCACTTCCGCGGCGACTCGCGCACGCTGCTCACCGAAGTGGCCCGCGCGTACGGTATCAGCGCGCAATACGACGACTCGGTCAAGCAGCAGCGCGTGCACTTCGACATGCAGGACGTGAGCTTCGCCACCGCGATGCAGGCGGCAGCCGACGTGACAAAGACGTTCTGGGTTGTGCTCTCGCCATCGCAGATATTCTTTCTTCCCGACACGATCGAGAACCGGCGCAATTTTGAACGCATGGGCCTGCGTACCTTTTACCTCCCCGAGCTCAGCGAGCAGGAACTGGCCGAACTGGTCAACTCCCTGCGCGTGCTGCTTAACCTGCGCTTCATCTCCCAGGACAAATCGGAGTTGACCGTCAGCATTCGCGGCGAGCTGCCCGTGCTGGAGGCGGCGGACCGGCTTATCAGGAGCCTGACGACCGGCCGGCCCGAGGTCCTGCTGGACGTCCGGGTGTACGCGGTGAACTCCGACTTCGCGCGATCCCTGGGCACGGCCCTGCCTACCCAGTTCACCATGTTCAATATCAGCCCGGCGCTGCTGGCGGGTCTGGGGCAGAATGCGCAGAATCTCATCAATCAGCTGATCTCCTCCGGCGGCATTAACCAGGCGAACTCGCAGGCCATCTCCGCGCTGCTGGCGCAACTGCAGAACTCGAGTACCAGCTCGATCCTCACCCAGCCGTTCGTCACCTTCGGCGGCGGCCTCACCCTGTTCGGACTTAACGGCGGCGGCGGCGGCCTGACTCCGACCTTCAGTCTGAATCAATCTGATATTCGCAACCTCGAGCACGTCACCCTGCACGCGTCACAGGGAGATGCCGCGACGATGAAGATCGGCGAGCGCTTCCCCATCGTCAACGCCACCTACGCTCCCATTTACAACTCCCGCTCCATTGCTTCCGTCATCGGCAACCAGAGCTACCTCGCTCCATTCCCCTCCTTCAGTTTTGAAGACCTGGGATTGAACCTGAAAACAACCCCATTCATTCACGACAACCAGGACGTCACGCTGAAGGTGGACCTGCAGCTGCGCTCCCTGGGCGCGCAGAACGTGAA
>Ga0335081_10016648_pt1 | contig 11903 bp, 10 predicted proteins | sample Lox_Sample_35_FD_206713 | JGI IMG/M metagenome (GOLD analysis project Ga0335081, IMG submission 206713) | Soil microbial communities from Loxahatchee National Wildlife Refuge, Florida, United States - Lox_Sample_3.5 | ecosystem: Environmental > Terrestrial > Soil > Wetlands | place: USA... | reverse complement strand
GGGCCGGATCAAGTCCTCGGCGATGAAGGCCGCGCTCGAATGCCTGGCGCGCTTCCGCGAGCGCCTCGCCGGCCTGCATCCGTCCGCGGTGCGCGCGGTGGCGACGAACACCTTTCGCGTGGCCAAGAACGCGCGCGAGTTTCTGCCGCGCGCCGAGCGCACGCTGGGACACCCGATCGACGTCATCGGCGGCCACGAGGAGGCGCGGCTCATCTATCTCGGCGCCGCGCACGAGCTGCCGCGCTCGCTCGAGCCGCGGCTCGTGATCGACATCGGCGGCGGCTCCACCGAGTTCATTGTCGGCCGCGGCCTCGAGCCGGAGCGGCTGGAGTCGCTCAAGATCGGCTGCGTCGGCCTGACGCAGCGGTTCTTCGGCGATGGCTCGGTCACGGCGGACGCGTTCGCGGCGTGCGAGACAGCCGCACGGGTCGAGATCGAGCCGATCGCGGGAGAATTCGGGCCGCGGCACTGGCACGACGCGTATGCCTCGTCCGGGACCGCGGCGGCGCTGGCGGAGATCCTCGAGCAGAACGGCTTCTCGGGCGGGGGCATCACCCCGCCCGGGCTCGCGCGCCTGAAGCAGCGGATGCTCGCCGCGCGGCACATCGACCGGCTGTCGCTCCATGCGCTCAAGCCGGAGCGGGCGCCGGTGCTGGCCGCGGGACTCGCGATCATGTCCGCCGCGGTAGCCGAACTCAAGGTCCAGCGGATCGATCCGGTCGGCGGCGCGCTCAGGCTGGGCGTGCTTTACGATCTCTTAGGCCGCACGATCGACGAGGACGTGCGCGGTGTGACCGTGGAGCGCTGCGTCAAGCGCTACAGCATCGATCGCGAGCACGCCGAGCGCGTGGCCACGCTCGCGACGAACCTCTACCGGCGCGCTGCCGGACGCCCCGACGCGGCGAAACTGCAGCTCGTACGCTGGGCGGCGACCCTGCACGAGATCGGCATGTCGGTCTCGCACATCGGCTTTCACAAGCACGGAGCCTATATCCTGCAGAACGCCGACATGCCCGGCTTCTCCTCAGGCGAACAGGCTCGCCTCTCGCTGCTCGTCTTCGGCTGCCGTGGCGGGCTCGCCAAGGTCCGGGCGGCGCTCGCCGACGACGACGTGCGGGTGCAGCTGCTCGCGTTGCGCCTGGCCGTGCTGTTCCATCACGCCCGGGCGCCGATCGCGCTGCCGCGCATCCGCCTCACCGTGGGCCGGCGCGTGTCGCTCGACGTGCCCGAGCGATGGCTGCGCGCTCATCCGCTGACGGCGCACCTGCTCGCCAAGGAGCGATCGCAGTGGCGGTCGCTGGGCTTTCCCTGGAAGGGCCGGCGCGAATGATCGCCGCGTCCGTGCGCATGCCACGCACGCCGGTCAGAAACCGGCGGCGGTCTTGTCCTCCATGCGCTCGAGCAGATCGAGCTGCGCCGAGACGGAGCGGCCCTTGGTCTTTGCCTTGGCGTACGTGCCATCGGGGCCGAGCTCCCACGCGTCGTGGCTGTCGCCAAGATAAGGCTTCAGGCCCTCGTCGATCACCCGCGCCTTGAGCGCGGGATCGAGCACGGGAAACGCGACCTCGATCCGGCGGAACAGATTGCGCCCCATCCAGTCGGCGCTGGCGAGATAGACGTCGTCCGCCCCGTCGTTGTGGAACAGCCACACGCGATGATGCTCGAGGAAGCGTCCGACGATCGAGCGCACCCGGATGTTGTCCGAGACCGCCTTCACGCCCGGCCTGAGCGCGCAGGCGCCGCGGACGATGAGATCGATGCTCACGCCGGCCTGGGACGCCGAGTACAGGGCGCGCACGACGGCTTCTTCCAGGAGCGCGTTCATCTTGGCGACGATGCGCGCCGGCTTGCCGTCGCGGGCGTGCCGGGTCTCGCGCCGGATCGCGTCCAGCAGATGCCGGTGCATGGTGAACGGTGCGAGCCAGAGCCGCTTGAGCCGGTTGGCCCTGGCGAGGCTCGTGATGTGCAGAAACACTTCCTCGACGTCGCCGCACAGATCGGGGTTGGCGGTGAGCAGTCCGAAGTCGGTGTACAGCCGCGCCGTTCGCGGGTGGTAGTTGCCCGTGCCGAGATGCGCGTAGCGCTGCAGCTGCGCGCGGCCGGCCGCGTCTTTCTCCCGGCGCAGCAGCAGCGCGAGCTTGGCGTGCGTCTTCAGCCCGAACACGCCGTACACCACCTGCGCGCCCGATTCCTCGAGGCGCTCCGCCCAGTTGATGTTCGCCTCCTCGTCGAAGCGCGCCAGGAGCTCGACCACCACGGTGACTTCCTTGCCGCGGCGGGCGGCCTCGATCAACGACTCCATCAGCGCCGAGTTGACGCCGGTGCGATAGACCGTCTGCTTGATCGCGATCACATCGGCGTCGTCGGCCGCCTTGCGAATGAATTCGACCACTGGCTCGAACGATTGATACGGATGATGCAGCAGGATGTCGTGCTGCCGGATCGCGGCGAACAGGTCCTGCTGCTCGCGCAGTCGATCCGGAAGCCCTGGGACGAACGCCGGGTACTTGAGCTCGTCCAGGTCGACCTGGTCGATGAGCGCCGACATCCGCGCCAGATTGACGGGCCCCTCGCAGCGATACAGGTCGGCGTCCTGGAGCTCGAACTGCTGCAGCAGGAAGGAGGCGAGATGCTGCGGGCAATGGGCGGCGACCTCGAGCCGCACCGCCAGGCCGAACTGGCGCTGCGGGAGCTCGCCTTCGAGTGCCTGGCGCAGGTTCTTCACTTCTTCCTCGTCGATCCACAGGTCGGCGTCCCGGGTGACGCGGAACTGCGAATAGTTCACGACCTCGCGTCCGGCGAAGAGCTCCGAGAGGTGAGCGTGCATGATCGAGGACAGCAGCACGAAGGTGTTGTCCGAGCCCGCGACCTCGCGCGGCATCTTGATGACTCGAGGCACCAGCCGCGGCGCCTTCACGATCGCCACGCTGGTCTCGCGACCGAAGGCGTCGCGTCCGGAGAGCTCGACGATGAAATTGAGGCTCTTGTTGACGACCTGCGGAAAGGGATGCGCCGGATCGAGGCCGATCGGCGTGAGGAGCGGCCGGATCTCGCCGTGGAAATATTGAGCCGCCCAGGCGCGCTGCGCCGGCGTGCGCTCGGCGCCGCGCACGATCCTCACCCCGCCCGCGGTGAGCGCTGGGAGGATCTGCTCGTTGAGCACGCCGTACATCTCGGCCACGAGCCGCTGCGTGCCCTGGCTGATCTCGATCAGGCTGGCGCGCAGATCCTGCAGCGACACGCCCGCCGGCGGCGCCTTGAGGCGAATCTGCTCGCGCAGCCCGGCAATGCGGATCTCGAAGAATTCGTCCAGATTGCTGCTCACGATGCACAGGAACCGCAGGCGCTCGAGCAGCGGCGTCGCGGGATCCTCGGCCAGGGCCAGCACGCGCCGGTTGAACGCCAGGACCGAGAGCTCGCGGTTGATCGCCGGCGGATCCGGCTCGCGGCCCGATGCCGGAGTCGGGGTGGAGGCAGGCGAGGTCAGCGTCGAGGCTGAAGGCGGCGAGGCGGACAGAGTATCGTTGGAACGCATGACGGTTTGGTTACGACGGACGGCTTCAGGCCGATGCCGCGAGCGTGGCGGCCTCCTCGAGCACGAACCACAGGCAACCGGCGCGAGCCTCGCCGGCGATCGTCGTCAGGTACTCGCGATGCGCCGCCCACTCCTCGGCGGAGGGCTGCAGCACCCGCACCGGCGGTAGCGCGCCGCTGGCGGCCAAGGTGGCGGCCTGCTCGGGCGAAGCGAGATCGATGACCAGGCTCTCCTGACCCCGGGTCATCGCCAGGTAGACCTCGGCCAGGAGGCGTGCATCGAGCAGCGCGCCGTGCAGCGTCCGGTGCGCGTTGTCCACCCCGAACCGCTCGCACAGCGCATCCAGGCTGTTCTTCTTGCCGGGAAACTGCTCGCGGGCCAACGCCAGGGTGTCGATCACGGTTTCGCAGAGGCTCGCGGTCGACGACAGGCCGAGGCGCTCCAGCTCGGCGTCCAGGAAGGCCAGGTCGAACGGGGCATTGTGGATGACCCAGGCGGCGCCGCGCGCGAATTCGACGAGCTCCGCGGCGACGTCGGCAAATCGCGGCTTGTCGCGCAGGGCCTCCCAGGTGAGACCGTGCACGTCGGTCGCGCCCAGGTCGATGTCGCGCTCGGGATTGACGTAGTAGTGGACGCTGCGTCCGGTGAGCCGCCGATCGACTACCTCCACGGCAGCGATCTCGATGATGCGATGCCCCAGCTTCGGATCCAGCCCGGTGGTCTCGGTGTCGAGGATGAGGTGGCGCATGCGGGGCCGGGACCGATCGCCAGAACCGCTACGCGAAACGCCGCTTCATGGCCCGCTATTCTCGCTCATCCGCGGCTCGAATCCCAATCCGGCTCGCGGTTGCACGGCGCCGCGAACCGATTCAGCGCCGATAGCGCTTGATCGTCGCCTGGATCTCCTCGATGGCCCGCTCGATCTCGTCGTCGGTGAGGTCGCGCTGCACGCCCTTGCGGTCGGTGAGGGTGAGGGTGCGGTCGATCTCGGTCTGGAACTCCCCGAGGTTGAGCGTCTCGGTGATCGTGGTCGTCGGCTCGTCGGTGAGGGTCTCGGGCCCCCAGCGGACGGCCACGACGGAGAGGTTGTCTCCCTCCGGACCGCCCCGCAGCTCCGCCTCGCGCATGATGTTGGGCGCCGCCTTGAGGATGGGCGTGCCGGTCAGGGCCCGGGCGAGCTCCTCCGCGGGGTAGACGCTCCACAGCCCATCCGTGCACAGCACGATCAAGTCGCCGTTGCGCAGCGGCGTGCGCCGCGACAGATCGATCACCGGATCGACGAGCCCGCCCAGGCAGCTGAAGATCTTGTTGCGGTCCGGGTGGTCGGCAACCTCGTGCGCGCCGATGATCCCCTGGTCGAGGAGGTACTGCACTTTGGAATGGTCCTTGGTCTGGCCGATAAGCCCGCCTTGGCGGAACAGATACAGCCGGGAGTCGCCCACGTGCGCCCAGTAGGCGTAGTTCGACTGCACCACGCAGGCGACGCAGGTCGTGCGCGGCGTCTCCAGCATCGAGAACTGGTTGGCGTAGGAGCCCAGCGCCTGGTGCGCGCGCAGCATCGCATCCTGGAGGAACTTGAGCGGATTCTTGAGCGTCGGCTTCGCCTCCTGCTGGAAGCGCTCGATGAACAACCTCACCGCGATCTGCGCCGCGATCTCGCCGCCGGCGTGCCCGCCCATGCCGTCGGCGAGCACCAGCAGCAGCGTGTCGCGGCTGTAGGTGTAGGCGAGCCGGTCCTGGTTGACCTTGCGCGGGCCCTTGCGGCTTTCCTGGAAGATGGTGAATTGCACGCTGCCCGCCGTTTCTAGACCACTTCGCTGAAGAGCTTGCGCTTCAGCGTGTTGAGGAAGGTGAGCTTGCGCTTGCGCGGCGGAATGTCGCGGATCGCCTTCTGCAGGGCGAACACGCTTTGCGGCCGCTCAAGCGGATCGAGCCGCAGGCACCAGTCGATCACTTCCAGCAGATTGTCGGAGTACGCCCCGGCCCAGATCTTCTTGGCGGAGACCAGGTGGTCCTCGGTGAGCCGGGCGTCGGCCGCCTGCGGGGCGAAGGCCGCAAGGCAGGCGAACATGCTGGCGCCGATCCCGTAGACATCGGTCCACGGGCCCAGGCGGTCCGGCTCGCGATATTGCTCCGGCGCGGCGAATCCGGGCGTATACATCGGGGCGAGCTTCGGCCGCGTGTTGGTCAGCGTCTGTCGCGCCGCGCCGAAGTCGAGCAGGACCGGCGAGCCGTCGGTGCGCAGATAGATGTTGGCCGGCTTGATGTCGAGGTGCAGGAGCTTGTGGGTGTGCACTTCGCGCAGGCCGTTCAGCAGGTGCATGAACACGTGCCGCACCAGGCGCTCGGAGACCTGGTCCTGACGCATCTGGATCTGCTGCTGCAGGGTGCGGCCCCGCTCGTAGCGCATGACCATGTAGACGGTCTCGTTGGCGCGGAAGAAATTGAGCACGCGCACCACGTTGGGATGGTTGATCTTGGCGAGCGCTCTGCCTTCCTCGAAGAAGCACTTCATCCCGTAGCGGAACGAGGTGAGGTTCTCGGCGGTGCTCGCGCGCACGATGTCGCCCTCGGTGCGCAGGACCAGCGAAGACGGCAGGTATTCCTTGATCGCGACCGGCCCGCCGCCGTCGTCGAAGGCTCGATAGACGATCGAGAACCCCCCGCGGCTGATCTGGCGATCGATGCGGTAGTTCAGGAGCTGGTAGCCGGACGGCAGGGCCTGGTTGGTGGCGCCCATAGACGCGTTGACGGAGCAAGTTTCATTCCGTCCGTACTTGCGCGGGTCTTTGATAACCTCTACATTCTCGGGCAACCGCGCATATAAAGCAAAGATTTCATTGAGTTTCTGTACCTTTCGGCGGCACCGGCCTCGGTCCGCCAAGCCATGATCGCCAGCATGACCGGTTTCGCCGCCGCCGGTGCCGAACTGCCGGGGTGTTCGCTCGCGGTGGAGCTGCGCTCGGTCAATCACCGCTACCTGGACGTACAGGTGAAGCTTCCCGACGAGCTGCGCACGCTCGATGCGGCGCTACGCGAGCTCCTCGCCGGACAGATCCGGCGTGGCAAGGTCGACTGCCGCATAACGCTCAATCGCGGCGTTTCGGGTGAAGCCACACTGGCGATCAATGCCGCGCGCGTCGCGCAGCTCCGCGACGCGGCCACCGAGGTTCTGCGCCACGCGCCCGACAGCGCACCGATCTCGGTGGCCGACATCCTGCGCTGGCCCGGCGTGCTCGCCGAGCCGTCGCTGCCGCCGGAGGCGCTCGCAGAGAAGGTCATGGAGCTCGCGCGCCGCGCGCTGGCGGAGCTCAGTGCGTCGCGCCGGCGCGAGGGCGACAAGCTCAAGGCGATGCTCGAAGAGCGCTGCCAGGGCATCGAAGGACAGCTCGAGCGCGTCGCGCCGCGCATTCCCGCGATTCACGCGGCCTATGTCGAGAAGCTTGGCGCGCGACTCAAGGAGGCCGGGCTCGATCCGGACCAGGAGCGCCTCAGGCAGGAGCTGGTGCTGTTCGCCGCGAAGATCGACGTCGCCGAGGAGAGCTCGCGCCTCGCCACGCACGTGGCGGAAGTGCGCCGCGTGCTCGGTGCCGGCGGCGCAAGCGGCAAGCGGCTCGACTTCCTGATGCAGGAGCTCAACCGCGAGGCCAACACGCTGGGCTCGAAATCGGTCGATGCGGAGCTTTCGCAGGCCGCACTCGAGATGAAGGTCCTGATCGAGCAGATGCGTGAGCAGGTGCAGAACATCGAATGATTCGGGCGGTCGGTTGCACCGGGAGGCACAGAGGCACAGAGGAAGGTATGCGCGTCCCCCTCGGTGTCACGGTGCCTTCCTGTGCAAGCAGCGCGGCCCGCAAGCCATGACGGCCACGGGCAACCTGTTCCTGGTTGCCGCGCCGTCCGGCGCGGGCAAGACCAGCCTCACGCGGGCGCTGCTCGAGCGGGAACCCGGCATCCGGCTGTCGGTCTCGTATACCACGCGCCCGCCTCGCCCAGGCGAGACCGACGGCATCGACTACCACTTCGTCACGGCGGAGCGGTTCACGGACCTCAAGAGCGCGGGAGAGTTCCTGGAGCATGCGCACGTCCATGGCAACTGGTACGCGACCAGCGGCACGTGGCTCAAGTCGGAAGTCGACTCCGGCAGGGACGTGCTGCTCGAGATCGACTGGCAAGGCGCGGCGCAGGTCCGCCGGCTCGTCCCCGAGTCGGTGCAGGTGTTCGTGCTGCCGCCGTCGCTGGAGAGCTTGCGCGAGCGGCTCACGCGGCGCGCCCAGGACGACGCCCGGACCATCGAGCGCCGGCTCGCCGCAGCGCGCGAGGAGATGCGTCATTGCGGTGAATTCGACTATGTTATTATTAATCAGGACTTTGCCACGGCAGTCGAGGATTTGCTCGCGATCGTGCGGGCGGCACGCCTGCGTGGCCCCCAGCAGCGCGCCCGGCATCGGGCTCTGCTCGAGCACTTGACTTCGGATAAATGACCCATGGCCCGGATAACAATCGACGACGCGCTTTCCAAGATACCCAACCGCTTCGAGCTGACGCTGGCCGCGACCAACCGCGCCCGCCAGATCAGCGCGGGATCGCAGCCTCTGCTCGAGCCCGATCGCGACAAGCCGACGGTGATCGCGCTGCGCGAGATCGCCGCCGGCAAGGTCGGCATCGAGCTCCTGCTCAAGCCGCAGACGCTCAGCTGACGCGGACCGCTCGCCATGTGACCCGAGCATGCCGGAAATCGCCGAATTCACCCGACATCTTGGTCACTATCTGCCGCCTCCGGACGTCGCTCTCGTCGAGCGCGCGTTCGCCTTCTCCGAGCATGCGCACCAGGGCCAGTTCCGCAAGTCGGGCGAGCCCTACATCACGCACCCGCTCGCGGTAGCGAGCATCCTTTCGCAGTGGCGGCTCGACGCCCAGGGGCTCGCCGCCGCGCTGCTGCACGACGTGATGGAAGACACGAGCGTCACCAAGTCCGAGATCGAGCGCTCGTTCGGGAAGCCGGTCGCCGACATGGTCGACGGCGTCTCGAAGCTCGACCAGATCGAGTTCCAGTCGCGGGAAGACCTGCAGGCGGAGAGCTTCCGCAAGATGCTGCTGGCGATGGCGCAGGACGTTCGGGTCATACTGATCAAGCTCGCCGATCGCCTGCACAACATGCGCACGCTCGACGCCATGGTTCCCGCCCACCGCGAGCGAATCGCGCGCGAGACGCTCGACATCTATGCCCCGATCGCCAACCGTCTCGGCCTGAACGCGCTCTATCAGGAGCTGCAGGAGCTCTCCTTCAAGCACCTGCACCCGCTGCGCTACCGGGTCCTGTCCCGGGCGATCAAGGCGGCGCGCGGCAACCGGCGCGAAGTGATGAACCGGATCATGCAGTCCATTCGCGAGGGGCTCAAGGCCGCCGGCATCGCGGCGACCGTGAGCGGACGCGAGAAGACCGTCTACAGCGTCTACAAGAAGATGCGCGAGAAGCACTACACGTTCGCTCAGGTGTTCGACATCTACGGCGTGCGCATCCTGGTCAAGGACACCACTGCCTGCTACGCGGCGCTCGGCGTGCTGCACAGCCTCTACAAGCCGATCCCCGGCAAATTCAAGGACTACATCGCGATCCCGAAGGGCAACGGCTACCAGTCGCTGCACACCACGCTGTTCGGCCCCTACGGCACGCCGCTCGAAGCGCAGCTCCGCACCCACGACATGCATCACGTCGCGGAAGCCGGCGTCGCCGCGCACTGGCTGTACAAGGCGGGCGGCCAGCTCGATCTGGCCGAGGCCCAGCAGCAGACGCATCGGTGGCTGCAGAGCCTCTTGGAGATCCAGTCGGAGTCGCGCGACTCCAAGGAGTTTCTCGAGCACATCAAGGGGGACCTTTTCCCCGACGAGATCTACGTCTTCACGCCCAAAGGCAAGATCATGGCGCTGCCGCGAGGGGCCACCGCCGTCGACTTCGCCTACGCGGTGCACACCGACATCGGACACCACTGCACCGCCGCGCGCATCAACTACGAGCTGATGCCGCTCAGGACCGAGCTCAGGAGCGGCGACCAGGTGGAGATCATGACCGCGCCGTCGGCTCGGCCGAATCCGTCGTGGCTCAATTTCGTTGCGACCGGGAAGGCCCGCTCGCGCATCCGCCACTTCCTCAAATCGCTGCAGCAGAAGGAATCGGCCGCGCTCGGCGAACGCATGCTCGAGCAGGCGCTGTCCTCGCTCAAGGTCTCTCCACGATCGATTACCGGCGAGCGCTGGGACGCGCTGATGCGCGACTACGGCGCGCGGAGCCGGGTCGAGATCCTGGCCGACATCGGACTCGGCAAGCGCCTGTCGTTCGTGGTCGCGCAGGCGCTCACACGCGCGAGCGCGCGCGTGACCGACGATGCCCCCTCCGGACACGCTCGCGCCGACGCCCTGCAGTTGCGCGGCGTCGAGGGTGTCGCGATCCAGTACAGCAAGTGCTGCCGTCCGATCCCGGGCGACGCGATCGTCGGGCAGTTCCGCCGCGGCCAGGGCCTGCTCGTGCACACCCGCGACTGCCAAACCCTGCGCAAGGGACGCGTCGACACGGACCAGGTCGTCGACGTGGAATGGGCGCCCGAGGTCGACGGCGTGTTCGAGGCCGGCGTGCGGCTGCTGGTGGACGACCGTCGCGGCCTGCTGGCGCGACTCGCCACCGAGATCGCCGACGCGGGAGCGAACATCGAATATCTGTCGATGGAGCGACCGGACGGCGATCGCGTGGTCAACATGTTCTTCAGCGTGCAGGTGCGCGATCGGCGCCACCTCGCGCATGTCATGCGCGCCTTGCGCCGCATTCCGGAAGTGCGCCGCATCCACCGGGCGCGGACGTGACGCACGTCGTGCCAACGTAGGCACGGAGGTGCGAATTCGTTCGCACCCTCCGGCCAACGTAGGTGCGAATTTATTCGCATGCGGGGTCGGACGGATCCGGCCCTACGACTCTGCGCTACGCCGCCTGCTCGGCGAGCAGCTGCTGCAGCTCTCCCGACTGGTACATCTCGCGCATGATGTCGCAGCCCCCGACGAACTCGCCGTTCACGTACAGCTGCGGGATCGTCGGCCAGTTGGCGTAATCCTTCACTCCCTGGCGGATCTCCGGATCGGCGAGCACGTCGACCGAGAAGAACCGGTCGACGCCGCAGGCCTGCAGCATCTGCACCGCCGCCGCCGAGAAGCCGCATTGCGGGAACTGCGGCGTGCCCTTCATGTAGAGCACGACCGGGTGGCCGGTCACTTGCTCGCGGATCGTTTCCTGAACGCTCATCGCGCGCCTTTCGCAAAGTCTCGTTTCAGAAGATGCATTTTAGCGCATCGGCCGGCTCTTTCCGACCGGCCGACCGCGGGTGCACCTTCAGGCGGATACGACGTGCTCGCGGTAAGCGGGCCGTTCGCACAGTTCGCGATACCAGCGCTCGACGCGCGGCAGGCTCGGCCGCTCGATCGGCAGGATGAACCAGCGGTGAGGAGCAAAGCCCAGCGCGATGTCGCCCATGGTCAAATCCGGGCCGGCGACGAAGCGACTGCGGCCGAGCTGGACGTCGAGGATGGAAAAGGCCGAGGCCGCTCGCCGTTTAGCGCTCTCGAGCTCCGCGGGCTCGACCGCATCGGCAGGGGAGCGCAGGAGCGCCCGGAACAGCACGCCCATCGGCGGTCCGAGTGTGGTTTGCTGCCAGTCCATCCAGCGGTCGGCATCGGCTCGGCGCCGGATATCCGTGGGCCACAGCGAGCCGGAAGCGTGCCTGGCAGCCAGATAGCGAACGATGGTGTTCGACTCCCACAGCACGAAGCCGTCATCGTCGATGGTCGGCACGAGACCGTTGGGGTTGAGCGCGAGATACTCGGGCGTCTGGTTGCCGCCGAACGGTCCGCCGACGTCTGAACGCTCGAAGGCGAGCCCGATCTCGCCACAGCACCAGAGGACTTTCTGCACGTTGCTCGAGGTCTTGCGGCCGAGGATCTTAAGCACTTTCGTTTCTCCTGTCTGTGTGGTCCGGCGGTCCGGTCTTCAGGGGCCGGCCGGGTCGACGATGCGGATCGGCTTCCCATCGAGGAAGGCCAGTACGTTCTCCACGGTGTGGCGATAGTATTCCGCGTACACTTCGAGCGCGCTGTAGCCCAGATGGGGCGTCAATACCACGTTGTCGGCGCGCGCGAACGGGTGAGTCGCGGGTAGCGGCTCGCGGTGGAATACGTCGAGCGCGGCGACGATGCGTCCCGATTGGACCGCATGGATCAACGCCGCCTCGTCGACCAGCGCCGCCCGGGCCGTGTTGACCAGGATCGCACCCGGCTTCATCCGCTCGAGCTCGGCCGCGCCCAGGATCCCCTGCGTGCGCTCGGA
>Ga0335081_10016647_pt1 | contig 11903 bp, 10 predicted proteins | sample Lox_Sample_35_FD_206713 | JGI IMG/M metagenome (GOLD analysis project Ga0335081, IMG submission 206713) | Soil microbial communities from Loxahatchee National Wildlife Refuge, Florida, United States - Lox_Sample_3.5 | ecosystem: Environmental > Terrestrial > Soil > Wetlands | place: USA... | reverse complement strand
CTTGCGGGAGTGCCATGTGCCAGTTCTCTACATCGACGCCGGTACTCGCAACGCCGACCTGGCGCGCGCCGTCGAGCTGTGTCCGGGGCTGATCATCGCCAGGACGATCGGCTCTGGGCATTTCAGCCCGCTCGTGGTCTCGGAGCAGGTGAACGCCGTGCTCGACCGTTTCCTCCGCCTCTAACTTGGCGGATGACCTAGAGCATTGAGGAATCCGTTGGGGGCGCCCGCTGCGCTCAACGAACCCTCGCGGCCGGTCCAGCAGCGATCGAGGTCACGTCGCAATACCCCGCGAGGAGCAAAGCAAGGCTGACGCTCCCTAGCGACGTGTTCCTGCTATTCGCCAAACTCGCGACGCGGCGCGTCGTCGACCATCCAGCCGTTGTGCCAACCGGCCCGGAGTTCTGCTTTGGCATGAACCCGGGTACGACGCCGGCGCCGACAGTACGGCCAGGGGGCGCTCGCCGATCGGCTGACTCGCTCCGGCCAGCAACCGGTCCGGCGCTGTCGCTCCCGTAGGAAAGGCAGGCGCCGGGTCGAGCACTCGAATCTCTTCCCGGATGGACGAGCACGAGCAGCAGGTGTGCCGGGGACGATGAGATGACCGCTCCGCCTGGCGAAGCGGCAGCCCGGTGATCAGGGTCGCAACGATCGTCGGTGCGGTCCGTGCCTACGCACGAACGTGACCGTGCTTGCTCGGGATTGGCGATCGAGCGAACTTGACGCCCTGCCGCGATCGCTCACATCCAGGCGTGCGCGGTCTGAGCGCGCCACGACTGCTTCGGCTCTCGCGGCTGCTCTGGCGTCGCGATGCCTTTGCCACGCGCTCAGCAGTCTCGCCGCGCCCGGCGGGACGACTGGATCGCCCGGACAATGCACAAGCCGGACCGGGCGAGGCTGCCGGCGGTCGTCGCGCTGCTGCTTTTCTGGGGCGTGAGACTCCTGGTTTGCCGCGGTTGCAGAAGTCGCGTCGGCCGTGTGGTCGCGGCCGCCCGGTGATCCACAATTTGTGCGCTCGGCATAACCGGCGGCCGCCTGCAGACGACCGGCACCTCGCCCCGTCGCGCTTCCCCTCTGGACGACAACCAGCCGCCGTGCCGAGCGCGACGAACTACGGCATCGCCCCGGCGGACCAAGCGTCGACTGCGCCGACGCTCACAACAGGGTCGACGGTGCTACCGCTTCGACAGGCGCAGGAGCAGCAGCCACGGCGTGCGAGCTGGTTTGCGCGAGCGCGCTCACCGGCCTCCTCGAGCACGCGGCCTGACCGGGGCGGTGCGTCATCGAAGCGACAGTCAACCGCAAGGTTCGACGCGGCTGCTCCTGGTCGCCGCGAGGGCGACGCACCGATCCGCGGGGCGGCTGCTTCGCTTGCGGGCCGACAGTGATCTCGGCCCGCAACCGTGGATCGCGCGCGATTGCTTCCGGACAGAGGCAGCCACGTCGTTCGGTCCGGGGAGGACCCGAGGGGCACGTGATCGCCAGCTGACCGCGCAGGATGGCGCCTTCGACGGGCTGCGTGAGATCGCGGTGCGCAGCCACGGCGAAGAGGCGTGTGACCTCAATTCAAGTGTGGCGCGCCGCAGCGACTACGCCAATGATGAGCCCAATCCCACCCATAACGAGCACGCCCGTCTTTGAGAATGCGACAGAAGCCTGAGGCGTGTAGTCCGCCCACAACGCGATCGCGAAGAACGTCCCGAGAGCGGTCACGAAGCGATCCAGCACTCGGGCTACGGCGGCGTCGAATGGTCGCGGACGCGGCGTCCCGCGCCAGGCCAGCCGCGCCCAGCAAGAGCAGGATCGCTGTGAGCGCCACGAACAGGCTGCGGGCCGCGCGCACGTCGAGCTCGGCGACGATGCCGAGGGACGCGCTAACCGCCACCAGCAGGCCGGGGCCCAGCAGCGTCCAATAGCGAGCTCGGTGTCGAGAGGGCTGTTGGTCTGATCGCACCGCCGAAAACGCTCGGTGCGTACTGCGGCGGAGCAAACCGACGGGCGGCCCGGCGGGGCGACGGGACGCATGCGCACGGACGACTGTTCGTGGGCAGAGGTACAAGGGAGGAGCCGGAATTGTTCGAGGCCGCGCTCGCACCATCTCGGTGTCGGCCAGGGCGATGCCGTAGGAGGGGACAGCGTCGTGTACCGGCACGTCGCCGCGGCGGCGAGCGGGGAGCGAGGCATCGGTCGTATCGCTCAGCCGCTCGTAGTCCGGGCGGAGCTCGAGGTAACTCGATTCGTACTCGAGGCCGTCCAGCGGTTGCCGCTCCATCGCGAGCTCAATCTACGCCGGACGCCGGACTCCTCAAGCGCCTCGAGGGCGGAAACACAGGCGGCCACAGCACCGGCCATGGGGCGAGCACGCGAAACTACGCCGCAGGCCGGGTCAGGTACGCCGCGGCGAGTGTGGTCGCGTTGAGCAAATGTGCCGCAGTTACGGGGATTGCCGTGGTTCGACCGGGTCCGCGGCGTACGAGCAGCAAGTACGCCGCGGCGGTCAGGCTGGTAAGCGGCGATCCCCCGCATGGGCCGGGATCGGCGCGGTGTGTACCCCGGCAACTGAACGGGTTTCTGACTGCCTGAGCTCACAGGGTGTGGTTGCGAGACCGAGATGGTCACCGCGAACACAGGGGTGGAGGTGCTGGAAATGGATGGGATTCTTCGTCACGGGGCCTTGAAAAGCCCGGGGCAGCCATGGTTTACTAGCGGTGCTTTTCTGCCCGGACCGCATTGGTCTCTCCTCCCCACGGCGGGGTTACGCAGCGCCCGATAGCTCTTTGAGCGAACCACCACAGAGTTCACTCCCACGTATGAGCTTGCTTCGGGCTCGACGATTGCGAGTGGTGCGGGCAGAGATGGAGGTCGGCCGTCGGTTCGAGCGTGAGCGTATTGCCGATCGGGATGGTCACCACGCCGCGTGCACCCAGGTGATCCGCCGCGCCGGCTCCGACGTCATGTGACGCACGGCGCTGTGGAGGAACGGGGGCAAACAGAGGACGCTGCCGATCGAGAGAGACAGGTGGCCGGGTGCGGGCTGACAGTGGGAGGGCGCCGGGACGCGGTCGACGTCCGGGGCGGACAGGGAGTCCCGAGCATGGGCTCGCGCGCTGGTCCCCGGACCTAACCCGAGGCCGTGTGCAATCCGTGCGGACGAGCGTCAGGTCTGCAGGTGGAGGACGGCGTCGCTGAGCCATGCGGCCTCCTCCGCCCACGAGGGGACGGGAGCGAGCGGGCGGAGGACGAAGTTCGACAGCCCGGCGTCTACGCAGCGCTCGATGAAGTCGCGCAAGCCGGGGACGGGCGATCCTCGCGATGCGCCTAGGGTTGTAGGACCCGGATGTTCACCGCGTGCCCGGCCTGCTCGGTGAAGTACACCCAGCTGGGCACGGTGCTCGGGTCGAGGGGCTGGCCTGGTTTAGCGCCGCCGGGGTTGGTCGGGATGACTATGACGCCGTACCGACCAGCCGCGAGCGTCCCCAGTCGGATAGCCGCCGCCCCGGGTCCGGCCGGATGGAATCCGATCGGAATCCGTTTGCCGAGCGTGGGTTGCGGACCCCAATCTCGGCCGTATGGCTCAGGCGGTGGATTCCGTTTGAGGTGGGCGATGAATCGGCCGGCCTTGTGGAACGTCAGCTGGAGGTGCAGCCGGCCGTTCGAGATGCTGGCAGCGGTGATGTGGGGGCCGATGCGCGGGAGGTTGCAGCCTTCAGCGGTGGGGTGGGGAATGCAGTAATTCTGGGCTAAGGCAGGTGTGCCGAGGGCGATCGCGCTCGCCACAGCCGTGGTGGCGCCGCAGGCGATGAACGACCGGCGCCACACGCCTCGGGCAGTCGCGAGCGACCGGCCGATCGGCGACGAATGATCGAGACTCGGGGGCGTCGATTTGACGGTCATATCACGCGGTCGCATCCTCTTCGGCCGGGATCCCCGGCGTCAAGTCGGGATCCATTGGATCGAGCGGGAGCTGGGGTGGCGCCGCTGTGCGAGGACCTGTCGCGCGACGGGCGCGTACGCCAATGGGCCGGTACTGCACGATGGGTGCTGCGGAGGCTCGGGTGGTGAACAATTCTCCATCGCCCGCCGGCCCGCGGGTAGGGTCGAGAAGCGGACCGGGCTGAAGCGCGTGGCGTAATGAGGTCCCAGGGGCCGCGGATGACGTCCACCGAGGGGGAGGGAGCAGACATGACCCAGCCGAGGCGTGCCAGAGGCAGAGCGAGGGCGGAGACACTCGAGCCGGTCCGCTACAGCGTGGCGCCGGGGTATGCGACCGAGCTGCACGTGCAGACGCTTCCGAGGGCGGTGTGCACGGTGCGCAAGGCGGATGCTCAGGAGGGCGACGGGCTGCGGGTGCTCGCCGACGACGACGGGATCGTCCGGCTCCATGTGCGTCCGTCGGATGAGCACAGCGACGTCGCCGAGCTGGTGATTGACGCCGAGGCCGACGGCAGGGCCGTCCGGGTCCCGCTCGCGCTGCGTCCGAGCGCGCGGGCCACCAGGGACATGCCGAGGCCGCCCGCCCGGAGCCGCAAGCCGGGCCGGGAGGGCGCGCGCGTCAGGCCGGCGCTCGAGGAGCGGGAGCTGCTGAGGATGAGCGACGAGGCGCTGAGCGAGGCGGGCTATCCGCTGCGTCCGCATCCGACCGAGGCGCCCGGAGCGTTCAACGCCTGGCGCCGGGCGGTGTCGACGCCGACGACGATCGTCGAGCCCCGCCTCGTTGCGCACCCGGAGCTTCACCATGGCGCGATCATGACGGCCGGGCCGGCGACCTCGAACAACTGGAGCGGGTTCGAGCTCCACGGCGCCACCGGGACGTATGACTGGGTGACCGGCATGTGGAACGTGCCGAGCGTGACCGGCGAGTCCAACACGCACACCTACTCCGCGTTCTGGGTCGGGCTCGACGGCGACGGGGTGAGCGACCTGGTTCAGGCCGGCACCGAACAGGAGAACTACAACTTCAACTTCTTCTTCTTCACCATCTCGATCTCGGTGTACTACGCGTGGACCGAGTTCCTCCCCCAGCAGGCGACCGAGCAGCAGATCGCGAACTTCCCGATCAACGCCGGCGACGAGATCTTCTGCGAGGTATGGATCGGTAACGCCGGCTCGGGGCCGACGCTGTCGGGCGCGTTCGGGGTGTTGGCGCTCGAGAACCTGACGACGTCCGAAGGGACCTGGGTGTACACGCCGGTCGGTACCACCGTCGTGGGCGGCAGCGAGGCGGTGTGGATCATGGAGCGACCCTCCCTGGGGACGGCGCTGACTGACCTGGCCGACTACAGCTCGGCGCGCATGTTCAACGCCTACGCCCGCAAGGCGAACAGCCCTAGGCATCGCGGCTACGTTCCCTACCAGGGCGCCAACAACCTGCAGATCACGATGATCAACGGCCCGAGCACCCTGTCCGCCGTAACGCCGATCGACACCTACTCGATGCGGTTCGACTGGCAGCGCTTCCACTGATCGACCGTCTGGCGAGTCCGGTCCTGGCCGACGGTAGTGGCGGGAGCTGGCCGGAGGAGCGGGCCGCCGTTGGCCTTGGGCAGCGCGATGCAGCCAGGACTGCGATAGCGCAGACCAGTGCGCCGGGTGGTACCGGCGAGGGTCACGTGGATGATCCCGGGTAATGCTCCCGCCGCGGTGCGCGTGTGCGGTGCGTCCGTCTCGTCCTGACCGGTCTTTCCAACGCCGGGATGACGCAGGACCCATGGCCCGATCACGTGTGTGAGCGATCGCTGGTTCAGCCACACTCTGAGGTGCTCCGGGCGGGACGCGCTTGGCGTGGTGCGGGCAGCGACGAACGCGGTGGTGTCGCGCGCAGATGCGCTCGTCGGGCAGGGGGATCCTGACCCGACCTGCTGTGCATCGAGGTGACCGGCGGGCGCATGCTCCCGAGCGGGCGGTGAGGACGTCGAGGGAGCGCGCCGAGCGGTCAGGCGTTCCGCCGTCCCCGTGCTGACAGAGGTGGCGGGTCCGGCGGCTCATGAGCATCGGCATGCCAGGACGGCCGCAAGGAAAGTGAGAACGACGTCGGCGGCGAGGCCTATGTCTGTGGGTTGCCGGCTAACAGCGCGAGATGGGGCGTCGGGTTGCGGGCCGGCCGGTCCGGGGGAATGCGCGATCGCGAGCTATCCCCCGGAGAGAATCCGGCCGAGCAACTCCGAGGAGCGGGTCGGGCCGGCAGCGTCGGCAAGACAGACTGGCCGTTCCAGCGCTACGATAACGTATACGCTTTAGTGTACGAAAGGAGGTGATCGATGGCCGCAACCGCGACGGTGCGAGTCGACCCGGAGGTGCGCGACCGCATCAACGAGCTGGCCGCGGCACGCGGGATCAAGGCCTCGCAGCTGCTGGGGCAGCTCGTGCGCGCGGCCGAGGAGGATCAGCTGTTGGCCGACATGAACGCGGACTTCGAGGCGCTGGGGCAGAACCCGGAGGCGCGCGCGGTATACGACGCGGAGCTGCGCGAGTGGGATGCGACGCTGCTCGACGGTCTCGGAGATGAGGCGTGAGCGGCGACGTCCCGTCGGCGCGGCAGGGGGAGGTCTGGTTCGCCGCCCTGGATCCGGTCGAGGGGCGAGAGCAGGCGGGGCGGCGCCCGGTGCTGATCGTGAGCGTCGACCAGCTGGGGACCGGCCCCTCCGGGCTGGCGATCGTGACGCCGCTGACCAGCCGCGATCACGGTCAGCGGTTGCACGTCAGCGTCGACCCGCCGGAGGGCGGGGTGCGGTCGGCGAGCTGGATCATGCCCGAGCAGGTCCGCGCGCTCTCCCGCCGGAGGCTCGTGGAGCGCTGGGGCCAGGTTCGGGTCACGACGCTCGAGCGGGTCATTCACCGGGTCCACTTGCTGACGCGCGCGCCGTCCTAGATCGTGGCGAGCGCGGGGGATACCGGGTGCCCCCGGCGGTGGGCAGCGTCGCGACGCGCGAGACGCTCTGGTTCGTGGGTTGGGGTGTGGCACGCGGTGGCCGAAGTCTGTCGGTGCGGGGTGAGCATCCGGGGATCGGGGAGCGGGGCAAACAGGAGGAGCGGCTGCGGTCAGGAGCGACCGGAGTCGGTGCCGGCTGATAGTGGGAACAACGGTGCGGGCAGTCGCGGCGGAGCGGACGCGGGAGCTAGCAGGGAAGGCACCCCCCAGGGCGAGCGGGCGCCGGCGTGGATCTGATCCCGGACGCCAGCGTGGGGCGGAGGACCCGTTCGCCTTCGTGGCGCTCGCCTAGCTGGCCCGGGCTGTCCAGTGGATGGTGCCGGTCTTGCAGGTGTCTATCGGCCGGTTGTTCTCATCCAGGACGACGGAGAGGCTGAAGACGCCCGCGGCCCGGGTCGGCGTGGTGAAGTGTCCGGTGTCCGCGATGACGTGGACGTGTTCGCTGATGCCGTTCACGTTGGCGGTGACGTAGTCCTGCGCTCCTGTCCAGCCGCTGAGCGGGGCGTAACCGGACAGCGCGTGGTCGTCCCACTCCTTGCCGCTCCGACATTGGGCCTGCCATGCGATGTCCGAGTTCCGGATGGCCGAGCCCGAGACCGTGAACGAGATCCGAAACCGCGTGGAGCCCTGCGGCGCATTCCCGACAAAGGCAGCCGGACGCGGAGTTACCGAGCTTGGCGGGAGGGTCCGCGAGACCACGTACCCCACGATCACGAACAGGACGGCTCCCCAGATCACGCACGACCCGCTCGCGCGCGCGGCTCCGTCTCGGCTGCCCGTGTTTGAAGATGTCGCACAGCCCGCGGAGAGCTTCCTCAACCGCCCGGCCTGGCACTTCGGGTGGGTCGTCTTCAAGCGATTCAAGCCCCGTCGCGGCGATGGCCCGAGCTGTCTCGCACTGATAGGAGGTGAGGTCTCCCTCGCCGGGGTGAGTCTCGGCAAGCGCATCATGAAGCTCGCGCAGAAGTTCCCGCGCTCCCACCGGCGGCGGCGCCGCCGGCTCGAAGCGCCGGAGCACCTCCTCCAGCCGACCCACCACTCGGCACGCGACGAGTTGTTGTTCGGCGAGCGGCGCGGTCTGTTCGGTGCCACCGGTCACGATGGGCGGAGGGCGAGCGCGAGCCGAGCGAGGAGGTGCGCAAACGGCTGCGGGTGGCGCTGCAGGTCGCGCTGCCGCTGGCTGAAGCCGACTCGCCGGAGATCGCCCAGGCCTGGTTTTAGGGACTGAACCCGCAGCTGAACGACCGCTCGCCGGCGCGCATGCTCCGCGAGGGTGAGCTCGACGAGGACGGTCCCGCGGTGATTGCGGCCGCACGCGCGTTCCTGATCGGCGGATGACGCCCGCGCTGAGCGCGGCGCGACCCGAAGCAGTTCTGCACCGGGTCGGGCGCGCACCGGATCCCTGGGCGTTGCCGCCATGGGCCTACGCCGGCGAGGACGGCACGTTCGGTAACCGCTTCGACGATCCCGCCGGCGAGTACCGCGTGCTGTATGCCTCCTCCCAGCGGGTCGGCCCGTTCCTCAAGACCCTGGCCCGCTATCGGGCCGACCCGGCGCTCGTCGCCGCACTCGAGGAGATCGTGGGCGAGGGGCAGGACGCGGACCGCTACCCGACTATTGGGCCCGGCGTGGTGCCGGCGCACTGGTGTGAGTCGCGGAGGATCGGCCAGGCCAGACACGACGGCCAGTTCGCGGACATCGGACAGTCGAGCTCGGTGGCACCACCTGCGAGCGGCGCTGGCCAGCCGCCTCGTCCACTACGGGCTCGGGGACCTGGACGTGGGCGAGCTGCGTCGCCGCTCCGCACGCGCGTTCACGCAGGAGATCTCCCGCTGCGTGTTCGAGCGCGGCGTCGCCCACGACAGTGAGCGGTTCCTCGGAATCCGCTACCTGTCTCGGCTCGGCGACGACATCGAGAACTGGGCCATATTCGAGGGGACCGAGCCGTACGAGCAGGTCTGCGAAGAGATCAGCCGGGAGGATCCCGATCTGCTGCTCGCGCCTGAGACGCTCGGCCTGGTGATGGCGTGATTGCCGAGTTCAGTGTCAGCGTGTGGAGCTGATGCGTTACACGCTCGCCGTGCCAGTCCATCTCTCGTTGCCAGACGACCGAGAATCCGGCGGCGCGATAGATCCCGGCCGCCGCGGTCAGCTTGCTGAAGGTCTCGACCTTGAGCTTCTCCATCCCTCGGGCCCGCGCGTCGGCGACAAGGTCGGCGACGAGTCGTCGACCGAGCCCCCGCCCGCGCAGCTCGGCGTCGAGCACGAACCAGTCAAGGCTGCCGACGCGCGGGCACTCGAGCACCAGCGCAAGGGAACCGACGAGCCGACCGTCGCGTCGCACGAGCCATGCGGAGCCGAGGGCGGGGTCTCGGGGCCAGCCGCGCTGCACTGCGCGCTCGATGGCGGAACGGAGCGTCTGTACCCAGGCCTCGTCCGCACCGTACTCGCCGCGGTAGACGCGATCGTGGGGGTCGACGATCGCCTCGACGTCACCCGGGCCGAGTTCACGTCGAACGACGACCTCGTGGCTCTCCATCACCGGCAGTCTGCCCTACGCAAGGAACCCCAGAACGTGGGTCCCGCTACCGCACCACCGGGTCGGCGTGCGGGTCGGTGCCGTCCCAGAATGCCGTGGCCTCCGGCGAGGGCCGCCTCTCCTTCGCAGGACCGCCGCCGATCAGTCGCTCGAAGTCGGAATTGAGGACGCGGACACGCCGGCCGATGCGCACCGCGGGGAGCGCCCCGTGATCGATCCGGTTTGCGCAAGGTCGGCTGGTTCAGCAATCGCGGTCGTGTTGCTGATTCGCCCAGCCTGCGATCGCGGGGCTTTGTCGATGCGCCCGATTGAATCGAGCGATGGCTGATTGCAGGGACAGACGCCCGACCGTTTGGGGTTTCCATGGTTCGGCGCCGGAGGGTTCGCGGATTGCACGGTCACAGCGTCGCTAGCACCGCGGGCCGCGGAATTGCGAATTCAGGGGATGTGACGTCATGACGCCTTTGGGTTCAGGTGTGGATGCGCTGCGTACAGCTAGTTGGCTTATAGCGTGAGGTAGGTGACCTCGTGGAATGCGAGGTAGCCGACACCAGCCCCCGCCTCTAGGATGACGAGAACTGCGAACTCGTCGGTGGGGCGAGCTATCACATCCAGAGTCTGATCGGCGAAGCCGGTGAACTGGAACGTCTGCGCTGGCCCGGCGGACGATCTCACTTGAAGGTTGCCGATGACGCCCTGGCCGGTCGCACCAGCCGTGACAGCGATGCTTACGAGGTTCGTCGAGCCCGCGGTCACGTTACGGAACCAGAACTCGATCCCACCGTACCGAGCGTCAGGTGCTCCGAACTCCGCCCATTCGAGCGAATTGTTTTCGGCGCCGAGTGACCAGCTCCGACCTAACGCGTCAAGATACGAGAGCGGCGAGGCTAGGTAGGGAGCCTGGGCTGTTAGCGTGCGTTCAGTGAGGTCGAAGATCGGTATGGGCGCCTTTATCTTGATGACCTCGTCGAGCTGCCTGAGCCGATCCGCCGTACTTATCGGGCGAGCGCTCTCAGAGCTCCGCACGGACCCCTCACGGTCTAAACCTGGATCCACCGGGTCGGTAGGTCGGTTCCGTCCGGCCGGGAAAGAAGAATGACCTCCTGTGCAGGGCTTTAACGGCTGAAGGCAGCAGCCGGGGCCTGCGGACAGGAGGTCACCTTCGAGGTGCATGATGACGAGCCGGTCGGACTGGACGGTCTGCAGGTCAAATTTGACGACGAGCGGGCGGTCTCGGACGCTGGGGTGACGCTCGTGGCGATGCTCGCCGAGCGGTTGGGGATCGAGGCGATCGCGGGGCGGCTGGTGCGGCTGAGACGCGATCGGCCGGGCGCGGCGAACCCGGGACGCAAGGTGATGGCGCTGATCTTCGCGATGGTGCTCGGGGCGGACAGCATCGATGACTGCGAGATCCTTCGCGCGGGCAAGACCCGCCGGCTGCTGGGTGGTTGGATACCGGCACCGTCGACGCTGGGGACGTTTTTGCGCGCGTTCACGTTCGGGCACGTGCGCCAGCTCGATGCGCTGCTCGGCGAGGCGCTGGTGCGCGCCTGGCGGGCTGGCGCCGGTCCGGGTGAGGGGCGGCTGGTGATCGACGTGGACAGTTTCGTGGGCGAGGTGTACGGCCGGCTCAAGCAGGGAGCCGCTTACGGTTACACGAAGGTGTTGGGGTATCACCCGATCCTCGCCACCCGGGCTGACACCCGGGAGGTGTTACACGTGCGGCTGCGCAAGGGGTCGGCGAACACGCAGAAAGGGATGCTGCGCTTCTGCGATGAGTTGATCGCCCGCGTCGCTCGCGCTGGCGCCAGCGGAGTCAAGCTGCTGCGAGCCGACTCGGGGTTCTGGAACAACAAGGTGTTCAAGCGGCTCGAGCAGGCCGGCTGGCTGTACTCGATCGGTGTGCGCATGACTAAGCACGTCCGCCGGGCCGTGGAGACGATCGACGAGGACTCCTGGCAGACGATCGAGTATCCCGACGAGGGCGAGGCACAGATCGCCGAGACGACCTACGGCGGCCGGCGATTGATCGTCCGTCGCACCCGCCTGCTCGGCCCGCAGGCGCAGCTGTGGCCTGACTGGCGTCACTTCGCGTTTCTCACCAACCGCACCGAGGACATCACCATCGTCGAGTCAGAGCATCGTGACCATGCCGTCGTTGAACAAGTGATCGTCGACCTCAAGGACCAGGCGCTTCAGCACTTCCCCTCCGGCGAGTTCAACGCGAACGGCGCCTGGACCGTGCTCGGCGCGCTCGCGCACAACCTACTCAGATGGACACAACTGATCGGCCTGCCCGACACCACCGCGCGCGCCGCCCGCACGCTGCGCCGGCGACTGATCACGATCGCCGGCCGGCTGACTCGCCACGGCCGCCGCTGGACGCTTCACCTCCCCACCCGCTGGCCCTGGCACGGCGACTACCTCGCCGCACTC
>Ga0335081_10016645_pt1 | contig 11904 bp, 8 predicted proteins | sample Lox_Sample_35_FD_206713 | JGI IMG/M metagenome (GOLD analysis project Ga0335081, IMG submission 206713) | Soil microbial communities from Loxahatchee National Wildlife Refuge, Florida, United States - Lox_Sample_3.5 | ecosystem: Environmental > Terrestrial > Soil > Wetlands | place: USA: Florida... | reverse complement strand
AGCGGCAAAACGGTTGGTCACGCCGTAGGACTGGTAGGTCACAGGGGTGGTCGGGGGCGTGTTCGGAGCTCCGTTGGAGTAGGTTTCGTGCGTATAGTTGCCGCCGCCGAGGATGTTAAGCGTCGTTTTGTCGTTCTTGACGGCGTGGAAACCAAAGCCACCGCTGTAGACTCCGCGCAAATCGAGATACTGGAGCGCATTGGCCATGAAGTCGGCAGCGCCGAAAACAAACAGCTTGGGACTCACATTGCGATCGTAGCGCAGGCCGCCAGTTTCCAGGTTGGCCACCGTACTGGGAGTGGCGAGGTTATTTGTGGTATCGATCGAGGTCGCGTAGAGCGTGATCTTGTCGTTCAGCGTGGCGTGCACCCCATGGAAAGCGAGTGCGAGGTTTTCCGTCTCGCTGTTGCCGCGAGCCACAGAGAAGCCGACGTCCGCCCCGACCGTCCATCCGCGCTCCAGCCCGGGATGCAGCGACTTCTCATAGGCGGCCTGCTCGGCGTCGTTCCGGATCACAGTCACATCTTCCCGGGCAGTCTCGACTGTGCCGCCGCTGGTCGCGGCGATGTCAAGCTTCCCGTCGGCCGCAGTGGAAACGGGACCCACGGCTGTTTTGCCGCTCTTCAGGCCGACGTGCAACTGCTTGTCGGTCTTAATGTCCTGGATGGCGGAGAACTGGATGGTGACGTCTCCGGCGGCTTCGGTGTGAAAAACGACGGTCTTTCCATCACCCTTAACGACGGTTCCGGTAAGGCGATCGCCATTCTTCAGCGTAATCTGATCGGCGAAAGATAGCGACGACAGTCCGAAAAACGCAGTCAAAACCAACAATTCGATCTTACGCAGCACAGCCTGCCTCCAGATTTCAGAGTTTTGAATCGAAGCGCAAACTTTCCGGGGACCCGGATTACCAACTGGGAACCAAGAACAGGGACAAAGGGGCGGAATTACAGCCACGGAAATGTAAGCCAGCAGACGGCGCCGGCTGTCTTGGCGGGCCAGATCAGCTCTTGGTTTCGGTGTTCTTGTTCTGCTCGTTCGAGGCCTGCGCGGGCGGTTGATCCTTCATGCCTTCTTTGAAGCTGCGAATGCCCTCCGCCAGACCTTTCCCCAATTCAGGCAACTTCTTGGGGCCGAACAATATAAGAGCAACAAGAGCTACCAGGAGCCAATGCCAAATGGACATCTCTCCCACAAAATCCTCCACGGCGCCGCACTGGAGTCGACGCCACCCCATAGGTTAAGGGAGCCTCGGGGAGAAGTCAAACCAACCCCAATGGGGGTGACGGCTCTGTGTGAGGATCCCTGGCCGTCTTCTTCGTGACGTTTGCGGTTGTTCTTCGCAAGCTTTGCGGTAGATAAAGAAGGAACGCTAAGAGCGCTCCGCAAAGGGTGCACAGGAAACGGCGAGGTCTTCCCCCCGATAAATTACTCGGTCACGCCGTCTGGTTACCTCGGTGACCTTACCGCCGGGTTTCCCCGCGGGCTATGTTTCCAAGGGGGATGTTGAGGGATCGAATCCTTCAAAGTCCGCCACCAGCAAGGCGTGCCCGAAGGAAACCGAGCCAGAGATTACGTTACCGAAGCTAATTTACGCGTTGGGGAGTCCGGTGAGAATCAAGGTTTCGCTATTCCTGCTTTTCTTCATCATGGGGGCCGGTGCGGCCAATTCCGCCGACAGCCCCGCTTCCGGCAATTCCGCCGTAGACACCACCCAACTGGCAGCCTGGCTGACGGGTGGCGTTTCCAGCAGCCGCCTGGCGCGGCTGGTCGACGAGCGCGAGGTGGCCACGCTGCCGACCCGGAATGAACTCCGCCAGCTTGAGTCGGTCGGAGCCGGCAAGGATCTCATTGACGCTCTCAGTTCCGGCCATGCCTGGTCGGCGAAAGTCGGTCCAGAGATCCCGGCGGCCGTGCTCAAAGCCGCCGCGGAAGCCCGCCAGCAGCACTTCCACGAAGCCGAACTTCAATTGCGTGCAGCCATGGCAGGGAACGAACAGAATTCGGCCCTGCACTTTGCCCTTGGCTCAATGCTCCGCCGCCAGGAGCAATGGGACGATGCCTTCGATGAGATCACGCTGGCGACGCAGCTCATGCCTGATCTTCCCGAGAACCACAGCGCCCTGGCTTACATTTTCTACCGGACCGACGACGGCCCCGACGCGGTAGCCGAGGCGCGCACCGCGCTCAGCGTCGATCCAAAGAACGGAGAGGCTTATCAGTTCCTCGGTCTCGGGCTGTACGCGAGTGGGCAATATGAGGCGGCGGTTCATGCTTATGCCGAATCGCTCGAGCGCGACCACGATAACGCCGACACTTACTACGACATGGGAATTGCGCTGCACGCGGCCGGCGACCGGCTCGCGGCCATCAAGGCATATGAGCAGGCGATCCGTCTGCGCCCTGACTTTTGGGAGGCGCACTCGAACCTGGGCCTGGTTCTGCACGAACGGGGTTACCTCGATCGGGCAGTGGCGGAGTATCGCCGCGCCAAGCAGCTTGCTCCGGCGGAGGCGTCGGTCCGCAACAACCTGGGCAACACGTATTGCGACCAGGGAAATTTCGATGCCGCCATGAAAGAGCTGCGCGAACTCTATCACGAGCACCCGGAATGGCAGCAGGGACACGCCTGCATGGCCAGCGCTTACATTGCCAAGAAGAACTACGACGGCGCGGTCGAAGAACTGCGGCTGGCCCTGCAGCAGAATCCGACTGGAGCCGCCGAGCACCGCCTTCTCGGTCAGGTGTTGCTGCTCGCGAACAAGTCCGAAGAAGCCCTGCGCGAGTTGCGAACCGCTGTCTCGCTCAATCCGGATTCTGACCTCGCCCATCACGTGCTGGGCACGGCCTTGTTTGAGCAGCAGGATCTGAAAGCCGCCGAGAAGGAATTCCGGGAAGCGCTGCGCCTGAGCCCGTCGGCCGATAATCACTACTCGCTGGCCGCCTGCCTGATGAGCCTGGACCAGTATGAAGAGGCGCTTTCGGAGATCGAGATTGCCGCCCGGATGGATCCCGAACGCAAGCTCTATCGCGCCCGCCGCGAAGAACTGCTCAAGCTGATGAAGGAGTCGGGAAGAAGCCAGTAGCTCAGACGCGCTCCAGGCTGGGGATCACTTACCAAAAACGAATCGTCCCATTTGATCGCCTAGCCGTTTCACCTTCTTGTGGTCGGACGCGGTGCGAAATCGTTTGGCCAGAGCGAAGAACGCCTTTTTCCTTGTCGTGGACGCTCGTTGCCACTCTTCCAGCTTTTCCTTCCCCACTCGCTTCAACTTCTTGAAGCCTTTTTGCACATTCAATGCGTTCGCTTTCGTGTCCTTACGATAAACGTGCCGAAACAGACCCTCCAACTCCGCTACTTCGTCTTCTGTGACGTTGTCCCGGACCTCGAACAACGAGAAGTGTGTCCATTTGTCTTTCTTCCTTTTGAACCTGCGGTGCGCGTTGAGGCGGCGATGTGCTCCGGACTTCGCTCCTCGCGCCATGCCGATGCACACCACATCGTAGCCATCCCCACTTTTATTGTAGCGCTGGTACAGAACGTATATTCCGCGCGTGTTACGGGGTATGTGGCGAATGTCTTTTACATCACAAAATTCGACGCAGCGTTTGATCAACTTCAACTCGCTGACGGGCATTCCCAGGCACCTCCGAGCAGCTAGGTAGCCTCAGCTTACCCAATCCAAAACCTTGTACCACGCCCCAGCCAAGGGCAGAAACCACGGTTTGCCGTTGTACAGGCCAAGCGGCGCACCCGGAAACGGAATGCCGACGAAGGGATTCTCAGGCTTGTCGCCGGCCATCAGCTCGGCAATCTTCTGGCCCTGATAGGTCGCCATCGCGACGCCGTGCCCGGCATAGCCGAGGGCGTAGTACATGCCGTCGAGCTGGCCGGCGTGGGGCATGATGTCGAAGGCAAAATCGAGCGTGCCTCCCCAGACGTAATCGATCTTGGCGTCAGCGAGCTGCGGGTAGACTTCGATCATGCCGCGCCGCAGAATTTCGGCGCTGCGGCGGACGGTCTGACCGGTCTCCGGAAAAAATGCGGCGCGCCCGCCGAACAGCATGCGGCGATCGGGCGTGAGCCTGTAATAGTACAGATAGTTTTTCGAGTCGTAGATCATGCGGTTGCGCGGGCTGAGTTCGCAGGCCAGCTTTTCCGGCAGAACTTCGGTCGTGATAATGTACGAGCCGATGGGAATGATTTTCTTCTGTAGAGCGGGCGTCGCAGACCCGGTGTATCCGCTGGTGGCGACCAGGACTTCACGCGCCCGGAGCGGGCCGCGCGAGGTTGTGACCTTCCATCCCGCATCTCCCTGGCGTGATTCGCGCGCGATCGTCCGAACACGCGCATGCTCGAAAATCTCCGTGCCGGCTTTCATAGCGGCGCGGGCGAGTCCGGCCACGTAGCGCGCCGGATTACAGCCGGCGCTGGTTTCATCCACCATGCCGCCGAAATAGATCGTCGAACCGATCTCGGAGCCGAGCTCGTCCTTCGGGACCACGCACAACGTGTGGTTGAACTCGCGGGCGATGACCTCGGCCTGACGGGCGTAGTCGTCGAAGTGCTTCTGCTTGCAGGCGACTTCGAGATGGCCGCAGCGTAGAAAATCGCAGGCGATGGATTCCTCGCGGACGATCTGCTCGACGCAATCGATCGAGGCGAGCGAAGCGGCGTACATACGCCGGGTCAGGTCGCGTCCGTACATGGAGATGAGCTGATTCACGCCCCGCTTCATGCCGGTGAGCACCATGCCTCCGTTGCGCGAGCTGGCGCCCCAGCCGATGGTCTCCGATTCGAGAACAGCCACCTTGGCGCCACGTTTGGCCAGCGTGCGAGCTGCGGACAGGCCGGTGAACCCGCCCCCGATGACCGCGACGTCGGCAACTTCAGGCAGTGGGCCGGAGCTGCTCGCGGGGAATTCCACGGTAGTGAGCCAGTAGTTGTGCTCTTCGAAACCCATAGGGCAGTTGAGGTCAACGCCTTATCGCGATTGGAGTCTCCGCCGGACGACCGAGCATTCTAGCTCGGTAATGATGCGGGAGTACATGCACTTTCGTGTGCGCCATTTCCGCACAGATGTGACTTTTTTCAACCTCGGTAACTTGCTGTGGTTACTGGCTGATCCTAGTCTGGAGTGGAATGGCCCTTCGCTGCCTTCTTTTCACCTCAGACGGGCAATGCGCCTCGCTGATCTGCCAGGTATTGGCCGGTCTGGGCGTTGAGGCGGATTCCTGCGCCGAAGGTCCGCTGGCAGTCGAAAAAGTCATCCAGCAATCCTTCCAGATCGTCATCATCGATTGGGATATGCAGCCCGAAGCCGGGCTGCTGCTGAACACCGCGCGCGAACGCAAAGCCACCGAGCGGCCGCTCACGCTGGCCGTTGTGAGCGACGACGCAAGCGTTCCCAAGGCGTTGCAGGCCGGGGCCAATTCGATCTTAAGAAAGCCCATCCTGGTGAACCAGGCGCAGGACACGCTGAAGACCGCGTGCGATCTGCTGAAGGCGCGGGGAGCGGCAGTGCAGGCCGCTGCCGCGGCAGCGGGTTCAACGGCGCGTCCGGCGTGCCTCGAACAGGGAAGCGAAAGCCCGCTGCGCCCGGGCGATTTTCTGCAAACCCGGCAACCGGCTCCCGGCGCGCAGTTTGTCGTCGAATCGGAAACACATAGGGCGTTGCAACCAGCCGTGGAGACCGCGGATCCTCTGCGAGAACTGGAACCGATGGCAGGGTCTATGCAGCCAGAAGCGCCCCCGGCGCCGCCCCGGGCTCCGCAGTCGCAGAGCGATGAGCCGCGAGGTCTGGCCTGGTACTTGAACCGGCGCGCAGCGACCTTGCCGCCTGCGCCGCACCCGGCCGCATCCGCCGCACCTGCTCCAGCGCCGGAGAAGCCCGACCTGATTGGCTACGATCAGACGCCTGCACAGCCGGAGGCACCCGCCGAGACTCCAGCCACGGAACCGGACCCGGCGATGCCTTTTTCCCCGGCGCGGAATGCGACTCCGGAACAAGAGCAGGCTCAGGAGAAAAAAGAAGAAGCCCAGCTCTTCGCATACATCACAGATGGGCAGGAAGAACCTGCCAAACAAGAGCGGTCGCATTCCCGCATGAGCAAGAAAACGCTGGTGGCAGCCGCGCTGCTGGCCGCTTGCGGGATCATAGTAGCTCCGCAAGCACCCTGGCATCCGCAGATGAAAGTGCTATGGGCAAAAGGGCGGCAGGCCTTTCACGCCTGGCTGAATCCGCAAACGGTAACAACGCCGCAGGCGGCGCCCTCTCACGAGGATTTCGGGCGGGCGGGCGACGAATATAAGCTGCCGGTAGCAGAGACCATTCCTGACGCTACCACCGATCCTTCGCAGATTCGCGTGACGCCGGTGGTTGATCCGACCGCCAAAAAGCCGAACGGCTCGGGTGCTGACGCGGATCAGACGGCCGGGCAGGCGCAGGATGCAGGGACGAATCCCGATCAGCCGCCGGCTCCCGGACCAGGAGTTCAGGGGCAGGCAAATCCGGCGGATCAGCCGGCGGCAGGAACGTCGCCCGCCAACAATGGGGCAGCGAACAGCGAAACTCCTGCGCCCGGTTCGGCGGCTGCGGCCGCGGCGGCGGCGGAAAAACTCCGCGCTGACGCTCAGGCAGCGGCTGCTGGTCCGACTGCTTCCCCGGTGGCTCCGATTCCGCTTCAGCCCGCACCTCCGATCAGTCCCTTGCCGCATTCCGTCTCCACTCCGACCGCAACTCCGGCGAAGATTCCTTCGAGCCTGAAATCGCAGATGGCATCCATGACGCCCGATGCCAGCGGCAACAAGCCGGCCGAGGCGGCACTGCCTTCGATCGAGCCGGTGGAAGTTCCCGAGGCCACAGAGCGCGGCTTAGCGACCGATCAGCCGGCCCCAGCCTACCCGGCTGGTGCCAAGGGGCAGCTGGGAACGGTGGTTCTACAGGTGCTGGTGGGCCGCGACGGCACGGTGCAGGATGCCAAGTTTCTGCAGGGATCGCTGGCCTTCGCCAAGTCCGCGATTGACGGCGTCAGGCAATGGAAGTTTAAGCCCTACCTGATGAACGGGCGGGCGGTCTCGGTTCAGACCAACCTGACGATCAGTTTCAAGCCGGCGTCCTAGGCAACCAAAGGTCATCAAGGCAAGCAGCCCGGGGGAGCACAAGCCGCATCTATCGGGATATAATGAAAGCAGTTCTCAGGAAGTAATCCCTTCCAGAAGACGGCCAAACTGATGTCCATGAAAATTAAAGCAGCGATTCTCGTCACCTCCTTTGCCGTATTACTTTTCGTCGTCGTGGGCTCGATGGGCGGTGTGCACGCCTCGTCGAACGACGGCTCTTATCGCCAGTTGCAGGTTTACAGCGAAGTGCTGCAGCGGGTGCAGAACGAGTATGTGGAGGAACCGAACATCCCGAAGGTGACCGATGGCGCGCTGCACGGGCTGCTCGAAGCGCTGGACTCGAATTCCAGCTACATGTCGGCCGACGCCTACCGCGCGTACAAGGAGCACAAGAACTCGGCCAAGGGTGGAATCGGCGCCGTGGTCTCCAAGCGCTTTGGATATGCCGACGTAGTCTCGGTGCTGCCGGGCTCGCCGGCGGAGAAAGCCGGGATCGAGTCGGGTGACATTTTCGAATCCATTGAAGGGCAGAGCACGCGGGAGATGTCGCTGCCCGAAATTCGCAACCTGCTGGCAGGGGTCCCGGGATCGAGCGTGAATGTCGCCGTGGTGCGAGCGCGCCGGGCAGAGCCGCAGAAAGTCGCGATTACCCGGGAGATGGTAAGCATCCCCGCGGTTGCCGACAAGATGATGGAAGACGGCATCGGCTACGTAAAGGCCGAGGCGCTGACTAAAGGCAAGGCGCAGGAAATTGCCGCGAAGATCAACGCGCTGCAGAGAATGGGCGCGAAGAAAATTCTGCTTGATCTGCGCAATTGCGCCGAGGGAGAGGAAAGCGAAGGCGTTGCCGTCGCGAATCTGTTCCTGAATCACGGAGCGATTACTTACTTGCAGGGGCAGAAGTTTCCGCGGGAGGCTTTTAATGCCGATCCTGCCAAGGCGATCACCGCCCTGCCGGTCGCTGTTCTGGTGAATAAGGCAACGGCGGGCGCGGCGGAGATTGTGGCGGCGGCGATCCTCGAAAACGCCCGCGGCGATGTGGTCGGCGACAAGACGTTCGGCGACGGCTCGGTGCAGAAAACCATTGACCTGCCCGACGGCGGAGCCCTGATTCTTTCGGTGGCGAAGTTTTACTCGCCGAGCGGGAAGGTGATCCAGGATGAAGCGGTCACTCCCAACGTGCTGGTGGCCGACGCTGATGACAATCTTGCTCCGGAAGATGAAGAGCAGCAGAGCCCGGAACAGGAAGCGAAGCCAAAGAACACGCCGGACGACCAGCTGAACAAGGCCGTGGAAGTGCTGAAGAGCCGGAACAGCTAGATTTGACCAACGGCGTCATTGCAGGCAAGTGAGCGATTTGCAAAATCAGATAGCTAGTCTTTCGGCAGCCGAAAAAGTCGAACTGCCAGAAGCCGTGTGGGAAAGCCTCTAGGCCGAGGCGTTGTCGCTGACTCAGGCGCAGCGCGAGGAACTCGATTACCGCATCGCCCGGCATGAGCGAACCCCTTCTGATGTGGTCCCGTGGGAGCAAGTCAGGTTCGATCTCTTTAAAAAGCCCTGATGCTGTCGGTCTTCTGGCTACCAGAGGCGGCCGCGGACCTCGAACAAGCGCGGCAATGGTACGAGGATATACGTCCCCAGCTTAGCCGGCGCTTCGCGCTGGCAGTCGACGCCACAATCAGCGCAATCGCCCCAAAACCCACTCCAGTTCCCCATCGTCCATCGCGACCGGCGACGTGCGGGTGTGCATCGTTTCCCCTACGGAATATTCTTTGAGGTTCACCAGCAGAGAATCGTTGGGATGGCGTGTTTTCACGGCCGGCGCAATCCAAGACACTGGCAGTTGCGTTAGGTGTTCTCAGCCTGCCCTCTTGCGCACGTCGCGCGGATACCCGCCCGCGAAGTGCTATCCTGACCTCGGCCGCCCATGATGTCTTTGTACGACAATCTTCCCGAAGTGGAGATCGGCGGGCGCAAAGTCGTCGGCCGCGTGCTATTCGGGCTGCTCGTCTTGGTATCGGCGCTGGTGGGAGCGACGGCCGGCCTGCTGCTGGTTTACACCACCGACCTGCCGCAGGTGGACGCACTCGAAGCCTACCGTCCCAGCTCAATCACTGAGATGTATGACGATCATGGGCGCGTGGTCGGCTCATTCGCCCTGCAGCGTCGCGTGGTCGCGACCTACGACGATTTCCCGCCCCTGCTGCGCGACGCCCTGGTTTCCATCGAGGACAAGGATTTTTACCGGCATTCCGGCGTTAACTTCTTTCGCATCCTCGGCGCCGCCTATCGCGACATCGAATCGGGCGGCAAGGTGCAAGGCGCATCCACCCTGACCATGCAGCTGGCGCGCAATCTTTTTCTGTCGCCGGACCGTTCCTTTCACCGCAAGGTGCAGGAAACGATGCTGGCCATCCAGATCGAGCGGCGTTTTACCAAGCCGCAGATTTTCACGCTCTATGCCAATCAGATTTTTCTTGGGCACGGCGTATACGGATTCGAGGCCGCGTCGGAGTTTTATTTCAGCAAACCGGCCAGGCAGCTGACGCTGGAGGAAGCCGCACTGCTGGCGGGTCTGCCCAAGGGGCCGACGGTCTATTCGCCGATCAACCATCCCGACAAGGCCGAGAGGCGGCGCAATCTGGTGATCAACGCCATGCTGGAGGACGGCAAGATCACGGCGACGCAGGCCGCGCAGGCACGCTCGGCGCCGTTGGGGCTGCACCTGGCACACGATCCGAATTCACTCGCGCCCTACTTTGTGGAGGAGATTCGCCGCTACCTCGAAGGCAAATATGGCGCCGATCAGGTGCATGAGGGCGGTTTGAGAGTCTACACATCGCTCGACGTCGACCTGCAGAAAGCCGCGAACCAGGCTGTGCTCGACGGATTGGCGGCCTATGAGCGACGGCATGGCTGGAAGGGACCGCTGGAGAACGTTTTGGGAGGCGGGACTCTCGAAAAATATTCGCATCCAGACTGGGATGACGAGCCGGAGGCGGGCGGATATATGCACGCGCTGGTGACGGCAGCTGGTCCCGGGATCGCCACGCTGAAGTTTGGCCGCTACACGGCGGCTTTGAGCCAGGCTGACGTCGCCTGGACCGGCCAGAGACTGCCCAACATCCTGAAGGCCGGTGACATCTGCTATTTGAAGATCATTTCGCTGGGCACGAACGGCGCTGCAAAGGTAAGCCTGGAGCAGGATTCCGGGGCGCAGGGCGCGCTGCTTGCGATCGATAACGCCACCGGAGGCATCAAGGCGCTAGTCGGCGGGCGCGATTTCAACGATTCCAAGTTCGATCGCGCCACGCAAGCTCTGCGCCAGGTCGGCTCGTCGTTCAAGCCCTATGTGTACACGGCGGTCATTGACGGAGGCGCCAGCCCTGACGACACCATTCTCGATGAGCCGATCAGCTTTGAGACTCCCTCCGGCCCCTACACGCCGCACAATTACGACGAAAGGTTCGAGGGCATCATCACGCTGCGGCGGGCGTTGGCGCAGTCGCGCAATATTCCCGCGCTGAAGCTGGCCGATAAAATCGGAATCAAGAACGTGATCGACTATGCCGAACGCTTCGGCATCACGAGCAGGCTTCCTCCATATTTGCCGGTGGCCCTGGGATCGGCGGAGATCACGCTTCTGGAGCAGACTGCCGCGTATAGCGTTTTCCCCAATGACGGCGTGCGCGTGACGCCACGCTACATAACCCGCGTGACCGACTACGAAGGTCGAGTGCTGGAAGAAGATTTTCCCGAAGTGAAGGATGTGATCAGCGAACGCACCGCGCGCATCATGACTTCGATGCTGCGCGAAGTGGTGCTGCACGGGACGGGAATCGCGGCGGCGAAGCTGCCGTTTCCCACGGCGGGCAAAACCGGCACGACCAACGACTTTACCGACGCGTGGTTCATGGGGTTTACTCCGACGATGACCTGCGGAGTCTGGGTCGGCTACGACGAAAAAAAATCGCTGGGCGCCAAAGAGACGGGCGCCCACGCGGCGCTGCCGATCTGGATGAACTTCATGACCGTTGCGATGGCGGGAAAAGACGTGGGAGACTTCCAGCCACCTCCCGAGACGCCGCACACGGCACAAAAGGTCGATACCCCCGACAATGCGCCGGCGGCAGAGGAGTCGCACTAGGTTCGCAGGAGAGACTTGTGAAAAAGATGCATGTTTTCAGCGTGCTGACAATAGTCTTGATGCTTGCGTTCTGCGCGTTTGCCCAGCAGACGCCCTGGTCGGAAGCGTTTGCCGAACACGCTGCAAAGGAAAAGCAAGCGGTTCAAGAAGCACAGTGGCCTACGCGGTGGCTGTACATGGAGAAAGGAACTCTTGCTTGGAAAATTGCTGAATGTATCGACACGGATGAGATCAAGCATGTGCTCAACATCCAACAGGATGCGTGGAATCATGAAGACTTGGAAGGCTTCATGAAATGGTATTGGAATTCTCCAGATCTAACTTTTTTTTCCGGCGCAAAGGAAAACAGAGGCTGGCAGACGACCCTCGATCATTATCGCGCGACCTATGCGAGTCCCGGCCATGAGATGGGCAAGCTGGAGTTCTCGAATCTGCGCATCGAGATGCTGGGACCGGAGGCGGCGTTTGTGCGGGGAGAATTTCATCTCACCATGCCGGACGGGAAGACTCCGCACGGCTTATTTACGCTTGTATTTCGCAAATTCCCGGACGGCTGGAAAATCGTGCACGACCACACGTCGGCAGCGGAATAGCTATGGGCACTCTTTCTTTGTCATCCTGAGCGAAGCGAAGG
>Ga0335081_10016644_pt1 | contig 11904 bp, 11 predicted proteins | sample Lox_Sample_35_FD_206713 | JGI IMG/M metagenome (GOLD analysis project Ga0335081, IMG submission 206713) | Soil microbial communities from Loxahatchee National Wildlife Refuge, Florida, United States - Lox_Sample_3.5 | ecosystem: Environmental > Terrestrial > Soil > Wetlands | place: USA... | reverse complement strand
GCCCAGCAGCCGGCGGGTCTCGATCAGCGCCTCCCGTGCGGTCGACGCGATCGACTGAAGACGTCCGCCCACGTCCGCGGGAAGCCCGGGCGTGGTCAGTCGCGTCGCCTCGCTCTCGATTGTGATCACGGACAGGTGGTGAGCCACGATGTCGTGAAGCTCACGGGCGATGCGGGCCCGCTCCTCCATTACCGTCCGTGCGCGAGCGCCCTCCGCCATCTCGTGTTTCGTCGCGTCCAGGGCGGCGACCGCGATCCTGCGCCTTCGGATCGACTCGCCGACTACGAGCGCAGCGATGAGGAAGAGCAGCGGAACCGTGCTGGCCAGGACCGAGTGGCCCTCGACGGGTCGTATCACGGCGAAGACGACGAACGGAAAGAGCAGCGGCACGGCGATCAGGAGACCGCGCCGGGTGACGAGGTGGGCGAGCAGGAAGACCGAAACGCAGAAGCTCGCGACCGCGAGCGGTGCCTGGTAGGTGCGAAGGACAACGACGGTGACAAAGGTGGATGCTGCCGCAGCAAGCGCAGGCCATCGCCTCGCGATGATGAGTGGGCCGATCGCCAGCACGTTCAGGATGAAGGCGGTGGTCCCCGCTGCGTCGCTGGACGAGTGAGGGAGGATCGCTTCGTACGTGGCCGCCAGTGCGAGACCGACGATCAGGCCGAATTGCACCGCGTGGTCGGAGAGCAGCCCTCGCGTGGCCTCGAGCAACCGCTCCGTCCCGGGGGGCTCCACGCCACCATTGTGGTCGCTTTCCATGCCGCGTTGCGTCGCGCTGGCAAACGATTTCCGCCCTCACCCTGGAGAGTGAGGAGCCGAGGCAGCTCACCGAGCTGCGGCAGCCAAAAGACAGCGCTTGCGCGCGAGGCGCCCGCCCGGTTGCGTCTCTACCGTCGGGCTCATGGCCGCCGCGGTCCCTGTCACGCTCCACACGTCCCAGGGAGAACATTGCTTCCTCGCCTACGCGGCCCACGAGCTCCGTGCTCCGATCGCGACGCAGCGCGCGCTTCTGGAGCTTGCGCTCGCCGACCCGAACGCCGATGTCACTGTCTGGCGCGAGATCGGTGAGGACGTCCTCAGCGCGTGTAGCCGGCAGGAACGCCTGGTCGAGTCGTGCCTGACCCTGGCGCGCAGCAGGGGCGGTTCGCTGCGACGCGAGCCGGTCGATCTCGCGGCGATCGCGGTCGACGCGCTGGCGGCGCATGACCGGCGTGAGCTCGAGCACGTCGTCGCGCTCGAGCCGGCCCGGACTGCCGGCGACCCGGACTTGCTCGGCCACCTCGCCGCCAACCTCGTTCAGAACGCGGTCCGCCACAACATCGAGGGCGGTCGGGTCGAGGTGGCGACTCGCACATACGCCCGGCTGGCTGTGCTCACCGTCGCCAACACCGGCCCGCGGATCCCGGCCGGAGAGCTTCGGCGGCTGTTCCGGCCTTTCGAGCGGTTCGTAGCGCATCCGGCGGGTGACGGTGGAGGCGTCGGGCTCGGCCTCGCCATCGTCGACGCGGTCGCCCGCGCACACGGCGCCACCCTGACCGCACGCCCTCGAACCCCCGGCGGCCTCGCGATCGCCGTCTCCTTCCGCGCTCGTGACTGAAAGGACCCGACATGGCCCACGTCCGTCGTTCACCCGTCGGCTCCGTCGCCACGGCGGCGCTGCTCGCCTTGCTCGCCGCCGGCTGCGGCAGTGGCGGCGGCTCACCCGGCGTGGCGAGTGTCGCCTCCGGCACGACCACGACCCGGGAGAGCGGCCTGGTCGCGTACTCGCGCTGCATGCGCGCCAACGGGGTGTCCGGCTTCCCGGATCCCGACAGCAGCGGGACGATCCCGAAGGCGCAGGTCGTGGCCCTCGGCGTCGCCAAGCCGAGAATGGCGGCGGCCGACCGAGTCTGTCGTCACCTGCTTCCCGCGAGCGGGCTCGGGCCCGCACCGACAACGCAGCAGACGCGCGCCCAGCTTGCGGACGAGTTGTCCTTCGCACGTTGCATGCGAAAGCACGGCGTGAGTCGGTTCCCCGATCCGAGCGCGCAGGGAGGTCTGTCGGTCGAGCTCGTCCAGGCGCAGGGGATCGACGTCCACTCACCGGTGGTGCTGCGGGTGGTGGAGGTGTGCATACCGGCTTCGCACGGCGGTCTCACTCTCGCGAAGGTCAGGGAAGCGATCGACAATGCCGGCGGCTGAATGGTCCGGTTCGATCAGGAGCCGCCCTGCCCGAGGTGTTGCGGGTTGTTGCCGTGCAGCAGCGGCAGACAGGCGTGGATCTCGGCGCCGATCTGCGGAGAATTCGGGTCGAGGCGCGCCTGCTGCAGGTCGAAGGTCGGCCGCTCGGGATGCTGGGGGTAGCGGGTCGGGTCGGGCCACGCGGGCACCCCGTGGTCACGCATGCACCGGCCAAACGACCTGAACTCGTTCCACGACTGCTGCAGCTCGGCCTGGGTCGGATGCCCGCCGGCCGGTAGGAACCGCCGACACGCACCCCGGGCTGTCTGGAATGCCGAGCTCGTGACCCCGAGCTGACCCGGCGTCGGCTTGGCGGCCTCTCTCCCGGTTGCCGGAGGGTCGGGAAACTCCAGAACTCCGTTGGAGCGCATGCAACGAGCGAAGGCGAGTGCTCTGCCCTGCGTCGCGGTGCCGGTCGTCCTCTGTGACGCGACCCCGGCCACATGCGGCGAGCTGCCGCCGCAGCCTGCGGTCAGGGCCGCCAGCGACGCGACGGCGGCGGCACGCCGACGCGTCGTGTGTCTTCCGGCGCTCGCCACCGGCGTCCACGAAAGCACGAGACTCTGAAGCGGCTCTAAAACACGCTGAGTGCCCGGAAACGACCCGAACAGCCACTCCGGCCGTCTTTTAGGTTCTTTTCAGAGAACTTGATCAGACTTGGCGTCTTGACGATCCTGCTCGTGGACGATGACGTCGCGCTACGGCGAGCCCTTCGTCGTGTGCTCGCGGCGAGCGGGTTCGACGTCGAGGAGGCCGCCGGCGGAACGGAGGCTCTGGCGGAGCTCCGAGCTCGCCCCTTCGAGCTCGTCGTGCTCGACGTGATGATGCCGGGTTGCGACGGAATCGAGGTCTGTCAGACGCTTCGAGCAGAGGGTGAGGGGATACCCGTCCTGATGCTCACCGCGCGGGACGCTGTCCGCGACCGGGTCGTCGGGCTCGAAGCGGGGGCGGACGACTACCTCGTGAAGCCGTTCGCCAACGAAGAGCTCGTCGCGCGAATCCGCGCGCTGCTCCGGCGCGCCGGGACGGTCCACGACACGCTCGCCTTCGCGGATCTCGAGCTCGACGTGCTGACGCGTGACGCCCGTCGCGGCGAGCGCGTCATCGAGTTGAGCCGTATCGAGTTCGAGCTGCTCGAGTTCTTCCTGCGTCATCCTCGCCAGGTGCTTGCGCGCGGACTGATCTACGAGCGGGTCTGGGGGTATGACGCATCGTTGTCCTCCAACTCGCTCGATGTGTTCGTCGGCCATCTGCGGCGGAAGCTCGAGGCCGAGGGTGAGCGACGGTTGATCCACACCGTCCGTGGAGTCGGCTTCACGATGCGCGAGCGATGAGCTTTCGGGTGCGGATCACACTGCTGGTCTCGCTGGCCGTGGCCGTGGCGGTCGTTGGTGCGTCCTTCGCCGTCTACTACATCGACAAGCACGAGCAGTTCGAGCAGGTCGACGGTGAGCTCAGCGCGTCACGCTCGGTGCCGCCGCTTGCGCTCAAGCTCGGTCGCGCTCCCGCCCAGGAGCTGCTCAAAGAGGGACCGCGCGCGGCGAGTCACATCGTGCGGATGCGTGCCGGGACGACGCAGATCGTGCTTCCTCGCTCGCGGACCGCCGTCATGGTGAAGATCGGCAAGCAGGCAGGTGGAATCGGCCCGTCGACGCAGTTCAGCACCGAGAAGATCGGCGGCGTTCGTTCGCGAGTGCTCACGCTTTTCGTCGCAGGAAGAGAGGTGCAGATCTCGACTTCGCTGCTCGACGTCGACCGCAACCTCGCTCGTCTGCGCTGGCTGCTCGTCGCCGTGTCGATCGGCGGCGTCGCGCTCGCCGCGCTGCTCGCCGCGCTCGTCGCCGGGCGGGTGATCGCGCCGCTCCGGCGCCTGACGGAGCAGACGGAGGGGATCGTCGAGACGGGCGACCTGAGCCGGCGTGTCGTGCAACCGGGAAACGACGAGGTGAGCCGGCTCTCGCGCCGACTGGACGAGCTCCTCGCGTCGCTCGATGCATCTCTTCGGACGCAGCGTCAGCTGGTCGCGGACGCGTCCCACGAGCTGCGGACGCCGATCGCGACCTTGCGTGCGAACGTCGAGCTCCTGTCCGCGCCGAAAGCCCTGGACCCCAGGGAGCGTGCCGAGATCCGCGCCGACGTTCACGAGGAGCTCGAGGCGATGACGCAGCTCGTCTCCGAGCTGGTGGAGCTCGCCCGCGGAGAGGAGAGCGACGTCGTGCCGTGCGACTTCCGGCTGGACGAGATCGTGCGAACGGCCGTCGATCGCGCCGCGCGTCGTTCCCCGAGGTCGGCGTTCCGCACCCGGCTCGAGCCGACGACCGTGACGGGGGTTCCGGAGCGGATCGACCGGGCGGTCTCGAACCTGCTCGATAACGCACGGAAATGGAGCCCCGCCGGCGAGCCGGTCGACGTCGCGGTGCACGACGGCGTGGTCGAGGTCCGGGACCGCGGTCCAGGAATCGACGACTCCGACCGGCCGCTTGTCTTCAACCGCTTCTACCGCTCACCCGAAGCCCGGGGCATGCCCGGGGCCGGCCTCGGCCTCGCGATCGTGAAGCAGATCACCGACGCCCACGGCGGCGAGATCACGATTGACCGTGCCCCCGGCGGCGGCGCGATCCTGCGCCTTCAGCTTTCACCGACTCGTTAGACCGCGTTTAGAGCCGTTTTAGAGACCGACGCTTTCCTGGCATGGGTGTCCGGTCACGTCCCCGTCCTGGTCGCACTCGCGGGAGTCGCCGTTCTCCTCGCCGGGTGTGGGGGATCGCACGCGCACCGCCTCGGTCGGCACGGGAACCGGCCAGATCCAGATCGCCGGCGTCCGCATCGCCGGCAACGATCCCCAGTCCCGGCAGTTCCAGTCGGCGATGCAGGCGTGCCTCAAGTACCTGCCCGGCGGCGGCCCGCCGGCGATGACGCCCGCACAGAGAGCGACCTGGGCCGCCGGGCTCGCCCGGCTCGCAGCGTGCATCCGCCGCCACGGCGTGCCGAGCTTCCCCGACCCGGACGGCGACGGCGGGCTGCCGCTCGGGACCCTCGGCCAGAGCTTCGTCCAGTCCTCGGCGTTTCAGCGCGCGTACGCCGCCTGCAAGTCCCTGCTGCCTTCCGGCCCCGGCCTCCCGCACATCGCGCTGCCGTGACGACGAGCCCGTTCGAACTCGCGCCGCTCGTGCTCCTCACGGTCGCGCTCGCGGTGATCGCCGCCGGCTGCAGCGGCGGCTCGAAGTCGCCCGGCGTCGCGAGCCTCGGCGCGGCGGCGGCCACCACCACGACCGCCTCGTCGGCTCCGACCGGACCGCTCGGCGGAGAGGCCACCGGCGCGACGTTCGGGTTGAAGACGGGCGACGCGAGGAAGTTCGCCTCCTGCATGCGCTCGCACGGCGTCCCCAACTTCCCGGAGCCGAACAGCCAGGGCGCGATCGAGATCACGCCGAGCTCCGGGGTGGATCCCGGCTCGTCGGCCTTCCAGTCCGCCCAGCAGCACTGCAGAAGCTTGCTCCCGAACGGCGGCAGGCCGTCGCCGCAGGAACAGGCGAGGATGCGGGCGGCGGCGCTCGCCTTCTCCGCCTGCATGCGCAAGCACGGCGTCACGAGCTTCCCCGACCCGACGTTCTCGGGCGGCGGAGCGCGGATCAAGATCACCGGCGGCGCCGGCACGCTCGACCCGCAGTCCCCCGTGTTCAAGTCGGCGTTGCAGGCCTGCAACGGCAAGCTGCCGGGCAGGCTCGCCACCGGCTCGGCGGGAGGCAAGTGAGCGCTCCGCGGCTCACGCGTCGCCGGGTCGTCATCGGAGCGCTCGTCGTGTTCGCGATCGGCCTCGCCGCCGCGGCGGCGATCGCGCTCTTCGGCGGCAGCACGCCGTCCAGCGCGGCGGGGCTCGACAACGGCTCGCCGATCACGCTCCTGCGCGTCTCGCGACGCGACCTCTCGTCGCAGACCGAGGTGAGTGCGACGCTCGGCTACGCCGACCCGGCGACGGTCGTGCAGCCGACCGGCACCGAGCCCTCCGCCCTCCAGCAGGCGCAACAGGCCGTCACGACGAGCGCCGGGCAGGAGGCCGCCGCCCGTGCCGGGCTGGCCGCCGACTCGGCGACGCTTGAAGGCGCGACTGCGCTGCTCGCCGCCGACCGGCAGAAGCTCTCCGTCGACTGCGCCGGGGATCAGGCGGGGCAGGCTCCGTCCGCTCCCTCGCAGGGGGCGAGCGGCGCGAACGCCGGTTCGGGCGGATCCGGCGGCTGCGCCGCCGACGCGCAGTCCGTCTCGAGCGGCCAGGACGTGCTCGCGCAGGCGCAGGCGAAGGTCGCGACCGATCGCCAGTCGGTGGCCTCCGCGAGTGCCGCCCTCGCGAGCGCGCGGGCGGCGGTGACCGCCGCGCAGGCGTCGGCGACGTCCTACGGGCCGAGCTCGACGTACACGCAGCTTCCCGCCGTCGGCGCGATCGTGCGGGTCGACGGCGTGCTGTACGAGATCAGCGGTGAACCGGTCGTGCTCCTCTACGGTCAGGTCGCACCCTGGCGTGCGTTCGTGCCGGGGATGTCGCCCGGCCGCGACGTCGCGGAGCTCAACCGCAACCTCGAGGCGCTCGGCTTCGGCGCCTCGCTCGGCGGCGACGCCTACACCGGCTCGACCGTCGCCGCCGTCAAGCGGTTCCAGGCCGCGCACGGTCTGCCCGCGACGGGCTCTCTCCTCCTCGGATCGGTCGTGTTCGCTCCGAGCGCGATTCGGGTGACGGCCGTGACGCCCACGGTCGGCGCGGCCGTGCAGCCGGGGCCGGTGCTGACGACGACCTCTCTGGCACGCGAGGTCACGATCGCGCTCGACGCCGGGCAGCAGACCGATGTCGCAGTCGGCGACCCCGTCACGATCACGCTCCCCGACAACAGCACGACGCCGGGACGCGTGACCTACGTCGGGACGGTCGCCACGACCCCGCCGAGTTCCGACCAGGGGGGCGGCGGAGGGACGAGCTCGCCGACGATCGAGGTCGACGTCACGCCGACCGATCCGGCGGCGACCGGCAAGCTCGACCAGGCGCCCGTCAGCGTCTCGATCACGACCGGGCAGGTGCACGGCGCGCTCGTCGTGCCGGTCAACGCCCTGCTCGCCCTCGCCTCCGGCGGGTACGCCGTAGAGGTCGTCGGGGCCGGAGGCGTCCACCACCTGGTCGCCGTCCGGACCGGGCTCTTCGACGACGCCGACGGGTACGTCCAGGTGACCAGCAGCGGACTGGCCGCCGGCCAGCGCGTGGTGGTGCCGTCCGAATGAGCACTGAGCCCGTCCTCGAGCTCGAGCGCGTGACGAAGACCTACGGCGCCGGGCCTGCGGTGACCGCGCTCGACGGCGTCAGCTTCGTCGTCGAGAGCGGTGAGCTGCTCGCGATCGTCGGGCCGTCCGGGTCCGGCAAGTCGACGCTGCTGCACCTGATGGGGACGCTCGACCGCCCTAGCTCGGGAACGGTGCGCGTGACCGGGCTCGACGTCGCCTCGATGTCCGACCGCGAGCTCGCCGGCCTGCGCGCGACGCGGATCGGCTTCGTCTTCCAGCAGTTCTTCCTCGCGGAGCACACGAGTGCGCTCGAGAACGTCGCCGACGGGCTGCTCTATGCCGGCGTCCCGGCCGACTTGCGGCGCGAGCAGGCGGCAGACGTCCTGGCTGCGGTCGGGCTCGGCGAGCGCCTCGCCGCCCGGCCGACCCAGCTGTCCGGGGGCGAGCGGCAACGCGTGGCGATCGCCCGGGCGCTCGTCGGTAGACCCGCGATCGTGCTCGCCGACGAGCCGACCGGGAACCTCGACAGCGCGACCGGCGCCTCGATTCTCGAGCTGCTCGAGGAGCTGCACGGCGCCGGAGCGACGATCGCGGTCATCACCCACGACCGCGACCTCGCAGCCGGGCTTCCCCGCCGCGTCGAGATGCTCGACGGGCGCATTGTGGGTGACACGGGAGGGACACCATGAAGAGAGCGCGCAGCTGCCTGCCGGTGCTCCTGGCGGCGACCACCCTGCTCGGCACCGGAGCGGCGCACGCGACCGCGGCCGACGGAAGCTGCCCCACCTACAACCCGCCGAGCATGCTCGTGCTCGCGGCCGGGACGCCGCAGAGCGCGCTGCTCGGAGCCCCGTACGAGTCGAGCTTCCGCGTCGCGCTGGCTGCGTCGAACGGGTGCCCGATCACGACGCCGCTCGCGGGTGTCGCCGTGACCTTCACCGCGCCGGCCTCGGGGCCGAGCGGTGTCTTCTCGGCCAGCGGGACCAATGCGGCGCTCGTCGGCACCGACGCGAGCGGGACGGCGACTGCACCGATGTTCACCGCGAACACCCTTCCCGGCGGCTACCTGGTGGTCGCGTCCTCCGCGCTCGGATCGGTCGTCTTCTCCGTCGTGAACACGCCGAGCGGGGTGCCAGCGACGATCACGGCGCTCACGCCGGTGCGCCAGTCTGCGACTGTCGGGGCCCACTTCGCGAAGCCGCTGCGCGTGCAGGTCCTGGACGCCACCGGCAAGGTCGTCGCCGGCGCGAGCGTCAGCTTCTCGCTCGGCACGGGAGCGTCGTTCGACGGCGGCGGCGGGCAGGCGGTGGTGCCGACCGACGCGGCCGGCATCGCGACCTCGCCGTCCTTCACGGCCGGCCAGCTCGTCGGGGCGTTCGCCGGGATCGCGACGGTGGCGGGAGCCGCGGGACCGGCGCGGTTCGCGCTGGACGATCTTACCGCCGGGCCGCCGCGCCTCTCGCTCGTTCGGGGCACCTCGCAGTCGGCGGTCGTTGGCACCCGCTACCGGCGAGCGCTCGAGGTGAGGGTCCGAAACAGCGCCGGGCGGCCCGTCCCGGGCGCCACGGTCACCTTCTCGCTGGGTGCCGCCGGGGGCGCCGGCTCGGGCGCCGGCGCGGGTGCGAGCTTCACCGGCGGCGCCGGGCAGGCGACGGCCACGACCAACGTGAAGGGCCTGGCGTCGTCGCCGCGCCTGAGCGCGAACACCACCGCCGGCTCGTTCACCGCGACCGCGTCGCTGCCGGGTGGCGGGACGGTGCTGTTCTCGCTCCGGAACCGGGCCGGGCGGCCGGCCACGGTCACCGCCGGCGTCGGTGCGAGCGAGTCGGCAACGGTCGGCTCACGCTTCCCCGTCCGGCTCGCGGTCACGATCACGGACGAGCACGGCAACCCCGACGGCGGGGTCGAGGTGACCTTCGCGGCGCCGAGGGACGGCGCGAGCGGACGCTTCGCCCGGGGGCGCAGGGCGGTGCGGCTGAAGACCGATGCGCGAGGCATCGCGGTCGCGCCGGCGTTCGCCGCGAACGGCACCGCGGGCGGCTACGTGGTGCGCGCGAGCGCCGCGGGCCACTCCGCGGCGTTCGCGCTCGTCAACCAGCCGCGGAGCGGATGAGCCACCCGGCCGAGCTCGCGCCGCACCGTCTTCGCGTCGCCGACCTCACGAGGGTCGCGAGCATCGGGCTGCGCACGCGGCGCCTCCGGGCGGCCCTGTCGGCGCTCGGCATCGCGATCGGAGTCGCGGCGATCGTTGCCGTGCTCGGCCTGTCCTCGTCGTCCCAGGCCGGCCTGCTCAGCGAGATCGACCGTCTCGGCACCAACCTGCTCACCGTCACCAACGGCCAGACCCTGTTCGGAAACACGGCTGAGCTACCGCTCGCGGCGCCCGGGATGATCCGGCGAATCGGACCGGTGACGGCGGTTGCCGACACCGGCTCGACGACGGCGAACGTGTATCGCAGCCCGCTGATCCCGTCGGTCAACACGAACGGGCTCTCCGTGCAGGCGGCGACGATGACGCTCCTGCCGGTCGTCGGGGCGACGGTCGCGCACGGGAGCTTCCTCAATCCGGCGACCGCGACCGAGCCCGTGTGCGTGCTCGGCTACCAGGCCGCGCAACTCCTCGGCATCGACCGGGTGTACGCGGGCGAGCGCGTCTGGCTCGGCGGGATGTGGTTCTACGTGGGCGGCATCCTGACGTCGGCGGCGCTCGCCCCCGAGATCGACAGCTCGGCGCTCGTCGGATTCACCGCGGCGAAGAAGTACCTCGGCTTCGACGGCCACCCGACGACCGTCTACGTGCGCTCGGTGACCAGTCAGACGGCCGCGGTGCAGGCAGTGCTCGCAGCCACGGCCAATCCGGAGGCGCCGAACGAGGTCGACGTCAGCCAGCCGTCGGCGGCGCTCGTCGCCCGGGCCGATGCGCAAGGCGCGTTGAACGGTCTCTTCCTGGGGCTCGGCGCCGTCTCGCTGCTCGTTGGAGCGGTAGGCGTCGCGAACATCATGATCATCTCGGTGCTCGAGCGCCGCTCCGAGATCGGGCTTCGCCGCGCGCTCGGGGCGACGAAGGGGCACATCCGCGTCCAGTTCCTCAGCGAGGCGATCCTGCTCGCGCTGCTCGGTGGCGCCGTCGGCGTCGCGGCCGGGGCGCTGGCCACCGCGTTCTACGCGCACACGAAGCACTGGGCAACGGTCGTACCGACGATCGCCTGGGTCGGCGGGCTCGGCGCTGCGCTCGCGATCGGAGCGGTGGCCGGCCTGCTCCCCGCGATTCGAGCGGCCCGGCTCTCACCGACCGATGCGCTGCGCACGGTGTAGCTCCTCGTGGGAAGCGATCAGGGTCGAGCCGGGCGGCTCTTGGTGCCGGCACGACCGTCGCGGCTGAAGCGGAGCAGCGTCGGCCCGAACGTCCGCATCATCCGGCCCGGCTCCTCGATGAGCGGCCGGCCTTCCGCATCGGTGAATTCGGCGACTGCACGGTCGACGCGGCGCTTCACGTCGCGGACGCCGTCGGTGAGTCCGAGCTCGTCGAGCCGCACGGCAAGACGCTTCATGTTCATCACGTAGTAGTAGAGCGAGTCGACGTCCTTGCCGTACGACTCGCTGAGGTGGGCGTCGATGAGGCCGCGCGATGCCTTTGCCCGGCGGAGCATGGTCTCGGCGAGGTCGAGGTACTCGCGGCACACGGCCAGCAGTCTCGGAGCGGCTCCATCGTGGTCGTCCATGAATTTCCGGGTCGCCAGCACGGCGATGCGGACGTGGCGGCCCTCGTCACGGCGGACGTTCGTCTGACCTTCCTTCATGCCCGGCAGTTCGAACTCGTCGTACTTGCTGTTCGCCTTGGCGCGCCGGATCACCACGTCGCTGTTCGCGACCACGTCCTCGCTGAGGACGCCGTAGACGAAGATGGCCACGTAGACGTCCTCGAGCGGGCGCCTCGGGCGGAGGAGGTGCGCCATCTGCTGCTCGAATCGCGCGAAGAGCGTCTCGGCGACGAAGTTGTTCGCCGAGCGTGCGATCCGGTCGACGTCGTCCGGCTGGATCCGCAGGACCTCGTGGGCGATCCTGGTGAGGCTGCCACGGTGCATCTTCTCGTCGTGCTCCTGGCCCATCAGCGCCGTGCGCATCGCCCGGAAGCCGAGCGGCCCGTCGCTTCCCTCCCCCGACGTCGGGATGGCGGCGACGATCCGGTCCATCCAGTCGTCGACGACCGCTTCGGCTCGGTAGATCGTTCCGAAGACGCGGAGGAGCGCCTGCTGGTCGCGGCGGGCGAGGCGGAGGTAGCTGGCTGCATCCGTCGTCAAGTCGACGCTGTAGGCGTCCCACGCATGCGCGACCGCGGCCGCGTTGACGTCGTCGAACGTCTTCAGGGCGCCGGTGACTTGCCGGTCGGCCGAGTCGTCGGCGTCGATCAGGGCG
>Ga0335081_10016643_pt1 | contig 11905 bp, 9 predicted proteins | sample Lox_Sample_35_FD_206713 | JGI IMG/M metagenome (GOLD analysis project Ga0335081, IMG submission 206713) | Soil microbial communities from Loxahatchee National Wildlife Refuge, Florida, United States - Lox_Sample_3.5 | ecosystem: Environmental > Terrestrial > Soil > Wetlands | place: USA: Florida... | reverse complement strand
GGTCACGATCTATCCGCTGAAAATTGAGAATGGCGATGTGATGGTGGACTGCCAGCATGCCTTCTCACCCTGAGTGAAGCAGGCGTTCGTGAAACGAACCCCCGCACCGCCGAAGGATCTCTGCGGGTGTTCTGTCCAGGATCAACGAAAGAGTAACAAGAAGAGACTTCCGCGCCCTATCCGAGAAGTCTCAGGAACTTCCCCGGCTGATTCTCATACCCTGGGAACACTGCCGCCAGATCTTTATTCCCCATATGCTGTGCCACAGCTTCGCCCAGCACCTGGCGGAAGTCCGTGGTCAATGCGAGATCGCGGCCTTCATTCAGTTGTGACTGATCGAGTCCCGGCCAGCGACCGTAAGCTTTGCCGCCTTTCACGGGTCCGCCCAGCACAAACATCACGTTCGCGTGGCCGTGATCTGTGCCGCGGTTGCCGTTTTCACGCGCCGTGCGCCCGAACTCCGACATGGTGACAACAACGGTGTCTTCCCCGAGATCGCCCAGATCGTTCCAGAACGCGCTCAGCGATTGGGAAAACTCGCCCAGCACGTTGGCAAGCTGACCCTCGGCTGCGCCTTCGTTTACGTGATGATCCCAGCCACCGATATCGGCAAACGCCACCTGCACGCCGAGGTTCGCCTTGATGAGCTGCGCCAGTTGCCGCAGGTCGTCGCCGAAGCGTCCTTGGGGATAGTTGGCGCCGGACGCGGGCTGGTACCTCGCGGGATCGGCGGCCTTCAACATCTTCACGGCGTCAAAAGTCTGCTCTCCAGTGCTGTGCAACACCGTGTCGGAAGAGTTGTCGTACATCGCTTCGAACGCGCTTGCCACCGCCGGCGCCTTCGGACTGCGTCCGCCGATAGTGAAATCGTTGATGTTGTTCATCGCGACCGCAGGCTCGTGGCCGCTCAGAATGCGAGGCAGCGACGGTCCCATGGCGATCGCGCGGAAGGCCGAGCTTCCGCTCTCCGGCATGGCGTGCAGCGAACGGTTCAGCCAGCCATCATCCGTGGACTTCACACCCGGGGTGCCCGACTCCATGTAGTCCTGGGCATCGAAGTGCGAGCGCGTGGTGTCCGGTGATCCCGCGGCGTGCACAATGGCAAGATGATGCTGCTGCCACAGCGGCTGAAACGAAGCGAGCGCCGGATGCAGCCCGAAGAAGCCATCGAGGTCAAGCACTGCGTTGCGGGGAATATTGATGCTGGGCCGCATCGCGTAGTACTGCGGCTCGGCATGAGGCACGACGATATTCAGCCCATCGGCCGCGCCGCGCTGAAAGATCACAACCAGCCGCTTATTGCGCGTGCCCGGTTGCGCGGCACCAAAGGCGGCGCGGGTTAGGAAGCTTGGTACCGCCGCCGTACCGACGACGGCAAGCGCGCTATTGCGAAGAAAGACACGACGCGTAATCGACATAAAAACAGCTCCTGGCCTCCAGCCGCCAGCCAACCAGCTTCCAGCAATTTCCTTTGCCAGACGCTGGCAGATAGGAGCTAGAAGCTCATCTCCTTTGAAACTCCGGAGAGCCCAGCAGCAGCCCGGCGATCGTCGTCACTTCCGCAGAACCGGGCGATTCTTCGGGCTTGCGCACTGCAACCTTGTTGTCTTGCTTGGCAGGCGCGCCGTTCTTTTCTGTGGATTCGATCTGCGCCACGATCGAATCATGTGTCTGCTGCGAAACATTGCCCGCGAGGAGGCTGTTCTCCAGAGCGCTCAACGCCGCGGCGGAATCAGCAGGCGGCTCCCTGCCCCGCAGTTGTTCGGAATCCAAGGTCACCCCGGGCATTCTTCCGCTGGTCAACCTCAAAGCAAAATTCATCCGGGTCAGCAACGACGATGAGCTGACCCACGTCTCGGCTTTCATTGAGTAACCCGTAGGCGGCTGCACCCCGTAAAGTGGCATTCCGAGATTGCCCAGCTGGCGGGCAAGCGGCAGGGCGTCGGTCACATCGGCCCCAGTCGCGCGAACCGCCGAGGCCACAAATTCGAGTGGCGTTTTCACCTTGGCCCGGTAGGCATGGTCGGACCAGAACTCCGGCGACCGAAAAAGCACGGTGAGTACCTCGCGAATGTCGCCTTTTTTCTTCAGAAACGTTTTCGCCATGCGATCGACGAGCGCCGGTGGCGGATCGTCCGACACAAAGCGTTCCGCGAGTTTCAGCGAAATGAAGTGCGCAGTTTGCGGACTCGTCGCCAGCATGTGCAGCACCCTCAAGCCCTCAGTTTCGCCTCCGGGTTTGATCTTATGACCGAGCACGAACTTCGGGCCGGGTTCGTGCATGCGCGGGTCAAATTTGAAGCTGGGATTTTGATAGGGCTGCTCGATGGTCCATCCCGTGAAAACTTTGGCCACTTCGGTGACATCGCGCTGCGAGTATCCGCCATTCACGCTGAGCGTGTGCAGTTCCATCAGTTCGCGGCCGTAATTTTCATTCAGGCCGCTCTTACGTTTATTTTGATTCTGCCGCGAGAGAGGTTGAGGATACCGCCAGTACCGCCCCGGATGCGCGGGGATGCCCAAAGCTTGCATTGACTCCGGGCCCACACTCAGCCAGTTGTCGAGATAGAACAACATCGCGGGACTGTGCGCGGTGGCGACCAGCAAATCCTCGAATCTTCCCAGCGCGCGCGGACGAATCACATCGCGCTCGTAACTCGGGAGCAGCCAGCGATCGGCTCCCTTGCCCACAAAAACATTGAAGTGATTCAACCAGAAATCGGTCATCACTTCTTGCAATTGCCGCTCGCTGTAGATGGCGCGCAGCACCTTGGCCTGCATCAGTTCGTCGGTCACGACGCCAAGCGGACTATTCAGCGCCAGCAAAGTTTCTTTCTGTTTTGGGTCGAGGCCTTCAACCATTTCCCTTCCTTTGACACCATGCAGGGCGCGGCTAAGAGCGAATTGCTCTTCCGGCATCATGCTGAGAACTCTCTTGTAGCGCTGATCGGGAGGCAGGCTCAAAAGCTCTTGAATAACGAGATCGGCATAGAGATGCTGTTGGTGCCGTTTCCCTTTGGCTCCTTCTTCAGCGGAGGGTGTCGTTGTAGAAGGCGGGGGCATCATTCTTTCGCCATTGGCTACGGCCGAATCCCCCGTGGTGTCGTCCACGATGGCAGAGCCCCCCGGTGCCCTCATTGGCACGTCAGCCGCGGCCCGCTCTGGAACGGCCTCGGACTCAATGGCCGCATCGCCCTTGCCGCTTGGGTTGACCGCTCGTTCCCTGTTCGCATTTTCCTCTTTGCGCTCACGGCGGGCCTGCATGCGGGCGATCTGCACTTCAAATATCGCGTGCTGGGTGGCATCCGACGGCATCGACCTCTTGCCCTTCATAACCTGCCGAATCTCCTCGGGATTGGGAAATTCCTCTGCAATCTCGTGGGGGCTCATGCGAATCGTGCGCAGCGGCACCAGGCGTGCTTCGAGCGCGCTGTCGTCGATTTTTTCGGGATGCAGTTGCAGATCGATCCATCGATCCACACCCATCGCCATCACTAGTTGCAGGTCGCCGGGGCGCGGGCCGAAAGCCAAGCGATTCAGCGCGTGTAACGCGCGCTTCGGATCGTTTTCGGCGGGAACCGTCGCGTCTTTTTTCCTGGCCAGCGACTGTGGCGTCGCACAGGCCGCTATCAGCAAGAGCAGGAGTGTGAGCTTGACCCGGCCTGATTGCATGAGACTCCCAGGGAAGAGTGCGAACCCTCCTAGCTATGAACCCGCCCGGGAGAAAAAGTTGCTGCCAGATAAGCTTGCGGGCGCGTAGAAAACTGCTGTCGTTTCAGCGTCTTGGAAAGAAATCTCTAGACTCCGCCGGCCTGAGGGGGCTGATGCCGAATCGCTCACACCGAATACGCTTTTCCGCGGGAGATTTTGTGCTGAAGTGTCGCGGCTAGATGATCGATATCGCCGGCGGCAATGTTAACCGTGAGGCGATCGCCGAGCAGCGGCACGCGGCTGCTGCCGACGGCATCGCGGCGTACCTGAATGAGCAGCGCCTGTACCACGTTGGGATCGTACTTCTGCGGCGTCATCCGTACCAGGTCGCTCAGCGCAGCGCCCAGCGACAGCGGTTCGCGATAAGGGCGTGCGCTGGTCATCGCGTCAAATGTATCCGCCAGTCCCACGATGCGCACGGGCAGCGGAACCTCGTCATTGCCGAGGGCGTCAGGATAGCCGGAACCGTCGCTGCGCTCGTGGTGCCAACGCACTGCCTCGGGAATCTTCGGCCAGGGAAACTGCACGCTGCTGACGATCTGATGCCCGACCACGGTATGGTCGGCCATCTCGCGAAATTCCTCAGGATCGAGCGCGCTGGGCTTGCTGAACAGGCGCCGGTCGACCGCGACCTTTCCAATATCGTGCAGATAGCCGGCACTACGCAGCGCCGCGACTTCATTGGGCTCCATGGCCATGGCCTCGCCAATGGCCGAAGCGTACCGGCCCACGCGCAGCGAATGGCCATGAATGTTGACGTGCTTTACGTCGATGGCGGTGGCGAAGGCCTCGAGCGCGTTGTCATAAAAGCCGTGCAGCGAGGCCATCAGGCGCAGATTCTCGGTCACGCGCTGGGCCAAAGTCTGGGTCAAAGAGTGATTATGAACGGCGAGGCCGACGTAGCTGCAGAGCAGATCCATGGCATCGAGTTCGTCGTCTTCATAGAGGGCATCCCCGGGACGCCGTCCCAGCGCCACAACGCCGGCCAACTTCCCCGCGGCCTTCAGTGGGGCCAGGCACTTGAAAAGTTCCGGCGCAACATTGCCGTTCGAGCTGAGGAAGACCAAATAGGTGGAAGCATTCAGGACAATCGGCCCGCGCGCCGCGGTCAGCGCATGGATGTGCTTGGGCAGAAGCGGAATGAATGCCGGCTCGGGAAGCAGGGCGAATCCCTCCGAAGCAACCGAAGACAGCAGGGCCGGGCGGTCGTTGAAGAGAAACAGCGCACCCTCGCGCGCGCCGGCTGCCTCCATTACTGCGGAGAGCATCAGCCGCGCGCTCTCGCTGAACTCATGCTCAGCCGTCAGCTGAGGCCCGAGTTCGGAGAGCGCTTCTACCGTGCGCAACAGCCGCCGGAAATTGTTGGTCTGCACTGCCACGGACGAAGTGGTAGCGAGAACGCAGAGCAAGTTGAGCGTAACATGCGGAAAACGCCGCCAGCGAGGATGGTTGTTGGTTAGTTTGGTGCTGCGCCGTCAGAAATGCTCCCGCAGTTCCGCGAACCGCCCAACGATCAGCAGTTTCTGCGGTGGCGTTGCTTCATTCACTTCTTCGTGCTCCAGAATCCACGTATCTCCGTGCGGTACAAAAACGGCGTGCAGGCCTGCCGCCAGCGAGGGATTGATATCGGACTTGGGGCTGTTGCCGACCATCCATGTCGAGGCGTGCTCGAATTCGCATTTCGCGGCAAGCGAGGCATAGGTGTCGGCGTTCTTTTCCGCAACGATCTCGGTGGCCGTGAAATATCTTTTCACGCCGGAGCGCTCGATTTTTCCGCTTTGCTCTTCCAGCGCTCCCTTGGTTACGAGAATCAGGCGGTGACGTTGCGCGAGATATTGCAGCGTCTCCGGAACCTCCGGAAGGAACTCGATGGCATGACCGTTGATGCTGTCAGTGAAACTTCTCACTTGAGCGCGTAGCTCCGGGGTAACGGGAACCGGACTCAGGCGTTCGAATGTGCGGACCAGCGAATGCCCGAAGCTGTGCAGCCCATAACCATGAGTCACCACGCATTCGCGCTCGACGTCGTTGAGCACCTCGCGCACCTGCTCAGGAGAGAATTCGTGATGGTTCAGAAAAGAGATGAAGCGTTCGATGGCGCGCTCGAAATAAATGTTGTTTTCCCAGAGCGTGTCATCGGCGTCGATGAGGAGGGTTTGACGGCTGATCACGCTGCCCAATCCACTCGCGCCTCCGGGCCCACAATGCCGGCTTTGTGTCCCATATCGAGGAGTCGGCGTACCGCTTCGCGCCCGTCGGGACCGTAATCCAGCGTGCGCTCGTTCACATACATTCCCACGAAGCGGTCGGCGGTCGAGGGGTCGAGCTCGCGGGCAAACTGCATCGCGTAGGCAAGCGCTTCCTCGCGATGATCGAGCGCATACTGAATGCTGTCGCGCAAGGCAGCGCAAACCGCGGAAACAAGGCGGGGCCCCAGCGCCCGCCGGATCGCGTTGCCGCCCAGCGGCAAAGGCAATCCCGTCACCTTCTGCCACCAGCGTCCGAGATCGATGATCCGGTGCAGGCCGGACTTGTCATAGGTCAGCTGGCCTTCGTGGATGATGAGTCCAGCCTCGTACTTGCCTTCCAGCACTTGCGGAATGATCCGATCGAAGGGCACAACTTCTGTTTCCACGCCGGGTGCGAAAAGCTGGAGCGCAAGATAGGCGGTGGTCAGGGTGCCGGGAACCGCTATGCGCTTTTCGCGGATCTCGCTTTGCGTGAATGGCCGCGGGGAAACGACCATCGGCCCATAACCCTCTCCCACGCTTCCGCCGCACGGCATGAGCGCATAGGTTTCCTGGATGTAAGGATAGGCGTGGAACGAAATCGCGGTCACGTCATACACGCCCTCGCGGGCCTTTTGATTCAGGGTTTCGATATCGCAGAGCGTGTGGGTAAAGCGGAGCCCGGGCACGCGTACCTTGTTCGTGGCCAAACCGTAGAACATGAACGCGTCGTCGGAGTCGGGGCTGTGGGCTATGGTGATTTCGCGCACGCCGGAGTGGCCAGCATTTTGTTCCTGAGCGAATGGTTCCGACACCTGCGACATCACGTCAAACGCTCCTTCCGCCAACGGACCGCTATCAACGCAGCGAACATCACCTTCAGGATCTCGGCCGCCACGAACCAGTACAGACCCAGATAAGCGGCTCTTGCCAACGAGTGTGTAAGAACGAACAACCAGCCGACACCGCCGGCGAAGAGAAGGATTTCGGCAAGAAGGCTGGCAATCGCGGCCCGAGCAAACGTCCTCGCCCCGGTTTCGAAGATGAAGCCGGCCAAGCCCGCAACCAGCGGATACATAACCAGGTAGCCCCCGGTAGGGCCCAGCAGTTGAGCAATTCCGCCCGGGCCCAGAGGACTAAACACGGGCAGTCCCATTGCTCCTTCTGCCAGGTAGAGGGTGAGCGCGGCAAAGCCGCGCCGGCTGCCCAGCAACAATCCGACCAGCAACACGCCGAAGTTTTGCACTGTCAGCGGAACCGGTGTAAAGGGCAGAGGAATCGTGATGTGCGCGCAGAGTGCTACAAAAAAACTGGCGCCAACGATCAGCGCGCCCTGACTCGCAACCTCAAACGCCCGCCGTTGCGTGTTCAGAGCAGCACTCACCGGTTTCGTCATAGAGCACCCTCCGGAACGTCAGCTTCTGCCACTGCCCGGCTTAGGCCTGGCAGTTTCGCTCTCGCTGCCCTCGTGCGGGCTGTGAGTTCCTTGTAGATGACGGCGCAGGCGCATATACACGGCGATGGCCACACACACCACAACTACCGTGCTGACACCCAGAATCAGGAACCACCAGATCATCCGCACAACCGACTAGCATAACAGATGAACTGAGGCCTTCCGGCCGGCGGTTTCTCGCAGCGATGCCCAAGAACCGAAGGAGAATCCCTTCAATCGGCAGCCTTGGCGGTAGCAGCCATCTTCTCGCGCCACGCGGCCACACGTTTGACCATGAACTTCAGACGCTCTCGTCCGTACTTGGAGGTCATGATGGCTTTCTCGATGTTCGCGAAGGTTTCCGGGTCGCCAAGTTTTTCGCGGAGATCCTTGAGAAAAGGTTGCACTTTCGCGAAAATCACGAACATCTCTCCGCTCACCGCGGGCTGAAGAAACATGTCCGAGTTCAGGGTTCCCTGCAGGACGAACGACGCGGCCATGCTCCAGTATCCAGTCACCTGGCGCAGCCAGTTGTTTTCCTGTGTTCCCGTGGCCCAGGCGACCTTCAGAAAGTCCTCGGCATTTTGCGGCCAGAAGTCGGCCATCCACCAGCGCCGGGCCTTGCGCATTTCCGCCTCGCGGCGCAGGTCATAGAGCTGCATGATGAGCTGTGCGTCGGTGAAAGTAGCTTTCTTTGCCATGAATCACCTCAAGGGAATCTTGAAATTGGGAAACTGAGTAATTGTGTAATTTTGGCTTGCGGCGCGCACGAAGATCGATCGCGAAACCAAAATTACTCAATTGCCGAATGTCCCAATTTCGCAATGGTCTAGGCGCTGGTCGCCGCTGCTTCTGGTGGAGGGGCCGGCCGCTCGTAATCGCATTCCTTATTCGGACACGCGATTACCGGACCTCCTTTCAAGTTTTTTTCAACCAGATACTCACTACCGCATTTCGGGCATTTTTCTGCTATCGGCTTGTTGGCCGAGGTGAACTTGCACTTGGGATAATTGCTGCACCCATAGAAAGTGTTGCCCTTGCGCGCCCGCTTCTCCACCAGTTCGCCGTCTTTGCACTCCGGGCATTTCACGCCGATGAAATTCTGTTTTACATACTTGCAATCCGGATATCCGCTGCACGCCGTAAACTCCCCGAATCGCCCGTGGCGAATCATCAGATTCCGTCCGCACTTCGGACAGGGCTCATCCAGCGGAATGTCGGGAACTTTCTTGCCTTGATCCAGGCGCCGCGTAGTTTTGCAATCCGGATATCCCGTGCAGGCCATGAACTGGCCGAAGCGGCCGCGCTTGAGCACCATCACCCGCCCGCAGTTTTCGCAATATTCTTCGGCCGCGCCCGTCTCCTGCATGTCGGCCGAATCCAGATCGGGCAGGTTGATGGGATTTTCCTTGGTGAATGTGCAGCTGTTCGGATCGTCCTTATCGTAGGTGCTGCAGGCGTAAAAAGAACCGTGCTTGCCCCATTTGATTACGAGCGGCGCACCACAGCGTTCGCACTTTTCGTCTGTGGGCTTTTCCATCCGCTTGATGTTCTCCATATGCTTTTCGGCATACTTGAGATCTTTCTGGAACTTCTTGTAGAACTCGGCGAGCGCGTCGGTCCACTTCTCTTTCCCCTCTTCGATTTCGTCGAGCTCCTCTTCCAGCCGAGCGGTGTACTGGACGTCAAAAATGTCGCGGAAGTTTTCCACCAGCAGATCGGTGACCACCAGACCAATCTCGGTGGGAACAAACTTCCCGCCGAGTTTTTGTACGTACTGCCGCTCCTGGATCGTGGAGAGGATCGCGGCGTAGGTCGAAGGCCGGCCGATGCCGCGTTCTTCCAGTTCTTTCACCAGCGAAGCCTCGTTGTAGCGGGGAGGCGGCTCGGTGAAGTGCTGCTCCGGTTTCAACTCGCGCAGCGCCAATTTCTGCCCGGGTTCCAGCGCCGGCAGCTTGTGTTTGAGTTCTTCGTCCTCTTCGTCCTTGCCTTCCTTCGCTTCTTCGTAGACTTTCAGGAAGCCATCAAACTTGAGCACCGAACCTGTCACGCGGAACCAAAAAGTCTCTGGTGCTGCCTTTGCGTCGATGTCAACCGTGGTTTGATCGAAGACGGCGGGAGTGATCTGCGAAGCCACAAAACGCTGCCAGATCAACTTGTAGACCTTGAACTCATCCTCTTTCAAATACTGCTTGACCTGGTCCGGATGGCGCATCGCCGACGTCGGGCGGATGGCCTCATGCGCCGCCTGCGCCTCTTTCTTTTCCTTGTACGCATTCGGCGATTCGGGCAGATAAGGCGCGCCGTATTCCTTGCCGATGTACTCGCGCACTTCCTGGATGGCCTCGGGCGCGACGCGTGTCGAGTCGGTACGCATATAAGTGATCAGGCCGACCAGCCCTTCTTCGCCTAATTCCACGCCTTCATACAGTCGTTGCGCGATCATCATCGTGCGCTTCACGCTGAAGCGCAGCTTGCGCGAGGAATCCTGTTGCAGCTTACTGGTCGTGAATGGCGGTGCGGCGTTGCGGCGGCGTTCTTTCTTGTCCACCGAGCGTACGATCCACTCGGCCTTTTCCAGCGCCGTGCGGATCTTTTCCGCGTCTTCGCCGTTGTTGATTTCAACTTTTTCTTCACCTCTGCCGAGAAAGCGGGCGTCGAAGGCCGGGGGCTTGTTCGCGGCCAGGTGGGCATCGATCGTCCAATATTCTTTTTTCTCGAACGCCTTGATCTCGCGCTCGCGTTCAACGATTAAACGCAGCGCGACCGTCTGCACCCTGCCAGCGGAGAGACCGCGGCGCACCTTATCCCAAAGAAGCGGAGAAACCTGGTAGCCGACTAACCGGTCCAGCACGCGCCGCGCCTGCTGCGCGTCAACGAGATTCTGATCAATCTGGCGGGGATGCTCGAAGGCGGCCTGCACTGCCCGCTTGGTGATTTCGTTGAACGTGACCCGCTGTACACGCGGTGGCACCTCGGCGTCTTCCTTCTTCTTCTTTTTCGCCTTCTTCCCGCGGGCTCCATTGTGGTCGAGTTCTCCCGCGAGATGGAAGGCAATGGCCTCGCCTTCGCGATCGGGGTCCGGCGCCAGGTAAATCGATTCCGCCGACTCCGCCAGTTTTTTCAGCCGGGTCAGCACCTTTTCTTTGCCGGGGATGACGATGTATTCCGTTTCAAAATCGTTGTCGGTGTCGACCCCGAGATCGCTCTTGGGCAGGTCTTTCACATGCCCGAGAGAGGCTTCGACGGAAAAACCCTTTCCCAGATATTTCTGGATGGTCTTCGCCTTAGCCGGCGATTCGACAATGACTAAACCTTTGGACAATGTTCCCTCAATCCCTTGAATTTGTTTTGACCCTAGCACGAATTGGCAGAAAGCAACAAGTTACGAGCAAAAAGCTGTGAGGTTCGAGCTACGAGCTACGAGTGGGCCCTTGAGGCAGAAGACGAGTCAACCATCGGTTTTCTTGTTGCAACAAGCTCTGGACGAATGCTGTCGATTAGCGACGTCAGCATTCTTTGAATCTCGTCCACTTGCCCTGCCATCGTCTTAAATTCATCGACTTTCAATATGCGCAAATCATGTGCGAGTAACAAGTGATATTCAAGTTCGCTCGCCGACCCGTAAGCGATGTGCAGGAATCGGCACATTTCTCTGTCCGATCGTCTGCCGCAGCCCCCTCGGCGATATTTGCTCCAACCGACGCCGCTGAGCGTCTCAGCTGGCTGGTCAGTCCGCAGAGTTCCTCCTTAGGAAATCCTCGTGTGACGGCATAGATTGACAGGGTTAGGTCATAAGCTTTGCGCCAGACTTTAAGTTCCTTGAAGTCTTTCACCCTGCTTCTCCGTCAAGCTCGAAGCTCATAGCTCGCAGCTCAAAAGCTCTTCACAAAATTCTTTCCCGGCATCTGTCTCACTTTACCGTTCAGCTCCAGCTCAAACAATGCCGCGAAAATTTCCGAAGAAGACATTTCCGTCTCCAGTTTCTCGACCAGTTCATCGATGTGCGTGGCTTCGTCGGCCTTGAGCAGGCTCAGGATTCGTTTTTCGTGAGGAGGAAGCCCCTCGTCCGGGAATAGAGATGATGTTGTGTGCCCTGCGGATTCAGGCGAGGGCGGCGGGGTCAGCGCAAGTTTAACTTCCGGCGGGAGATCTTCCCACACGTCTTCCCACGTCGCTACCAGTTTCGCCCCCTGCTTGATGAGCGTGTTCGGCCCCCAGGAATTCTTGTTCGTAACGTTGCCTGGCACGGCAAAAACATCGCGATTCTGCTCGAGCGCGCAACGTGCCGTGATGCGCGTACCGGAATATTCGGCGGCCTCAACCACCAGCACTCCCACCGACATGCCGCTCAAAATCCGGTTGCGTATGGGGAAGTTCTGCGGCGCCGCAAACGTGCCGAGAGGAAATTCCGAAATGATCGTTCCGCCGAGGGTGAGAATCTGTTCTGCCAGGCGCGAATTTTCCTTCGGATAAATCACGTCCACGCCGGTGCCGAACACGGCGATGGTTTTCCCTCTGCCGGCAATCG